>Ga0209259_1000438_pt1 | contig 12199 bp, 10 predicted proteins | sample WorMetGr2BELIZE1_FD_187417 | JGI IMG/M metagenome (GOLD analysis project Ga0209259, IMG submission 187417) | Marine gutless worms symbiont microbial communities from Max Planck institute for Marine Microbiology, Germany - Inanidrilus... ...
ACTATATATTTTTTGTAATTCTAATAAGTTCCAGTAATGCTGTCTTGGAATTGCCTGAGTGCTTTGACGCTGTTGGTTGGGCATCAGGAAGAGCATCCGGCCCGTAAAAAATTAAGTGATGAGGTGCTGGTGTGGTTATCTGTCTGGAGCGAGGTGTAAATAATTGCATATGGTCCAGCTGATGCCACTGCCACCCCGTCATGTCTTCATTAAAATCCAGACTGGTTTAACCTTTCTTGTACTGGCTTACCCAGTACAAGGTTTTCCTAAAAAAAGAGGCAATTAAACGGGTGTCTGTCTGTCTGGCTAGTGAGCTGTCTTGGAAATTTGTGAAATCTGGTGTCGCATCAGTACTGGATGATCGTACTAAGTTGGTCTGTGGTAGCATACGATGGATTTTGTGATGATAGTGCTAACAATAATGGTGACAGTGGCGATAATGACCATGAGACTAATGTATTGGAGTTTGTCAATGTGTGGTGGTAGGATTTGGTATTGCATGTTCAAATAATGTGATAACTGAATGTAGCGTGTACTGTACTCAGGTGCATGGGAGGAGAACCTGCCGCAGCGTGGGAATATTACAGTGAGGTCGGCCTCGTGACCGGTGGAAACTATAACAGTCATCAGGTATAATTACCTCTGCATTTTGGTTTCAGAAATTCACGTTGTTTGCTTAGATTGTTTTAGCATTCTTTTTATTCATTTAACTACGACTAAGCTAATAAGTCTACACTGTGTTCCAAAAACTGGAATGGTGGTAAGTACATCACATCTTAATTTGTTTTCACAATTCTTTCTGTGGCGGACTCACCAGTAAATTTGTTGCAAAGTGGTTGTTAAGGAATTGCTTTCGGTGCTTTGACACTGTTGGTTAGGCGGCAGGAAGAGCATCCAGCCTGTAAAAAAAACGAGTGGCGTTTTTATCTGTGTGGAGCAAGGTTCAAATGATTTGCATACAGTTAAGCTGATGCCACTGCCACCCTATCATCTCTTGCTTCATTAAAATTTTGAATGGTTATACCATTCTGGTTATACCATTCTGGTGCAGGCTAACACAGGTTGTTCTGGAAAAGAGGCCATTAAATGGGTGTTTGTTTTTTGTTGATTATTAAGGATGTCACCCTTTTCAGTTACCTGAGTGTATGTACTGTTGTTTATATAGTGTTGATATAATTACTTTTTGTTTTGATTGATTGAGATAAGTGATAATGTGTTTTCATTTGGAACAAAAACAGTTTAATAATTATAGATTATAATGATGATGTCATTACATTTTGCATGATACTTAGCCGAGGTGAAATGTATATTGGTTATGGTCGTCGTGTGTCTGTGTGTCTGTTTGCCTGTCCCTAGCCGCATTTTCACATGCTGCACGGACCCAGATGTGCCTTGGGTAAATGGTAGGGGGTGCCTCTAGTTGTGCACTATTGGGCGGATTTGCAATCGGTGCACGGGTTTTGTTGCTATGACAACATGCATGTATGTAAGTTTATAGCCTTATACACTGCGAATGCATATAGTGCTGAACACGAAATGTCAGAGAATGTTTGTACTCGCTCTGTGGTTTGTAATTGTCATAACTGTATGGACATTATCAGTAGTTAGTATAAAGTCTCTTAGTATTGCACATTGGTGAGCTTACTGCGTAAGATTGGCAGTCCTTTATTTTGGACATGGGCAGCCACCTACAGCTGTACCTGAGGTACAAGATAACAACATAAATTTTACTGTCATTATTGCGAGTATTATGATTATTTCGGGTTTGGAGACACATAGATAAATATAATACCATTGAGGAGAACTTTACCATCCCTCTGCTCTTTAATCAGAATGCACTAGTTCCTGTCGGCAAGGGAAATGCAGGCAATAGAACTTGGTGCCAACAAAATCTTTTCTTAACTTGTGATGCTAACTTATGCAGGATGGCCTGCGTAATGGCTGTAAAATAGTTGTTGTTGTTGTTGTTGTTGATGTATTATGATTACTCACTACTATTACCATGACTAGTATTATACCGGTATTTATCGTACATTTTCGTTGGGCTTTCCAGGGTTGTCGGCCCTACTCCATTGCCGCGTGTGAGCATCATATCAATGGATCTCGGCCTCCATGCAAAGGTGAAGGACCAACACCAAAGTGCGTCAGAGAGTGTGATTCTGGATACAAGCTGCCCTATAAAAATGACAAACATTACGGTAAATTCACAGCTTCGTTTCGTGTTGAGAACTTGAGGTGGTTGCACACAGATGACAAGGAACAAATAAATTAAAAAAAATTTTTCAAGGACACCAGACTGAGCTGTCCTGTGTATCATAGGGATTGCTGCTTTCATGATTGGCAGTGGGCATCAAAAACAGATTTCACGTGATGTAAAGAAGCGTTCACTTGCACAGCCCATGTGGGCTCATGCACTGGAAGAATAGGCACAGTCGATTTCTAAGCTAGACAAAGAACAAGGCAACAGAACCTGGCTTTGCTTTTTAGTCTGCCACATGGTAGTTCGGAGACTATATCGTTTGCTGTTTGCTTTTGTGTGTGTTGGTCAATGAAATCGATGAACTTTGGCAGCAGGTATCTCGAATAGGGGTTTTCAGAACGGGGTGAAATTTGTCAGCTTGATAGAGGGGTCCTTACTATATGCCACCACCCAGATTGGTGAACTTCGGCACAGGAGGTCCCCTGCAACACTAAAATTCTGAAGGGTGTAAAACAATTTGTAATGCTTTTCTCATACATCGTTTGACCGAGTGCAATGAAATTTGGCATAGTTATTATTATTATTTATTTTTTACACCCGTGGGGCATTTGTGCGTAGCTGGTCATCTCATATTTTGTGAACTTAGGTCCACTTTTCCGGGGAGCACAAATTTTTGACAGCAGATAGTAATATGATTTTGACAGAATGAACACACCTACTTAGTGCAGTAGGGTCACGACTCACTTACTGGAATGTTATATCAAGGGTTTCTGGGGGTGATGAAATTTGGCATGGTTAGGGGTCTGCCTGATTGACACTTATTTCCCGAATTTCATGAACTTTGGTCCGGGGCTCCCGCGATACCAAGCGGTGATTTGCATCAGTCCTTCACTGATACACTTGTTAAAATGTTTTTTTATGTTATAGTATCTTTCGGATTTTGGTGTGCATCTGCTTTTGTTGTGTTAGGTTTCTTCAGTACCATGCTACGTGATTGATAGGAAGAACGTCTCTGAGATGATCAGTTTGTGTGATGAGCGGGGCGTAAAACCTTAGCTCATTAACTCCGATAAGCACAGACAGCGGTTTACCGGTTGTATTAATGGTGAACCTGGGTAGCTGTTTGCCCCGTTGAATCTTAAGGAGCGATTAGTGCAGTATGTTCTGTGGCCCTTTCTGATGGCAGCCCGGGGAATCGCTTGCCAGACTTCATTTTTAATCACCCGTTTCCTGACTTGTGTAGGAATGGATTTTGTTGTTTACTTCGGCATGGTACAAGAATAATAATGTTGAACTGGTTTAGACATATAAATTTTAGTGTTTCTGTAAAGTTTGAAGATGATATGCATTCAGTAATCATTACTTGTTTTGTAGCTGTGCTTCGTGAAGCCCATTACTCCCAACTTGCCTGTCATGTTGAACTGTACGTTCCATTTTTTTGCATTAAAAGCCCAGACACAACAAACGTGAACAGCAATCTGATGACCTTGACCTTTGACTTTTTTTACATTTCAAGATCATGTAGTGTGGCTTTTCGTGGTCAACTGTGTGTCCTAATTTGAAAACTGTATTGCATGCCATTCGTAATATGTGGTCTGTTTTGTGTCTAAGCTGTGTGTAGCCCTGTCACCTTTCTGACCAAAATTCTTCTTGCATGAATTGTTTACTGTTTTTCCATTCTCAATTTTTCTGTGACTTTTTATTCTTCGCTTGGATGTTGAACTTGACAAGAGCAACTTCGTGCGTGATAATAGGCTGAAGTTGAAGTCTTTGTGAATTCATGAATCTTAGTTACACGAGCCACATTCGCGCTTCGTGTGATTGTGGCTCGCATGGAGTCATGGCGGTGTCATCATGGGGACTTGCGGCCAGTCTTCCGGCAGATCAGTGAGTCCGGTTTGATCCGAGTCCGGCGCCCCACTGCCGCTGAAGCATCTGCAGGGCGCCGAAACCCGTGGTGGCTTGTTTGATGCGCAGCCAACTTTGGCGCGCAGCCAGCGTTGTCCACAGACAGATGCGCACTGTCCACAGACAGACTTATTGCAAATTATATAGAGATAGTGATTCCTTTATTTATTGTAATTATTGATGGCATATTGTTTTTTATGGCCACCCTATGTAATAGGGCAGGTCATTATATTTTTGCCCTGTGGTTTCTTTCTATCTTCTATCTTTTTTTTTATTCCTCGCCTAATCTCAGCGGCCGCAGATTGGATGTCTACCGTACTTCTACACATGGTGTGGCCCTTGTGCGAATTTAGAATGCAGGTCTGAAATGTGCTGCACGCGGCTCACTGCAAATGCAGGACCCAAAAAAGTCGCCAAAAATCGCCGTCTGGGCACCATTGCACAACTTTGTCGGGCTATATCTTTGCAACTAAGTAAGGCACGTATCGACAATCCGAAAAAAAACTTGTTAAGCAGCAATATCTCCTCCACACGTCCTCACAATATGGTGAACTTCGGCCTACTAGCGGCTGAGATCATTTCGTTAGTTTGGGGCACCCCAGGTAATTTCAGCGGGTTTCGCGTCTTGGCAGCATTACTGCACGGCACTCTAGTAGTGGGCGTCAGCCAAACTTTGCGGCGTTGAACAGAGGGCGCCACCTATATTCGGCAAGGCGGCCATCACGTTGGGCATTGGCCCACATTTCTAGTATATCTTGTTTTGTAGTAATATCCAAGATGTGCTGTGTGTAGGCATTTCCACTTATAGAGTGGAACCCGATCCATATCAGATTCAGGCTGAAATAATGAAGCATGGTCCAATTGAAGTGGACTTCATGGTATATGCAGACTTTCTGAGCTACAAGTCTGGTGAGCGATTGGATCGTATTAGTTGCTTATTTCTAGTATATTTGTTTATCTAAAGTGAAAATGTAATGATGAAAATCTTGCTATTTTGGGCCATAATAATGACACTGCCACAACATTGCCATTTTTCATGAAGATCCTTGAACGTTGTAGAAGCAAATGATTTTTACATTCCACTTTTCTGGGCCAGAAAGTCATGGAAACAGAAGTCGTTCATGGAAAGTCATAGAAGGATGAAAGATGGTTTTGGATTAGCCCTTATGTTTTGTGCAGATTGGCAGGTTCTTAGCATGCATAAACTGACTGAAGATGACAGTCCTAAAGCTGATGCATGATACAGCAATTTAATACAGGACTGGCTCCACGGACTTTATGACTGGACCATGTTCTTCTGAGCATCTGGGTATTTTGCTTTTAGTTTTCTTCACTACTTTTGTTTTTTTTTCTGTGCTGAAGATTAGGCTGGTTTTTGGGTGCATGTAAATATACTTTATTGTATCGTAGGATTGAAAGAGATTTTTGGATGCTTAGATCCACGAGATATCTATGTCATGATGATCTGCTATATCAGTACTAAGAATATTCTGTTGAAATCCTCATAAACAATTGTCAACATTTACTGATTTTTATGCCGTTGACTTCAGACGGGGCTGTTTGTTGTTTCCTACAATGTTATTAGCATCAAGGAAGTCTTGCTGTAAGCTGTGGATCATTGCTTGACTGTTGTTTGCATTATCTCATAGTCGGGATACAGTTGAAAGACTACTCTGGGAGAGACAACAGGTGAAGAGCACTTCGGTTACAGCATTTTAGGCACTGGCTGAGTACACACGGCCGGAGACTAAACCGACTAAATCTGGCTTTAGTTTATTTTGTGTTGTACTATACGGTATGGAGATGGTGCAGGTAATGCCGTTGAGGAGAACTCTAGCGTCTTCTCCCTAACCTGAATGTGCTAGTTGCCTTCGGTGCTGTGACGCTGTTGGTTGGGCGGCAGGAAGGGCATTCGGCCCATAAAAAAGATGGGGATGGTGGAAGTGGGCACTGGTTACTAGTCCGGATGGAGTGGCACCCATCCGGATGGTCAGTGTGACTGCCTCTGTTAATCTTTCCTTGCACCTTAAAGTCCAGAAGTTCTCTTCTGGCACCGGCTCACCCAGGTGGTCCCGGAAAAAGGGCCATAAAACGGTTGTGGTGTGGTGTGGTTTGTGTTGTAGTACATTTCTTTTGATTGGTGAATGCGTGCTTTTGTTGTGTTGGGTTTAGTTTTTCCATTCCAAGCCAAGAGATTGGCTTGGGAACGTCTCCGAAATGACCTATTTTGTTTCGAGTGGGACGTAAAACCTTAACTCAGTCAATCGATTGGCACTGTCGTGCTAGGTGTGTACCAACACGTGACGGGAGATGAGCTGGGCGGTCATGCTGTGAGGATGCTTGGTTGGGGTGTGGAGAACGGAACTCCATACTGGCTTGTCGCCAACTCCTGGAACACCGACTGGGGAGATAACGGTATACTCTGACACACACATGCACACACATCACACGTACATGCTGAACTATTTTTAACTGTGATATTCCGGCTTTGCGTAATATTTTAGCTATTTACCTATCAAAGGATCTGAAGTGGATTTTTGACAGGCTCTTTCAGATGCTGATGGCACTGGCATCAGAGAACCAAGTGGCATAAGAGGAGCAATGCTCCTTCCTTCAAGTGTCCGGTGGTGGATGAAGAAAGGATGAGGTCAGGGCACTGGTTGGGGTCAGTGATTTGAGTTTCCTTCACTGCTTTGACACTGTTGGTTGGGTGACACGAAGGACATACAGACCATAAGAAACTTGTGCCATTTATATCAACAGGTTCTCTTCTCGAATAAGTGGAGGAAGAAACCAAGAAGGAACTGGCTTACCGAGGTTCACGTGGAAAATGACAGATAAGATTGTGGTGTTGGTGGTTTGGGGATTGTGAAGATGTGGCTGTCAAACTTAGCGGCCTCAGTTTTTTTGGGCTATCCTTAACAGTCAGAGGAGAGGCATACACAGTTGCTATATCGGCAGTACTAGAAGCTGTGGATAGACTACCTGGCTACATAAAAAGCTGGATTTTTTGGATGACACTTGAAGCTGTCAGTAGTGGAAGGAAGTCTTTTTATTACTTCCGATGTTTACACACTACCTGTGACTTGCGTCATGTTTGGAGAATTTTATTGAACATGTCATTATCCATTTAGGCTTGCTCTAAGAATGTGATAATCTGTGGTGTGTGTGGCAGCAGGTCATCAATTTATTGCTTTGTTATGGCCGCTCTATGTAATAGGGCAGGCCATTATATTTTTGTCGTGTGGTTTCTTTTCTCTATCTATAGATATTCTTTTTTATCCTTGCCTAATCTCAGCCGTCGCAGATTAGACGTCTACCATACTTCCACATATGGTCTGGCCCTAGTGCGAATTTAGAATGCAAGTCTGAAACGTGCTGCACGCGGTTCGCTGGAAATGCAGGACGCAAAATAATCGCCAAAAATTCGCGGTGTGCGCACCATCGCACAACTTTATCAGGCTATATCTTTGCAACTAAGGCATGTATCAACAATAGGAAAAAAACTTGTTAAACAGCAATGTCTCCCCCACATGTTCTCACAATATGCTGAACTTCTGCCCACTAGCGGCTGAGATCCGTTGGCGAGTTTGAGGCACCCCAGCAAACTTCAACAGGTTTCGCATCTTGGCAGCGTTACTGCACGGCACGCGAGTTGTAGGCGTCAGCCAAAGTTTGTGGCGTTGAACAGACGGCGCCACCTACAGTTGGCAGGGCAGCCATCACGTTGGGCATTAGCCCACATTCTAGTTTATGTTGTTTTCTGCTGCATTAAATGGTTGTATTTATTTTGTTGCAGGCTTCTTCAAGATACTTCGTGGGAAGGACGAATGTGGAATTGAGAGAGATGGAGTGGCTGGTGAACCAAAGGCTCATCAGTAGACCACTGCTGCTACGATCTTTTCGTATATGATGTTAGGATGCAATAAGTCCGGCATTTTTATATATTATTTTTATTCCAGACATTTATTTAGGCTAGAAAAGAAGCACAAAGTGCAACGAATGTTTGCATAAATTTGTGTTGATTATTGTTAGCGATTTTTACTTTGGTTGATGTTACGGACACGACCGTCGTGCCTGCATACTATGGACACGACCGTCGTGTATACTCCACAGATCCACTATAGACACGACCGTCGTGTACACGACGGTCGTGTATGTTACGGACACGACCGCCGCAATATGGCGACACACACCAACCAAACTACTACCACTAACCAGCCCTAACCCTAACACTAACTGTAACCGTACCCTAACCCTAATAAATCCGACTAAACCCTAATATTTGTGCACAAATTGTTGACACCCAAAATAATTTTTCGGAATTTTAAAAAGGAATTTTCGTGCGATGCGCTGTACCGGGCTTTGGGGTTGGGCAAATTATTGCACTACCGCCGAAATTTGCTTCTTTAGTTATCGACAACAAAGTCATTTATCAGTTAAAAGAGGGTTTTTGTGGGATATGTATAGAAAAAGGGGCTAGGTCTTTTGTGGGCAAGTAAAAGAAACGGTCGTGTCTTGTAGTAGCAGATACAGCGGACGCGACGGTCGTGTCCGCTGTATCTGCTACTACGAGACACGACCGTCGTGTCTGTAGTTTCCAGGCACGACCGTCGTGTCCCTAACCACTTTTTACTTTACCGTCCGGAGTGGTGCGGAGTATTGCGATCTTTGTGTCTGTCTGCCTGCTTGCCTCTCTGAACAACCATGTCCAAACTTCACAAAACTTTCTCTACATAGTACCTGCGATTGTGGCTTAATCCACTTGTGATCACAGCGCAGTGGTTTATGTACTGTGGGTTTTGTGGATGAGATCGTGCTTTCACATAATGTACCAAACACAGATACAGGCCATTGGCGAATTGTTCGCCGTGGCTAGTCAGTAATTTCCACACCCGCGGCTGAAGTCTGCTATAGTCAACTGCCTTGTTGTAGAGTGTCGTCTTATCTACATATTATGATAAGATGCGGGGAAAAATAACAGTAGAAACTGTAGAAATTTTTATTGCATTTCGATACAGTTTTTATTTGTAACAAACGCTAAATTGTACTTTTATATCATTATTTTTGCCATTCCGTGCAATTCTCGTGAGTTTATTTAAGGTAATACCATGATAAAACAAGGCGCTGACATATGGTTCATATGCTGCTTGTCAGTAGTCAGTAATTAGTCAGTTTATGTGAATTGAAAATATTGTTCAGTCATGTCTAGGCTATTTGAATGTTTATAATGATAATCCATGTATAATTGCTTCCCATGTACAGTGGTAGCAATCAAACGTGGCTGTTGTGCCAGAAACGTCGTTTAAAAAGGTTTGCAGTAGAAGAGAGAACCTTTAAGAAATGGCACTGTGGAATTTGGGCTGCTGCACAATAGTGACTTTCAAATGCTGCTGTTACATGTCTTTTTAATTGTGATCTGTAAAAGTAGATCGAAATGCAGCAAAGTATGTCATATACAGATGGAAACTTTGCAATATTCTGGCACTTTCTCCACATGCCTCTCCCATTCTGCAAGTTCATGTGACCCTACTTACTCAGACTCCGTAACCCTATTTCTTATGCATTTGCCCGTCCCGGCACCCTTTGACTTTTTACTTTGTGTTTTATACCGTCTTGTACAGTTTGTAGTGATTGTGCTGCCTTGTGCATATTAACACTTTGAGGCCTAACCACAAAAGCAGCCAGAAACAAATCAATCATTAAAGATGTGCATTTATGCTGACTTTCGGCTACAGAGACCTACCCGAAAAGCACGCATGTGTGTGTGGTTTGGCCTCAGAGGGTTAAGTGATGATGAGAGAAAAAAATGGTAAATAAATATGATGTAAATTTATAGCTTGTTTTTGTTAATCTGTACTATTATTAAAACCACAAGTGTCGGTGACGTGAGGTTTTCGGTGGTGGGCGTGGCTGGCTGGCTGGTGATACTGACGGGCTGGCCGGTGACGGTGGGCGTGGTCGACAAACGCTACGGTGTCTGCCAGCCAGGAGCAGACGCTGAGCGGTAGAGGTGCGCGTGTTTACACCACACGGGCTGGCTGGGCGTGGTGACGGGTATCAGTGCGGCCTCGACTGGGGGCGTTCTAGTAATACATAGTTCACATAGTTGCACAGGAAGTGATATAAGAGTTGTGCCACGCAGCGGAGTATTATTCAGGTATTCTCGAACTTAGCCGTCTGGCTTATAATTTTGGTGTGAATCGACTTTCGCATGTCATCTGCAGTGTGGAGTGGATGGAAACAGCAAATTGAAGGAGGCTGAGTTTCCCTGTGCGTTCTGAGCATTGGGCAACGCAGTGTGAATGAGGAACGAGTTTCACACACAACACGTCACACACACACACACACACTCATTTCTGCAAAGCACAGTTTTCAATTCAAAATGAATTGTTCATTTGTTCTTCATTACTGGGCCGCATCGCAGGTCTAGCTAGATGCGGCTTGTTGCTGCAGACGGGGTAGCGTATTTTTGTCTGTACGTGTAATGACCGTGAACCCTGCAAAAGTGGCCGAACCAATTGCGATGCCGTTCGGGATGTAGACAGAAGGAGCCATTTATTTGATGGGGGTACAGACTCCAGATCGGCAGTCGTTAACGGGCAATGTTTAATTGATGAAAAATGAACGGCTCAGTAATGTCCAGTGGTCGGTATACTCAAAGCCACTCAGCAGGGGGAGGCAGTAATGGTACGATGCATTTGGCGATTGGGGTGTACTAGATGGGGGTGCACATTGGGGCCACCTGTCGAATACAAGTGAACCGTCCGTGTGCGGTGGCGATGTGGCCTTATGTCAAATCGTGTTGACCACTCTGCACATATTTTAGAACTGAACTAGAAGCACCGGGAGAGTTCATACCTCCGCCAAGGCACGTTTGCCAAGGTACATCTTACCAGTGTCGTGATCCAGATCGCCACCAAAATTTAACGATTTGTTCATCGGCTCATTGCCAACCTTACCTGGAAATTTTCATGCAAATCCGTTCTGAAGTTTTTGCGCAAAGTTGCTAACTAACGACGATTACATATCCTCCTTGGCGGAGGTGACACACTCCGTGTGTATATAGCATTGCGCATTAAAAGAGCCTGCTTTGCAGAAGTCTTCTTTTGTCATCTTATTTTATAGTGCATATTATATCAGATCTCGGAGTGGCATTATAAACATGGATACCTTTGGGAGAGGTGACATTAATGTCACCGTGACATAAAGGGAGGTGTATATATGGGATGAAGATGGGTGTATACCATCAATGATCGATTTCCGTGATTGGTTCCAGAAAGCGGTCAAAATTTTGCACCAGTCCTTGAGTTGAAACTAACACTGGATATAGCTCTGTCGCACTGCAAGAACTGTTTGAGATAGATATACAAACAGCAAAGTATGTGCAACGCAGGTGCTTCCAATGGGGTTCGGTCCCTTTGCGTTCAGATATCAAGGGAACGGAGCTACCCCCTGCTAATATATTGATACCACTCGAGAGGCAATTGATTGCGCTACAACTTTGCCGCTGAGAGTTTTTATATAATGAAACTTTGTAGCATATTTTTCTCACTGTATGAAGATGATCATGCTGTTTCCAGTCTAATAGCTCCAGGCACCGCTCGCAGCCGATTGGTCGGTATGATATTTGACTGCTGCTGTCGCTAACTGCTTGTGTTCAAAGCACGTTTAGATAAGTTTTGGATGCAGCAAGACTGAGCAAGATGTTTTATATGATTTTACGGCTGGCCTGGCCGGAATCGGCGACCGATCAGTACGCGAATCAAGTTGATTGTATTGTAGACTTGTAGTAGTAGTACCTGATATACAGAAGTGACTAGATAGATGTGGACACTGACTCACTGAGGTGTTTTAACACGTGCGTCCATAGATGCTCATTGAGTTGAGTTGAGTCCGTAATGCTCTGTTGCGTTGAGTTGAGTCCTTGCCGTTGTTACGAACGACCACGAATCAGTTGAAATCACCGCTCCATGGAAATCACCAATATCTTTGAAATCACTGAACCAAAGATATTAATGCTGCGTTCCTTTCAAGTCGTGAACTCGTGTTCACGAGTTCACGACCGGTGAAAACGCGTTCCATTCATGT
>Ga0209259_1000439_pt1 | contig 12198 bp, 10 predicted proteins | sample WorMetGr2BELIZE1_FD_187417 | JGI IMG/M metagenome (GOLD analysis project Ga0209259, IMG submission 187417) | Marine gutless worms symbiont microbial communities from Max Planck institute for Marine Microbiology, Germany - Inanidrilus... ...
AAACAGTTGTGTGTGTGTGTGTGTGTGATCTTACTCTTGACATTTTTATAATATACTGTTATAATGTCAGCTCGTTTCAGGACACCTGAGTATTGTTTTGTGTGCAGAAATTTGTTCACGAACTGCGAATCACTAACCAAGTGATGTACCTCAATCCTCCGGTGGAGGAGGTGCGTGTGAACATCATCGGAGAGCTGTACTCCTGGGAAGCCAACATTCTCACGCTGTCCCGCATCACTCATTCACGATATCAGGCAAGTAGTCACGGTTTTAAAAGTCAAAAGGAGTCAAAAGGTACCTTCCGGTAGCACACATTCTGTTGTTCAAGGACATGGATTTTTTTGGAGCAATGGAATAATTTTGGTTGGGTGCACTTCCTGATGTTAGCAATCATATGCGTAGTATGTAGGTATCATAGATGTCAGCGGGAATTCACACTAGTCTATTGGTTGTGAGTCGTTGACTTTGACTGCGGAGTTGGTGGTTCGGCTTCTTTTTTTGTACTGTACCAGTTGTTTAAAAAAAATTTCATTGATGACATTTTTGTCAGTGCAAAACCTGTATTTTTATTATATTCAGTCTTCTGAAGCTGCTGTTGAGGATTGCATTCTTTCATCATAGTAGCCCTCTTCTGGATTGGGAATTTGTTGTCACCTTGGTGTATTCTTAAATGCTTCTGCAGACCAGTTATTGGACATAGTCTAGTGCCTGGTTGTCACAGTATCTGCATAGTGTATGTTATATGTCATTGGCTGGTTTTGTCTGCATCACCAGTATTACTAAAAAGTTGTGGACAGATTTTCATTAAAACTTTCTTCAGATAACGGTATGCCTTGATATCAGGAACATTTGTTTAGATTGTGGGCGTGATCTGATTATGGATTGATTTCTTGGATTTTTTCACGGACTTTTATTAGCACCACCTCTGCATGTTGACATTCGCTTGACGGTGCCTTCTCGAGTGCCTTCTGGTTTGTCGTCAAATTACTGACTAAAGTATGCATATTGTACAGAGTTCTTGGAGCTACTGTAGTGCTGTCACAGAGCTGTCCTGAAGAGCAGTGCCCCTTCCCTCTGGAGTCTGGTGGTTGATAGTGAAAGGATCGGGCCAGCCACTTCTTAGATTCGCTGCTTTGAGTTTCCATCAATGCTTTGACACTGTTGATTGGCAGGAAGGACATCCAGCCTGCCAAATAATCTCTGCAACATATCCTCAGAAAGGTTCTTTTCTGGAAAAAGTGGAGGAAGAAAACAGAGAGGGAACCACCTGGTGGTACAGTTTCTACTTAAAAATGGCCGTCAAAAGGACGAGGTGTTGCTGGTGTAAACGTGAAAATTTGACTTGTATGTGAACGCAGGTTGGCGTTGATGCGGCATCAGATTCGGAGACGACGTACAAGAACATGTTGTCGAAGCTGCCGAGTGGTCAAGACGCTCTGTGTTCAGCGTACGAAGCCATTGAGAAGACAGTTCATGACGTCGATGCTTACGTTCGAGTGAGTTATATTTGTCTGACTTGGCTACTTTCAAATGACTATCTTTGTCCACGTCTGGTGTGGAGTTAATGCTGTTTGAATTTTTTGAATGAAATTATTGTGATAAGCAGTACAACAGCGGTATTATATTAGTTTAACCAGCCTAGTTTGCCTCTAGTTTAGGCTGGGTATCCCAAAAGTCTTCCAAATGGGAACATTCTGGGATTGCTGACTTGATTGTGTGAAGTTAGTCTTTAAAATATTATTTGATTAAATTTTTGTAGTGTATTTCCTGTTTTTAATAATTATGAGAGAGAAATGTCTTTGTTTTGTGATATCTGAAGCAGTTCCGTTGCTGGAAATTACATGTTACATGGTACAGTAATTTTGCTGTTTCTGTTGTCGTAGATTTGGCTGTCTTATCAAGCCCTGTGGGACCTACAGGCTGATTATCTTTATGGCAAGCTTGGATCAGGTCTGGAATGCTGGATGAAGGCTCTTGAAGACATCAAGTATGCATATTGCATATGCATAAGCACTGGGGGCTGCATGTTTTTTACATACGTATCTTATGAAGTGTAGCAAAAATAAAGCTTATGTGAAGTGGGGTGAGATGGGTCTATAATACAGATAAATGCAGACATGCCATAGAAGGTAGACCTGTGTGTGATATTGATATACACAAGCCTTATATGGCCCTTTTTCCGGGACCATCCGGGTGAGCCGGTGCCAGAAGAGAACTTCTGGACTTCATGGTGCAAAGGAAGATTAACAGAGGCAGACACACCGACCATCTGGCTGGGTGCCACTCCATCCGGACTAACCAGTGCCCACCTCCACCTTCCCCCCATTTTTACGGGCCGGATGCCCTTCCTGTCGCCCAACCAACAGTGTCAAAGCACTGTGTGATATTGATATGAATTTAGATATTGTGTAGAAGATAGTTTTGTGTACTCCCCATTCGAGGGTTTGATTGCTGTTATGTTTAATGTGCACTGTGTCAAAAACACCCACCCCGAGAGAGGCATACTTACTTTGCTCCTGATAGGGGAGGTATTGTGATGAGGTGTTGTCCGTATGTTTGGCTGCTCATGTGTTTCAAAAACCACTTGTCCCCAAACTTAACAAAATTTTCTGTCCATTTTAACTGGCTCGGTACTCTGACAACTGAACAGTGCAGGCAGTACGTTGTGTACTTTTGTTGGACTCCTCCAGACCAACTCAGCCTCCTACCCTCTGCAGGTGGGAAATAAGTACCGTCTAAAGTGTGGTGATGCTCTGCGGCTGGGGAGTAAAGGCAAGATGGCACATTCCATATGTGGATAAACGTGGGTGGCAGGTAAAACTGCATGATTCCTAAACGTAATTCCTAAAGTTAAAACGTGTCAACCTGAGTGCTTCAGAGACAAGTATAGCACACATTATAAAGCGCTATACAATGTCCTGAGTACTTTACTTTTGTGGATGACATCACGTTTGCCCATAATGGGCCATATAGTGCATGGATAATAGGGCATACTCTTAAGTGATTCACCAGGGGGCAGAACCAGGGGCAAAGTGTCATGTCTATGATTGCCCTGTTTGCACAGTGTACTTGGTTTTTCATGGAGTTCTTGGAGCACTTTTGCTAGATGACTTTCCCAATGCCAGCAGACTAGGTGGGTGTTGAACACTGATCCAGTTGGTGAGAGTTTGTCACCTTTCCAACTGAGCTGTGAATGTCGTCTACAAGTATACAGCTATGAAACTAGAGTCCACTGTCTATTATGACAAGTACTGCAGGTCATTTTTTAGACAGTACAGAGACAGTGCAGGTAACGTCATTGGGGAGACCTTTAGCATCTTCTTCTTAATCCGAATGCACTAGTTGCCGTCAACAAGAGCATGTGGGCAGTAAAACTTTACTGCAGCAAATTCCTCCAGTTCTTAACTAGGTTGTTGGCTAATGCAGGTTGTCCTGTGTAATGGCTGTAAAATGGTAGTATGTAGTAGTAGTAGTAGTAGTAGTACTGCAGGTCATTTTATGCTTAGTGCTTTAATGCTGTTCCTTGGTGTCAATGGGGAGGTTGTGGCCCTTCTCCCATGTGGTAAATAAAGATGGTTGTCAGTCAGCTTTTTAGTGTCTGTTAAAGATTCTGGCATCGTGTCATATCTCCCAGAGGTTTATCTTTAGGAGTCTCAGCTGTACCTGGAGTATCTGCAGTAAATTGAGCTAGTCATGGCAGTTAAATCGATACTAGAAGTAGTACTGCTACAAGTCATTGTCCAGACTGAAGATTTTTTATGTGTTCATTGTTGAAGGCTTTCACGCAAGACTTTCGACACGCCTGAGACGTACAAAGAATTTGGACCTATCAGAATTGAATTTGGAAAGGTAAATTGGAGAAATGTACTATAGTGAGTGGCTGTGTACAAGATTACTTTTGAGTTAAGATAACAGGTAGTTACTGTCAGTGATATTTGACATCTCTATAATCATAATTATTAATGGTGTCTTCATATAATGAGCATGTGTACTGTACACTGTTAGCTCGTGTAATTGCACTGAAATGCTGTAAATTTGTAAATCTGCAAAACTTTTGTTGGCCATATTCATCGTTATCCGTTTTGCCGTGATGCAGGTTCAGTCTAAAGTTGGTCTGAAGTATGACGCGTGGCACAAGGAGGTTGTGAGCAAGTTTGGTAACATGCTTGGTGCTGAGATGGTCGAGTTCCACGGCCAGGTCTCCAAGGTAATCTACGCTGATGTATAAGTGTAGCTATTAAGCCCATTCGTCCACTAGTTGATCATACACACGCCATTGTAATGAGCATTTTCCATGTGAGCCTGGGTCAGCTGGGTGACCCATGGTTGTCTTCTACTTATTCTGCAAGAGAACACACTCACACAACCATTTTACAACCATCATACAGGTCAACACTCAGCCTGCGGTAGCTGGCAGCCCCAGTTAAAAACTGGAGGGTTTTGTTGGAGCAAAGTTTTACTGCCCACATGCTGTTGCTAACGACAGCTAGCATATTCATCGTAGAGAGAAGATGCTGGAGTTCCTACACCATCTCCAGACCTTGATGCCGTTTTCATACAGTGAAAGAGAACCACTGGGGATAGTTTCTGCAGGTTTCTTACTGTTTGGATGCCCATTCTGTTACTGACCAACAGTGTCAGAGCACTGTAGAGAACTCATAGCTCTCACTCCAACACGGGAAAAGCACCTGCTGGTCTTACCCTTACTTCACCCACCAGTTGGCTCTTGAAGGAAGGGAACTTACTCTCCCTTATGCCATATCTCTGATACCACTAGTTGATCCAAATGTGAAAAGTACGATTGCCATTAACTTGGCATTTTTAACAATGAGATCTTGTCATAATAGTTCATTTGGAAGAATTGTTACTGGCTGTTAGCCTAGTCGAGTCAGCTGATTGTGGTGCCCTTTATTGCTCATGGCTTTATCATTTGAAATGTGGTTTTTTAGCTATGAAGCATTTATTCATTTTGGGGTACTGAGAAAGCTGTGTGTTTCGTAATAATGGTCTAAATGTGTTTGGAGTACGGTATTTAGTGCAGAATTATGGACATGTTGCAGTAGTGTAATTATGGCCACCTTGTGGAATAGGCTGGCCATTATGTTTTCATCCTGTGGTTTCTTCTTCTTCTATACTACTCACTCACTCTTCTTCTTCTGTCTATATTTTTTTCCTCGTCTAATCTTAGCCATCGCAGATGGGATGTCTGCCATACTTGTACACATGATGTGGCCTTAGTGCGAATTTAGGATGCAGGTCTGAAACGTGCTGCATGTGGCTCGCTGAAAATACAGGACGCAAAAAATCACCATCTGGGTGACAGACTTTGTCGGGCTATATCTTCACAACAAAGGCACGTATCTACAATTGGAAAAAAAAACTTGTTAAACAGCAGTATCTCCTCCAGATGTCCCCACAATATGGTGAACTTGAGCCCACTAGCAGCTGAGATAGGTCCGGTAGTTTGGGGCACCCCTGCTGATTTCAATGGGTTTCGCGTCTTGGCAGCGTTACTGGACGGTACTCCAGCAGTGGACGTAAGCCAAACTTTGCGGCGTATAACGGTGCTACCTATATTCGGCAGGGCGGCCATCACGTTGCCCACATTCTAGTTTTTAAGGTTTTATTTTGCGAATATTACAGTCTCGTTCAGACCTGGAGCAGCAGTCAATTGAGACGTCCAACACGTCGGAAGCCGTGGGTCTCATCACGTACGTGCAGTCTCTGAAGCGGAAGATGAAGTCGTGGGAGAAGCAGGTGGAGATGTACAAGGAAGGACAGCGCCTGCTGGAAAGGCAGAGGTTCCAGTTCCCGTCAACGTGGTTGTACAGCGACAACGTCGACGGAGAGTGGAGTGCTTTCTCCGACATCATTCGCCGCAAAGACTCGTCCATTCAGACCCAGGTTGCCAGCCTGCAGATGAAAGTGATCTCGGAAGACAAAGTGGTCGAGAGCCGGACTGGAGAACTTCTTACAGAGTGGGAGAAAGAGAAGCCAGTAGAAGTTGGTTACCTTTATTATTACGTTTACTTAAATCTTTCGTTTGCCATTGAATCATATCCTTTTTGTAGGCCTAATTGTTTGCTGCTATTTATTGCATGGATAAGTACTAAATAACTGTCTAGAGGTTAGTTATTGTACCCATTTATGAATGGTTACCACTTCCACCTCAGTTTTGATGGCCATTTTCCAGGTTAATCTGGGTTAGCAGATTCTTGCACAGTTTTATTCCTCCATTTGTCCCAGCAGTATCTCTGGGGCTATGTGGCACAGGTTTTTTATGGGCTGGATGCCCTTTTGTGACCAAACCAGCAGTGTCAAAGCACTGAAGGATACGCAGAGCACTGAAAATTGTGCACTGGCCTCATCCTTTCTTCATCTACTGCTGGACTCCTGGGGAAAGGGTGTTGGTACGTTTATGCTGGCTTTCTCCTTAGCAATTGTGTGTGAGTGGTTCTGGATATTTTTTTCTGCCTAACTTCTTGTGCAGTATATTAATTGTATGTGGTAGTATTATTACGATGTTGTGCAGTAGGTCTTATCACCAAAACAAATTTTATAGTGAAACATTGTGACGTGTAACTGCTTAAGCTGTAGTTTTCTGCAGAATGCGATTTTAAGTGCATAATTTTAATTTTTTTTTAAATTTTGTGTTACATAGTGATAATAGTAGCAATGTAACAACATGCCATTATTAAAGTTTTACTACTAGATTTACAGATTGTTACTTACACATTTTGGCTTCATTGCATTTGTGGTTTGTTGGCATCTGTTATAACGGTGCTGCTTGCTGATCAGGGAGCAATGCGACCGGATGAGGCGCTGAAGATCCTTGCAGTGTTTGAAGGCAAGCTGGCACGTCTCAAGGAAGAACGTGATAACCTTGCCAAAGCCAAAGAAGCTTTAGAACTGTCTGAGCCAGGTGATTACAGAGTTTTATTAGTTATTTTTATTTAAGTGGTGTGTTTTTTTTGCATTATTGGTTCTAGTTTCCTTCGGTGTTAGACACATTACTGGCATTGGACAGTTGGCATACAGAGAGTTCGGTGTGCCCTTCTCTCAGGGCTCAGTTGATGAGCCAAGAACAGATGAGACTGGTGGGTTATTTTTACCGCACGATGCACATTAGTGCAAAGCACGGTATTGCCATAGTAATCCTGTCTGTCTGTATGTAATGTCCGTGCACTGTGATTAAATAGGTTCATGTTCTCCGAAACTAACATCACGACTAATTAGCCCAGTGACCTGGCTCACTGCACTACACTGCTCATTAATCTAACTCTAGGGGAACATCTCCAAATTTTGTGCAAAAGACGATGGGGGTATGTGCAAAAGTAGCATCGTGCGGTGGTTCCTTGTGCCGCAGTGCTTGGCCTTTTTGTCCTTAGCTGGGGTCAGTGTTTTGAAGTTCCTTCAATGCTGTTGATGGGTGAGAAGAAGGGCATTGTGCTTGTAAAAACCTGTACTGTTCGTTCTCTTGTGGAACAGTTGGAGGAAGAAAATCTAGAGGAACTGACTAGACCAGCTTTGTCTGGAAAACGGCCATTAAGATGGAGGTATTGTGTTTGTCCCCAGAGTTTATCGTTTAGAACAAGTGATGGAAGAGGTCAAGTAGGCAGCCTGCTAACCGAGGTCCACTGTTAAACTGATGCGTGTTTGTGTTGAGTTAGGTGCATGCCACAAATGACAACCAAGTGATATTTGTGCAGGACACGTGAGTGCCAGTGAAGAGCGAGTGTTGGTGTCCCAAGAGGAGCTGCAAGACCTGAAAGGAGTCTGGGCCGAGTTGTCAAAGATGTGGCAGCAGATAGATGAGCTGAAGGAACGACCATGGATGTCCGTGCAGCCTAGAAAGGTATATTGCAATAGGACTTATCACCAAAACAGTAAATTTTGTAGTGGAACATTGTGACGTGTAACTGCTTGAGCTGTAGTTTTCTTTGGAATCTTCTATACTATTAATGACAGAAGGTTGTTGGTGAGTGAGTGAGTGAGTCGGTGACAGTTAGCTGCTGCAACTTCAGCTGCTGTAACGCTGAGCGGTCGCAGCAGCAACGGTGAGTGACGGATGTGGGCGTGGTTGAAGTGGGCGTGCACAGGCGCTGGACAGCGGCTGGCGCAGCACAGAGGGCGTGGTCGACGGGTTGCCGCTGCAGGGAGAATTACTGCGGCGTCGACTGCAGGCTTCGACTGGGGCGTTTTAGTTTGATTTTAAGTGCATAATTTTTAAAATCTTATCTGTGTCAGACTGCATGCATATGTGTAACATAACTAGGAATAAATGATATAATTAATAACTTAAACTGGGAATAGATGACATAATTACAGTGGTAAACAACGTAGGTTAAGATGGCAGGGGCAGGTTTTAAGAACGGACAAAGATTACTGGGTGAAAAAATGCATGCATTGTAAACTGGAAGGTGTAAGTAAGACCTAGAGGCAGGCCAGAGAAAACTTGCAGCGAGGTTATAGAAGAAGATTGTCAGCCCGACAGATATGCAAGGAAAATGCTGTGGACCGTAGGAAAATAAAGATGTTGTATAATATCCACAAAGACAGGGTGTGAGTGAGTGAATGTTTTTCTGGTACTGGCTCACCCGGGTCGACCTGGGTAAAGGGCCATTCAGCAGGCTGTTGTTGTGTGTAACATTGGTATAAGTCACTGGTGGGTACCGTGTTAGTAGTACCTTTAGTGCTTTGACACTGTACATTGGGTGGCAAGAAGGACATCCAGCTTGTAAAAGATCCTTTCCAGTAATCTGGTGAGATTTTCGTAGTGAAAGATAGTGAAGGGAGTATTGGTAGATACTGTACCATATACTTTGCTGTTGTGCAGTGTGCTCTGTGACGCAGGTGTGTTTTGTGAGACAGCTGTTTTGGTCTGTGTTAGATTCGTCAGTCGCTCGATGCACTTCTGAACCAGCTGAATGAGCTGCCGGTGCGCCTGCGGACCTACTCGTCCTATGAGCATGTCAAGAACGTGCTCAAGACGTTCACGCGCGTCAACGTGCTGATCGTTGAGCTCAAGTCGGAGGCGGTCAAGGAGCGCCACTGGAAACGGCTGATGCGGCAGCTGCGCGTCTCATGGGTGCTGCCTGATCTGACGCTCGGTCATCTCTGGGACATTGACCTCGTCAAGAATGAGATGATCGTCAAGGACGTGCTGCTCGTCGCGCAGGGAGAAATGGCCCTCGAGGAATTCCTGAAACAAGTGAGGAATGCAGCGTGGAATGCTTTTGCAATGATAGATGGTACTCTGTGTTTGCCAATTCACTGCTAGCCGTGTTTCCTTTAGTGCCATGACACTGTGGGTTGGCTCACAAGAAGGGCATCCGGCCTGTGAAAACCTGTACCACTTTTCCTGCAAGGTTCTCTTCAGGAATAAATAGGGGAGGAGTGCCGAAGGGGAACTGGCAAACCGAGGTTCACGAGGAAGATGGCCATTGAAATGGAGGAGACTTCTTCTAGTCTTCCGCTGTTGCCAGCAGATTTCTGACTTTCTGATCTATTTATCAGTGCACTTCATTTTCAGCCACTCTTTTGACCGTTTCAGTATTATGTGGCCTTGTAAGATAACACTGGTGCTGAAGAATGATATCGTCACGGTTGTTTATTTGAATGGATTGATCGTGTGGAAGACTAGAGATTTGCTTGATGTTGTCAGACATGTTTTTGTTACTGTTTTTGAGCTCTGTGTGGCAGCATTTCTACTGTAACTTAGTACGTTAACTATTTAGAAGTGTACGTGAGTCCTCAGAGGTACACGTGTGTCTGGCTGGTGGTACATACAGGTGAGTGAAGTGTGGAAGACATACGAGCTGGACATGGTCAACTATCAGAACAAGTGTCGACTGATTCGCGGCTGGGACGACCTCTTCACCCGCGTCAAGGAACACATCAACAGTGTTACTGCCATGAAGCTGTCTCCATATTACAAGGTATGGATCAGACAGTCTTTTATTTGCTTTGCACCATAGTTATGCTTTGGTACCACATCAGAGATCAGCATAAATGCAGCAGTGTGTCTTCCGTAGGCCAAATTGCTGGATGAAGAAAAGACAAAGCCATTTGGTGAATTTCCGTTGTTGGGGTCAGTGCTTTTACAATGTTGGTTGGGTGACAGCCTCAACAGGTAGGGCCTGTAAAAACCAACTATTATTGTCTCCAGGGGTTTTTCTTTTGGAACAAATGAAGGTAGAAAGTTAAAGCGTTAACTAACCAAGATTTACCCGTAAAATGGTCATTAAAGTGGTGTACATGTGAACCCGTAGTCTAGAATGATACATCTGTTGCTAGTTGAAAGTCACGTCTTTTAATAATTTGTTTCAAATGCCGTCTCTTATCCTGCCTTTTTGCCAAGTCATTCAGCTTCTGGACATGCCCATCCGGCCACATTGTGACTATCCACGCTTCAGATTGATCTTGCTTGAATGTCTGTATACATTGTAAATTCATATTTTTTATTATGCTGTTATGTTTATAGGAATTTGAGGAGGAGGCGTTGTCCTGGGAAGACAAGCTGAACCGCATCAACGCGCTGTTTGATGTCTGGATTGACGTCCAGCGTCGCTGGGTCTACTTGGAAGGCATCTTCACTGGCTCGGCCGACATCAAGCACTTGCTGCCCGTCGAAACTTCGCGTTTTCAGAGGTTGTGTGCTTGTTGACTTGAAGATGTCGCGTGTGATTAAACGTCACTAGTTAAGTGTTTTTATTGCTGTGATTAGTGCTTTCATAAGGATCTTGTTAGGGATATGCTGTCTTCAATAATGATGTTGTCGTCTTTGATAAAAACATTTCATTAGGTATATATTATGTTTAAACTGTGTGTGTATTGTATGACTGAATTATTGTGTTGTCGATGTGCCTTACATTTAATTTATGTGTGGTGAGTAGGTTTTTGTCATTGTCATTTTTTAGTAACTAGGTTTTAGCTGCTATAGATTGGTTGAGATGATGGATTCTTACCTAGCAGATGAGTTCATTTACCACCGACACCCTGCCCCATGCATACACCGGGCTGAAGTCTGCTGCATTTGGTATGGCAGAGTGGAGCATAGGCATGTTGGCACTTCGCTTAGTCCTTTCTTGCTGTAGGCCTACCAGATGTGACAGTATAGGTTGGTATAACCAGCATATATTGTTTGATGTGGTAATATCATGCCACTACATCAAAGAAGATGAACTAGTTTTCAGCATAAATGCTATAAAACCTCGAGTATAATGTCTGCTTGTGTATAATACGCAGACCAACTTTAAGCCTTAATTTGAATGAAAAATTGAACATTTAGACGTATAATAAACATCCGTACTTTTGCGTTGCAGAAAATGTGCCCATTGTGGGGACATTACATTCCCACTTGCTGCGATAAGCAGGGAATTAATTGCTGAATTGCCTTAATGATGGCCATCTAGTTGATTGGGTGCGACCACGTACAGCTGCCTAGATGGGAGAGTTTATTTCCTATATTGGTGTGATACCAGCACCAAGAGAACCTGTGATAGTTGTTACTGTGTTTTGTAGCGTGAGTACTGAGTTTCTGGGGCTGATGAAGAAAGTTGCCAAGTCGCCGCTCGTCATGGACGTACTCAACATTCCAAATGTTCAGCGCCAACTGGAACGTCTTGCTGACCTGCTCAGCAAGATTCAGAAAGCTCTCGGCGAGTATCTGGAACGGGAGCGATCGTCATTTCCAAGGTACAGTGTAGTTTGATAGGCATTTTAATCACAGTGAACTTTCAAGCTGAACAAGCAGCTGCTTACTTTCTGTAGTGCGTAATCATCATGTCTACAGAGAGCCACATACACACTATTTTGATGGCCATTTTGAAGGTGGAATTGGGTTAGGTGCTTCAACCTTGATCTTCCTTCACTAGTTTTGAACCTTTACTGCATCCTGTCATGACAGACTTGCATCCTTTTAATACCATCTTCACCATGTTTTTCTTGAATACCCCCTTTGTGTGATTCCGCCAATGTATTGTATGTTTGATCTAGTTGCTGTCATTTTTGTTTCACATGTTCGCTGTTAAAGCCGTCTTGGCTACGTGCACAATCAAGCAACACGTCCACCTTGTTTTTACAGCCCGTTTCATTCTTATCTTATCGATCACACAGATCCTCCAGAATGTACTAACTGTCATCAACAACTTTCTGTCAAACACATATTAACTGAATGCATCTCCTATAACCAAGCTC
>Ga0209259_1000440_pt1 | contig 12196 bp, 4 predicted proteins | sample WorMetGr2BELIZE1_FD_187417 | JGI IMG/M metagenome (GOLD analysis project Ga0209259, IMG submission 187417) | Marine gutless worms symbiont microbial communities from Max Planck institute for Marine Microbiology, Germany - Inanidrilus... ...
GCGTAGACCTGGTCGGCGAGAATGCCGAGAACGACGCCGTCACCGCCCGCCAAAGGCACCGGTGTCAACCCGCGGCGCCCCTTGAACGGCAGTTGATGGCCGCCGTTGGCGTATTCGACCCGGTTCGATCCCGCATGCAGGACGGCATAAAAGACCGAAACGAACATGCCCGGGATGTGATGGCCGCAGAGCAGCTCGTTGACCTGGCGCAGACAATCGGCGGGACCGCCGGCGACGATTGCCACCGAACGGATCAGGGTGCGGGCGACAGCCATGTAGAAGGCCGCCGGCACGCCCTTTCCGGAGACATCGGCGACGACGATCGCCGTGCGGCCGCCGCCGATCGGGAACACGTCGTAGAAATCGCCGCCCATGACGTTGGCCGGGCGCATGTCGGCGGCGATCTGGTAGCCCTCGGACACCGGAAAGTCGGTCGGCAGAATGCGTTGCTGGATGTCGGCGGCGATGTCGATCTCGCGTCTCAAGGCCGAATAGGCGGCCCGTTCCTGCCAGTTCTTGCGTCGCCGTTCGACCGTTTCGATGGTGCGCTCCAGGGTCGATGCAAAATCGTCGAAGGGAATCGGCTTGATCAAGAAGTCCATAGCGCCCTGGATCATGGCGGCGCGGATCAATCTGAGATCGCCGCCGCGGGTCAATGCGACCCGCGGGATGCGGAGTTTCTGGTCCTCGATGCTGTGGAACAGCGATAGACCTGCCATATCCTCGTCATCGATGGCGATCAACGCGACATCGAACTCGACCCCGGCGTGCAGGATCGCGAGGGCTTCCTCGCTCGATTTGGCGAAGGCGCAAGCCTCGATCAGGTTGCTGCCGAGACGCTGGAAATAATCGCGGAGCAGGGGCTCCGTTTCCGCGTCGCCGTCGATGACTAGGGTCCGGGCCATGGCGGGGCGTTTCGTCGTCTTTCGATGCGGGGTCCGAAAGGCACATCTTACAGGCCCGGCGCCCCGGTTGTGAATAGAGGTTGAATAGGGGGAGGGGGTATTTACGGGTCACAGGGGCGCGTCTCCGCTATCTTGCTGCTCTGGACGGCTGGCACTATGGTTGGCGACCTTCCCGTCAACGCGAAGCGGACGCAACGCCATGCTGGTCGACAGCCATTGTCATCTCGATTTTCCCGACTTCGACGGCGAAATGGACGCCGTTATCGAACGCGCCGGGGCGGCCGGCGTCGGTTACATGCTCACCATCTGTACGCACGTCAGCCGCTTCGACAGGGTCCGGGCGGTGGTCGAGGGGCGGTCCAATCTCAGGTGCAGCGTCGGTATCCATCCCCATAACGTGGCCGAAGAGCCGACCGTATCCTCCGGCGATTTGGTCGACCTCACCAAATCCGACGAGGTCGTGGCCATTGGCGAGACCGGGCTCGACTTCTACTACGATCACAGCCCCCGCGACCTCCAGGAGGCCAGCTTCCGCACCCATATCGCCGCCGCCCGTGAGACCGGATTGCCGGTGATCGTGCATTCCCGCGATGCCGACGAGAGGACTGCGGCGGTTCTCGCCGACGAACATGGAATAGGGGACTTTTCGGGCGTTCTGCACTGTTTCAGCTCCGGCCCGGAACTGGCCCAGGCGGCCCTCGATCTTGGCTTCTACATCTCGGCGTCCGGTATCATCACCTTCAAGAAGGCCGATGAATTGCGCGCCATCTTCAAAGACGTGCCCCTGGACCGTTTGCTTGTTGAGACGGACGCGCCCTATCTGGCGCCAGTTCCGAAGCGCGGAAAGCGCAATGAACCGGCTTATACGGCTCATACGGCGGAAAAGCTGGCCGAGATCAAAGGGATTTCGACGGCCGAATTGGCTGCGGCGACGACCGACAACTTCTTCCGCCTGTTTTCGGCTTTCGCCCGGCATCCCTCAGGAAACGCTTGATGCGCGTCACGATCCTCGGATCGGGCAGTTCCGGCGGCGTGCCTGTGGTCGGCATTGGTTGGGGCCAGTGCGACCCGGGCGAGCCGAAGAACCGCCGTCGGCGACCGTCGATCCTGATCGAGGCCGGTGACAAGGTGCTCCTGGTCGATACGTCGCCGGACCTGCGCGAGCAGCTTCTGGATGCCGAGGTGACGCATCTCGACGCCGTCATCTACACCCACGGGCACGCCGATCACCTGCACGGCATCGATGATCTCAGGGGCATCAACCGGGCCATGGAGGCGCCGATCGACATGTATGCCGATGCGGCGACCGAGGACATCATCCGCACGCGCTATCCCTATATCCTCGAACCGCTGCGTCCGGAGGCCAACGGGTACTATTACAAGCCGACATTGAATGCCCATGCGATCGTTGCCGGCGAGCCGTTCGAGGCGGCCGGCGTGCGCTTCCAAACGGTCGATCAGGACCATGGCTATTCGCGCACCGTGGGACTCCGTTACGGTGCCTTCGGTTACTCGACCGATCTCATGGACATGGACGACGACGGCTTCGAGGTGATGCGTGGTGTGCATACCTGGCTCGTCGGCGTCTTCACCGACAAACCGCATGCGACCCATCTCGACGTCGACAAGGCCGTGGCATGGGTCGAGCGCGTGCGACCGGAGAGGGCGGTGTTCACACACCTCGGCCCCGATCTCGATTTCGCGACTTTGCGACGGTCGCTGCCCGCCGGCATCGACGTCGCTCACGACGGAATGATCCTCGAAATTCCTGAAATCTGACCGAGCCTGGGAAGCGAACCGGGCTCAGGATTGACCGGAAAGGGGATGGCGACCATCCCAACCTTGGGCGCCGAAATCCGCGACCCTGGGCCAATTTTTTTCTTCGACTAATTAATCATCTATAGACATATAAGACCTTGAAAAACATAATATAAATATTATTTTCCATAATATATGTTATGCGACAACCGGATGTGGAGAAGTTTGTAATTCGACGGTCGAAAATCATCGAAATTGTCGAAAACCGGACCCCCGCTTCCTCTCGAGGCTCACGAATTCCGAAAAGTCCTTTAACGGTAAAACCACGCCCTTCTTGGTCGAAAACTCCACAACGTCGAGCTCCTCCACAACGATGGGTGGAGAGATCCCCTCCAAAAACAGGGCCCGAGTTTTCCGTTTGAAAGCCTGTCACGGTATGCGGAACGATAAACTGGTGGACGTCTATTCGATATTGATTTGTCTACTAGTAGAATTCTAGGATGCACCCGCCTTAGATCCGGGTAGCTAGATTGCGTCCCGACGTTACAAGCGACATCCCTCAGATGTAGACCAAACGGGATTCATGGAAGTCGTGACATCGTCGCCCTATCCGCCTTGGCGTCGAGTTTGGTGCCGAAGCCTTTTCGAGATAGACGTTCTGGCAACCGGCCGCCCGACGCCAAAGGGACCTATAATCATCCACCGGATTGCCACCCCGTTGCGATAGATAGCCGACGTGATCGTATTCAAATCGTCTCCTTGGAATGCATCCGCCAGTTCTGTTTCCCCGAAAAGCGGCGGGCTGAACTCCGCCATGGCCGAAACCAGGTTCTGCACGTTGCCATCGTCAGACCCGAAGGCCGTGGCCTCCAACTGGCTGCCCTCGACGAAGTGGATATTGGCCATGGCGCCGTCGAACTCGCAGCTCGCGTGGTCGTAGCGGTGATCGCCGAAACGGTGTTCGTGGTTGCCCATGACCACCAGGCCCGAAGCCGTCGAGCGGTTGTCCGTATCGAAGGCCGTGATCTCGTCGCCGTCCACGTAGAGCTTGATCTTGTTGGACCCGCTCACCGCCTCGTCGACGGCGACCACGATATGGTACCACTTGTTGGGGTCGGTGAAGGCCGCCGTGGTGACGAAGATGTTGGCCGGCGACTGGTGCAGCACCAGCTTGCCTGGCGTCGTCCCGTCGCCCAGCGACAGCTGGAAGTCGGCACCGGTCTGCTGCGCCACCTTGGTGTCGAGGATCGTTGCGTAGGACCCGCTCTCGGCCGGGTTCCACTTGACCCAGGTCGACAGCGTCCAGCTCGAAACACTGGGTCCGCCCGGCGTCCAGCTCAGGTAATTATCGGAATCAAGACGCACCGAGTTGGCGATCTCGAAAGCAGGCTCCGTACCGACACCGATGTTCACCTTCGCCTTGCTGGACACGCCGTTTTCGTCAGTCACCTTGAATTCGAAGGTGTCGGCGCCCTCGTAGCCGTCCTCCGGGTGATATTCGTATCCGCCATCCTCGTCGGTCGCCGCCACATAACCATGCGGCGTCTTATGCCAGCCGAAGTAAGGGCCGACCGTGTTGTTTATAAACGTGCCTTCAAAGCTGTAGGTGAGCGCCCCTTCTCCTCCTGATCCGGCTAAGGTCCATGTGGCGCTACCGTTCTTGGCAGTCTGAACGGCGCTGTTAGTGGCCACCAGCATGGATCCGGTCAGGTCAACCGTGATGTCATCGCTGTTGTCGTTCGGTGTACCCTGATCGAAGGTCAGCACCTCGATTCCCGTGAGCCGATCCGTACCGTCGTTGCCGCTGAGCGTATTGCTCACCGTCACATGGCCGGTCTCGCCATCGTAGAGAATATCGTACAGGCTACGAGAACCGGTGTATGACGCTATGTCACTCCCGGTGCCACCCTCGAGCGTGTCGTCCCCTTCTCCGCCGATCAGCCGATCATTGCCAGCGCCGCCGTTGAGCGTATCGTCGCCTCCGTTTCCGATCAATTTGTCGTCGCCGGCGAGGCCGTCGATGCTGTCGGCTTCTGCCGTGCCTTCGATGCTGTCGTGGCCCGCCGTCGGATCAATAGCGATCACTTGAGCCGCGGATTGAAGTTCGTAAACACCGCCGTAGCCTGCCGGCGGCGTATAGACAAAGTCAGTGGCCCCGAAGTTGAAGGTGGAGGTGCTGTCGTGCCAGTTGGTACCGCCCGGGCGTACCGGACCGGTGATGCCGGTGAACATATATCCGGTGCCCGCCACGGGATCGCCAAACCAGATCCCGTTGCGGCCCGCCCACAGGCTGCCCGTAGCCGGATCATAGGCCATCATGATAACGTCGCCGGTGGCGGACCCGCCGCCAAGTGTCGTCGGGCTTACATGGGCACCGTTATGCTGTACCTGACCCTCCGACGGACCGGCAAAAAAGCTCCAGCCCCCGGTATCCTGGCCAACCCACAACTCGACGTCGGCGCTGGCGTTGGCCACCCCCGTCACCGGTCCCGAACCGATCGTGTCGATGGTCATCTCCCAGTAGACCGGCGGTGACGTCGAATCCAAAACCACCGTGCTCAAGGCCGTCTGGCCCGAGCCCGACTGCGAGATCTGCAGATTGCCGTCCGAGAAGGTGATGCCGCCGCCCGACAGCGTCGGGTCGAATGTGGCATAGTTTTGCGTCGGGCTGTCGTTCAACCGATCGGCCGTGGTCAATCCGGCACTCGGGCTCCAGCTGTTGCCGTTGTCCGAGGCGTCGGTGCCCAGATTGGCCCCGTCGGCGAAGTCCAGGTGGAAATCCCTCGTCCCGTAACTGTCCGTGTATTCCGTCGGTCGCCAGAGATCACCGTCCCTAAACCCGAATTTCGTGGCCGCCAGCTGGCTGCCCTCGACGAAGTGGATGTCGGCCATGGCGCCGTCGAACTCGCAGTTCGTGTGGTCGTAGCGGTGATCGCCGAAACGGTGCTCGTGGTTGCCCATGACCACCAGACCCGAGGCCGTCGACCGGTTGTCCGTGTCGAAGGCCGTGATCTCGTCGCCGTCCACGTAGAGTTTGATCTTGTCGGACCCGCTCGCCGCCTCGTCGACGGCGACCACGATATGTATGGTACCAGGCGTTGGGGTCGTCGAAGGCCTCCGTGGTGACGAAGATATTGGCCGGCGACTGGTGCAGCACCAGCTTGCCCGGGGTCGTCGTCCCGTCGCCCAGCGACAGCTGGAAGTCGGCACCGGTCTGCTGCGCCACCTTGGTGTCGAGGATCGTTGCGTAGGACCCGCTCTCGGCCGGGTTCCACTTGACCCAGGTCGACAGCGTCCAGCTCGAAACACTGGGTCCGCCCGGCGTCCAGCTCAGGTAATTATCGGAATCAAGACGCACCGAGTTGGCGATCTCGAAAGCAGGCTCCGTACCGACACCGACATCAACCGTGGCGGTGCTGGACACACCGGTGGCGTCGTCAGTCACCCGGAAGTCGAAGCTGTCTTCTCCCGTATAACCCTGGGCCGCCGTGTAGGTGTAGGCGCCCGTCGCCGTGTCCAGAATGACCTCCTTGCCCGCCGACGTCGTCAGCGTCTCCGAGCCCGGGCCACTGGTCAGCGTCTCGCCCGTGCCCGCAACCAGGCCATAGGTCAGCGTCCCGCTACCGCCGGAAACGCTCAGTTTCCAATCGGCCGCGCCGTCCTCGGCAACCTGCAATGCGCTAGCCGAAGCGACGAGTCCGTCGTGTACGGTCACCGTCACCGTCTCTGTTGCCGTGCCGCCGTTGCCATCGGAGACGGTGTATTCGAAAGTCGCGTCGCCGGTAAAACCGGGTGTCGGCGTGAAGACGACGTTGCCGCCATCGATCTCAACGCTGCCGTTTAAGGCGTTGCCGACCCCGGACAAACTCAGGCTGTCGTTGGTATCGACGTCATTGCCGTTGGCAACCAAGTCCGTCGCCGCAATGGTGAGGGATACGCCCTCGTTGGTGGCCGCCGTATCCGCTGTCAGGGTCGGCGCGTCGTTGGTGCCATGGATGGTGATGGTCAGCGTCGCCTGGTCGGTGCCGCCGTTGCCGTCGGAGACCTGATAGGTGAACGTCTCGGGTAGGCTCTCGCCGACACCCAGAGCTTCGACGGCAGCGCTGGCCGTGTCGAGCGTGTATTCATATCCGCCGTCCGTCTGGATCGTCAGGTCGCCGTAGGTACCCGAAATCGTCTGGTTGCCGGAAATCGTCTGGCCGTTGACCTGCACGATGGTCAGCGTGTCGCCCTCGGCATCGCTGTCGTTGGCGGCACCGAGCAGGGTTCCGTTCACCGGGTCGGGCGCCGGGCCGTCGCTGATCGAATTCGTGTCGGCGACGACGACGGGCGCGTCGTTGACCGGTGCCACCTCGAGGTCGAAGGTCGTCTCGGCGGTGGCCCCCGACGGGTCCTCCGCCGTCACCTTGACGGAGATCGTTCCGACGTCGGACTCCTCGGCTGGGGTGCCCGCGAACGTGTTACCGGTAAGCGTCAACCACGACGGCAACGGATCTCCGTTCGCCAACGTCGCGGTAAGCGTCAGGGTTTCCTGATCGAAATCGGTGAAAGTACCGGCCGGCACGTCGAAGGAGAACGTCGCATCCTCCGGCGTGCTTTGAGCCGCAATCGTCTGGGCGACCTCCGGGGCGTGGTTGGTGCCGGTGATCGCGATCGTGATGTCTTGCTCCGTGCCGTCGTCAGAGGACACGGTCACGGTGTCGGTGAGTGTCTGGCCGATCGTCAAAGCCTTAACGTCGGCGTGGTCGTTATCGAGGCTGAAGGTCCAACCGCCGTCTGTCGCCAGCGTCAGCCTACCGTAACCGCCGGTGCTCAACTTGTTCGTCTCGGCCCCGAACAATGATTCATCGATATCGACGTCATCGACGGTCAATTGCCCCGATGCCGAGGCGTCGCCGGCGTTTACGTCACCGGTCGCGTCACCCGTTATGGTCGCCGCATCATTGACCGGGTCCACGGTGACGGTCACCGTCGCCGTATCGGTGCCGCCATTGCCGTCATCCACGGTCACGTCGAACGTCGCGTCGCCGTTGAAGTTCGTTTCAGGCGTGAAGACGACGTCGCCGTTTTCGTCGAGAGATACGGTGCCGCCGACAGCCGTTGTATTGTCGACCGCTGAAATGGTCAGGGTATCGCTGTCGAAATCGTCATCGTTGCCGACCAGGGCCGACGCGGCGATGGTCAATGGGGTATCCTCCAGGGTCGAAAACTCGGTGTCGTCGACGGCGACGGGTGCATTGTTCCTGTCGTCGAGGTAGATTGTTCGGTCGGCGAATTGCAGCTCCTCGATATCGCCGTCGAGGGTGTCGGTACCGTCGTTTCCGTCCAGCGTATCGTAGTCCGCCACAGTAACCGTCACCGCCTCCGTCTCGGGGTCGATGTCGATATCGATGCCATAATCGAGATAGTTGCCGCTGTAGACCGCAACGTCTTCACCGCTGCCGCCGCTCAGGACGTCATCGCCGGCGCCGCCGGTGAGCGTGTCCCTACCCGAGCCGCCGTCCAGTATGTCGGCACCGTCTTCGCCGGCCAACTCATCGTTGCCGGAATCACCGCTCAGTACGTCGTTGCCACCGCCGCCGGAAAGCACATCGTCGCCGCCGTTGCCGGAAAGCACATCGTCGCCGCCGTTGCCGGAAAGCACATCGTCGCCGCCGTTGCCGGAAAGCACATCGTCGCCGCCGTTGCCGTCGAAAACGTTGTCGCCTACGTCGCCGGTCAGGGTGTCGTCGTACCGGGAGCCGATCAGGTTCTCGATGCTGGTCAGGCTGTCCTCGTCGTCGCCGACGGTAGCGGTAACCGTGGCATCGTGCTCGAGCGTGACACTGACGCCTGCCTGGGCCTCCAGATAGTCGGCCGTATCCGACCCCGTGCCGCCCGTCAGATCATCGTTTCCGGCACCACCGGCCAGAATGTCGTCGTTGGCGCCGCCGTCAAGGACATCGTTGCCCGCACCGCCTTCGAGCACGTTGGCTTCGTCGTCACCGGTCAGGCTGTCGTCTCCGCTGCCCCCGGTGACGTTCTCGATATCGATCAACGTGTCCTGCTCGCCATTGGTGAAGGACACCGTGACGGTGGTATCCGAAAGATCGACGTTAACGGTCTCGGAGACGGCGCTGTAATCGGCCGTGTCGGAATCGCCGACGCCGCCATCGAGCGTATCGTTGCCGCCGCCACCTTGCAGGATATCGTCCCCGGATCCGCCGGTCAGCACATCGGCACCGGCGCCGCCGATCAGGACATTGGCGCCGACGTCGCCGGTCAGGCTGTCATCACCGCTGCCTCCGGTGACGTTCTCGATATCAACCAACGTGTCCTGCTCACCCGTGAAGGACACGGTCACTTCGCCGTTTGTTACATCCGATAGGTTTACGTTGACCGCCTCGGAGACAGCGCCGTAATCGGCCGTGTCCGAATCACCGTCGCCACCGTCGAGCCTGTCGTCACCACCACCACCGCGCAGCACGTCGTCGCCGTCGCCGCCCATAAGCGTGTTGGCGCTGGCGTCGCCGGTCAGGAGGTCGTCGAAAGCCGAACCTTCGAGGTTTTCGATGGTGTTTTCGACGATGACGTCGCCTTCGGCGTGGCCGCCCGAGGTCTCGCGGGTCTCCAGATCGACACTGACGCCGGACCACGATCCGTCGTAGCTGATCGTGTCCGAACCGGCGCCGCCGTCGAGCGTATCGGTGCCGGAGCCGCCAATGAGGGTATCGTCGCCGCCCTCGCCCTTCAGACTGTCTGTACCGGCCTTGCCGGCCAGCCGGTTGGCGCCGGCGTCACCGGTCAGGCTGTCGCCGTGGCGCGAACCTTCGACGTTGTGGAAGGTGTTTTCGATCAGAACATCGCCTTCTGCGTGACCGCCGGAGGCCGAAAGATCGGATAGGTTGATGGTGACTACAGAATCCGAGCCCAAATAGCTGGCCGTGTTCACGCCTGTGCCGCCGTCGAGGGTGTCGGCGCCGGCACCGCCAGCCAGCAGATCGTCGCCCTCGTCACCGGACAGCTGGTCGTCGCCCTCGTCACCGGACAGCTGGTCGTCGCCCCTGCCGCCGGCAAGCGTGTCGTCGCCGGTTCCGCCGTAAAGGCTATCGGCACCATCGCCGCCGGAAAGTACATCGTTTCCGGCATCGCCGTAGAGCGTGTCGCCGTCCGCGCCGCCCGCAATCGTATCGTCCCCTTCGCCGCCGGAAAGCGCATCGCTGCCGGCGTCGCCTGACAGCACGTCGTCGCCGTCGTTGCCGCTCACGTTGTCGGCACCGCCGCCGCCGGCGATCACGTTGGCGCCGTCATTGCCGGTCAACGTATCGCCGTAACCGGACCCGGACAGGTTCTCGATGTCGAACAGCTTGTCGGTTTCCGAAATCCCGACGGACGCCGTGATGTGGCCGTCTGTGGGATTCGGCGTCGCCGACAGGTCGACGGTCACGGTCGCCGTTGCATCCGTATAATCGGCCGTATCCGACCCTCCATCGCCCCGCAATTCGTCGTCGCCGGCGCCGCCGGCAAGCGTATCGTCGCCTTCGCCGCCCTTTAACACATCTACTCCAACGCCGCCGCTCAGGCTGTTGGCCCCGTCGCCGCCGGTGAGCGTATCGTCGCCGCTGCCGCCGATGACGTTCTCGATGCCGATTAGCCGGTCCTGCTCACCCGTGAGGGACACGGTCACTTCGCCGTTGGTGACATCCGAGAGATCGACGGTAAGCGTCTCGGAAACGGTGCCGTAATCGGCCGTATCGGCGCCTTCACCGCCAACCAACCGGTCGTCGCCGGTATCGTGCCCCAGCACGTCGTCACCGCTGCCACCATCGAGGGTGTCGTTACCGGCGCCGCCGGAAAGCCCGTCGTTATCGGCACCGCCGTAGAGCCGGTCATCGCCGTCACCGCCGACAAGGCTATCGTCGCCGCTGACGCCATAGAGGTAGTCGTCGCCCTCCCCACCCAGCAGCTGGTCGTCGCCGGCGAGGCCGTCGATGACGTCGGCTTCGGCCGTGCCTTCGATGCTGTCATGGCCGGCCGTGGGCATAACGCCTGAGCGCAGTACCTCCACGACGTTGCCATCGGCATCATAACGCTTGATGTACATGTCCCAATCGTCGACATGGCCGTGAGCCTGCCAGGTAACGACGAAGCCGCCGTCGGGCAACGCCTCGGCTTTCGGCGGCGCATCGTCGATGGCATTGGTCGTGAACTGATCGCTGATCAGGAACTCGCCCACCTCGGCTTCGGGAACGATCTCATCCTGGTCGTTGAGGGTGTACCTCCGGCCATAGATGTTGCCTTCGGAGGTACTCTGGATGCGCGAACTCCAGGTGACGATGAAATCGCGGCCCGCCAGCGCCGTGACGTCCGGATACAGCTGGCGGTCTTCCGTGCCGACGTTGATCTGGAATTCATCGCCTCTCGGCTGTCCATCCGCCGTGAACTGCTGGCCGAAGATACCGTAGTCGCTGCCGTCCTGCGTATAGGACCCCCACACAGCCACGAAACTGCCGTCGGCCAGCCTTTCGACCGCCGACAGTTGCTGCATGCTCGCCGTCTCGCTATTGATACGGAAGGCCGTGCCCGAACCGGCCGGGTTGATAGGATCGATCAGCCGGCCGCTGATTCCGTAGCTGTCGCCGTCCTCGTTGCTCGTCGTCCAGGTGACCATGAGTTTGCTGTCGGCCGCCTTGACGACGCTGGCCTGCTGGCCGTCACCGGTGATGTTGAATTCACCATCCTCAGGGGCGACCTGACCGTTTTCGACTTTGAATCGCCGACCGTATACGCCGATGGTATTGCCGTCCTGCCCCATGGAATCCCAGATCACGACGAACTTGTCTCCGTCGAGGGCGACGACGGACGAATCATCCTGACGCGCGGTCAGATAGGTGTTGACGTGAAACTCCCCGTCGACCGGGGACCCATCCCGATCGTAGGCCTGGCCGCGGATACCGCGATTGTCGCGTCGCCTTGCTGGTCCATCGACGACCAGGTGACGACGAAGCCGCCGCCGGAAAGCCCGGTCACGGCCGGGGTTTGTTGGTCATTGTCAAAATGGGTGTTGACCCGGAACTCGCTGCCGACCCTGAAGCCGTATTCGTCGTAGCGCTGGGCGTAGATACCGCTGCTGTTGCCGCCGCCGCTGTCCTGGTCCTGGTTTTTCGACGTCCAGGCGACGACATAGCCGCCGTCGGCCAGCACGGTCATGCTTTGGTACATCTGGCCGTCGGCCGTATGACTGTTGACCCGGGCTTCGCCGCTCGTAGACCTGAGATCAAGGACATCGGGTGCGTCGAAGCCGACGTTGATCGTGGCGGTGCTCGACACACCGGTGGTGATGTCGGTCACCCGGTAGGTGAAGGAATCGGTGTCCGCTTCACCGCTGCTCGGCTTGAAATAAGTGAAGGTGCCATTGGGATCGAGCGTCACCGAACCCCCGATATCGTTGATAAACTCGTCCGAAAGAGTGTTTTGGGCGTCCGCTTCTATTAAGAGCGGACGTTTATTCGCCGCCACTGGCAGATGCTGCGGCGGTTTTTGGCTTTGGTTGG
>Ga0209259_1000441_pt1 | contig 12187 bp, 7 predicted proteins | sample WorMetGr2BELIZE1_FD_187417 | JGI IMG/M metagenome (GOLD analysis project Ga0209259, IMG submission 187417) | Marine gutless worms symbiont microbial communities from Max Planck institute for Marine Microbiology, Germany - Inanidrilus... ...
GTATTGGTGCGTTCTACAATATAACCAAAAATCAGCACAATCCAATCAAAACTGTAGGACGAGATAGTTTTTTGAGCCCCAGAACCCCTAAAAATACAAAGTTTTTTAGGGGTCAACCAGCCCCCACGGGTCGCACAGCCCCTAGGGGACACAACTAGACCCAGACATATAACATATGTCCAAGTTTGATCGAAATCGGATCAAAGACGGCTGAGAAAAACTCTGCACAAACAAACAGACAGACAGACACACTACGAAATTATTGGTCACTTGGTCGTGAACCAAAAAATAATGGTCACTTGGCCGTGAAGCAATTACACTTAACAAGAACTCGACACGGGCTTTCCAACGAGCCATCAACCATGGTTCTACGCCGCCCCTAAGTTCCTCAAAATGGGGATAAAGTATCTAAATTTGTCGTCTTTTGGACAATTTCGACAATAAAGATCGAAAAGTCTGCTGCAAAGTTTCATTATATAAGAACTCTCAGGCTCTCAGCGGCAAAGTTGTAGCGCAATCAATTGCCTTTCGAGTGGTATCAATATATTGGCAGGGGGTAGCTCCATTCCCTTGATATCTGAACGCAAAGGGACCGACCACACTTCACCTCATAGCGCGGCAGCCGTGACGTCATTGCGTCACTAGCCTGCGTTCGGCTCACTGGTTGGCCAGTAGCCTGAAATTGGCGGCGCACTGTCCTGTTAGCGGATGCTGGCCTTCTTGTTCTACACAGCAACACTGTTTCGGCAACCTAATACCTGGATAATTTCATGCCATCATTACGATTGCATCTTTGGCTCTGGTAAAAGGCGATGCAGGCAAGAAGTAGACTAGATGATACTGTGGAAAAATTGGGCTTCCTGACAAGCCAGTGTCAAGGATTTGTTTCACAATGCTCAACAACTGGGTCGGGTCAAGTTGGGTCACCGGGACAAAAGCCACTGGGTCAGGTCAGGTCATGGGTCAAATATCCTGACCCGTTCTCTCTCTCTCTCTGACTGTGCCGTTAAGAAACTACTCACTCACTCACTCTCTCTCTGACTTCAGCAATATTTTCAGCCAACTACGAATTTATGGCTGGCTGTTACAAAGTTAGACAAAATTTCCTATTAAAAAACAAACAACGAAAACAAATCTTACGGCACTGAGTGCAGCTTTTCCTCAAAATAAGACGATTCAATCATCAGCATTAACAAAGACTTGTATCATATACAGTGACCAGTGAGCGATAAACGTTTTGCAATAACAGTCGCAAATCTGCACTGAATTGAAAAAATACACGCACAGTGACATATAATTCAAAGAATGTGGCAAAGTTTCGTAAAAAATGCAGCTTAACTTTACTGAGATGTCAAATAACGTCATCCAGAAGAAACATTTACTGACATAGTGTCAATGTGAACAATTAGAATACACAAATGAGATGTTTAAACAGTCTTTTTTCACATAAAACAGACTGACTTGACTTTACGGTATTTTTTAAAACTCGTTTGTTTATCTGGACGTCTGTCAGTGCATAGCTTCTGCCGTGATGCCCAGTCAGGTACAGCCTACTGACTTTAGCTTATGTCACTGATTAATGTGAAAACATGGAGAAAGGTATCTGCGTTCTGTGATAAACACTGACGTCACGGTTCTGTGTTCCACTTCCCAGTGCATTCTACTGACTCAATGCCCGCTCTTCAGTAAGTCTGACGTACTTGTTACAGCACGCAGTGTTATGTCGACCACCAGAGGGTTAGCGGTCTGAAGACATTCCTATCAATCAGGAGCAGCAGACATTTTATAGAAGCAAAATACCCGCTTTCACGGAAATTAAGACAATAATCTTTTCACATCATATCATTCTACTCTTGAGTATTTTCATTAAAACTCGTTTATCAACATGTACTGTGATCACGGATGACATCAAGCAGTAAGTCACGCCAGAAACTCACGACTACTGCATCGATGGGCAATTAACATTTTTCAGGCAATCAAATACAATTAGAATTGGCTAATTAGAGATGAACTGACAAAATCGTATGAACAATACTAAATACTCATATGAAGTCTAAGCAAAATACCATTACAGTATTTAGCATCTAGCACCAGTGCTAAAATCATACAAAGGACATTTAAAGCATTTATGGCTAACGTTAAAACATGCACAATACCTGAAACAATAGAAAACAGTCAAATTAGCATTTAGGTGATATGATAAATAAGTAAACAGATAAGCTGCCTAATTATGCATCTAACTATAGTATTTCAATTAGAATTAGTTAATCATTGATTACTGTAGAATTATACGAAAAATTAAAACTAATTGATCAGAATTACAATCAGCAGCCACTTTAATCAATTAGTTGCTAATTAATTAATTACCCATCAATGTTCAAGAGACGCACATTTCCTTGCTGCAGGAAGCACATGCTATTCATCACACCAAAAATCTAAACAAACCTATTAACATAACATACATAATATATACCTGTGTTAAGACATCATCTACTAAGACCTATGTATACACAACTTCACTACTTTCTCAACAGATTTGTTGCCCGATGTATAACGGCAGTTCTAACAAAGTCTACATCACACCTGGGAAGTAAAGATTAATGCACTTATAACTATGAGGGGCGTTCAAAAAGTTCACAGACTGATATAGATGGACATTATAAATTTCACTGATAATGTGTCACTGGTTACTACCATCTGTCAATACAGCATCACACAACTTATTATTATCTCATCTCACTACTACGTAGATGCGGCCTATTATTACAGATGGAGTAGGGTGGTCTGTTTGTCTGTTGGTTGGTTGGTCTGTCACAATCTTGAGCCTTGCAAAAACGGCTGAACCGATCAAGATGCAGTTTCGTATGTGGACTCAGGTGGGCCCAAGGAACCATGTATTAGATGGGAATCCAGATCCTCCACGCGAAGGGCCAATTTTAAGGTGGAAACGTTATCTGCACAACAAATGGCTGGCTGAAAGAGCAAAATCAACAATTCTTCTATAACGGAATCTGAGCTTCGGAGAAACGCTGGACCAAGTGCATTTCAATTGCAGGAAACTATGTTGAAATGCGACAAAATATGATATACATATCTGATGATTAACTGTGTCAGTCTATGAACTTTTTGAACGCTCCTCGTAATTGACAATGCAATAACAAAAAATGCAAAAAGTTACGCCTGGAATGCAAACATAACATACTCCTGGATCTGAATTTTGTGGACATAATGCCTTCAACTCCTTAGAGATGTCCCAAAAAGTATTCCCACCCAATCACTTGGTTGTAGCACTGACAAACCAAATCAATTTACAACACCCAAGATATACGTCAACTCAACTGTCCCAATAAACTAAAGGCAATAAATTTCCTCTAGGCTTATGAAAACTGGTCAGGAAAGGATCACCTCTGATTACTTCTACCACAATAGCTTTTTATAAATATGTATCAGACTAGGTTATATTCTAACAAAACTACAGCTGCCTGAGCCAACATGGGCCTCTAGACATACAGCATAATTAATTGCCAAAGGTTTACTCTTAGTTTTGTTGGCATCCAAACACACCAGAATAAACAATTAATTGCCAACAGAAGACTACATAATATCATGCATATGCAGTATCAGAAGCCAGTGCAAAGGTAAATGTGAGAGGCGAAATTTCACACCCCACTGCAACCAAACCCCTGAACTAAGTTGGATGTCACTTCTGAAAGCATCTCTTTTAGAAGTCTGCCAATTTACAAGTAGTTTATGCTTGCTATTACAAATATATCCATCATGATACTCCATCCACTAAGACGCAAAATGACTTTTGCAGTTTTAGACGCATAATTTGGCTCCAACACAATGCTTTAAAGTGCTAAGTTTTACATTTATTACAAATATGTTTCACAGTATGACATAAAGTAGAAACTGTAATATAAAGTAAATGCTGTCTTCATCATTTAATACAAATAAAAAATGGCAGAACAAAGTGCAAGAAAATTTCCGGACAAAAAATACAAACCACAAAATTTACTATGTAACAGCGGGTAGCATTTTACAAAAAATAGTGTCGGTTTAACAATGGTATTGAACGTAATGTCACAAGGTGAAACCATGCAAATGAGAAAATTTGGTGCTGCAAAGTGGTAAGGCTATATAGAAGAACAAGTGATAACAAAGTCCGTAGAATTACTGCAGTACAAACACAGTGACTGTAAATCTTCTAACGGAAGCCGCTTCTGTAGCACAAGCTGGATCTCCAGTGGACGGAACATGCTTGTCATTAGCAACAACAGTGATGACTATCCCATCTGTTGTCATGGAGTGTGACATCAAATTATACCCTCTTAAAAGTGCCACAAAAATTACTTACTGACGTTGATTGTGACACAGCATCACCGAGTACTTGCTACTTTCTAATCAGAAAACGTAAAAAAGGAAGACTTTTAGCCCACAACAATACCAATGGCATCTTCAGCAGAACTTTGGACCTGCACATAAACCGGTGGGAAGGGTTACAGAATGACCTGTAGTACTGACAGGCTTGGACTGAAGATTTACAGCCATGCACATTCAGAAACAATATTTATGCACACAGTCTTGGACGATGGTTGACTAGCACAGAACACAAACATTGATCACACCAGCACACGATACTGATACGCACTGACGTCGTCACAACATCGAACGTTCATGCCGATAACTGATGCACCGTAACAGCTGTTTGTCCGTTTGCATCTAAGTCATGCTTACACCATTCTGTAAACAATCAAACGAAAGCATAATGGAAATGCAGTAAAACGGTCGCATATTTACAGTCACATATTGAATCCCTGAATGGTCAATCACACTATGTAACGGTTTGAACATATGTGCTCTACAAAAGACCCAGAAACTTGTAGATTATTTGGTCAACTGCGGCAAACACTAAGAAACACAAACTTAAAAATTATATCATAACAGAAGCCAGCGGCTGCCACAAATGTAACTGGAGTATAAGTGAATTCATAGTTCCCAATGTGATCACTTCTGCAGCAAGGTCTGTGCAGGAGATAACACATTAGATACAGAAACTGCATCAGTCAGTGGGATTACTCAAAAAGCTGCTGCGGAGGTGCAAAAACCAGACTATTGGCCACTGCCAAATATTTCACAAGGTAGTGTAGCGACATGCTCAAGATGTAGTGGGACCTTTAACGATGAATTTATTATGAATGAGTTCAATGGTGAAATAGTGTTAATTTTAATTTTAAAACTCACAGTGGAACGTTTTTTGCACAACAGCGAATGATTTTTGAGAAATTTTGCTTTGTACAATAAACAACTGAAGTTCACCTGGATCGACATGCAGAGTATTCTTCAGTCTATCAGCATCAGTGCTCTGCCTTTAGTGCTTTGACATTGTTGGTTGGGCGGAAGGAAGGGCATCCGGCATATAAAAACTGAGTGGTGAGTACTGGCGTGGTTATCTATCTGGAACAAGGTGAAAACGATTTGCATATGGTCCAGCTCATGCCACTGCCACCCCATCATCTCTTGCTCCAGTAAAATCCAGAATGGTTTACTTTTCTTAACCAGGTTGTCATGGAAAAAAGACTGTTAAATGGATGTAGTAGTAATAGTAGCATCAGTTACACACACACACCACCTCGCTCCAGTGACATTCATCAGGTGGCGCCACCAAGGGGTTTGAATTCTCTGAGTGCTTTCTCGATCACATTGCTTCCACCCAGATATCAACTGAGTGATTAAACATATGTCTTATGTCCCACTCGACACAAAACTGGTCATTTCAGAGACGTTATTCCCATCCAATCACTTAGCACTTTACTGAATAAACCAAACCTTTAAAAACAACAAAAACAGACACATATCAATAAGGCAAAAGATACCAGAACACAAAATAAACAAAAAAATTAAAGCCAGGTTTGGTCATCTTGTATCTTGTCTTCCGGCCTGAAAATGAATCAGGCCTATTCTTATATCCCCATGGCCCACAAGGAGCAATTAAATATAAAGAAAAAACAACACATGAAAACAAACGGCCACTTACTGCACGGAAACGACATGTCATTTCTCAAGCTGCTGACATATCGTCCAGCCAAACACCTGTCGGTCAAAGCCGCACGAGAAAAAGTTGCAAGTGCCTTCTTTTTCACTCCAAGATGTAGCACAAACCATCCGACTGTGACCCTGTCACAAACAGCCCAAACAAAAACAGCGAGTGCAGGAGAAGTGAGTAAATCCAGCCAGCTGCTGTTGAACGTAAAAAATAAACCACGATAATTTGAACAGTGGACAGCCATTGAGTCACTGTGTTCAACTAATGAGTATGCTCATGAATTTCTGTTGAACCTGGGTCACAAGGTAATGATAAAGAGGCTAGACTTCTGTTTCAGAGCCTCTGCATTTGATTCAACAGTGTAATGCAATTTTGCTGCATGACACCTTTGTCCAGGTCTGCCCGTGTAGTCCGGTGGCTAGACCACTCGGACGCAATATGCAGTAGAGCGTGACGCATGCTGTGTTCTGCTGGTTCGAAGTTCAATTCGAGCCGCGGACCGGGTAAGGCGCATCCACCTATGTAAAAGTAATTATGTGAAAAATAATTCCTATGCCATTTCAACAGCTGTTTTCCAGGTGAACGTGGGTTAGCCAGTCCCCGTCATTTTTCTTCCTAAAAGGTAAAAGGTAAAGGCTTCCCATACTCGACACCGAGTGTTGGGCCCGGGGCTGATCCAGGTGTACAGGCAGTCGGCTCGCAAGTGACCGTAAGTCATCCACCCGGCGGTAGGCTGCCATTACTTTCCACCGGGCCTGCGGTTACCTCCCCAACCGCAGAGCAAGTTATATTGCTTGGTGACAGAGGCACATAGGTGTAAACAACTTGCCCAAGGTTGTTACACAGCACAGCCTCGAGTAGGATTTGAACCCGCGACCTACTGATCACAAGTCCAACGCTCTACCCATTGCACTACCGCGCCACCTATTATACCATATTATACGACCATATTATGCTGGTTTTATGTGAACTCCACTGGCTACCCATTCGAGAGCGTGTCAAGTTCAAACTGGCATATTTAGTTCGCCAGTCACTGTTCGGACAGGCGACTCCTTACTTGGCAGATGATTGCTGCCCGGTGTCTGACAGCACTCAGCGCTCTCTGCGGCCTGTCGACGTTCCAACATGCGTAGTAGCACGAACACTCAACAGTTACAATGAATAAACATTTGCGGCCGCCAGAGCTCATCTGTAGAATTCTTTCCCCACACCAGCTGCATAATCCAGACATTACCTATGAACGGTTTAAACAACAACTGAAGGGACACCATTTTGCTGAACGATGAACAATGCGTTCGGTTACTTCCGATATTGGGCGCCTTAGAAAAACATTTACTTACTTACTTACAATCACTGTCAATTAAGCCATCGGCACCGATGACGGCACTGAACAAGCAATCATACCTTGCTCATCTTCGTCGGTCGTCCGTACCTCACGCCGCTGATGTCATACAGGTGGATGTGTCGGTTGTCCTGCGGTATGGCAATCAGTCCCTGAGTCTGAGACACCGACAACCTAACAACGAACAAGGCTTCACCGAGATTATGGACAACTAAGTACCTAAGTATGAGAATCTGTAGTTGGCACGACACTTGCAGGACAGTCAGAATGGCATTGGCACATGACAGTCATCACCAGCACCAGATGAGTGCTGGAACAGGTGATGGGCCGTCAACTAACGATTGAATGAACACAACAAAGCCAGTTTTCTGTTCGGCTTTGACTGACAGGTGTTTGGCTGGATGATATGTCAGTGGCTTGAGAAATGACAAGTCATTTCCAAAACAGTCTGTTTCGTGATCAAGGCCTGCAGATAGTAAACCTGCACAGGTCAGTGGAAGGATGGATTCACAGTACTAGAAGGGCTCTACAGGCCACAGAACATAACTGAGGACGACCGCTAGCGAAAGCAACTGAAACACATCGGTAGTCCACGTAATGCAGGGCTTTATCATGTAGACACAAGCACATCAACCATGAAGATCATCTGCTTGCGACACTAGCATATTACAAATTGGCAAGAATATGGAACAACTGGCTTAGAAAGCAGAACAACTAGTACAATTTTAAAAACAGCCGTCAGAAATAAAGAGAAGGTAGCACTCAACGAGGGTTACTGGCATACTCCCTTCCAGTTTATTTCAGTCCTAATCAAAACCCTAATGTTTATTCTGAACACTTTCAGTCCAATATGTAATCAGTTCCTGTGTGCACAAGATCAGTGGTCACACAATGTTTCGTTAATGACTACATGAAAATCAGAGATATGATGTTGCAGACCAAATAAGACAAGGCATACAAGAGCTCAGCAGTTGCTCAGACGGGCGACCGTTTGACCACAATAGACATGGGCTGAAAAATGGGGGCCTGCTGTGCCCCTTTCTATGGGGGAGAGCCGGGTCCCATCTAACACAATGTCGCCTGGGCCGAGGCCTACCTCGGTAGCAAGTGGTATCTTGACCCATCCAGCAGTTTGGCCACAATGAGTAGGGGTAGACATGGGCCAAAAAGAGTGGGGGCTGCTGTGTCCCTTTCAGTGGAGGGGGATGGGGAGCTGGGTCCCTATCTAACACAACGTGGCCTGGGCCGAGGCCTACCCCTGTACCAAGTGGCATCTTGATCCATCCAGCCGTTTGATCACAACAGACATGGGCTGAAAATTGGGAAGGCTGCTATGCCTCCTTTTTTGCGGTGGGGGGAGCTAGGTCCCCATCTAATACAATGTGGCCTGGGCAGAGGCTTGTACCTCCATACCAAGTGGCATTCTAATCCATCCAACCGTTTGGCCACAATACGCCAACGTCACAAACAGGACAGACAGACAGACAGACAATGGTCCGATACCAAAGGGCGAACCGTTTTACAAATGGTAGCCCAAAAACCAAATGACTGCTATAAACTAAAACAGACTTGCTAATTTAAACAACAGCATGCAAAACTGCGCAGTAACTAACAGCAGAAAATGATCGACAGACCTGTTGACCGGAGAGTCGAGGCGGATTGTTGTCACCGGCGATCGCATGTTCTTCAGATCCCAAACTTTTACCATTCGATCGTCACTTCCCGACACCAGGTTATCTCCACCAGCAAAGACAGCAGTCGTCACTGGCCTGAGAAACATCGGACAGCCGACAAATCATTAAAACACTGCTACTTGCAGCTACAACCGTGTCAGGCCCCGTTACAAACAAGTGACTTTGGTTGTTGTGCCTTCTTAGGCCAGGTTTGCCTTAACAAAAGAACTTCTGCAGCAGGTTTGTGATGGGCCAGATGCCCTTCCATTCACACAAACTGAGAATCTGTTGGTTGGGTATCAGGCCCACTGCAGCAATCTCCACAGGTTTACTTGAACAGCTCTCGAGAACAATTAACCCATGAAAACCCGGGCCACTAAAAGTGGTTGTCATCAGTACCAACTGTACCTACACCGGTACAAAAACAGTACTAGACTCAACAGCTATCCTTACCGAATTTTCTCGTATATGCAGTGTTGTTTCAGTTAACTGAAACTGCAAAATAACTGAACAATAATTATCAGTTAGCAAAGCACTAAAGTGAACAGTACTCAAGCTGCCGAGGAATGATAATAACTGATGTAGCAAAAACTCAGGTTACTGCTCTCCAGTTCTTCGACTGAAATATGCCAAAACTGTAAAACGTTTAACTGAATTACCCAGAGTAAACTGACGTGTCAGCATGAAGCTCTTCATTCCAGTGGGTGCACTAATCCAACCAGAACTGTGGCTATGCTGACAAGATGACAAGATGTAACATAACAAAAAAGACAGTATTTAAGCTAGTGGTTTCTTTTGGCATCAGTGCAAGAAAGGCAGTCGAGCACTCTTGACTTGGGACTTGGATGTTAGTATAAGGTTGATTCTGAAAAAAAAGTGAAAATGTTTGCACCCCATTGTACGTACAAATTTTTTTGACCAAGCAAGGACATTCAGAAGTTTAAATATTTCATGTCAGTATCATGCTACATGTTCAGTGGAAACACAGTACTTACTAATAAATGAAACCGAGTGTCGGTGTTTCTGCCCTGACGTACTGGAAATGCCCATCTATGAGGCGGAAATTTTTCCATGTCACTGGAGTAATTCAGTCAAATTCCATTTCAAACGAGTGGCAGTGGCGTCAGAGAGCCGGCAAAAAAGGAAGCAGCATCCTTTCCATCAGCAGTCAGGTGGTGGATAAATGAGTGACAAGGCAAGGCCAGGCCGCTGTTAGGGATCAGTGCTCTGCGTTTCCTTCTGAGCTTTGACACTGTTAGCTGGGAAACACGAAGAACTTCTAGTCAGTAAAATAACCCGTGCCATTTGTCCCCGAATGTTCTCTTCCGGAAAAAGTAGAAAAACTCAGGGGAACTGATTAACTTGGGCTCACCTAGAAAATAGCCATCAAAACGCAGCTGGATGCCACCAAAGGCTCAAATGGTCTTGCTCAAAAACGTATCTGTGTGAGGGTACATCATGTTGGTCACTAGCTATAACCGCTGCTATACATATTTTTAAAAGGTAACAGAAAACCTGCAATGCAAGGTGAAACACAGAAGAAAACTCACTGCGTGTGACCCTGAAACACGTTCACTTTCATCGACGGGTCTCGGAGATCCCACAGCCGAAACGTCGTGTCCTTTGACGACGTCATTATAAGCTCCTGAGATGGGTGACCACACACGTTTGTTAGTTCTTGGTCATGACCTGACAAATCAACAAAATGCACCATCGACTTACATCACGTTTATGCCTGCAGAAATAGTGAACCTACTTTCTTAGTATACTATGAAAACAAAACCCTCTTGGTCATTGATAAAAATTGTTCTAATGCAGGCAGAGTCTGGTTAACTACCAACTGGACCCTGCTTAATGATGAAAAATGAGCTTTTAAAATGACACATGCCAGGTTCTCGGCCAGAGATGAAGTAAACAGATCCTGGTACCTGTAAGAGAGTTGATAAGCGCGCCAGTCTCGGCATCGTATATGTTAGCTGTTCTGTCCCACGATGCACTGACAACCTGCGTGCCACCGACCAGCCAATCGGCGGCAATAACGGCGCCAGTGTGGCCGAGCAGTTCTAGCATTGGCTGACGTACAAACAATGCCTCGTGATGTTTCTCATCAGATGAGCTCGCACCTGTTATAATCATTATATATTTACTGCACTGAAAATGGACACACAGTAATCCACAAGTCACTCGATGCAATATGGTAACCAGAGGCTAAAGATGCTTTACCAAACATAAACCGCAAGCAGGCCGCCGAAAGGGCCGAAAGAAAAGTCACAACAGTGCCAGAAACTTATGCAGTTCACTATGCGTGGTAATAAATGTCTAGCATGCAATGATAAGTTGACAGACAGCCAGCCAGCTTACTGCACGGATCAACAAACAGCATAAACTGTCTTCTATAATATCACATTTCCAGGTGAACCTGAATTAGCTGATCACCCTTGGATTTCTTCTTCCACTGTTCCCACAGAGAACCTACAGGGATAAGCAGCACAGGTTTTTCAATACCGAGAATGCCCTTCTCATCACAAAACCGACAGTGTCACAGCACTGAAGGAAGCACGGACACCAACCAGTGGCCTGGCCTCATCCTTTCCTCATCCACTACTGGACTCCTAAGGAAACGGGCATTATTCTCTTTATGGTGACAACATACCAGCAGATGTCTTGTGACAGCAGCAAACAGATAGCCACATTCACAAAGCCAGTCAGACTGCACTCATGTGACTATCACAGTCTGTCAGGGCCTATATAGTCATTAAATGCAGCGTGCGAGTTACAAGCGAACTATGAAGCCACTTGTGATACTGTTACATGAAGACAAACCTTCAGCGTCATCTTTTTCTGAGCATTCCGCTTCCTCTTCTCCTGACGAATGTGCCTTCTGTAGATATACACGGACAAGTATGCAAGTCAATCTATATAACATCTTATGCAAATCACCATCGCAATTTGCTGCCATAACAAATACTAAGCAACATTACTGGCCCAATTGCAAATCTGAAGGGCCCGTATTTTCAGCCGAGTTTGTCTGTCTGTGTGTCTGTCTGCCTCTGACCGGCACTTCTACCCTTCAACGTTGACCGATTTTGATGAAACTTGGTCACAAGGACCCTACTGTGATCTAGT
>Ga0209259_1000442_pt1 | contig 12156 bp, 7 predicted proteins | sample WorMetGr2BELIZE1_FD_187417 | JGI IMG/M metagenome (GOLD analysis project Ga0209259, IMG submission 187417) | Marine gutless worms symbiont microbial communities from Max Planck institute for Marine Microbiology, Germany - Inanidrilus... ...
GTTTGTTTTGCCCAAATAATTGCTGAATAATTGCGCAGATCGTACTAATATGGTTACAGACTATCAAAAGTAGATTTTGAAACCGAGGTAGGCCTAATAATTGTTTCACAACAACATATCATACACAAATTCAGTGAAATAACGCAAAATAAGGGCCATTATGTCGTTCAAGGTCATTCAAGGTTACCGATTTTGGTACCAATGGAAAGCTCATATATGACTTCCTATTAGTGATTAATACTAACTTACCTCCTATCTTGCACCGTTTCCGAGATATAGCCTTCGACATATCCAAAAATGGCTATATTTTGCTACCCCTCTTGCGTTCAATCCCCCCCGGATGAAGAGGTTTCCTACATCATATCATTGTAAGTGATATATCACTAAAAACTACATGCTTTGGGCTACATTTCTGTCGGAGAAAGTTTATGTATATTTTCGACCACTTTTACGCAGCGCGCCCCGAAAGCTACCAAATTCGCTGAAATAATGCAAAATAACGGCCATTACGCCGTTCAAGGTCATTCAAGGTAACTGATTTTGGTACCAATCGAAAGTTCATATACGACTTGCTATTAGTGATTAATACTAACTTACCTCCTATCTTGCACCATTTCCGAGATATAGGCTTCGACAGGTCCAAAATCACTATATTTGACTACCCCTCTTGCATTTAACCCTCCTGCTGGAGGGGCTCCCCTGGGACAACCTCCGTAAAATTTTCCGTGAATGTCAACGGGTGGCCAAGGTACCAAATGGCGAAGAAATATTCCTGAAAATTTCAACCGGCAAAGTAGGGCACACGAGCGTTGCAGACAGATGATAGACGGACGGGTCATAGCATATAGCGAACGTGAAAATGAACTGATAAAGATTATTAAAAACAATTTCGTTGTAACTACGTTGTCATGCTATACTTTGTTGCAAAGCTGTTTTCTAAGTTACAAACTACAACATATTAAAATTTCAGCTCTATGTCTATTTTACGGGTTTTATAGCCAAAAAAACTAAATCGAAACTGGAGATAGCAAAGCTAACTTTCCAGTTAGCGGATTATAAGATTATCGAAGCTAACTTTTCGGTTAGCTGTGCCCACCACTATATACAACCATATATAACCAGACAAACTTGACCGATTTTTGGACTTTTGGGCACTCCTGTACCCACTGCACTGCCTTTTGCCGATCTCGGCAAAACTCGCACGCGACAGTACACCCATGGACTGTGCTTATGTGCCTAATTTCATCCAGATCAGTTTATTGTGTAGCCCCTGAGAGGCAGAAAACCAAGTCATTAGCACAATCTCTATCGTCCAAATGTGCAACGGACAAACAAGAAAAACATTGAACTTTTTCATCCCCAGTTCGAGCCCCACTATACACGGTAATAGAGGAGCTCCGTACCATTCTGGCACCTCAAAAACATTTTTGAATCCAAAGTACAGTGTTGCCGCGGTGCTGAAAATTTGGGGGGAAAATGCACCCAACGTTACATCCCCGTAACTCTGGAACCCCTCGAGCAAATCCTCCTAAATTTAAGCAGTTAGCCCAGGGAGGAGTTGCCTACAAACCCTGGAAATTTCGTAAAAATCGCGCCAGATACGCCCCTGTGGGGAATTTATATTCCGAAATTCTGTAAAATTTTCAGCTTTGGCAGCCCACACTCCCACCCCTGCAGTGACTCATCCACGCTGAATTTCACCCCCATCGGTGCAGCGTGTCCCCGAGCATGGCAAAAAAACTCCAAATGGTCCCCCTCAATAACTGGTAAAATTAAACGTAATGAGCAGTCATTCACTATTTATAGCTATCGCAACAGTAATCAATCTTTGGATGCATGTGTGGGTGGCAGGTAAAACTGTGCGATGACTCATTAACATGTGCCTTACCTGAGTGCCTTAGAGATGACTATACAAATGCCATTTACTTTACTTTACTAGTAAATAACTACTAACATACATCATAAGACGTTATATCCCAAACTCACTGGCATTAAGAAAAAGGATAATCAGTTAACCCTGGTTTACCTGAAAAATTACTGTTAAGCTTGTGTGCGTGCATGTTATATTTGGCACTGTATTCAACAATAAATTCCTCTTCACATCTGCGCGAGCACAATAAAACTACTTCATACAATACTGGAACATGTGCTGTAAATTAAGTAAAATATCAACATGCTGAACAACGTGCTAAAGAAAGTAACACAGAACAGCAACAGAATAATTAGCACAAAACTGTAGAAAAATGCCAGTGTTCTTCAAAGGAGAAAATCAACCATATGGCTATAAGTGCAAGAGACAGTGAACCATAAGCAGCTGATGGATTATGCCAGCAGGCCGAGACGTGACACTTTGGCTGCAAGAAAACTGTGAAGTATGAATACTAGCGGCTTTGGATTACTGTCGACGTCCAACTCCTGACAACACAAACACATCACAATGAACCCTCACACTGCACGATGCACGCTAAAATCATCATTATTCACTGCACGTCAACTTCTATTATCATAATACAGATGCATGGATGCAAAGCATACATGCATATATGTGACACTTATTCAATAACAGCTCTCAAACGAAGGTATCACAAAGTGGAACAACTGTCACATGACCCTGACAATGTCTTCTTTTAGGGTATCATCCACTGGCTAGTAACTGCAACGGTCAATTTCTCCACCAAATTTCAAGTATGTATCTTCACCCACTACAAAGACTATGGAGTACCAAAATTCTGGGGGCAGATTTTGAGGTTTTGGGATAAACAGGGTAAGATCTAGAGATGTTTTCTAAATTTGACTGAAATATTACGTTCAAAGTTTTTTGACAAAGTTTGGCAAACATCAGATAACACTTGGGTCCATAGAAGTCGTTCTTACAAAATGTCCATCAAGACATCTCTATAAAAACACTATGCCATCTCTTGATGAATGTCCTGCTAGAAAGTCAAAGTGAAACCATTCACAAGCAGTGGGAAACTCCATGTGACTGACAGGGCACATGATGTGAAGCTATGGAAAATATTTGCAGCAAATCACATCTGACATAATCAGCGAGTAGAGTGAAGTTTATGCAATCACTTTCATTCCTACAGAAACAGTAACTGCTGCATTTGACTAGACCGTCACTGTTACAGTGGAGACAGCCGTGAGGAATGCAAGAGAAGAAGAGGAACATGTGGTGTGACACATCTGTTAAACGGGCCATCATTATGATTACAAAATTTGTTGCCACAGTGATAATGTGAATATATTAAACTAAAAATTGACAGAAATCTAATCTAAGCAGCAAGTATTCAGAAGTTCTACAAAGGCACTATCTAGTGAACGTCCACAGAGTGCAGTGGTACTAACAGGCGGCGTCCTGGCCAGATCATCCCCAACATCAACCAACTGTTCCTTGCATCAAAGTCTACATTCATAAAAACTCATGCAAATTCACACAGGACAACTTTTTGTCCAATCCAGACAGCCAGACACATACACACACCATACACTCAAACATCAGCTCCTCCGTGGACATAAATATCAACCAGCAACAACAACTAATTAACTGTCACTGTACTAAACATATACCAAATACTAACCAGTAAACTTCACTCACCTGTTCCCCGTCTTCACCAAAGTCAAGCCACACAAGTCGACTGCCATCATCTGCAGACATGCGCAGTTTCTCAAACGGATGATTCCAGTGAATGTTTGGTTTTGACAAGTTGCTGTTGTCAGACAAGTCAAGAAGCGTGAAGCCATTCTCGTAGTGTATAACCAGGTTACACTTCTGCCCCTGCCACTGCACCGCTGCATCAACACACAACATGCTTACTCTTAACCACCTCAGTCTCCAGTTTCATATGCATAACAGACAACCACTGACGGTCATTTATGACTCAAACACAGATGCTTTTCACAGTCACAACAGACAAACTTTAATGGCATAGTTCAATTTACAGAAATTTTTGCCCTAAATCACCCATGTTTTTACGTTTTGGATTTTCCTTCATATCTTTGGAATGGCTGATCAAAGCCAGGTCTTCCAAGTTTTGTACAAAGGTGCGCCGTATCAAGTATTAGCCTCCGGCAGCAAACACCAAATAGCTGTGGTCAGGGTCAAGAGATCCATTTTAAGATTCACAGCAACCATCATATCTTTGGAACGGGTAAGTTAGGCATTTCAGATTTGGTATGCTGACTAATAACGACAGTGATGAGTATTAGAGAGTAACTGATTTGCAAAACCGGTTTCGGGTTCTTCCCGAAACCAGTTTCAGATTCGGCTGACAAATCGATTACATTAGGTTTACTATGCGGTACTGGCCGTCAGGACCGTTGCGATAGAGTGTTTCTGTAATGTAATGTCTATTGTGGCCAAACGGCTGGATGGATCAAGACGCCACTCGGTATGGAGGTAGGCCTCGGCCCAGGCGACATTGTGTTAGATGGGGACCCAGCTCCCCCTGAAAAAAAGGGCAAAGCACCCAATTTTTGGCCATGTCTATTGTGGCCAAACGGTCGCCCATCTCCGCTACTGCTGAGCACTTGTTTTCTATCTCAAAAGGTAAGAACGTCAGGTTTTTGTAACTGTATTCATATTGTTAGGCGCCGATTATTGGCCGAACAATAATCCGCCAGTGCCTTATCAGCGCATCTCTACATCACAGTCATGACAGGAATTACCCGTGTTAACTTCACGAACAAAGAGAACAGCGCTGTTGACGCCCTGAACTAATGTATGTGTCCACGCAGCAAGATCACGAGACGTCTGCACACGAAACACGTGAGCTTCAACACCGTGCCGCGTTCCTGACCTCGTACCAAATGTCAGTATATCTCCCGCTCCAGTCAATGATGGCTGCTTCCCAGAATGAACCAGTCTACAATTACACATTTGTTTGCCTATTAACAGTGTGCGATGTTTAGGTCTGTCAAATCCATAAACTATACCTAAAGTTCGACAAAGCCTGAAGTTAACACTAAACTTGACCTCAAGTTCGTTGCCAACCAGGTTTAATTCTGAATATAAGTAGTCTTATACTAGACTTAAGCTAAATTCATCCATCAGTTGCTGGAAATTCACAATGTTAAACCTACAACATGGAGACTTAAGTCCCAAAACTTAAGTAAAGACTTAGTTAAAACAAAGATGAAGTTTGGTCAGATCTCACTAATTTCACCACAACTTCTGATTAGTAACTTCATCTAAATACATTCACATGAACAACAAGCACCCATACAACAATGAAGTCTCCGATGTCCCTTAATGAAAACACTTGTGAATAACAACACCTATTCATGTGCAAGCAGGCTTCAACATTAGTTTTTACCACGTGACACTACACCAGCAGCATATATGCTATAGCCCTGTGTCTGTCAGTCTGTCACAAGATGTATTCTATCAAATCAGCTAAAGCTATCATCATGCAAACGAAGCTGCATGACAGCCTAGGACTCTAGTTTTCTGATGCCAAAGAACTTGGCAAAATTCCCATGGGGAAACCCATTACAGGGACACCAGATACACGTCGATAGAAAAATTTTGCAACTTTCAACAAATAACTTGCCAGGCATCAGAAATGGTACAAGATCGGGAAATAATTACCAAAGAGAAAATGAATAGGAAGTCATACACGATCTACGGAATGGTTCCATTACCAATCACCCTCAGTGACACCTAACCACCCTAAACCACCCCATTTTGTAGTCTAAGTCAGCTTAATCCTTTCAGGACGTGCTACATGGGACCCACGTAGTCTCTAACTGGCCCGCCGGCCACACTACTTGGGTCCCACATATTTTGCTTACTGCAAGCAATCGTTATATTAGGCATGTGGACCATCAGTATTTGTATATAGCTGTGTAGTAGTTACTGTGATGTCACTGATGGCTCGCCCTTGCAGACATACTGTGTGCAGCTGCACTGTGATATTATGGCACATGATTAAGATGGTCCACAAAGCCAACAAATGGTACAACAAGTGCATCAGTAAAGCACTGATGCATGTCGCCACATGGTATCACGGTAAAGCATTACCTTTGAAACCAATGAAGTGAAGATTTCGAATCTGGTGTGACCACTGATCATATCAAGTACTATGCATGATGTATAACGTCATTTACTGACTGTATCTTTTGAACTGCGATTTTTTGTACAGTTGTGCAGCAGTTGACAAGACTTCAACTGACTTGAGCATCGAGTGGTCACTTTGCAACAGCAAAGACTCTTGTTTGTGTAAGCCAACATAATACCACTCCTAAGCAGTACCATATCAGTTCCTAGGCATATGATGACATTTCATTGTCTTCATATCATTTGGTAAACTGGTAAATGTCAGCAGCTGTGATTATGTTACTTATTTTGTTCTCATGTCTATGAGTTTATCGATGCCTCAACCGTGACAAATGTTAAAATGAATTCTTGCTATGGTTAAGTTAATTTGCATAGGGAGGATGCTATGGATCATGGTAGATGGAAGAAGCTGATAAAGACTGGATGATCAGGATGGTGGGTGGGTGAGTGTTTCTTCTGGTACTGGCTCACCCGGGTAGTCCCGGACAAAGGGCCGTAAAACGGTTGTTGTTGTTGTGTATGATTAAGTTAGTGACACTGCCAATATGTGCACTTGGGTTTGAAGTAATCAAGGAATAGTGTAGTATGACATAATAATTTAGCATCAGAGTGTCATATGCCAAACAGAGATGAAAAGTCAATTATTTGCTATGAGGTCAAAATCAGACAGTCTGCTTGTTAAGACAAATTCCAAATGTCAAAGTCCAAATGCTTAGCAGACACTCTAGTCTAATCTTAAACAAGCCAAGACATACTGCAACATATGGCTTTGCCTTTGTGCTTAGCAACTTGGCCATTTGGCTAAGACATCAGTCTCTCTTGCTGTTTTGATTATGCAAACAAAATCAACAAACAACATATTTTTACTTTTACCTTCGTGCTTGGTGACATAAGCCATACAACATTGAGGCCAATAGTAAACAACATTTAATAGCCAAGAACAGCTACTGTAACTGTAAAAGTTTTTAGTTATTTTACTTGCCATTTTTTCCATTGCTCGCCACACATGACGTTACTTACTATTTGCAAAAGACTGAAAATGTTTACCATGACATCAGTTGTTTACAACCGTCTTCGAGAGAGTTTTTGAAAAGTTTATCAAAAGGAATGGAGTTATGGTTCATTACCTCGAAGGATATATAGTTAGAAAGTCAAGTGTGGCACATTGCCATGAAGATTGTGTTCAGTGTTGAACGTGGATGGAGAGGACATCGGTGGTCTTATTGATTTTCTGAGAGGTACATTGTTTGTGGTTGTAATGAAATCTGTGTGAGTTGGTTGCGCGAGTTTGAATTCATTCGCTGTGCCACGTTTCTGGAACTGGATGGACTTTTACTGAATTTTACAATCAACAACTAGAATGTGGGCCAATGCCCAACGTGATGGCCACCCAGCTGGGCGGCCATCATAGGTGGCACCCTCTGCGAAAGTTACGTAATTATATTCCTTGTACCATGCCGCAAAATTTGGCTGACGACCGCTGCCATGCAGTAACACTGCTAATATAGGAGAATGCAAGACTTGGACATAAAGTGAATTTAGAATGGGGAAAAATTCCGTCAGGGGCAAGAGCCCCCAAAAATGTATACATAATGTACCAGCCCAGGAGACAGCCAAACATCATGCAAAATTTGGTTGGCCTCCGGTGAGCGACGTCACTTCAGCAACGAAGCCAAGATGCGAAACCCGCAGAAATTTGCTGGGGTGCCCAAACAACCGAACCGATCTCAGGCGTCACTGGGCCGAAGTTCACCATATTGTGAGGACTTGTGGAGGAGGTATTGCTGTTTAACAAGTTTTTTTTCTGATTGTCGATACACGCCTTCATTGCGAAGATATAGCCGGACAGACTTGTGCGATGGTCTGCAGATGGCAATTTTTTGCATCCTGGATTTCCACTGAGCTGTGTGCAGCACGTTTCAGACCTGCATCCTAAATTGCACTAAGGCCACACCATGTGTGGAAGTATGATAGACATCCAATGTGTGACGGCTGAGATTAGGCGAGGAAAAAAAAGAAGAAACCACAGGGCAAAAATATAATGTCCGCATCTGCTACGCAAGGCGGCCATAATTACGCCAAGGCTACGTACAGTATCAGAAACAGAAAGTGCCAGACCGTAAACCATATATGTTGGACCTTTGTTGGTAACAATGGAATTGGAAATACAGGAATATGTGGATGTGGAGTTCACCATCAATTACTTTCTAATCTACAACTAGAAATGTGAGCCAATGTGCAACGTGATGGCCGCCCTGCCGAATATAGGTGGCGCCCTCTGTTCAATGACACAAAGTTTGGCTGACACCCACTACTAGAGTGCCATGCTGTAATGCTGCCAAGATGTGAAACCTGTTGCTATTTGCTGGGGTGCCCCAAACTCCCAAAGGTATCTCAGCCGTTAGTGGGCCGAGTTCATCATATTGTGAGGACATGTGGGGGAGATATTGCTGTTTAACAAGGTTTTTTTTCTGATTGTCAATACGTGCCATAGTTGTGAATATATAGCCGGACAAAGTTGTGCAATGGTGCCCACATGGTAAACTGACTGAGTGAGCAGTTTCTTAAAGGCACATCAGCAGATTATAGGCTATTCAGTGCCACAAATGGTGGATAGCAAGAGAACAAGTACGTAAGAATAAAATCAGATATTCAGTAACAAATAATAAAAAGTTAAGTGTAAAATCAAGGCTATAGAGCTAATATAAAACTAAAGTAACAAACATTACAGCTGGTGACAAAAATTGGTTGCTTTGTAAAATTAATTATAGTATGATTGTCAATGCTTTTAAACAAGTCTGTGACAGAAGAGACCGTGAAGTATTTTTCACGAATGTCCCACAAGTTGGTACATTCCACTAATATATGTTTTACTGTAAGTGGAATTCTGCAAGACTGACGGGTTGGAGGAGCATCACCACACAATAAGTATGAGTGAGTGACACAAGAATGACCAATTCGAAGTCTGTTGAGTAGTACAGAATCGTAACGGGACATATTTTTGCTATGCTTGAGAATGCCTACACTGGGGTAAAGAGAATGAAGTTTATTATCTTATTTATTACAACATGGCAAATTTTTGGCAATTTTTTGCGTCCTGCATTTCAAGCGAGCCGAGTGCAGCACATTTCAGACCTGCATTCTAAATTCGTACTAGGGCCACACCAGTATAGAAGTATGGTAGACATCCAATCTACGATTGATGAGATTAGTAGGGCTGCTGTTAACGAGTAGTTTTCTACTCGAGTACTCATCCGAGTACCTTAATGAGTACTCGAGTACTCGTTAATACCGGAAGTACTTTAATACAAGCTGCCAATGACGAAGAAGGGGGTGGTGGACTGGTGGGTCAGCGTCAATATTGTTACCAGCAGCATTGCGCGAAGCACAAAGTGCCGGTATTTAAGTAACTCAGAGGCCGATTGTGAGACCTTTCGCCCCACAGGGGCGATACGTTGCACCAATGGGGGGTGAAATTGTCAACTGACTGCAAAAAAACTGCAACCAGAAATGAACATTTGCAACCGGAAATAGAAATTAACGAGTACTCGAGTAGTAAAAAATTACTGGAGTAGTTTACTACTCGAGTAGTACTCGAGTACATGTGGCAGCCCTAGAGATTAGGCAAGGAAAAAAAGAAAGAAGACAGAAAGAAAGAAGAAAAGAAAGGAAGAAACCACAGGGCAAAAATATAATGGCCTGCCCTATTACATAGGGCGGCCATAAACAGTATGTTTATCCGGAGCCAACCTAATTGACAAGTATCAGCCCAAATCTTGATGGATGTTCGTCATGAGCATGCTGTGCAGAGCTTCATTTTCGTTGCTTTATGTTTTAGTTTGGGAATTTGAATTTTGTTGTGTGAACAATAAACATTAGAATTGTTTGTTGTTTGGCATATTCAACAGTGTTGCAGTTATCAATTATTTTAAGAATATAAATATTTTCTAGTACATTTGTCGTTTGGTGATACTTTTTAAGGGACTCCTCTGTAAAGTTACTGTTTAACTATAAGGTCGTGTCTACAGTAACCTTCCGTTCACAGCCAATGCATTATAGCCAATTCACCTGGTAGCAATGATGGCAAGCCGTTGGACGGCTGTCGATGTCCACTCCTCACAGCTTGATGGCACAGCATCATACAGCAAGAAGTCTGTCATTGTAATAGCCGCAAAAACTGGTTTCCACGATCGATTCTCAGAATCACTGTGAACCTGAAACCATTTAGTTTACATCAATGTTTTTTTTTCATTCACACCGCAATTTTGCAAACACTCAATCAACATATACTTCTGTCACTCTCATTCACAGTTACTGATGTCTGATAATATTCAAGGAACTGCAGACTTCCACAAAACAAGGTAACCATCATTATCAAAATAGTGAGCAAGAAACTTAGAGAATCGCTAGTGAAATTATCCCAACATAACAGTCCGAACTTTTCTGTTGAAAACTGTAGAAGCAGCCCAATCAAATGACAGTCACACTGAGATGAACACAACTGCAACATGCCACGGTCTCTAGTCACCTGTTCGCTGAGCCAGCCGAGATGTTTAACGTCACTGCCAAGTGAGACTGCAGCACTGTTGTTATTCGGAGAATCAGTGCCATTGCTGACCGCTGACAACTTGGCATTCACGTCAGCGACGGCGAGTGTCGTCAGTGACGCTACGACGTTGCAAATAGCTGTCAACCACTGCATCGCGGTGTCTTCATCGGCACAACGCAGCAGACACGAGCTGCGACGGTCCGGTGAGTGCAGCTGCACTGTCACTGAGTGCAGTGTTGGGCTGCCACTGTCCACAAGTGAACCGTCACCGCGACACACTTGGCACAGTCGCAGTGGAATTGCTCTCTCGGACATCGACGACGTGGACGACGGCTTGGCATCATCAGTCCAGCCAACATCACTCAACAGTGAAGACGATGTCTTGCGGAAGTACGGCGTCACCTCTCGCAGATACTTCACTACCAACAGTCAACAACAACATCCGAGTCACTCCCCTCTTCTCTCCGCCTACCTAGATGACTACCTGGCATCACCAGCTATCATAACACTCCTCTGATGTTGCTAATAGAGCTGTGCAGGGATGACTTTTTCTCCTCATTCCCATGCTATTCCCGTCCGTTTGTCCCCCAATTAAACTGCATCCTCCCACTTTCATCCAAATCCCCTCCCCATCCCTATCTCATCTGTCTTCATGGCAAGTTAATTCAGTCTTGATATTCATCGATAATCTGTAACCACCAAATGTACCGAACTCAAAATTATCCATTCAATTTGGCAACTCACTTACAGTTGGTTAGTTTTAGTGCTGCAGGCTTTATCATCTTAATTCATACACCAACAATTCTGTGCCAGAGTAATGCAATGCATTATAGCTGTTCTGCATTAAAAACAAAACTGTCACCCTTCTACAAACAGACCGAATCTCTTATACATCCAACTAAGGTAGCAGCCAGGAACATATTTCCTTAATCATTATGATTATCATTATGGTTCCATGTTAAAATAAAATTATTTTAAAGAATTTTAGGGTTGCATGGAACCACGTCTGAAATGATATAAAATCATTTTAGCCGCTAAAAATTATTTTAGCTATTAAAATAATTTTATTTCATTTCAGACGTGGTTCCGCGTGCAAGCCTAAAAATTCTTTAAAATAATTTTATTTTAACATGGAACCACGGCTTTATGTAGTAATGAGCAGGCCACTATGTTTTACTCCTGTAATTTATTTATTATGGTCGCCCTATGGAATAGGGCAGATCATTATATTTTCATCGTGTCATTTGTTCTTCTTCTTCTTTCTATCTTCCTTTTTTTGCTCGCCTAATCTCAGCCGCCACAGATTGTATGTCTGCCATACTTCCACAAATGGTGTGGCCTTAATGCGAATTTAAGATGCAGGTCCGAAACCTGCTGCACGCGGCTCGCTGAAAACATAGGATGCAAAAAGTCGCCAAAAATCGCCATCTGGCCACCATCACACAACTTTGTCGGGCTATATCTTCGCAACTAAGGCACGTATCGACAATCGGAAAAAAACTTGTTAAGCAGCAACATGTCCTTCACGTGTCCCCACAATATGGTGAAC
>Ga0209259_1000444_pt1 | contig 12151 bp, 11 predicted proteins | sample WorMetGr2BELIZE1_FD_187417 | JGI IMG/M metagenome (GOLD analysis project Ga0209259, IMG submission 187417) | Marine gutless worms symbiont microbial communities from Max Planck institute for Marine Microbiology, Germany - Inanidrilus... ...
GAAAGGGAGGGGACCCCCAAAGGTTGCTTCACACCCCCCCATGTTCAAAATCCTGAAAAATACCCTGAATGGGAGTTGCTCCGTTTACTTCATCTGGCTGATGCCGGTACCCGTATGTATCTCTGCAGTACATAATGACGTTACTAGTTGTTATAACGAATGGCTGCAATTTGTGTGCTGCAAGCACGTGTGTGTGTGCGTGTTTCTGGCAGCTGGTTGTTGACTGCCTCGGTGAGGATCACGATCTCAAACTGAAGTCAAAAAGAACCATCTTGTCACAACTGATCACGTAAACATACGGCATCAGTTGACTGGGTCGCTGTTCACCGGGACCAGTTAACCACACACTGCTACAACAGCCACGAAGTCCATGCCGCATATCAACTAGTTGTCCGAGCCTCGTTGGCCAAATGTAGACGACGCCGACCACCATCGGTATTACTGGTCTGTGGACAACCACTGGCGGCGTGAAACATTACTTGGACGTCTCCATAGTCCTGTGTATCTGTCGTCATCCGATAAGCCGTAATCTTCTGGAGGCGCCACAGTTGTTTTGTTTGGTTGCCTGTTCTATGAAGTAGGACCGGCAACCGTATGTTCTGCCAATGTATTTTCTTTGTCTTCAGAACTCCTAATCTCCGAGACGTGCCAACAGTGATCAGCGAAATTGTCGTTCATGTTTGTCACATGGGTGCTGCTTTATTAAGCCAGTTTTGTACTGGGGGACCCACCCCGGTTTTTTACAGGGTGAAAAAAACAATAGTCTTACCTTGGCACATGGGGTCTTTTTTCACAAGCTGGACTTAACGGCACTAACCATACAACTAACAAGAACGGGCGGCCATCATGATGGGACGCGTCCAAATAGCTCTACTGCTGTGTAAAAAAAAGATTCACCCGAGGCATAAGGCAAAGGCCATCCTGGTTGTCGACTAGGGAAGAACTAACCACCAAAGCCGACGTCCAGTCTGACATTGTGACATCGACGGGTATTACACTCAGTGGTGACTTGTGAAAAGTCTGGTGTCTAGGAGGACAAAATGTCATTATGACGCAGCAAGTCTTTCATTTTGCACCACCAGCAAGTCGCTAACTACCAAGCCAGTCAGCATTCGACTTCGAGTTAAGGTTTCATGTCGCACTTGACTCAGTAGTTAAAGTAAGGGGCACGCAGGGGAACGCCATTCCTGGGCCCGTAAAAATTGCTGGCCAGGCCCCACACACTGACACACAGCCGTTAATGGTACGAGCAGGTTAAGAGGGGCCCCTTCAGCTGATAGTAGGGCCCCAAATTTTTTCAGAGTTTCTGGGCCCCCAAATTCATACTTTAACACTGCGACTTGTGAAGGTTACATTGCAATTGCGCAGTCTTTTACTAACTGCTAATGTTGTATTATAATGCGCACTGCAGACTGCTGAAGTATTGCCAGATTTAGTGATAACAGTTGACAATTTTTGCTTCCTTCAGTCGCTGAAATAAATCAATATTTAAAACTTTTTTTGTAATGGCTGAAAAAGTATTTTGATGCACTTTGACATTAAAATTACACAACTGATAACAACTTGAATCCACTACAAATAACAAAACAAGTAGATTGTTTTCCAGAAAAAATACATTTGACAGCTAATGACATGTAGTAACAGTAATGTGTGGCAGCAATGCAAAGCAGTTGCTAATAATGTCAGACGGAGTGCATTTATCAAACTCGGACGTCATTTGCTGGGTTATCATTATTGAAACTGCACTTTACTGGCTCACACGTACAAATCTAGTACTCTGTCATTCTCCTATGGGGTCAACTGCTGCTACTGCATTCCCTTTAGATACATTAGACATGTCAATGCGGTATTGCAAACCACTGGGGCACAGCAAGCAAAGTTCCAGGGTACTCCGTGTGGATCCTGTTCGTCAAAAAATCGACTTTTCTGCTACACTGTTAACTAAAACCCAAAAATCTAGAAAAAAAGACATCACACATGATCGTGTACAGCAAGTTATTGCTTGAAAAGACTTAAAATTCCATATTTTGGCTGCCATCATGGAGAAAATGGTGCCCGTGTGGGCCCATGTGGAAACCCATGGCATACAGATGGGAAATGTAAAAGATTTTGAAAACTTTTTGCAAAACGGAACACACACTAGAATGAGGCTTGGTGAATCAACAAGTTGAATGTCACTTGAAGATGTGCAAGGTGATTAACTCAGTGTGCTGGAGGAATATGTTGTAATGAGTTCTGTATCCCTTTTTTGGCACAGAGACGTCGAAACGCGCTAATGCAAGTGCAGCAGCACGATTCCAGCATAGACCAATGGGACTGATAGAGACTGGAAGGGCTAACAACAATAATCTTGACATTTTTGGCAAAGGTAGTTTGGGACACTGGGTCACTTTATCTTCAATCTTCAAACTGAATGTTTTACATTACAGTCATTTGGTTTGAGACGGGGCTGCTGAGATTAGTTTTGGTTTGAGACCAAACTTCCGTCTCTAACTTTGGTCTAAGCGCTAAGGTTGGTTTTAGACTTTCGTCTGAGACCAAAGTTTAGCATCACTTCATATTTTGCATGAATTAGGTCGTAGACCGAACTTTTGGTCTTAGAGACCTGTTTACATTAACTGTCAGTTGATCACAATAAACCTGTTTATACAGACAGACAGGCAGACACCAGTTCAACAGCATCTTTTCCAGGACTACCTGGGTAAGCCAGCACCAGAAAGGTCAAACCTATCTAGATTTTAATGAAGCAAGAGATGATCAGGTGGCATTGACATTAGCTAGACCCTTTGCAAATCATTTGCACCTCGTCCCACACAGATAATCATGCCAGCACCTCACAACTCTATTTTTGACAGGCCAGATCCTCTTCCTGATGCCCAATACCAAAAGTGTCAAAGCACTGAAGGCAATCAACAGACCTGTTTATATACACTCATTTATGCACAGCAGAGTTAGTGGCTTGCTGAGAGACGGAATGCTGTTCAATATACCTTGCCTACATGTAACGTAACTATGCAGTATATTCCGAAGGCCTAAACGGACACTGACGAGTGCATATTGTAAGCTGTTTATTATACAATCTGTGACTGCTGTGACTGTGAGTTCTGCTGGGTCGACTGCTGTCCTGCCGTTGAGCCATCTTGCCCACTGCCATTGGGACCCTGTGATGGAGGCCTACAAACACATACACATTAGGAATTACAAACAAGTGGTCAAAGTAATTTGACAAAAAGACCGCATCGCCGCAGCACATGGACGGTAGTCACTACACTTAACAATGGGCCGCCCCTTCCTGCTTCAAAATTGCCGCTTCCCACGGGGGGATCTGCACCATCTAACACATGGTTCCTAGGTTGATTAATTGAGTAGGGTTTACTAAACACATTATAGGTCATATCGGGGACGGGTTTTTACTGGTCAAATAACCCAACCAACAGTGTGAAAGCACTGAAGGAAGTAGTCCTAAGGATAGGCTTCAATCCCACCAGGTCCACCTCACCGTGTCAGAATGCTACACATGCCTGCAATAATACATATACAAAAATGAATGGTTCCTAGGGCCTAAACGAGTCCACAACCCAAATGCCATCGTGATCGGTTCAGCCGTTTTTGCAGGGCTCACGATCATGACAGACGGACCGACCGACAGACCACGCTACTCTGTTTGTAATACTAGACCACATCTACGTACGTAGTACTGAGATGCGACTTAATAGTAACAACTAGCAACCATTCAGGGTACTCGAACCAGCAGGATGACACCTGGGCTCAGCTTACCTGGATGGTGAAAGTTTCGGCTTCGGCATCTTGCCGAGCAGTGCCGGGATCTCCTTCTTCTCATCATAGTTCTTCCAGAGTTCGTACAATGACAGCACGTGTCGGCTGACTTCTATCACCTGTACAACCAGTCACACTTGCCTTCATACAGGTAAACCTGCACTGGCCGGCACCACCAGTTAACAACTGGAGAATTTTATTGCAGCAGTTTTACTGCCCACATGCCCTTGATGATGGCAACTAGCGCATTCGGATTAAGGAGAAGATGCTCGACTTCTCAGCAGTTTTGCCTACACCGTCTATACCATTAGAATGTACAATCAGTCAATCAGCAAATATTTCAATGAATTGTGACGCTTTCTCCGCTTCGGCAATGTCATTATCTCTTCCCATGGGGGATTCAGTCACTCTGCCTCTAGCTATACTAGCACGGCCCAGTTCAGAGCCACTACCGAATAGTAAGTTCCCCATAGTGTTCATGCAGTTTACCTGGACGTGCACTTCGTCCGGCTTCGGTGGCAGGGGAAGGGTTCGGTTTGATTGATCCACACTGCTATTCCAACCGTATTCAGTTTGATATGTGCGACGTGTGTCGGATGGTTGCCCGGTCCGAACTGGAATACTCCACAGTTCGGGGCTCCTTTTATACCGAGCCGATGGGCAGGCAATACCATTCCAATAGGACCATACTAAATGCGGCGTAACTTAACTTAATTCGGCTAGTTTGGATGTAGTTCAGCACTGCACTCTCCCCCACCATCTGTTCTGTCGTCCCTTGACAGACGGCTTTGAGTAACATTCAGTACAATGAAGCACACATGTGCATGTCGCAGTCGTCTTGTGGTAAAATGCCTGACTGTGGCTTGTGAGAACAAAGATGAAATCCAACTGCAGGCAGTTGTGTTTATCACAACAGCTACCGTGATAGCCTTGGACGTGGGCTACATACCCTTACTGCAGCGTCTAAATCTACTCAGCCTTCCAACATCCGTGGGATGGTAAAACGGGTGTCGGCTTTTCGGATGAATAATAATAATAAATGGCGACGGTGAGTGTGGATGGCACCGATAACAAGTGGACTCACTCTTAGCACAAGTCAGATGGCTTGATTTGTGTGTTGGCAGCCACCTGGAGCTGTGTCTGCATTTATCAACTGAACCGGCAAAACTCTGACAATGGCTATGAGCCTATACCATGAAGACAGCACCATAAACACTGCTATGGTTACAATTATTATTACACCTTCTGTTTCATAGCTGGCGTGCTATGGTCCTGGCTGTCTACGCCTGTCAGTCTTCAGTTGTTCTGATAAGTGTCAAGTACAATTTCTTCAGTTTTTAGTTTTTGTCTAAACTGGATTTCTTTTTGCAGTAGTATTTCCAGTTTGGCCATGTCTCCAGAGAACCATTCAGGATAATATTGAATCAGGTTTTTATCAGCCAGATGTCCTTCCCATTGCTCAACCAACAGTGTCAAACAGTTGACAATAGTTTAATTTTTATGTGGTTAATCTTCATTCTTCTAAACTACACTACTACTACACCCATTTAACGGCCTTTTTCCATGACAACCTGAGTAAGCTGGCACCAGAAAGGTAAACCATTCTGGATTTTACTGGAGCAAGAGATGATAACGTGGCAGTGGCATCAGCTGGACTATATGCAAATCATTTGCACCTCGCTCCAGACAGATAACCACGCCACCATCCTGTTCTTCTAAAGATGTTGTATAATAGCCACAAAGACAAGGTGTGAGTGAGTCGATGTTTTTCTGGTACCAGCTGACTTGGATCGTCCAGTGTGCACTGTGATGTTAAATGGGTTGTCACATTTCACATGAGTCATAGACAATGCAAAATGTATAGTGGTCACACGCGTCTGTGTGTCTGTCCGCGGCCGCATGCCCACACTGCTGCATGGACCTGGATGTAAGTTGGGGGACTGGTAGGGGTGCCCGCTGGTTGTGCACTATTGGGCGGATTTGCAATCAGTGCATGGGTTTCGTTGCTATGACAACAGCGCCAAACGCGAAATGTCAGCAAGTGCTTGTCCCTGCTTAATGCCTGGTTGTTGTTGTTGTTGTTGTAATCTCCATTCTTCTGACGTATATATCCCTTTCCATCCAATTTTTTTACACAATCCACATTCACGTATGCTGACCAACAATCCACTGTTAATTTCTGTTAATGATGTTCACTTTAGAAATGTGGTAAAATAATTACTCTTTTCACCAAAAGGTCCAACGGTGCAACAGAATATGGGAATGATGAAAAAATAATGGAAACAACAAATAACCGCACACCTTTTCAAGGTCAACAGCCAACTCTGCAAACCACTGCCGAGCGTCCTTCTGCTGAATAACACATGCCATGTGCAACGCCGCTACAACAGTCAATAACCATAAGTCAATACTCGAGTGGAGCTAGCATGCTCTCCTACAGCCTGGCAACTTCACATTAATGCACAACTGTTTTTAGGTTCAAAGTATGTTTGCAGCTGAAATCCAGAGGAATTTATCTCACTTCCTAGCGCCACTATTACACGTTGACAACACAAGTTGCAAAACTATAAAAAAAACGCTTCAGTGAAGACCAAGAGTATCATCTGAAGCAAGTATGCTTGGTTCCTTTAGGATGCTTCTGACATATCACATTTGCTTCTATAATCAGAAGTATGGCAGCCATCATTATTACGAGCCACAATTGGCTGGCTTCCCACGCCGGCCAGTCTTCAGGCGGATCGGCGAGTCCGTCAGATCAGAGTCCGGCGCCCTGCTGCAGCCAAACCTCAGGGAAGCGTGCGCAGCTCGGCGGCGGCACGCAGCCAACGTCGGCGCCGAGCCTATACCAGGCCAGCCATGTCACACAGTGCCCTGTCCCGGCTTGTTTGGCGATATGGTATGATAGCGGCGCACAGCACGGCTTTCTCCGTGAGTGTGCTGGCGATGATAACAATTATGTCAACAATCAATTACGTCAACAATTACCGTCCCCGTCCGACGGCATGGTGCAGACAGACACGCAAACAAAATTTGGACAAATTATATGTAGATTATTATTATTAAAAATGACAAATTTAACGTGCCGTTTACACGAGCTTCAAAGACACGTTACAGTTAAAACCTACTGAGCATTAAACAAATATGCTTTAAGTGTTTCTTGAAAGCTGAAGTGATGAAGCATTGACGACGGTAGGCGGGAGTTCATTCCAGACCCAAGCTGCTGCAGCAAAATACTATGCTGTCATGTCTTAAAATATTTCACCATCAACCCATTTCCACTTCAGTGACCGTTTTCCAGATGAACACGTGGGTTAGCCAGTCCCGCCCCTCAGTTTTCTCTCCATTTATTCCAAAAGAGAATCTTTCAGAAACTTTTGTCACAAAATACTCTGCTGATGGAATCATACACTACAAACTATTCCACCAGCTGTTAGTCGCGGTTAGCATGGTCGAGTAAAGTGGATCTCCCAATAATCTTTTACCGACTTACTTACTGTGCATCTGAATGTTATGGAGCTCGTGCGCATATGCTGAGATGCCTGTCTTATTATACAGAATTTAGTCAGTATATTCTCTGTGAAAGTCATCAAACTGTTCATGCAGCAAATGCAGTGGAAGCCAGCAGGTGGCACCAGTGAAGTTTTTATGATGATGAACAATGAACGTTATGCTAAACCAATTAACTGCACAAATTCACAAGTAATGCAGCATATACGTGAACTAAATTATATTCTAACACATAATCTAACTTGCTTAGCATCATTTAAAATAATTTTGGCTTACTCGTATCTCTACAGTGCGTGAAGAATGTACAAGAAACAAATAATACCAAGCGATATCATATATGGTGGATATAACAGTGAAACATCCGTTCTCAGACTGTCATTGATGATTCTCCTAAAACAAGTACACAAACAGCTTAACAGCTATTGCCACTAGTGCCCTTGGTTAGCAGGTTACCGTCCTGATCCTCGGTGACCGACCGGTGCAAAATTTTTGGTGTAACCAGTTGCCTTTCCCAATATCGACGAGGCAAATCACTCACTGGAACTATTTCTGCATCAACCGACTGGCTCTTAAAAGTGATATGCAATTATCTTTTTGGTTCTTAAAGTAAACGGCTCGTCGTCTGTCTTAATATAATCAAATCTACTTGATTATTGACGAACATCAAAAAATAAGAAAATTTTAGAAAAAAGTGAAAGTGTGCAACTTTACTTTTTGCAAGTGACGACATTATACTAGGAAAACAAACAACCAAACAGCCTGTTGAGGGTTGAGTGTTGACAGCCAATCATGCAACAACACATAGACATAACGATAAATGTAGAAATAGGTTCTTAAAACATAAACCGGTAAAATAACTTCTTAATTAATCTCAATAACAACACAAACAAAACAAGCACATCCTGATATGTCATGCATGACGATGATTTCCGTTAATAGCCTTAGAATAACTATACCAGGATACTAAAAGACCACAAAACTTCTACTGAGCATTTTGTGGCGTAATTTATCAAAATTTATTACACAGACAGGTTTATATTGCAGTAAGCAGCTAGAAACTACTTTGTGAAAAACCGTTGCATATCACCTTCAAGGCACGGGATGTTGCTGCCTTCACGTTGGCTCTCTGATACCAGTACACATAATGTGAGGATGCAGACAAGTAACATTCTTTGGCCAAAAATTATCAAAAATTGGACAATGCATTCTCACATTACGGCTAAAATGACGGTGATCCTCTTTTGAGACATAATGTATATTTATATTATATAAAAATACTTAACAGAATAAACATTCTATTACATATGTGTAACACAAAAATTAATAACAACAATATGATAATATTGATATTATTATTAACCTAATTTATAGTGCACATCGGCAAGGAAAACTTAAATCGGAGGTGCAGGCAGTTGCCAAGTGGACATAGATGGACTGCGACAGGGAGCGGCCAAATGACTGAGAAAATGAGATTTAAGCTGAAGTTTAAAGGTAGTTACCATAGCAGAAGTTTTGATAGCTGCGGCTGTGGTTTCATTTCATATCTTGGGTGAACAGCAACCGAACGAATGCTGACCAAACTTGGTATACATGTATCGGATTTGAAGAAGTTGCTGGTCATACATCACAGTGTACGAGGAGGTCGATATGGAAGTAAAGTGTTATAAAGGTAAGTATGCTGCTGTTAGCCAATATGTTATGAGTCAGCATAGCAATCTTAAATTCGTTTACAAATAAAATACTTATAACTAAGAAAATAAATTTTTTGTTACATACAGTATATAATTCAGCAGTGCTGCATGAAAACAATCGTGAGCACACTGAGCTGCTGCCACAGTTAAATGTAAACAGCTGGACATTGATTACCAAGCCAACTGAAGCAGGGAGTCGTCTCCACCAATGTCCTGAATGTACTGCAGTAGACTGCGGTATGGATGGAACAGAATCAAACAGCAATCCTACAGCATCACATACAAACACAAGATCATCATCATCATCATCATTTTATTTGCTCAATAATACAGAGTGCACAATGTCCCACATAGACACATCATCATCGCGACCATATTGGCACTTTCTGACAAGGACGATGCCAACTGATTTGTTCTCACAACAAAATCAGAAGTTTGAATCAGTATTTCACAAAAGTAACTGGTTATCTTTTAATGAACACATCGTACAAATGATACAAACATTGATTTGTTTTGTTTACTCATGTTTTCCTTTTGCTAGTATCAGCCCTCCTACTTTTGTATCATTTATGTGGTTGTCAGTAGAACTAATCGTATAGTTTATTCATAATCGTTGCATAATTACTAATTCTAGCTACCTACTACTCAATCCACACATGGCATATAGTACTGACTTGAACTAAATCAAATATCATTTAGATACACAAAATAAACCAAACTTAATCAAAATTATTCAGACAAAGGTAGTCCTCATATTCCAGAGGCAGTAATATAATCGACACATGGCATATGGTACTGATCTCTGATGGACCTTTGACCAAATTGGTACCATGTTGCGCAGCATGTGACTGGCAGTATCAGCTGGTAAAGTTCACAACTCATGCAGTTACACTTCACAAACATGACGGTAGATAAGCAATGGCATCATTTACCATTGCCTCAAGTAGAAAGAATTCACACTCGAGTATATGTGTGATGCGGTATGGGAACTCTTGTGTGTAGGCATAGGCAAACTTCGTTTTCACTGCAACAAATGGCACACAGCATCGTCACCAGCATCATCATCATCATCAACATGCCTGTCAAATACCTCAAAACACATCTGTTCAAACAGTCTTAACCCAAAGCCACCAGCGCCTCCATATCCTTTACAGGACCTTAAAGCACTATATAAATACTGTATTATTATTATTATTAATCAAATGGTCCTGCAAGCACATGCATTGCTTCTATCAAATTCCAGTCGACAACTCGGCAACCAGGAATTCTGCACGACTGGTCCGGCTGCAGGGAAAAAGTTTGCCTCTTCACATAGCGACAGCATCAACTCATCACCATCACCGACATTCAGATCATCCATCAAAACTTTCCTGGTTTTGCTAGATGATCTAGACGTTGATTGTCTGAGTCACAAATATGTGGATGACACCACCTCGACGAAACTTCTTCAGAGCAACAGGAAGCCTTCTAACATGCAGTCATTTTCCAGCAGCTATCAAACGGTTGTGGTGGTATTATCACATGTAAACTGACTGATTTTCAAATCATGACAACACTCAATTAGTTATTGTAGTTGCTTGTGTAGCATTATACACTGCAATCTAGCACTCAGTTGTAGGCCTACCCTTCGTTCTGAAACACTAATTAACAAGACACATGGTAAATTTTTACGTTGTCTTTTTACTAGTTAGTCCAGATGGAGTGGCACCCAGCCAGATGGTCGGTGTGTCTGCCTCTGTTAATCTTCCCTTGCACCATAAAGTCCAGAAGTTCTCATCTGGCACTGGCTGACCCAGGTGGTCACAGACAAAGGGCCATAAAACGGTTGTGGTGGTGGTGGTTTTTTATCTACAATTACCACCTTTGTTGCGATGGTATGGGCATGTGCTGCGAAAAGAAGACACTGATTGGGTGAAGAAATGTATGGAATATGAGGTGGAGGGCTCCAGACCAAGAGGTAGACCAAAGAGGACATGGAAAAAGATTGCCAAGCACGTAATTTGAACAAGAAGGATGCTATGGATCGTGGTAGATGGAAGAAGCTGATAAAGATTGGATGATGATCAGGATGGTGGGTGCGTGAGTGTTTCTTCATGTACCAGCTCACCTGTGTAATCCCGGATAAAGGGCCATAAAACGGTTGTTGTTGTGTTGTGTTGTACCTTAGTAGTTTCCAAATCATGTCACTAATAAACATTTGAAATCATAATTTTAGCTGCATACATACCGACTTGCTGGCAGGTTGATATTAACCGACTGTTGGAGATCATTCCTGATTCCTATGAAATAACATCACATTTTCTCTGCATCTGCATTTCCAGTCATTGATGAAGAATGCTTCAAGCATTCATCAGTCATTACTGGAAATGTTACTCATTGATACAAACTCAAATGCATGCAGCAATGTATGCAGAACAAACTGAATACCTCCACTTTGGATGCCAAGAATAAACACGTCGGTGCCATCAACAAGGGGTCAATTGAGCGCAAAGAGTTTCTAACACACACAACAGTCCTGTCATCGTCTTAACTTAAACCTTAAAGGTGATACGCAACGGTTTTTCACAAAATTGATGAAAAAGTAATTTCTTGCTGCCTACTGCAATATAAACCCGTCTGTGTAATAAATTTTGATAAATGAGACCGCAAAATGCAAAAAAGAAGTTTAGTGATCTTTTTGATATAGCTGTTCTTTGGAAATCATCGTCATGCGTGACGTCATATCAGGATGCGCTCGTTTCGTTTGCGTTTTATTAAGATTCGATAAGTTATTTTACCCGTTTATGTTTTAAGAACCTATTTCTACACTTCTCGTTATGCCTGTATGTTGCTGTATGATCGGTTGTCAACACTCAACACTCAATATAGGCTGTTTGGTTGTGTTTTCCTGGTATGACATCGTCACTTGCGAAAAGTAAACAAATCATCAGTGCACATTTTCGGACGTTTTTTCTACAATTTTCTTATTTTTTGATGTTCCTCAATATTCAAATAGCTTTTATTATATTAAAGACATATGACCAGCAATTTTCTTCAACAACCAAAAAATTCTTGCATATCATCTTTAAGCCACACTTATTGATTGAGCAGGGTTTAACGTCCCACTAAACACATTATAGGTCATATCGGGGACGGGTTTTTACGGGTCAAATGACCCAACCAACAGTGTCAAAGCA
>Ga0209259_1000445_pt1 | contig 12151 bp, 12 predicted proteins | sample WorMetGr2BELIZE1_FD_187417 | JGI IMG/M metagenome (GOLD analysis project Ga0209259, IMG submission 187417) | Marine gutless worms symbiont microbial communities from Max Planck institute for Marine Microbiology, Germany - Inanidrilus... ...
CATCTGGGCACCATCGCACAACTTCGACGGGCTATATCTTCGCAACTAAGGCACGTATCGACAATCGGAAAAAAACTTGTTAAGCAGCAATACCTCCTCCACATGTCCTTACAATATGGTGAACTTCAGCCCTCTAGCGGCTGAGATCCTTTCGTTAGTTTGGGGCACCCCAGCTACTTTCAACGGAATTCGCGTCTTGGCAGCGTTACTGCACGGCATCTAGTAGTGGGCGTCAGCCAAAGTTTGCGGCGTTGAACAGAGGGCGCCACCTGTGTTCAGCAGGGCGACCATCACGTTGGGCATTGACCCACATTCTAGTTCTTCTATCTTTTTTTCCTCGCCTAATCTCAGCGGCCACAGATTGGATGTCTACCATACTTCTACACATGGCGTGGCCCTAGTGCGAATTTAGAATGCAGGTCTGAAATGTGCTGCACGCGGTTCGCTGCAAATGCTGGACCCAAAAAAGTCGCCTAAAATCGCCATCTGGGCACCATCCCACAACTTTGTCGGGCCATATCTTTGCAACTAATAAGGCAGGTATCGACAGTCGAAAAAAGACTTATTAAGCAGCAATATCTCCCCTGCATGTCCCCACAATATGGTGAACTTCGGCCCACTAGCGGCTGATATCGTTTCGTTAGTTTTGGGCACCCCAGGTAATTTCAACGGGTTTCGCGTCTTGGAAGCGTTACTGCACGGCACTCTAGTAGTGGGCGTCAGCGAAACTGCGGCGTTGAACAGAGGGCGCCACCGATATTCGGCAGGGCGACCATCTCGTTGGGCATTGGCTCACATTTCTAGTTTCTTTTTTTCCTCGCCTAATCTCAGCGGCCGCAGATTGGATGTTTACCATACTTCCACACATGGTGTGGCCCTAGTGCGAATTTAGAATGCCGGTCTGAAATGTGCTGCATGCGGCTCGTGGAAATACAGGACGCAAAAAATCGCCATTTTGGCACCAACGCACAACTTTGTCGGGCTATATCTTCGGAACTAAGGCATATATCGACAATCGGAAAAAACTTGTGAAACAGCAATACCTCCTCCACATGTCATGATAATATAGTGAACTTTGGCCTACTAACGGCTGACATCTGTCGGCTTTCGCGTCTTGGCAGCGTTACTGCACGGCAGTCAAGTAGTGGGCGTCAGACAAACTGCACCAAATTCACATGGAATATATGTTCGTTCCCTGGCTCGGAAAAGTTTGAGGTCAAGGTGAAAGCTTAAGGTAACCAGCGACAAAAATCGGCATTTTTGGTCCTTTCGGCGGCCAGCGTGCAGCTAATGTTTGGTAAAACATCTTTAGCCTCTAATAGTGACTTTTCAGTCCGTGTTGTAAGCTCCTCCAGTGAGTCCGCCAGAATCAGGCTACCAAGTACATTAGTTGCATTTTTGAAGCCAAATCTTTGGGCGAACGTTTGTAAAACGGTTCGCCCTATGTTATCTTACTGTTGTCCTGTTTGTCCTGCCTGTCCTGTCTGTTTGTAACGTTAGTGTAATGTGGCGACACAGTTGGATGGATCAAGGTGAAACTTGGCATGGAGGCAGGCCTTGGCAGGCCTTGGCCCCGGCCAGATTGTGTTAGATGTGGACCCAGCTTACCCGCCCAAACAAACGGCACAGCACCCCAATTTTCGGCGCATGACTGTTGTGGCCAAACGGCTAGATGGATCAAGATGTCACTTAATATGGAGGTAGGCCTCGGCCAGGCAACATTGTATTAAGCATGGACCCAGCTCTCATCCCCCCCCCCAAAAAAAAGGGGGGGACACAGCAGCCTCTCCCAATTTTCGGCCCAAGTCTCTTGTGGCCAAAGGGCTGGATGGATCAAGACGGCACTTGGTATGGAGGTAGGCCTTGGCCTACCCTCCAAAAAAGAGAGGGGCAATTTGCGGCCCATGTCTGTTTTGGCCCAGACGACACTGTGTTAGATGGGGATCAAGCTCCCCCAAAGGGGCACAGCCCCCTTTTTCGGTCCATGTCTGTTGTGGCCAAACTGCTCGATAGATCAAGATGCCACTTGGTACGGAGGTAGATCTTGGTCCAGGCCATATTGTATTAGATGTGGACCCAGAGTCCAACGCTCCTCCCTCCCGACAGGGGCACAACAGCCGCATCTTTTGTTCTCATATCTATTGTTACTGTGGCCAAACGGTCGCCCATCTCAACTACTGCTGAGCTTTTGTTCGTAAGTGGTGCTATAAAAGCAACAATTTTATTAGCACATGCAGTTTTCGCGAGTGTTAACAGTAGTGATATCAAGAACTCAGCTGATGTAGTTAATATAGTTCGCAACGCTACTACCACGTCATTCTGAACTGACAATGACGGCCATTATAAGAGCCGACCAGTTGCTGAGATGGGCGACCGCGTGGTCTCAATGGACACGGGCCTAAAAGTGGGGGTCTGCTGTACCCCTTTTTGTAGTGGAAGCTGAGTCCCCATCTAACAGGCCGAGGCCTGCCTTCGTACGAAGTGGCATGTTGATCCATTCAACCGTTTGGTTACAATACATCAATGTTACAAGACGGACAGACAGACAGACACAGTCACACAGCCAGACAGGGCGAACCGTTTTACGAACGGTCACAACGGTCGCCCCAAAACTGGCACCGTTGCACTCCACAGGCTATTGACACCCAAGGTCGTTGCAAATTTTACCATTGGTTACCAACATGTGTTGAAATTACTGGTGAGGCTATAGTTCGTTGCCGCTCCCACTGAGTGAATTTCACTGGGTCGAATTGCATGCACCCTTTGTACCCCAGAAGTAGCTGCCAGTACCTCCAGCCCTCGCTTTTGCATCACTCGGTCATTTTCTTAGCACATCCCATGCATTTTTGCTCTTCTTCCGCTCCTCCTTTTTCCTTTCCCTCCGTGTCCTTATGATCCTTGAAATCCTGTCTGGAAGAACGCAAATTCCGTCCGAACAACTGCAATTGAGACTGATTTCCCAGCAAGTGCGGGTCCGCGGGTGGGGCCTGGCCGCCAATGCCGTTTTGTGCTTGAAGCAGGCAAAAAAGTCTAATTTTACACATGCCTGTCAGATATCAGCAGTTCTCATGGCCGCCGTGCGTAGCAGATGCGGACATTATATTTTGCAGCCGTGGTTTCTTCTTCTTCTTATGGCCGCCCTATGGAACAGGGCAGGCCATTATATTTTTGTCCTGTGGTTTCTTCTTCTATCTTTTCTCTCGCCTATTTTCTCAGCCGTCGCAGATTGGATGTCTAACATACTTCCGCACATGGTGTGGCCTTAGTGCGAATTTAGGATGCAGGTCTGAAGCGTGCTGCACGCGGCTCGCCGAAAATACAGGACGCAAAATATCGCCAAAATTTGCCATCTGCATGCGCATCGCACAACTATGTCGGGCCATATCTTCGCAAATAAGGCGCGTTTCGACAATCGGAAAAAAGTTGTTAAACAGCAACATTTCCCGACACGTTCTCACAATATGGTGATTTTGGTGAACTTCGGACCACTAGCGGCTGAGATCGGTTTGTTAGTTTGGGGCACCCCAGCAAATTTCAACGGGTTTCGCGTCTTGGCTTCGTACATACTGCAGCGACGTCGCTCAACGGAGGTCAACCAAACTTTGCACGATGTTTGGCCGTCTCCTGGGCTGCTACACTATATATACATTTTGGGGATTCTTGCCCCGTTATGGACTTTTGCCAGGTGCAATATTTACTTTGCGTCTAAGTCTTGCGATCTCCTATATTGGCAGCGTTACTGTATGGCAATAGAGTAGTGGGCGTCAGCCAAACATTGTGGCGTTGAGCAAAAGGCGCCACCTATAGGCCCACCCAGGCCAACTCAGCCTCCTACCCTCAGCGGGACGGGAAATGAGTATCAGCCAAGAAGCCAAAGTGCGGTGATGCTCTGCGGCTGGGGAGTAAAGGCAAGTATGGTTCATTCCACTTGTGGATAAACGTGTGGGTGGCAGGTAACACTGTGTGATTTCTCGTTAACACGTGCCATACCTGAGCGCTTTGGAGATGAGTCATGATAAAGCGCTATACAAATCGACGTATACTTTACTTTACTATTCGGCAGGGCAGCCATCACGTTGGGCATTGGCCCACATTCTAGTTATGGTCGCCCTATGTAATAGAGCAGACCATTATATTTTTGCCCTGTAGTTTGTTCTTCTTTCTTGTTTTTTCCTCGCCTAATCTCAGCCGTCACAGATTGGATGTCTACTATACTTCTACACATGGTGTGGCCTTAGTGCAAATTTCAGATGCAGGTCTGAAACGTGCTGCACGCGGCTCGCTGAAATACAGGACGCAAACTAGAATGTGGGCCAATGCCCAACGTGATGGCCGCCCTGCCTACTACAGGTGGCGCCCTCTGTTGAACGACGCAGTTTGGCTGACGCCCACTACTAGCGTGCCGTGCAGTAATGCTGCCAAGGCGCGAAACCCGTTGAAATTTGCAGGGGTGCCCCAAACTCGCCAACAGATCTCACCCCGTTAGTAGGCCGAAGTTCACCATATTATGAGAACATGTGCAGGAGGTATTGGTGTTTAACAATTTTTTTCCGATTGTCGATATATGCCTTAGCTGCGAAGACACAGCCCGACAAAGTTGTGCGATGGTGCCAAAATGGCGATTTTTTGCGTCCTGTATTTGCAGCGAGCCGCGTGCCGCACATTTCAGACCTGCGTTCTAAATTCGCACTAAGGCCACACCATGTGTGGAAGTATGGTAGACATCCAATCTCCGGCCGCTGAGATTAGGCGAGGAAAAAAGAGAGAAAGATAGAAAGATAGTAACCACAGGGCAAAAATATAATGGCCCCCTATTTCATACGGCGGCCATAAATAGTCGCCAAAAATCGCCATCTGGACACCATCGCACAAATTTGTCGGGCTATATCTTCCCAACTAAGGCACATATTGACAATCGGAAAAAACTTGTTAAGCAGCAATACCTCCTCCATACGTCCAATATGGCGAACTTCGGCCCACTAACGGCTGAGATCGGTTGACCAGTTTGGGGCACCCCTGCAAATTTCAACGGCTTTCGCGTCTTGTTATGGTCGCCCTATGTAATAGGGCAGACCATTAAATATTTTTGCCCTGTGATTTCTATCTTCTTTCTTTTTTCTTCTTTTTTTCCTCGCCTAATCTCAGCGGTCGGAGATTGGTTGTCTACCATACTTCCACACATGGTGTAGCTTTAGTGCGAATTTAGAATGTATGTCTGAAATGTTCTGCACGCGGCTCGCTGAAAAATACAGGACGCAAAAATCGCCTTTGTTGCGAAGATACAGGCCGACACATTTGTGCGATGGTGCCCAGATGGCGATTTTTGGCGACTTTTTTGCGTCCTGTGTTTTCAGCGAGCCGCGTGCAGCAGGTTTTAGACCTGCATCTTACGTTCGCACAAAGGCCACACCATGTGCGGAAGTATGGCAGACATCCAATCTGCGGCGGCTGAGATTAGGCGAGGAAAAAAGAGAGAAAGATAGAAAGATAGTAACCACAGGGCAAAAATATAATGGCCCCCTATTTCATACGGCGGCCATAAATAGTCGCCAAAAATCGCCATCTGGACACCATCGCACAAATTTGTCGGGCTATATCTTCCCAACTAAGGCACATATTGACAATCGGAAAAAACTTGTTAAGCAGCAATACCTCCTCCATACGTCCAATATGGCGAACTTCGGCCCACTAACGGCTGAGATCGGTTGACCAGTTTGGGGCACCCCTGCAAATTTCAACGGCTTTCGCGTCTTGTTATGGTCGCCCTATGTAATAGGGCAGACCATTAAATATTTTTGCCCTGTGATTTCTATCTTCTTTCTTTTTTCTTCTTTTTTTCCTCGCCTAATCTCAGCGGTCGGAGATTGGTTGTCTACCATACTTCCACACATGGTGTAGCTTTAGTGCGAATTTAGAATGTATGTCTGAAATGTTCTGCACGCGGCTCGCTGAAAAATACAGGACGCAAAAATCGCCTTTGTTGCGAAGATACAGGCCGACACATTTGTGCGATGGTGCCCAGATGGCGATTTTTGGCGACTTTTTTGCGTCCTGTGTTTTCAGCGAGCCGCGTGCAGCAGGTTTTAGACCTGCATCTTACGTTCGCACAAAGGCCACACCATGTGCGGAAGTATGGCAGACATCCAATCTGCGGCGGCTGAGATTAGGCGAGTAAAAAAGAAGAAGAAGAACAAACTACAGCATGAAAATATAATGGTCTGCCTTATTCCATAGGGCGATCATAAAGAGCAATATCACTTGCACATGTCCTCATATTAGTGTGATGAACGTCGGCCCACTAACGACTGAGATTGATTTGGGAGTTTGGGGAACCCTAGCAAATCTCAACCGGTTTCGCGTCTTGGTTTCGTTACTGCACCGACGTCGCTCAACGGAGGTCAACCAAACTTTGCATGATGTTTGGCCGTCTCCTGGGTTGCTATGAATTTTTAGGGTTCTTGCCCCCTAACGGAATTCTGTCAGGTGCAAAATTCACTTTGCGTCCATGTCTTGCGTTCTCCTGTATTGACAGCGTTACTGCACGGTATTCGAGCAATAGGCGTCTGTAAAACGTGCGTCGTGCTATCTTCTCGCGACTGGGCAACCATCCCGTTCGACATTGGGCGGTCGAACTGTCTAGTTTCAGTATTGTTAGCGACGCGCACAGGATAGAACCTTTTGTTATGTTTGGCTCGAGTTGGGGGACATCACCTCTTTGCCTTTCCCTATATCCACCTATGAAGGGCAGAGAGCGGCGATGGGGTTACTGAAGGAGCCGGTAAACTAGAAGGTCTGGAGAGCAATGTAGGCTCACCAGCCAGTTCCAGGGCAGGATTCAAGCCATCAAACGGTTTCCAGCACTGTAAGTGCTCAGCGTGGCCTTTTCTGACACTTCAATTACGTTGAATATTTTACTCAGTTCAAGTTAGTTAGTTAGCTGGAGTTGAACGTCCCTTTTCGGCACAAATATGGCTAGATCAGAGACGAACGGTCACAGTTTAGGACACCGTCTCGCCCTCTGTTTCCTGCCCGGGGTTATCTCCTTGGTCATCATGTGCATATAGGAATTATTTGAAATAATTCTTTCAGTAGGCGGACGCGCCCGAGCTGAGGCTCGAATCGAACCCCGGCCACTGCGAATGTCACGCTGCACATGGTGCCCAAGTGATTTGACCACTGAACTACATGGGCAGGTACTCAGTTCGAGTCCCGCAGGGCCGAGAGTGGGTGTGGGGTTCTTGGTCGAGCCCTCTGCCCACCAGACAGGATGCCTGGGGAGCACTGTAAGTTGCCCTAGTAGGGTCGCCAAACGGTTTTCCAGCATTGTAAGTACTCAGAATAACCTTTCCTTACACTTCAGTGATGTTGAACGTTTTGCTCCTGGAAGCTAAATTTGGGTAGGCAATGTTTCCCCTTGCCTCTGATAAAATCCACCTATAGCTCAAACTGCCATGTGGAGATATTTCGAACATGAAGTGCTTGCTGCATACGAAAGTACTGTAGCAGGCAGCCACCGCGCGATGTGGGGCACTTGTACAGAAAGTTTGCACCTAATCCTCGGGCAACACAATGAATAGAAATAACACTACACGAAAATCAACAGGAGATGATATAGCGAACGTGAACTTGTTTGCGACGACATCTTCGATCACTTTTACGCAGTGCGCCCCGGAAGCTACCGAATTCGGTGAAATAACGCAAAATAACGGCCATTACGCCGTTCAAGGTCATTCAAGATCACCGATTTCGGTACCAATCGAAACCTCATTATACGACTTTCTATTGGTGATTAATAATAACTTGCCTCCTATCTTGCACCGTTTCCGAGATATAGCCATCGATAAGTCCACAGTCGCTATATTTGGTTACCCCTCTTGCGTTTACCCTACCCCCCGGACGGTGGGGTTCCCTGGGATGATCTTCGTAAAATTTTCCGTCGATGTCATTGGATGACCAAGGTACCAAATGGCGTAGAAATATTGCTGAAAATTTCAACCGACTGAGTAGGGAGCATGAACGTTACAGACGACAGACAGACGACGGGCGACAGCATGTAGCGAACGTGAATTCATGTTCGTTAAAAACTATCGGAAAACACAGGGAAGTCGCTGAAGAACCACTTTACACATATACCAGTGAAGGACTGATGCATGTCGCCGCACCGTATCGCGGGACACCCGGAGCAAAGTTCACGAAATTTGTGGAATAAGTATTGACTGGCAAATTTTGTCGCTCTCCAGCAAGAAGTGTGCGAGATATCCGCTGTCGGAAACTTGTGCTTCAACGAAAAGTAGACTAAAGTTCACCATATGTCACCAGATTTGCCACCAATAACGTATGAGTTTCTAATGACACTCTGTAGGAAGTTTGGTAATAGACTGTTTTGTTTATGAGACATCGCTGGTTTTGTATCGCAAATGCCAATTTCTATAAATTTTATGGGGACACTTTGTGGTCATACGAGCAAAAACGGCTGAACCGATCGATTTGTCGTTTGGGTTGTGGGCTCGGGTGGGCCAAAGGAAGCACAAGTTCACTCGTATTCGCCAGATGGCGCCAATGAGAACACGTTCAATCGTATTTGCCAGGTGGCGCCAATGTGCCCTCATGGGGATATTGGCGCCACCTGGCGAATACGATTGAACCGCCCGTCTGTTGCGGCGATGCGGCCTTATGACATAATGTCAAATTACTTTGTCCACTCCTTATCAGACTGCATATGCTACAAATATTAATTTTCACAGTCGACCCACCACACCTACACGTACGCCTACTGTTGGTATGTTTATATCTCTTCATTTGTTCAGTAATTTTAATTCTAGTATAAGTTACTTAAATTAATTACTTTCTAGATATTTCACAGTGGAGTAGACAAAACTTTCTTTGCACAGTAGACTTGTCACCAGTATCAGCCGTGTTGATAGACACGATACCGTCTAGCGTGTTGCTTTCAGTAAGATAAACTGCGCCTTTGTGACTTGTTGGTTTACGTGAGTTAGACTGTGAAAGTCATTTAATGATTTTAATGTGTGCAATTGCTACAATTAACAAGTGGTGAAAATAATTTGATAAAAAGGCTGCATCGCCACCGCACACGGGCGGCATTGTACTTTACAATGGGCCGATCGCCTCAAAATTGCCCCTGCCCATGGGGTCATCTGGACCCATCGTTTCTTGGGCACACCTGAGTCTACAACCCAAACGGTATATCGATCTGTTCAGTTGTTTCTGCATGGCTCACGAGGGTGACAGACCAACTAACAGACCACGCTGCTCCATCGGTAAATATATGCCGCATCTACGTACGTAATACTTGGATGCGGCCTGACAATGAAAGGTGTCCGCGTGTAATTCGTCTCACCATGTAGAATGCATTGATATTCACTAATGCCGTGGTTCCATGTTGAAGTAAAATTATTTTGAAGAATTTCATTGTTTTATTTTGACATTGAACCACGTCTGAAATGCAATAAAATTATTTTGGCCGCTGAAATAATTTTACTTTATTTCAGACGTCTCGTCATAAAATTATTTTAGCGGCTAAAACAATTTTATTTCATTTCAAATGTTAAAATAAAACACTAAAATTCTTTAAAATAATTTTGTTTTAACACGGAACCACGGCTTTACGTGAGTCAAAGGCGACAGACAGTGCCTGACGTCGTGCAGCAATTACCACAGATAATTACATCACTACTGTCTGCCAATTCACGGCGACTGCATGATAATTTGCACCACGCTTTTGATGTGCCTATTTGAGATATGGGATGGGCGGGCGGTGGGCTGTGCTAGAGGCGGGCCGTCCAGTGCACCGCCACGTGCGCGTGTGACGCCACAGTGAGTCGTTGCTGAAGCTGAACGACATCAAGTGACCCTTTGCTCGATATATATACTGGCTGGTGCCGCACCCTCAAATCGCTAAAATTGTGCATCATTATTACCATCACACACAACAGATAAAGCTACGCTCCACGGAAGATCACAAAAATCAAATGCAGGTGTTGCAATGAGGAGAAAAATGAGTAGACAACTTTTCTTTCATTAAATATACCGTTCGTTGTGGTTATAACTGGACCATACACACTTATTCCGCATAAAATGCAGCGTATCCCAGCGGGAAGGCGTGCATTTTGTTGTCAAAATAGAAACAATAGGAGAAATCACTGAAACAAAGTCAAAGCTTTTAAACAAAATGTATTTATACCATAGCACAAGAAAACACACGTATACGAATTTGTGAAGCGAAGAAATGATTAGACCTAAAATCAGTGCAAGCACTGTCGAAAGTTGGGAAAAATGTGAATAATCGTCATTAGAGATGGTGCCCTTGTTGTCGGTTCGACGCATCCAGAAGACGACCATCATCCAAACTGCCAGCCATCGCCTGAAGCAGGTACTGGTATTTTGTAGCTTTAGCCCTTCCGTAGTTATTGAACCAAGGTCACTGAGCATTGTACACTTGGCAGCTTTTAATCGCTTTTGGGCGACCGTTTGTACAAGAAACTCATCAGGAGATAAGATAGCGAACGTGAACTTTCTTACGACGACACCTTCAACCACTTTAACGCAGTGCGCCCCGGAAGCTACTGAATTCGGTGAAATAACGAAAAATAACGGCCATTACGCCGTTCAAGGTCATTTAAGGTCACCGATTTGGTACCAATCGAAAGCCCGTACGGTATATGACTTCCTATTAGTGATTAATACTAACTTGCCTCCATCTAGCTCTATTTCCGAGATACAGCTTTCGATAGGTACATATTTTGCTACCCCTCTTGCGTTTAACCCTTCCCCCCGACCGATGGGTTAGTGGGTTACCTTGGCGCGATCTCCTGAAAATTTTCCGTGGATGTCAGTGGATGACCAAGGTACCAAATGCCGTAGAAACATTGCCGAAAATTTCAACCAGCTGAGCAGGGTGCGCGAGCGTTACAGACAAAGAGACAGACAGACAGACAGACAGACGGACGGACGGTCGGCAAGTTCACGTTCGCTAAAAACGGTTCACCCTATACTATCGGACCGTTGCCCTGCCCTGTCTGTTTGTGACGTTGGTGTATTATGGCCAAACGGTTGGATGGATCAAGATATCACTTGCTATGTAGGTGGGCCTCGGCCCTGGCCACATAATGACATTGCATCAGATGGGGACACAGGTCGCCTCCCCGCAAAAAAGGGCACAGCCGCCCCCAATTCCCGGCCCATGTCTTTTGTGGCCAAATAGCTGGATGGATCAAGACGTCACTTGGTAGGGAAGTAATCCTCGTCCAAGGCGACATTGTGTAAGATGGGGACCCAGCTCCCCAAAAGGGGCACAGCAGCCCCCTCCCACTTTTCGGCCCACGTCTATTGTGGCCAAACGGCTGGATGGATCGAGATGCCACTTGGTATGGAGGTAGGTCTCGCCCCACTCGACATTGTGTTAGATGGGGACCCAGTTCTCACGTACCCAGAAAGGGGCGCAGCAGCCCCCTCCACTTTTCGGCCCATGTCTATTGTGGCCAAACGGCATGATGGATCAGGATGTCTTAGATGGACCCAGCTTCCCCCAGAATCAAATGGTCGCGCATCTCACCTGCTGCCGAGCTCTTGTTGCACAGCTCATCGTAAAGTGTCCAGTTACGTTACAATGCGCCGCTACGTTTCCCCCGCCCCAAAAATTGCTCCTTCCCCCTTCGGAGATCGGGTCCCCCCATGTCACACATGGTGCCTACGGCCTAACCGAGTCATCGCCCCAAACGGCATCTCGATCGGTTCTGCCGTTTCTGTATGGCTGCCAAATGCTATACTGTACAATGCATTGTCATTGGGGAAGAAAACCCCCAAAATTACCCCTTCTCCTTGGGATTTCATCACCCTGCCGGAGGAGGACCGAGCCACGGCCATAGACAGCATCGATGAAGAATTGATAAAGATTGCGCGTGTGGTTCCTCAGTTATCCTCGCGGACATACAGACAGACACACAGACAGACAGATAGACACACATACAAACGTATTCATCGCAATACTTCGCCACCGTTCCGGCGCTCCCACGGGCGAAGTAAAAATCATAATTTGAAAGGGCTAGCCGTAGGTAAATTATCTTAAAGGTTCATTCAAAGTTATTAAAATTATGCTAGTCCATAGATCACTAATACAGTTATCATATTG
>Ga0209259_1000447_pt1 | contig 12131 bp, 6 predicted proteins | sample WorMetGr2BELIZE1_FD_187417 | JGI IMG/M metagenome (GOLD analysis project Ga0209259, IMG submission 187417) | Marine gutless worms symbiont microbial communities from Max Planck institute for Marine Microbiology, Germany - Inanidrilus... ...
CGTGTCGAGTTCTTGTTAAGTGTAATTGGACTTCTTTTTCTATCTCTTATGGTTGAGGCACTACAAGGTAAAAGGTGTCAAGACTCGCTGCTATCAGGAGGGGGTAGGTCAGTTCGAGCCAAGACTTCAGGGGAAGGGGTCGTCCCTGGGGAATATTTTTTGGTTTCTACAAAACTAGACACATTTTGCTATCCGACAGTGCAAACTGCACCGTGCTATGCGCCATCGTCTTGACACAACATCGGCGTGTGACGGACGGACGGACAGACAGACGGAATTGCCGTAGCTAGTACAGCGCTTGCATTGCGGTGCGCTGTAAAAAACCAACACAGCAGCACATAACTCTGCTTACCGTTCTTCTGGCGACTCAACACAAAACATCCGCTCGACAACAGTTGTCATCTGCAGACCACGAATGATGAACACATTTGGCCTTGGTTTCTCAAGCCTCATCAGCTGACACTCTACAGTGCAGAAAAACAATGTGCTGATACTGTCATCATTCAATGGTACACATGTGATATACATCATGCCCAGAAAATTATGGGAAAATAAAAATGTTCATACGAAACTCCAAATAAAGTCAAATGCATCGTCATAATTTTTCACAAGGAAGCAGCATCATGAAATTTAATGCAAAACGATTAACACAACGAATGTCTACTTCGTGTAATCAATGCTTTTAGTTTAACTGTCAAAGCTGAAATGCTTGCTAAATTATAGGATGGTGCAATAAAAAGCAAAGCATTGTGAGTCAAAAAAATGCCAAACATTTCTCAAGGAAGTGTAGCAACAAGTTTCGTGAAATCTTCAAGAATGACTATATTACAAATTTACTAACAACTAGTGTTGGCACGATACAGCCCTAAGGGAAAACGATACAATACAATACGATGCAGAAATGCAACGTCAAATTTAACGTGCTCTAACACGGGCGTCAGTTCGTCAAAGAACGTCTGCTGCTGCTGCACCGGCTGCGAGCTTGTCCGGTACAGCAGGACGATCGCAGTGAAACAGCCGACACGGGCACGTGCACAGACGACCTCAAACATGGTCGGCTGATCGGCAATGTCGATCGGCAAGAACACGATATCTGCACCGGCGACAATGGCGACGCTGCCGTGGTTGACCGACAAGTCATCAGCTGTATGCGGTCGTGCACGATTGACGACGTTGTATAAGCAGCGCTGCGTCAGCGACCGATAATAGCGCTGTCAGCATCATGCCAGGTTTCCAGTTATACGGAGCAGATCAATAGCGCTGTGACGAGCGGTAATACTAAAGACATCAGGCCACGTGGGCAATGCGGGCGACGGGTGTAGCTAATTGTTGCCTGCTGCACCATGAGGTCCTTTCACACCACTGACTAAATATGGCCAGTGGCAATACTGAAGCTTTGACGTTTGCCGCGATTTTTATGGTTTCCACTTTTCATTGTGGATTCGTTTCTAGGGATGTTAAACGAAGTTAGAATAAAACATACGAATTCTGATTCGTTTTCCAACCCTTCGATATTCGTTTGTTAAGTGTGTCCTGTTGAATGCTGCTGTTTGTCTTTGATCGCGATTGCATGGACAGCAGCGTACACATATGAAGTCAGGGCAGTGCTGCTGTGATGTCCGCTCCTGTGGTTGCGTCGGGGCCGTTTTTGCAGGCTGTGGCCGGGAGCCATGGGCGGCATGCGCGACATGGGTGACCGCCGTCGGCGCGACGGGGGTGGGCATGAGTGGGAAGGTGAAACCGTGAGATCATGCCACCCGTTGTCGGCATCTTTGTGGGCCTACTCTCGGCAGTGGAGGGAAGGAGCGGTCCGGGCGTGCAAGGCGGATGGCGTAGAAACCGCATCTTTTCATGACCATCGTTACGCGGGTATAGTCATATTTTGCTCGATTTCTTTGATCCCTGAAAAGGACCGGTATGCGGGATATCGTGCGGGCGGCAGCGGTGCCGGCGTATCCATTGACGCGTGGCCATCCGAGTACTGGAAATAATGCTGCGCCCATTGTTTGTGCAGGCGCCAAAGTGTAAATCCAAAAATAAACTTTCTCATGGTTCGTGGTATAGTGACGTCAGTAGGCTGTAAAGTGAGGAGTTCCACTGCAGTGTATGCGATCATACATGTGTTTAATTCCTCGATTCGCAGTCGTATTACACTTAAAATAATAACGTTCTGCTAAACATAACGATGAAGCCTTAGGCCTAAACTCGTGTCATTTTGATATAACTAATGCAAAGCACACTAGGCCTAACTAATTGCCAGTCGTCAGCAGCGATTAGCGTGAATCGTTGCAGACAAGATGACTGACTAACTAGAGCAGTGTGGAGTATCGTTTTGTTCAGTGGAGAATTATTGCGATATTGATACGACATGATATGACGCTAATATCGTGATATTCGAAACGATGCGCTATATCGTGCCAACACTACTAACAAGTCTTATGGTGAAAAAATGACATTATGGAGACACTGTAGGTAACTTCACTGTAGGTAACATTACTCTAGCATCTTCTCCCTAACCCAAATGCACTAGTTGCCATCAGCAAGGGCACACTGGCAGTAAAGCTTTGCTCCACAAAATCCAGCAGTTCTTAACTAGGGACCCAGCTAAAACAGGTTGAACTGCTTTTTTGTGTGTGTGTATATTGCTGTAATGTTCTTTTGCTGTCTATTTTGTAATTCTCTGTTTTTTGTATGTTTTTATTGCGTAGTTGTCTTTTGTATTTTTTAAAATTTTGTGCTGCCTCATGGCATAATAAAGAATGATAATGGCTGTAAAACAGTTGTCTGCCTTACAGTGAAAAAATTTTGAAAATCAGTACTGGCAAGCATCTGGCACAACCAACAGCAAACTGACATCTTCTTTCATTCACAGTGTCCTCTGGACCAGTTTTCTACACCATCCGACAGACACCCGTTTAACGGCCTCTTTTCCAGGACAACCTGACTAAGCTGGCACCAGGAAGGTTAAACCATTTGAATTTTAATGAAGCAAGAGGTGAGTGGGTGGCAGTGGCATCACCTGGACCCTGTGCTAATAAATTGCACCTCCCTCCAGACAGATAATCATGACAGCACCTTATCACTCATTTTTACAGATGCTCTTCCTGACAGCCAATCAACAGTGTCAAAGCACTGAAGGCAATCCACCCTATCCTACATATCACAAGAACTCATCAGTAGATGAGATAGCGAACGTGAACTTTTACGCTGTGCGCCCGGAAGATACCCGAATTCGCTGAAACAACGCAAAATAGCGCCATTATGCCGTTCAAGGTCATTCAAGGTCACCGATTTTGGTAGCAGTCGAAAGCTCATATACGATTTCCTATTAGTGATTAATAGTAACTTACCTTCTATCTTGCACCGTTTCCGAGATATAGCCGTCGATAGGTCCGAAATCGCTATATTTGGCTAGCCCTCTTGTCTTTAACTCCCCCGGCGGAGGGGTTCCCCTGGGATGATCTCCGTAAAATTTTCAGTGGACGTCCATGGATGGCCAAGGTACCTAATGCCGTAGAAATATTGCGGAAAATCTGAACCGCCTAAGTAGGGCGCACGAACGTTACAGACAGACGACAGACAGACGACAGACGGACGGGCGATAGCATATAGTGAACGTGAGTTCACGTTCGCTAAAAATTACATACAAAATACTGTTGGTGATCCTTTTCAGCATGTGGTATATTTTCGAGTCCAAGTTAAAATTTGATGCTTGATGCTTTTTTTAAATTTCTGCTTGAAGTAAAATTTATACAGTACTTTACCTCGAACAGTAAAGTTATTGAGAGGATCTTGCATGTCATGTTCTGGCTTAGCCTTGAAGCCGTAAAAAGTTCCATCTTCACGAAGGATGAAGTACCGCTTGCGCCAGTTTTTGATATGTTCACCTAAACATTGCAAATACAGATGAATTGTGTAACACGGAAATGTAGCAGTCACTGTAAACATACTGTAGCATGTTGATATCCATAGGAGTCATTTACTGCTAATATGGCACAATTTCAGCAACTGACATGCTGTAAGATGTTGCCAATAAGCATTTAGAACTTTAATACTTACTGTTAACTAGAAACATGTACAACATTGTTACGCAGAAAACAACATTAAAAAATTCTGCATACAGGGCAATAGCAATCCTAAAGATACAGTGCTATAATAATGCACTCTACAGAGACATCAACACTTACAAGCACAAAATTCTTCGAACACACTCATACACACTGTATCTCTTATTCATACCATTATCATCACTACAATGCTGACAGAGACTAACAAGGATCAGCTGTCGCTGATGAACCCATGTGACGTGCTGCGTCACGGCAAATGACAAAATTTAAAAATGGTCACGTGACCCACTTTTTAATCTTAGTTACAACGTTGTTAAGGCATATCAAGTATGTGTGTTAATGTGTTTTAGATGTCTTAGGTTTTAACTAGTTTATGTATGTACGGCACCGCTGAGCCCCTGTAAGGGGTGCCTTACCAAGTTTACATGATGATGATGATGATGACCATAACCACGCCCATTTATGGGGTGATATGTCATCCTTTTGGTAACACTTAATATAGCCTAACTGTGTAAGAAACTTGACAATTCTAGCTTCAATTATTCCCGAGAATAGCGTTGCACGGAAAAATAATCTAAAAGATTTGTTGCTTATGCCAACATTATCTCTGCCTGAAAAACTCTTCAGCTGCACTGACACATAAACTGAGTCCACACTATTAATGCCTTCTTTCACTACTGAGGCTTATCTCACCAGCTGTACCTACTCACTGCTACAAGCCATTCAGCCAACCATCCAGCACTCCAGCAGTACTGATAATGCATGTACACAGCATACTGCAACGTGACAGGGTCAGGTATGTGCTGGATTTTTTCTAGAGCACCAGAGCCCTGTGCTGACATCAGGGCCGTTAAACATGGGCTGTAGTTTCCAAGACTGACACAGCACAAGAAGACCAAACCTGGCTTTAGTTTTTGCCTCCACCGAGGGGGATGTGTAATCGTCCTTGTCTGTCTGTTTGCCTTCTGTTAGCAACTTTGCACAAAATGGATTTGCATGAAATTTTCAGGGAAGGATGGCAATGGGCCAGTGAACAAATGATTAAATTTTGGTGGCAATCCAGATCACAGATCTGGATCCGTATCGTGACACTGGTAAGACGTGCCTTTGCTGAGGTATGCACTGTCCCAGTGCTTCTAATTAATGCTTATTTTGTGTTATGTGCAAGTCTGACTTTGTCTCATTAGGTTTTGTTTCTCCAGTACCATGCTAAGGGACTGGGCTGGAAAAAACATCGACAATGACCTATTTTTGTGTTGAGTAGGATGTTAAACACACACTACTATGGAGCATAGGAACAATTCTGGCCCAATGTTTGTCAGATGCAATGACTCACGTAGGCCTCGATAAAATCAAATCTTCGTCCACTCTGTAAGGTCAATCGGTTGACTAGTGGTGGTTTAGCATAGCGGTAACGTCATTGGTTGCTTCAACTAAATTACTCTACGTCGGGCTCAGTTAGTACTGGGATGGGCGACCATCTTCGGACGAGCAAAACACCCCAGTATTTCTCCAAGCCATCCAAGCCAACTCAGCCTTCTACCTTCAGTGGGACTGAAAAATGAGTACCAGCCAATGCTCTGTGGCTGGGGAGTAAAGGCAGGTATGGCTCATTCCACTTCTGGATAAGCGTGTGGGTGGCAGGTAAAACTGTGTGATCTCTTGTTAATATGTGCCATACCAGACCGCTTTAGAGAAGAGTTTCTTATGAAAAAGTGCTATACAAATCTAGGGTTACTTTACTTACTTTACTTAACCAATGAGCCTCCATTGTTCCTGATTATAACTGTATGGTATTCAACATGGGCAACTGGACAACTCGCGGATATGCCAACTTAGGGATTGCCAACTCGTGGACTAGGTGACTCGCAGACTGGACATCTTGCAGACTGGTCAACTGAAACTTCTTAACCTAAGTCTATTCAGAACTAGATAGCTGTATTGTGTGGAATGCCCACAATACAGTATTCAGCTCGAACTGCTAGGCTACCTGTGTGACTGTCTAAGTAGCGTGTCCAAAGATAACAAGTGGTCAAAGTAATTTGACATAAGGCACATCGCCGCTGTAGATGCATGGTTCAATAGTATTCGCCAGGTGGTGGCAATGTGTCCACCCATGAGGGCACATTGGTGTCATCTGGCGAATACGATTGAACTTGTGCATCCTTCTGCCCTCTCGAGTCCACAACCTAAACAGCAAATCGATCGGTTCAGCCCATTTTGCACGGATCACGGCAGAAAGTGCCTATACTTTACAATGGGTGCCCTTATCCACCAGAATTGCCCCTTCCCATGGGAGGATCTGGAGCCCCTATCTAACACGATTCCTTGGACCCATGCGAACCCATTTAACCCAAACGGCACATCGATCAGCTCAGCCGTTTTTGCACAAATGACTGCAGAGTGTCCCTATACTTTAAATGGTTCGCCCATTCCCCCTCAAAATTGCCCCTTCCCATGGGGAGATCTGGGCCCCATGTAATACATGGTTCCTTGGGCCCACCGGAGTCCTCAACCCAAATGATAACTTGATCGCTAGAGCCGTTTTTGCAGGGCTCACTAGTGTGACTGACAGACCGACAATGGTATTCGGTTGGTAACAATGGGATGTATGTACGTACGTAGTACTGCGATACGGCGTAAATATGTGTAACGTATGTGGGATAGGGTGAAGCCACTGACGTTTCATGTTAATACAAACAATTTCATCATTATTACGTATTTACGTCGTTATCTGAATGTTTAAAATATTTACTAAATTATTTCATTTAAACTTGTACACGTTATGTCGATCAATAGCATTAAAGTCCACAATTATCTAAATTAATTTCCCACTTAGTAACTTCATCATAAATTCATCCATATTAAACTCCCATTCCAATTAAATGTCTATCTCCAATGTACTTTAAATTGTATATGATGTCATCATGATCAGGCCACACCTACTTACAGCTTCACTCAATGTTATGCGGCAACGCCATGAATTGTGAAGTCGTGTGGTATGGACATCGTATAGACAAATTTTTTGGAGGGGGTACTCTACAAATGCGGACTGTACATGCCAGAGGAATCACTATGAATTGATTCCAACGGTAAAAATAGAAGCTAGAAATCCTGTAGAGGGCTATTTTGTAGTGAGTTTCCAGTGATCTGTAATCATTTTGGAGTTATGATGTCCTGAAGTTGCAAAACGTTAGACATTTTTTTGTAAAATTTTAACGTTTTTTGGAAGAACGACCCCTTATGGAGAAATTTTCAAAATTCTGTTCCTAAAGGATTCATCAGGACACCCACATCAATGTGTTACGTTCAAATTTTGTGAAATTTGGCTGACCGGAAATCGGTAAAGCCGTGTGTTACTTACCTGACAAAACAAAACAACATTTCACCTGGCTCTCCCATTCTTGCAACTGCGCGCATCGTGCCCAAAATCTTCCAAGGCCATTCCCCAACACTGTACTCAGAGTGCTCCATGTTTTATCCAAACCGGTTTACTTTCGGCAGAGTTATAGCCAAATGCGCAAACACCATCAACACGCGCCATAAAGTGAATCCAATATTTGGCTGATGCCTAGCTTCGAGCCCAATAATAATACTGAAATCATTGCATACCTCTCTTGCACAGCCAGCCTTCCTTTGTAACTTTTATGCTTTCTTCTGGTGCACTCATTGTTATCATTCAACAGCAGACAGTACTGCAGCTGTCAGTGACTTGTACTGTGAACCAAATCACTGCAAATAATCAGAGCTGATTCATTACTTCACACAGCTAAAAACTACACAAAATTTCATTTTTTTCAGCAAATATTACACTTCTGACAAATTACAGCTACTGTCAAAACAAAGTAACAACGATAACCATATTTTAGGACAACAATGATTTTCTGATTAGCTATCAGCCCTTTACCTGAATCACTAACATTGAAATACTGCACCAAAGAATATCAAATACATTAAATTATTTTCTAAAAAAATTTAAAAAATTCTGGCAGTATGTATAAATATTCAGCACTCAGGACAAAACCATGACCATAACGTCAACACCAAGACCACAACTAAGACTAGGGGATTCAAAATGAGCCATGGACCAAGAACAGAAGGCTGACAACTCAGACTAAGAGGCACAGCAAGACTGTCACCCAGACCAAGACTACCAGATCAAAATGTGTTGCAATGTATTTAAGCTGCAATACCTCTAAAAGAAATAACGTCCAAAATGGTTCATTATTCCAAACAGCAAAAATAACTATCACGTAAAATAAATAACAATATGAGAATGCAGTTTTAACACATCATATTGGTACTGTATCGCCAAAGCAGAGGCGGCCGATTTTATTGGATCGATTCGATCTAATTTTGGCTGGATCGTTCAACCCTTAGTGCTATAAACTTATGAAACAGTGCAGTGGATTGCTGCACAGCTTCTCAACTTAATATACCGGTAAGTGTGAGCTTAGGGAGAGTGATTGGACAGCGACTGTGGCCAATCGTCATGTGCAATGGGCCATGACACTATGCAATTGGTTGACCAGGCATACTGTTAGCTTAGTTGACTGCTCACTAACTGACGTCCGTAACGTCCGGTTGAGTTGAGTTAATGCAATGCAACGTGTATCAACGTAGCGGCCGAGCAGCCAGCTCCTTGCAAGCAAACCCAGTATCGGGAACGATACTTTTTCAGTATCAACACTGCCAGTATTGGCCCGATACCAATATCCGACACTGGTATCGTCTAGGGCTTGCCTCGATCAGATTCTGATCGCGATCAGATCGTTTACTCTAAGAGTCGATCACAAGCAAGACTGATCCAAGCGATCATGAAGCTAATAGCTAAGCTAGGGATAATTATGCCACTGCATGCCATGCCAGCCTGTGCACAACTGCATTGGATTGTCTGAGTGTCAGTTGTCACTGCTGCTTACTACTATACACAAACACAACACGGGGAGGGCGAGGTGGGGATAAGCCAGACAGTTGCAGCAGCAGCTGGCGCTCTGGATCTGTCTAAAGTGAGTGCAGGCTGCCACTAATTGCTAGCAGAAACACTCCCTTCCTACCGTCCTCTGCTAGACCGGGCGACCGACCAACCATCGGCAACCGTCCATCCACACTGGTGTCACATTGCCAGCACAGTGGCCTTCTTAGGTAGCGCTTGACCTAGGTGGTGCCTTTGATCGCGATCACTGATCCCGATCAGCTGTTGATGACATCATGATCATCAATCATTTTGTTAAGTGATGGAGGCAAGCCCTAGTATCGTCCTAACCCTACTAGTCAAATCACACACTGGACAGTCGACAAGTCACGGACTAGACAACTCGCAGAAGTGTAGCGGGAGGTAGTGGAGCAGGAACAGAGATCGAGCACAACAGAAAGAAGTTGTCTCTGTTGACAGCTACTTTGCATGCATAGTTTCCTTTTTACCATTAACTGGCGTTTGATCCGTGTGTACTTAAACATGTTAGGGTAGTGATTTGGGGTTAGGTCGCTTTCGGTATATGACAGTTTCAGTACATGATGACTTTGGTACATGACAAGTACCGTTTTGGTACATCATTATGTTGATATCGGTACACTGCAAGCTGTCTTTTTATGCTGAAGGTCTGCAAATGCTGAATGGATGTTTAGTCTGTTATGTTAAACTTCTTATGTGCAATTGAACGTTCTTTTTCATGGTCGACATCAAACATTGATCACCGCTGGCCGACCAGAGAGCGAATCAACGTCAACAAAAATTGAACAAACATGTCACCTCTGGCATCCAGTTTTACGTAAGTGAGGCCTATTGAAAGGGTGCCATATGCCTGCCCCATCACAGTGCACATTGCAAATGTTAGAACTACGGCTGCTGGGAAATCACCCTTGAAAACCGCTATTTGAAATCAAGACGCCGCTAGTGTCGGCTGAGTCGACCTCAGTCAACATCACCCTGCATGATTGAAGCCGACAGTCCTCTGCCGCTGGCCAGCATCAACGACGCCTTCGAGCCACCGCGACTGGTGATTTAACGGCACATGGCTATTGTAGCTTAACGAAATGCGATAAACTTCTGTTACTTAGAAAATAGTTTTAACTTTAAACTTATAGTTTAACTAATGTTTTTTTGCAGTTGAATAGTTAAAACGATACTTTAAACAACAAAAGTGTTTACTATTTACAAAGTTTAACTTTAAAAATAATTTCTTCAAATGCGACACTCGAACAGCGTACAAAATAGTTTCAGTTTATCTAAAAACAACCTATTTTTGTACTGAATATGCTTGTACCGAAATTGACATTTATGTACCAAAGTGGACTGTACCAATATTTGGTATGTACCGAAAGTGATTGTACCGATATTGACATTCAGTGTACCAAAACTGGATGTACCGAAAAAACATGTACCGAAAGTGTACATACCGAAATTGTCCTGTACCAAAAGCGACATACCCGCGATTTATTACGTTATTTTAGTACTTGTAGATTTAATTACATCATAATGTGGACATTATCACGCAATTAAAACTAAAAGTACTACTGCCAGCAGCAACTGCGAGTTGTCCAGTCCGCGAGTCGGCAATCAGCGAGTTGATGAATCCATGAGTTGTCCAGTTACCCATGTTGATTACCATACAGCTAACCCAAAAAGTCGTACAAAATGATAGTCCACTTGCCTAGGAAGAAACTCACTTGCACACCACCATCTTGTGATAACATAACCAGAACCCACCTAGTGATGGTACTTGGATTCACCTTAAATAATACATTGTCTTTCAGCACACATCTCCAAAATGTAACTGCCAAGGCAGCTACCTACCACTCTCTATGCCCTAAAACCCTCATGGTTTACAAGGAAAGGCCTTGTGAGCAGTTACACGGGCAACCCTCAGGGCCCAAATAACATATGATAGCCCCTCATGGAGTGGATTTATTGTATGTGGTGAAATAGCAACACTTAAAGATGATATGCAACGATTTTTTGGATGTTAAAGTAAATTGCTGGTCGTATATCTTTAATATAATCCAATCTATATGAATATTAAGGAACATCAAAGATAACAAAACTGCAGAAAAAAAGTGTCTAAAAGTGCGCACCGATGACTTGTTTACTTTTCATAAGCGATGACGTCATACCAGGAAAACACAACCAAACAGCCTATTGAATGTTGAGTGTTGACAACCGATGGCACAAAAACAAATAGGCGTAACGATAAACGTAGAAACAGGTTATTAAAACATAAACGGGTAAAATAACTTCTTATCGAATCTTAATAAAACGCTAACGAAACAAGCACATCCTGATATGACGTCACGCATGATGATGATTTCCGAACAATAGCTATACTAAAAAAGAACACTAAAGTTGTTCTTTTTAGCATTTTGCGGCGTAATTTTTCAAAATTTACTACACAGGCGGGTTTATATTGCAGTAAGCAGTTAGAAACTATTTTTTCACCAATTTTGTGAAAAACCGTTGCATATCACCTTTAAAGCAATAGTCTCTAAGGCACGCTGTTATGGTTACCTTCCCGGTGTGGCGATAACATCGTTCGGCGTATCAACCAAGTTACTCTACATCGGGCCCGGTTAGTACTGAAATGGGTGGGATAGGTCGCTTTTGGTACAGGACAATTTCGGTACATATACTTTTGGTACACGTTTTTCGGTACATCCAGTTTCGGTACATTGAATGTCAATATCGGTACAATCACTTTCGGTACATACAAAATATTGGTACAGTCCACTTTGGTACAGAAATGTCAATTTTGGTATAAGCATGTTCGGTACAAAAATACATTGTTTTTAGATAAACTGAAACTATTTTGTATGCTGTTCGAGTATCACATTTGAAGAAATCATTTTTAAGATAAACTTTGTAAATAGTAAACACTTTTGTAGTTTAAAGTATCATTTTAACTATTCAGCTGCAAATAAACATTAGTTAAACTAAAAGTGTAAAGTTAAAACTATTTGCTGACTAACAGAAGTTAGCTTTTTATTACATTTCGTTACCTGAAAGCTACAATAGCCATGCGCCGTTAAATCACCATTCGCGGCGGCTCGAAGGCGTCGTTGATGCTGGCC
>Ga0209259_1000448_pt1 | contig 12131 bp, 2 predicted proteins | sample WorMetGr2BELIZE1_FD_187417 | JGI IMG/M metagenome (GOLD analysis project Ga0209259, IMG submission 187417) | Marine gutless worms symbiont microbial communities from Max Planck institute for Marine Microbiology, Germany - Inanidrilus... ...
GCACCGCTACCGCCGTTGCAGTTAGACGAGTTCGAGTCCAGTACTTCATCGATTGAGGATAGGGCGACGGACATAGTGGTGACTGGCGGGCAGGCGCTGGTATTGAGCGGTCCACCGTTAGTTACGACGGTCGAATTAGACGGCGCTATAGTGACGACTTCGGCGTTGGCTTCGGTCGTTGGTGTAGGTGCAACCACTGGCGCAGTTAGTACCAGTACCGTTACTGTAACGTCGACTCATACCGTAGTAACTGCTGCTCACGCACAACCGGCAAGCGCACCGGCCGTAGCCGTGCAAAGTGATTTAGGAGACGACGTAGGCCTACCTCCTGCAGGCGCTAACGCGGATTCCGACGTCGACATGGCGGAGGGCGCGTCGGTTTCTCCCACCCAATTTCGCGGCACGGCGCAGGAAGACGCCGAGCAGTGGATGCGTTTCTTTTTGAATTACTGCGAGTATAAGGGCTACGATAATGCCAAGAAATTGGCGTTAATGAAAGTTCTTCTAGTTGATGGCGCCGCGACGTGGCTAGATTCCCAGCCGGCTGAAGTAACGACTGCTTGGGAGGCGCTCAAAACCACGTTTTTGGCGCGTTACAGCATCCCTGAATTCATGCGGTTTAAAGGCGCTAAAGAATTGTTCAATATGAAACAACAACTAAGCCAGTCTTGTGATGATTTTCTGGCCCAGATGCAGCACGCGGCAAAATTAGTAGGTGCTGATGAAAAAATGCTTCTCTACGCAGCACTTAATGGTCTGCGCTCGGACATAGCGGCATTCGTTACGCAAAGGCAACCCAAGGACGTGAAGGAGTTGCTGGATGCTGCTAGAGTGGCAGAGTTGACAAATCCGACACCGGCGACCGAAAAAGAGTCTGCAATGTCTGTCCAGATTGCGCTGGTTCAAGACCAGCTGCGTGAACTGTCTGCCAGGCTGGACAGACCGACAGTCTCGAGCGTCCGTCAACAAGATACACAGCAGCGCCAAAGGTCACCGTCACCACGACGTGTGACATTCTGCGATGACGAGTCGCGTTTTGACCGACAGGACTACAGGCGTTTTGACTCGCCGAGACGCTTTGATCGTGGGGGCAGATTCCGAGATGACCGCCCCTCGCGTGATGGAGGCCGTGGTAGACAAGGCCGCGGGCGCGGTAGAGTATCGCGCGGCGTCTATAGATCAGGCCCGCCAGCACGAGCGGCATTCGAGCAACAGCAAAGTTGTTCTCGCTGCGGCGGTTATGCGCACGAAAGTTTCAACTCTTGTCCAGCAGTTAACCAGCACTGCAGGATTTGTTGGAAACGGGGCCATTTTTGGAAGGTTTGTCGCTCCGCAGCACCACGCACGCAGTGACGGGCGGCGCCTCCTCCGCGAGTGTTCAGCAACAGCACACAAAATAAAATTCGGACGAGCTTAAAGCCAGCTAATGGCAATTATGTAACATTAAAATTCAATGGTAATATTTCAGTGGAAACGCTCATTGATTCTGGTGCGACTGTCTCATTAATTAATGAACATTTGGCGCGTCGGTTGAAATTAAAAATTAATGATGTTTGCAAAGCAGACCGTTTTAGACTAACGTCAGCTAATGGTTCGAAAATTTCTGTGATAGGTACAGCTGAAATGCAATTGTACTTCCAAGGATTAATCGTTCCTCAAACAGTCCGAGTTTCCCCATCTCTTGAGCATTCATTGGTTCTGGGGTCTGATTTTTTGTCTGCGAATAATGCAGTTCTCAATTACAAAATGGGGATCATGACTTTGCACGATGATTTGGTTCGTATTTCACTCCATGCACGTTTTGACAGCTTAAGTTGTGTGACGATAGCAAGCACACTGTGTATACCGGCCTATCATGAAGCGTTGATTCCAGTGACCACGCCTAGACGGTATAACAATAAAACAGTGTTAGTGGAGACGTTGCCAGGTGTGCAGTTCAATAAGTTAGCGGTGGCTAAAGCGTTGATATGCTGTCAAAACAAGAGTGCAGTGTGTCGTATTTTGAATTTTAATCCACATGTTATAACATTGAAAAAAGGGATGAAAATAGCAAAAATTGAAGATCTGAATACGGTAGCATCTATTGAGAAGTACGAGGAACCGCAACAGTCGATTGTCGCACCAGAGTCAGTAGAGCGAGTGACTAAAGAGGAACTAGAAAATTTCTATAAAGAATATGGTTTTCGGATCAATCCAGCCCTCTCGGAGGAGCAGCGCTTGGAGTTGTTACAGCTGTTGTATAACTATAGACGTGTTTTTGCACGTAGCTTGGCGGAGATTAGGCCGTGCAAGAATTATCAGCTGCAGATAGACCTGCATTCTCGCCGCAAGATGTTCCGGCGACAGTTTAGATTGTCGGAGGAAGACAAGGCCGAGGCAACCCGTCAAATTTTAGAGATGGAACGTGCACAAATTATTCAGCCGTCCGATACTACCGAATATAATTCGGCGATCTTTTTAGTAAGGAAAAAAGATGGAAGCCGTCGATTAGTGGTGGACCTTCGTGGCATAAATTCTTTGATTATCCCAAAATTGATACAGTTACCAAAAATCGATGAACTGTTGGATGCGATTACCGAGAAAAAACCTCGATTTTTGAGCTGCTGTGACGTCCGAAGTTCATTCTGGCAGCTGGAATTAACGGAAAATTCCCGCGAATTGACAACATTTTCAGCCCCCGACGGGCGTCGTTTTTGCTACCAAAGGGTGCCATTTGGTCTCCAGTCCGCACCGAGTGCCCTCGTCCTCTATTTAGCGAACCTGTTTGCTGATAAAAATCGATTCCACAGCCTATATATATACATGGACGACATTCTGATTGCAAATTCCTGCTTCAAAACACATTTGGAGCAGATTAAGTTGACTTTAGAAACTTTGCAACAGAATAATGTATCACTCAATCCCAAAAAGACTGAGTTAGCATACTCACAGGTCGAGTATCTTGGCTTTAAAATTAGTGCGGAAGGACTGCAGTTAAGCGAAAAACGCGTGGAAGCAATTAAGAACATTAAAGCACCGAAAAATTTAAAAGGTTTACAGACGGTACTCGGTTTAGTAAATTATTGGAAAAGGTCCATCCCTAAATACGCGGCGCGCACGTACCACATGCGCCAGCTGCTGAGGAAAAACACGCCGTTTGTGTGGACGGATAAGTGCCAGGAAGAGCTGGAATATCTTAAACGTTGTTTAACAGACAATCCCATTTTGCGCCCAATAGATCCCCGCAAAAATCTGATTTGTGCGACCGACGGGTCTATGGCTGGGTTCGGCTGGACTTGGATGCAGGAGGATGACGATGGACAGTTGTATGTAGTTGCTTACGGCGCAAAAAGTACGACGCCAGCTCAACAGCGGTATACTGCTGACGACCTTGAAGCAATTGCGCTAGTTTACGCTCTTAGGTCCATGGAACCAGTGGCTATTCATCGTAAAATAACTGTGATTACTGACAACAGCCACTTATTACAGTGGGCGTCGTGGAAACCGATTAACGCCCGGCAGAAGAGGATGTTAGCTTATTTAATGATGTATATGCTGACTGTAGTTTACATCAAAGGTTGTCGAAACGTGCAGGCAGACTGCTTGTCACGTCTGTATCAGGACGCTAGTGAATTCGAGCGCGCAGAATTCATGCCAAAACATGTCATTGAAGATGACGATTTTATTTTGGCAATTGAGACAAGATCTCAAAAACGCGCATCACTAATGCGGTCGGACGCCGGCGCAATAGCCCCGTCTGACCTCGACGACTCGCCAACAGCGATGTCGGGCAATAACGAGACTTCCTCGGAGCGAGCGTTGCAGCCGCAAACAGCGCAACTCAGTGCGAGCGATGAAGATAGCACCGAGTTAGGCCCGAACTCTGAAATATGTGTTGATTCACCGGCCGAGCTATTAGACAGGAACGCTGGCGAAAGTACCAGCACAGATGAGTTACCGGTGATACCAGATATCACGCCAGCAGATTACGAGGATGATCCTGAATTCCGACCGATGTTTAGTTATCTTTCAGCAGGTCAATTGTCAGGAGACGACAAGGTGGACAAGATTACCCTTCTCTTAAGTGATCAATTCTTGTTAGAAAAAGGTTTGTTATTCAGACTGGAAACTCCAAAACGAAAGCGCTTAGCGCAGGCAGTGCCGTTGAGAAAACGGTTATGCGTACCTGTAAAGTTTAGACACGAGATTCTGCGTTTTGCGCATGACAATGGAGGCCACAGTGCAGCGCAGAGATTGTTTTTGATGTTGTTTCCGCGGTTTTATTGGAAACATTTGTATGCAGATATTGCCGAATTCTGTAGAACGTGCTCAAGCTGCCTCCGTGTGAAACGCGATTTTAAACATCGCCCTGTACCCCTAAACCCTTTGCCTGTGGCAGACAGGCCAGGAGAAAGGTGGGCGTTGGATTTTAAGCCACTTTGTAGGCCCACAAAAGCTGGTAACACAACAATTCTATGTATAGTTGATTCGTTCACAAATTGGCCAATTTTGGTACCATTACCGGAGGAGACGGCCGAAGCAACGGCCTATGCGTTTGTGAAACATGTAATTGCTGTGTTTGGCCTGCCCTCAAATATTATGCTTGACAAGGGCAGCCCGTTTGTGAGCACCTTTTTCTCAAAAATAAATGACCTGCTGAACATAAAACACCGCAGTTCGGCGAGCAGAACAGCTCGTTCAAACGGACAAGCCGAGGCTTGTGTTAAGGCTCTGATCGAACAGCTCAAGTTACATGCCGATTGTGATCTTAATATTGAACAGGTCTTGCCGCTTATCGAAATGAGAATGCGCGCGACACCGAATTCACGCACTGGACTAAGTGCATACGAGCTAATGTTTGGTAGAATAATGAACATTGGGTTACCAATCGAGCAGAAACCGGAATCGCTGTTTACAGGAAATAAACAGAAATATTATGAGTTTCTGGCTAAAGAAATGAGTCAGCTTCATGCTGCTGTGAAAGCCAGAAAAGAGGAAATTAAACTTCAAGATAAAAAGACGTACGATAAAGCGAATCGTGTCGTTACACCGCAGTGGGCGGTAGGCCAGTTAGTGCTCCTACACGACACGCGTGTGAAACCTGGGTCTAGTCAGGTAATTACAAGTAAGAAATTTCACGGACCATTCGTCATACAAGAGGTCGTAAAAGGCGACCCGAAAATAGGTCAAGCGTATAAATTAGTACGCCAGTGCGATGGCAAGCCGATGAAAAATCTTGTGACGTCAGATCGTTTGAAGGCGTATGACGTCGATCGTACCCAGTTTACTAAAAGGTTGCCGAGATTGATAGGCGATGCCAGCGAGACTGCTGAGCGGACAGCCACGGAACGGATAGACAGCAGAATAACGCAGCAGGCAGCAGTGCGGCCTAACGTACAACAGCAGTATATTTCTCGTCAGACCAAAAAATCACAGTTCGAGGCTGCTTTGGAAATCGTCGATGAGCAGCAGGTCGGAAGCAAGAAGCAATATTTAGTGCGCTTTCACGACCAGTCAGTACATTTGTGTGATGCAGTTAGCCCTTTGCTGTTGAAAATGTATAGGGCTAAGAAGGAACAAGCACGAAAAATGTCTCGTAAATAAACGTGACTTTTAAGAATAACGGTCTCTACAGGTTTTCATACACATAAACAGTCGCTCTTTTATACTTTGAAGTCCTACTAAATTGTTAATCACTGCAGTGTATTTTTTCGGATCCCAGCTTCCTTACTAAATAAGACGACTGTTTTGTGTCTGTTTGCTTATAGACGACCGTCAAGATGATGACGACGATTGTCATCGTCATGTGCTTGTTTCTGATGAACAACGTGACACCACTTAAGACAGGTGTGTTCGATACGGTGATAGACAGACACAATTTGGGTTATGTACTACAACACATGCGTCAGGTGCAAATGGCAAATTATAATGCTAAACTGATTTTTCACCTACGCATCCCTGTAGTGGAAACGGACCTTGATGAAGGACAGCATAATTGTACGTCCAACAGGAATATCAGCTTACCGTGCTTGCAAATGCAGCCGTTATTGTTGGCGGCGCGTGATATTAGGATAAAAGCGCAGCGTCATTTGCAGACTCAGTTGCAACACATAAATGACGTGATTGAAGATTTACCACGCGAGGAACGGCGTACGCGCCGTGGCTTCCTTACATCAATGCTATCAGGAATCACAGGACTGGCAACACAGGACCAGTTAGATTCGGTGATACAGTTGTTGGAGCGTATTGAGTCAGGAATTTACGAGGCTAGCGAGATGTGGGGAAATGGAGCCAAAAATTTGGTGGCAGCGTTTGAGGTTGAACAAAAGCGTTTGGACAATGTTTTTGATATTTTGAAATATTACAGACAGACAATAAGTGATTTGCAGGTCGAAATGGTAAAAACTAGGCACGATAGAACAGGCTTTACACTGATAGCACAGCTGCTTAATTTGCTTGGAAATACAACGTTTCAGGTGGCCGAAGTTGAAGCGTTATACACAGGTGTACAGATGCTGATGGGCGGTAGAGTTTCGCACTTTTTACTGCCGCATGATACATTGAGACGAGCTTTGGATCATGTACAGACACATTTGACTGACACGGAACCCCACATGGTCTTAGCCAGACAGGACAATGGGTTTTATTATGGACAAGCCACGTTTAGGTCATTTCGTGCTGGACAGATTTTGGTTTTAATTATCGACGCGCCGGTTGCAATGAATGACTTAGTTCACCCGATAAACCTGTATGAGATGATCAAGGTATCTTTGCCTACACCTGAGTCGGAGGTTTATTACAGCACATTGGCCACCGACATAAAAATCTTGGGATTTTCGCGTGACGCGGACTTTATTTTGCAAGTAATGGATAGTGACGTAGGCCTATTACCGCAGTCAGAGGTGTGGCTAGCGACCACTTCCGCTCCTGTGCTTTTGAGTCGCTCGCGCCCGACATGTGCTAGGGCTCTTATCGAAGGTGAGCTGACTGACATCAAATCATTATGTAGGTATAATGTGCATAAATCAGCAATTTCACATGGCGCTACTCGACTGTTTGGCAATACTTTCTTGTTTTCAAACATTTCAGAGATCCACTTACGTTGCATGACAAATAATTTTTCAAGTGAAGTGACTGACAAGACGATTACTCTGACAGATATTCAGTCCATCTATACATTTGATTGTCACTGTGAAATTTATGCCGATGAAATACGTATTACAGCCGACTTGAACAGCTGTAATATGACGGAGAACGTCACATCGGTGATGCAGGTTCAATACCCGATAAATCTTGCATTTTTGTCGGAATTTTTTGATGAGTCACAACTCATTAACATTTCAGCAGATACACTACTAAATCATTCTGTGGAAATTCAAGTACCAAAACTTTTGATTGCCGATAAATTACTAGACGAGAAATTTGGGCTCGAGTCTGGCGCTCGGTTTGACATGAGTATGGTAATTAATAGCACTAAACAAAGCGTGAAAGTTTATGAGGATCTCAGCCATTACCTTTTTAATCAGATGATTCGAGCTCATAATAAGGACAGTAGTTTTGATTTGCTTAGTGGCTACACTTGGATTTCAATTTTTTCGTGGATAACCAGCGCTGTAGCAATTGTTATGGTGGTGTTATTCCACTTCAAAGTTAAGTCAATGACCTTGTTGATGATGACGCATTCTGCCAAGGCGGCCCCAGTCCCGGAAATACCGAAATTACTATCTTTGACCACTACGACTCCAGTGACTCAACCGCCGATTGATTTAATGAAGGAGTGGTTATTTCATACCGACATTGTGAGCAAGGTAGTACCTTTGGAGGTGCTCATTCTGTTATGTCTGATCTTTCTATTTCTTTTCAAATTTGCTAAAATGATTTACAAAAGACGTCGCCGTACAATTGCACGCACAACTTTGATGCTGGAAGTGGGGAATGATAAGGACAGTGTCATTCTGCCCATCTTGGATCTGAAACACCCGCCAAACTCCCATCGCTTTGTCATAAATAAAGCTGACGTCCAACTGCGTATGATTGAAAGAAACCTTTCAGCTGAAATCTGGTGGAGTAAGGGTGTCATGTTTATGAATTCGGCCTTGGATTTTCCAATTGTTCTCCCTGAAAAATTGCGTGTGGATTTCTGGAAGATCAAATTGCTGAAGTCAATTTTGAACGGGCCCTACTTTGCTCTGATACAGGTCTTGAATGGAGCCAGTGAACTTTGTGAGCTTGTGGTTTTGCGTCCACTTTCACCTGACCAGCAATTTCAGCAGCTGTATCCAACTGTGTCAGGCATGATGTGAGGCTATGGCTAACCGCAGTGTACAATTAACACGGTCCACTGTACATGTCGGTTTGATTTTGCGTAGTGTAGTAACGTGTACAAATGATACGCCAGTATAGAGCGTACTGTAATTTGATTAAGCAGTAGCGGCTAGTGTTTACATTGAATTTGGCTTGAATTTTGGGAGTGAACACAAGTTGTTGTACTTATTTAGCTGTACAAGGCTTGAATGTTGCTTGAATTTACTTTTCATTACCGTAGAATATGTACAGATACATGTGTTATGCTTGAGTGATCTTGTACACGTGACCGTGTACAGGATTTACACGTACATAAGTTTACAACATTGTTGTGGACTGTTTACTAGTAAGTAAGTGAACGCGTGTACTGATTCACACGCGATGCGGGAGGTTCGTTAATCTATGCGCTGAAGCAGCTGTTTTTGCGAAACGGCGGCGGAATGCCGGTCCTGATGAGTTACTCGTCCGAGACGGGAGTGCACGGGTTCTGACTTTTTCTTCTGTCTACGCTCCGTCGGCGATCTAGTGATTTAAACAACGCGTTGAGCTCACAGCAACAAAAATCATCAGCTGGAGTTCTTCGTTTCTCCGTCGTGTAACGAAGTTTCTGGCAGTTGCCTAGATTAGTAGATTACACCGTGAATGTGAACGTCATCACAGGTCATTTGTTAACAGCTCCTGTTAGGCTTGTTGACGCCACGTACTGAGTTCCAGAGGCATCGCTCCAGATGGTACCAACCTTCCTGTCAGGCTCGAACGGAGATTTTCTATGACTTCACGCTCCGTGACCTAGCCTTCGCTTCGGAGCGTCTGTCTTTGCTCTTCACTCACTGTCTATGTTTTTTCGTTTTTGCTGATAGTGTATACGGCGGTGCCTAGCACTCCTCTGTTTATGTGGTGGACTTGGAGCGTTAGTCGGCGCCATTCGCTGCTGACATTTCACATCTGTTATATAGCGCAAGATTATACGACCCAAATTCACAAATTTTCAACTTGAAATCTATTCTTTTCTCATATGATTAGGCCTAGGTTAATTCGATAATACTTTACTGGCTATTTTATCTTTTTAGTTACTCTTGAGTTACTTGGGAGATATGATTTGTTTGTTTATGGATTATTACATTTCGCGTGAGTCGTGGGCGACGCGAGATGTATATTGCGCACGAGTCTGTCTGTCTTGGCTTGGACGCATGCCTGCACCACTGAGCGCACTCGGATGTGATTTGGGAAAGTAGTAGGGGATGCCCCCTGGTTGTGCACTATTGGGCGGATTTGCGATCGGTGCACGGGTTGCGTTGCTATGGCAACATAACGCGAACGCGACATGTCAGCGAATACTTATTTGTACTTGCTATAGGCCTAGTTTATTTTCTATTATACAGCTTATTTAAAATTGATTTTAAAAAAAATAGGTATTAACTTAATATTAAACACAACGAAAACGATATTTTTGAGTATTTGTGTTTGGATATTTGTTTATTAGCCTTATATGCCATTTAATTTGATGTTGAACTATAACATTTGTCCTTTGTGTGAGTGTTAGTGATACAAGTGCATGATGGTTTACTGTTTCAATTGGAGGACGCGAACAAGATATTATATTTCTTTCATGAGTCTCGGAGCCAACAGTGGCCATGGCTGTTTATATTATTCACGCCTATGCATCGTTATTATACAATTCTACACCATCTACCGAACTGTGCGTCTTCACAATTGACTGCGACAACTGTGCTTCGTATATTCTGCATTGATTAATAATGTATATAATCGTGTGACCCCTTGAACAGATCTGCATTGTCAGAGCAAGCCTGAGCAATGCATTTGGCCACTTTTTGCGAGCGTGAAGCACGCAATTATTGTATAGTACTTTATTAGTTTTAGATTATTACTTGTTACGTCAACAAATGACTTCACGTTATGGCGTACCGAGACATCAAGATTTTTTCACCTTAATATTGTAATTTTTACTTGTTATTTTACTCGTTTAATGTTCGCGTCCATCCCTATTGCATTTCTAAATTTTTCTTGTTTTACTAATCAAATTTTAGGACTAAACAGACTATAGGCGTAGCTATGAACATATACGATATTCTATTGTTTTTGCGTCGTTTGATTTCGTCTTGTGACGATCTCTGACAATTTAGTATTAGTATATTGTAGATTTTCGTGGCATACTTTGATTTACACCTTGGCGTTCATAACTTTCAATATTCTGAGTTTTTGACAACCGCAACTTTACGTTTTTGGAGGCTCCTTAATAATTCTAATTGGTTTTTCGTTTTGGTCTAATTGGGTCAAATTGATATTCAAATTGTTCTTCTTTGATAGCAGTGAGCGTTGGGTCTCACTGACGACTCCCTTGTATATACTATGATTATCTTTTTGGAGAGGAAAGAAAGTCGATCCATTCGGTTATTCGCCCTTTGATGACGCTGAACGTAAAGACAATGCACTGTGTCTCAGATCGGTGGTGATACTGGTCTGAGGAGACGAGTGATGAGGAAACGGAGATGTGTTGCTAGTGCCCGGTGATGGGCAACTAGTGGATAAAAAAAACGAAATGTGCATTGTGCACATGAAATGAAAAATGAATTGTGCATTGTGAAAGTGATACGGCATATACGTGAATGATGGCGTGATGTGCTGCCATCTGGCGAATCCGAATGTGATGCGGACAGAATCGCAGGGCCTGGATAGTGATTGTATATACAGGAGGTGTCGTGAAACATATTTGGCATGGTCACTTAGTTAGTCTTGTTATCACATGTCACTATTTGTTTTCATTAGGGGATATTTAAATTCTTCCCTCAAATTACAAATTTGTAAGACGTGATCCCATATTACCTCTCATCAGTTGTGGTTGGTGTTGGCTGAGGTGTATGTACTTACTGTACGTCGTACATTTGTACTGTAAATTTTTTCATTGGCACTATTTTTGTTTCTTAATTACTTTTGGCTTTCTCTTAATTATTTCATTAATGTGTCAATGTCATTTGATACGGGGGAGGGTGTGGCTACCTCGATCCACCGTATGCGGTGACGTCGCCACACTCTACCCGCCTCCTCCTGCTTAGCGAATCAGCTGTGGACTTACCTATCATTGGTTGGATTCACCAGTTAAAACCAGCTGTTACAGCAGCTGTAGGCGGCTGTTATGTAGATAGATAGTCGGCCTAGTTGCTTGCTTGCTAATACATTATTATACTATATTCTCATTGTTATTCTCTTGTTATATCTTGCTTCTCAGCCAACTAGCCAATACCACACCTGGTGTTGAATTCGGGCATTAATTTTTGTTTGCTTGTCTGTGACAGGTGGCGATGGTCAATTTTTGCTGAAGATGTGAAGAGTTTCAGAGTGGAATTGTGGAATCGGTGGCTAACGAGTGGCGATCGATCAAGGGCCTGCTGGAATTAATTGGAGATTTAGAAATTGACCGACTGGATTGAATTGAGCGCCGACGCTGGTACAGCAACGGAAATGGTCAGTTTGTTTAAAATGACTTAAATTTTTCTTTTGAATGAATAAGTGGCCCATAGTCAAGGCACAATCAACTACTGACATACGTAAACCACCTAGGACATGGTCAGTGACGGACGACGAAGTTTTGCTATCTAATAGGGAATCTAGGTCGGAAAAACCGGAAGTTCATTACCTGTTGGCAGATCCAAAAGATGACACTCTTCCCTTTGACAAGCCGTTGTCACCACCGTCAGCACCGCTACCGCCGTTGCAGTTAGACGAGTTCGATTCCAGTACTTCATCGATTGAAGATAGGGCGACGGACATAGTGGTGACTGGCGAGCAAGCGCTGGTATTGAGCGGTCCACCGTTAGTTACGACAGTCG
>Ga0209259_1000450_pt1 | contig 12100 bp, 12 predicted proteins | sample WorMetGr2BELIZE1_FD_187417 | JGI IMG/M metagenome (GOLD analysis project Ga0209259, IMG submission 187417) | Marine gutless worms symbiont microbial communities from Max Planck institute for Marine Microbiology, Germany - Inanidrilus... ...
ATCTAACACAATGTGGCCAGGGCCGAGGCCTACCTGCATGCCAAGTTTCATCTTGATCCATCTAACCGTTTGGCCACAATACACCAACGTTACAGACAGACAGGCAAGCAGGACTGACAGACAACGGTGTGATAGCACAGGGCGAACCGTTTTACAAACGGCCACCAAAAAAACGGTCGCCCAAAAACTTAAAAAAGATTACTTTCAAACTAAACTAAAACTAACAAACAACTGGAAAACTAAAACCAAAACAAAAAAATGATGAAAACTAAAATGAAACTTAAACGGAAAACATTTGTAAAATGAAAACTAAATAATAAATCAAAACAAAATTAACACTGGCATCACAGTATTATGAGTAGCAGACTACAAATAGTATTAAGACTATTGGTAGCAGTGATTGCTCCTGTTAAATATGACACTGCACTATTATTACCATCTTTTTGGTCTGGCGGTGCCACCGACGTAGTGTCCTTTGACAATGATTTAACCGCTGATGATGATAACTCCGCTTGTTGCTGTTCTTTGTCCTGCAAGTACTTGCTTCGGTAAGCCGACATGCGGTGTGATGAAGGCAAAGACGAGATCTCTTGAGATGAAATTGCACCACTACCAGTACTGACAGCTGTCGATGACGACAACGTGGTCGCAGTATCGGCTACACAAGTTAGCAACCACTTGATGATGTTGACAATGATTATGACAACAATAACAATATGTATAGCATAAAATAAGGACTCCTCAGGTGCGCCAGTCTAGGCAAGAGTGAGTGAGTAGGGTTTAACATCCCACCAAACACATTATAGGTCATATCGGGGACAAGATTCTACGGGTCAGATGACCCAACCAACAGTATCAAGCACTGAAAGAAAAACAAGACTAAACTAAACCAAATACAACAAAAAAACTACACCGTGAGTCAAAAAAAGGGTGCCACCCTAAACATGGCTAAAAAAGTAAGCAAAATTTTGCTATAATCAGCTTGGCGATTTTGAGGAGATGTGGGCAAAACAATTAATGGGGTGGAAAGTGGCAACTGTCATAAAAGGAGATGCATTTTAACGTCAAAAGTGCTGTACTTGGATGGAGAGATAGTCTTTCACTGAGAACTCAGATCAATATGCTACTGACTGTGATGACAGACCTATGGTTAATGTCCCACACATCACATTTTGTGATGCCGCCATGCAGCAAAACAACCACAGCCACAGCCACAAACTGTTTTATGGCCATTATACAGGTGAATCTACTACCTGCAAGTCCTTGATGATGGCAACTAGCGCATTGCGATTAGGGAGAAAACGCTAGAGTTCACCTCAATGATGTTACCTACATCATCTCCATACCATCACTGTCACGTATTAAAAACAAAACGAAATTGGAGCACGTATGACTGACTGATTGAGTTAAGGTTTGACGTTCAACTCAACACATAATAGGTCATTTCAGAGACGTTCCCTTGGCTTGGTATAAAAAAGTAACTAAACCTAACACAACAGAAGCAAAGCATGAATTCACCAATCACAAGAAATATACTGCAACAGAAAAAAACTAAAGCCACGTTTAGTTGCCTCTTATGACATCTGGCCTGGAAACGTAGAGGGCCTATTCTTATTTCGGTGCTGCATAAATTTGTCCCTTGGTTACTGACTTACTTACTTACAGCCCGGACCCACATGGCTGGAGCGAGCATGACTTTTGTGACAAACTCTGTACCATACTTCAGTAGTACAAAATAATAACATAATAACAACGACCTGTAGTTGTGGTAATGACGTTGTCGGTTACACTGTTATCAGATGATTGCGTTGTTACACTGTCATGCTACACACAAACCACATTACAAACTCCTCATGCATAATCATGAACCTTTCCGTCACTGTGGTAAATCCATCTCCACCAGCATCACCGCCACTTCCTTCTTAATGGCCTTTTCCATGTAAACCTGGACCACCCGGTTCCCCTCAGTCTGCCTCCACATGACCCTGGACAAAACCTCAGGGATATGGCATGGGTTATTTTACAGGCCGGGATTCCCTTTTGACACAAATCCAGTAAATTCACCAGTGCTGGGTTTCTGCCAGCATAAACCTGCTTCTGCCACATATGATGTTTAAACTGGGAAAACCAAAGTACCAGTACTGTGGTACCTTCTTTCTAATGACAAGATGATTTCCTCTGTATTTTGCAAGACAAACAGTGTAGTAACACATCTGTGCATTGTCAATCACATCAGCTGTTGTTTAAAATGTGCATCGATGCAAATAAAAACTGCATCTGTGAGGCTAAGGTAAGATTATGAAAGTTCATATAACTGACATAACAGTCAAAACACAAAAGTATAGGAGTTATTTCATACCAGGGACCGTGCATGGCGCGACGGCGCGGAATACCACCCACGTAGCGCTCCCACGCCGCACTGATGGTGGCCAATGCATGTGGGTGGGCACACGCGGAACGTGCAATCATGCCCCCATTGTCAGCGTATTTGTAGTCCTACTCAAAGGGCGGTGAAAGGAGAGGACGTCGAGGCGAATGCGGCAGAGTCAATTAATTATTGGACGCTTGCTGCTTGCGGCGCTGTACGTTGTCTCCTGGTGACCAGCAAAGGAAATGACGCATATCACCTACATGGTACGCCGTACCCCAGTTCATACTGTCACTGCTACAATGCAGCACCACCGCGGCTATTTTTGAACTTCGAATAAAATTTGAGTAGTTGCAAACGAACTTTGAATGTTAAAAAACGAATTTAACATCCCTACATTTAATGACAACTTTTCCCACTGCAACCTGGGTAAAAAAGCAGCAGAAAGGTTAAACCATTCTGGATTTTAATGAAGCAAGAGATGACGGAGTGGTAGTGGCATTAGCTGGAATATATGCAAATCACTTGTGCCTTGCTTCAGACAGATAACCATGCCAGCATCTCATCACTCATTGTTTAACAGGCCGAATGCTCTTCCTGATGCTCAACCGTGTCAAAGCACCAAAGGCAAAAGTTTGCATTTTGTATGAAACAAAAATGCATCTTATCAGATCACCTGCTGAACAATGATGCAATGTGGCACACAAAAGTCAGCACTATTTGCTTATCACAACTGTCAATAGCTTATGACCAAATCTCCAAGCCAATATCGATGGTATGGTACTGCCATCATAGACATTACGAGAGTTCACCCAATTCAACTAATGAATGCAGACCCAATAACAGACCAACCCTCACACCAATCCAAGCGACTTGTGCTATAAGTTTGCCTGTAGGCTACTAATGTCCACAGCCACCATCACCATTCATTATCATTACTCAGACTGAAAGCCGACAGCCATGATACCATCTCATAGAGGGTGGAAGGCTAAGTGCAATAAGGGTGCAGGACATCCCATATCCAGGGCTGCATATTACAATGGCTGCTGTGATAAACACCACTGCAGTGGTGGAATGTGACTCTGAGCTCTCTCATATCACAGTCAGGCATGTTACCAGGAGGCCACTACAACAACCATTTTTACGGGGGTAGCCAGCACCACCAGTTAAGAACTAAACCATTTTGTTGGAGCAAATTTTTGCTGCCAACATACCCTTGCTGACGGCAACTAGCTCATTCAGATCAGGGAGAAGATGCTAGAGTTCTCCTCAATGGTGTTACCTACACCGTCTCCGTACCATATTACCAGTAGAACCACTAAACTCTGTATGAACACTGACGATGCTGGAACTCACATTGGAACTGCTGTCAGTAGATGAGTTGGTAGATGATGTCTCTGTCTCGTCAGTGTTAGCGGCTTGCAACGCTTCCTCGGCTTTCGCAAGGTCTTCCCGCGTAACACCCTACAGCCATCGACACACACATACATGCACACACGCCAATGACACCCTCACGTTTTTCTTTAACTGGCCTTCGTAGAGTTACTCCACACTGGGCGGGGTACCCCCAAAACAGCCTTTTGTGACACAGGCTGTATGGCCTTCCTGTCGATTAACTGAGTTAGGATTTTACGTTCCATTTGACACAAAATAGGTCATTTCGGAGACGTTCTTCCTAGCCAATCTCTTGGCGTAGTACTGCAGAAAACAAATCTAATACAACAAAAACACAAACAAACTACAACACAAAATAATCTCCAGAAGCCAAATCTAACACAGATAAACTGTAACACACAACATAACCACAGAAAAAATCTAGATCTAACCAACAAACAACTGTTAGGTCTGTTCATACGTGTGTGCATTGCACTGTGCACAAATGTCGCACACAATACTGCCCAGAACCACACACACACACACACACCACAACCGTTTTACGGCCCTTTTTCCGGGACCACCCGGGTGAGCCGGTGCCAAAAGAGAACTTCTGGACTTTATGGTGCAAGGGAGGCAGACATACTGACCATCCGGTTGGGCGCCACTCCATCCAGACTAACCAGTGCCTACCTCCACCATCCCCCCATATTTTTTACAGGCCGGATGCCCTTCCTTCCGCCCAACCAACAGTATCAAAGCACTGAAGGCAACTAGCGCATTCGGATTAGGGAGAAGACGCTAGAGTTCTCCTCAACGGTGTTACCTGCACCGTATCCATACCATACTGCCCAGAACCGACTTGATAATTTTCCCACATACCCTCCAGATACTCATCATTGCTCCGATGATGTCTATTTGAGGGAAGGGGGGACGGACTTTCCGTCACCCAGCTGATAGTGTCAAAACACCAAAGCAAGCTCAAAGCGCTGACTACAATGGCAAAAAATCACCAGCTGGTTCAACTCTTCTTGATCCACCAAATAATTCATGATGAAAGGAATGGCACACCCTTTGTATGGAATCTCTGTCACTAGTTTTTACAGCGCGCGCAATGCTCGCATTGCAAGCGCTGTATTAGCTACGGCAATTCCGTCTGTCCGTCCGTCTGTCTGTCTGTCCGTCCGTCCGTCACACGCTGGTATTGTGTCAAAACGACAGCACGTAGCACGGTGCAGTTTGCACCGTTGGATGTGCTTAGTTTTACACTGCTGCGCAATTACACTAGTGATAATATGCTACGTAATGTTTGCCAGTTGATTCAGCATACTGCCTATTTAATAACTGTGTGCATTAGTATGTGTTTTTTGGGCGATCGGTTCGCCCTGCACTATCGGACAATTGTCTGTCATGTCCTGTCTGTAACGTTGGTGTATTGTGGCCAAACGGTTGGACAGATCAAAATGAAACTTGGCATGCAGGTAGGCCTCGGCCCTGGCCACAGTGTTAGATGAAGACCCAGGTCCCCGTCCCCAAGGGGCACAGCCCCCAATTTTCGGCCCATGTCTACTGTGGCCAAACGGATGCATGGATCAAGATGCCACTTGGTATGGAGGTAGGCCTCGGCCCAGGCCACATTGTGCTACATGGGGACCCAGCACTCCCTTCCCAAAAAAGGAGGCACAGCCCTTCCCCAATTTTCGGCCCATGTTTGTTGTGGCCAAACGGCTGGATGGATCAAGATGCCACTTTGTACAATGCTAGGCCTCAGCTCAGGCTGCATTGTGTTATATGGGAACCCTGCACCCCCTCCCAAAAGGGACACAGCCCCCCTATTTTCGGCCCATGTCTATTGTGGCTAAATGGTTGCCCATCTCAGCTACTGCTGAGCACTTATTTCTATTTGTTGTTACTGCTTTGTGCAAACAAACGTGTTCATTAGTACACAATCACATACAACAAGTCAAACACATCATATCATTGTGCGTTGTTGCTAATGCTGTTGTTTTATGGCTTGTTTCCAGGTTTATCTTAATGATTTTTTTCTGGCAAAGTGACAACAACAACTCTACAACAACGTTAAACATTATATTTGTACAGTGCCACTGTACGAATAATCATCAGTCAATATACCCACTGTGAACAAAAGCTCAGCTACTGCTTGGACAGCAAATATGAATTTTAAACTGTAACTAGGTATTAGCCAGGCTAAAATCTTATAAGTCTCTGAACGCAGGTCTCCCTTTCTGTGGGCCCCATCTAATACAAAGTTGTCTTCTGTGGTAATCCTCACAGCATAAACCAACTCGATTTGTTCAGGCATTTAGCCACAATACAACAACGGACGTAGACACACAACACAACCCATGGCATAAGCCAAACCAATACCACAGTCAGCTAAGAAGTTTTCAGCCGATGACACCAAAATTAAAAAAAAAACAGTGATAACATAAATGCAGTGGCAAGGTAGTGCAACGAGTAGAGCGCTGGATTTGCTATCAATAGGTCACGGGTTCAAATCCTACTCGAGGCAACGCTGCGTAACAACTTTGGGCAAGTTGTTCACACCTATGTGCCTTTGTCACCAAGCAGTATAACTTGGTACCGGCTAAAGGGCAGTGATGCTCTGTGGCTGAGGAGGTAACCGCAGGCCTGGCGGAAAGTAATGGCAGCCTACCGCCGGGTGGATGACTCACGGTCACCTGTAGGCTGACTGCCTGTACACCGGGTTCAGCTCCGGGCCCAACGCTCAGCATCGAGTATGGGAAAGCCTTTACCTTTTACCTTTACATAAATGAGGCGACAAAACACTTTACCGGCAAAGGTGTGCTGTGATAAATGAAAAGAACAAAATAACTCATCGTCCAATCAGAGACGCACCTGAGTTGACCTTCTGGACTCTCTCAACCTCTTAGCACGAGCCTTTCTCTCTACCTCCTTCTCTTCATCTCTCTTTGGTAGCTCTATCGACCTGTACCATCAACACCACACGCAAGTATGCCAATCACTCTCATAGAATGTGATCATTACTAATAAGCAACACAATGAACTCCAAAACGCTCACTCACTGTCAGTCTAATGAATAACATACAAATATCTGCTGCTTTTTTACTAGCAAAAGTAAAGTAGTAAAGTATCCTCAGATTTGTACAGCGCTTTATCATGACTCATCTCTAAAGCGCTCAGGTATGGCACGTGTTAACGAGGGATCACACAGTTTCACCTGCCACCCACACGTTTATCCACAAGTGGAATGAACCATACCTGCCTTTACTCCCCAGCCACAGAGCATCACCGCACTTTGGGTGGTACTCATTTCCCGTCCCGCTGAGGGTAGGAAGCTGAGTTGGCCTGGGTGGCTTGGTGAAATACTGAGGTGATTTGTCCGTTGAAGATGGTCACTCATCCCAGTACTAATCGGGCCCAACGTAGAGTAACCTCGTTGATACACCCAACGATCTTACCGCTACGCCACGCCGCCAGAGTACTGTTATTGTTACTAATAAAATTTCTTTCCTTCTGGTTATTAACTGCAACAACTATCACACGATTCCACATCATTATTACAGAATAATGTACAATTAACGAGATCTTGGTAAATACAGCAAAAAACTGAAGCCAAAAAAAATATGCAAATAATAACTAAATGTATTAAAAGTTGAAGAAACTGAGAAGTTTTCAAAGGCAGCCTAACTGACATTGAAGGAACATATTGAGAACAACAGTCACAAAATGAAGACTTGTCATTATCTACCGTCTTGGAGTGTTGGCAAGTGCGGCAAGGGCCGCCTGTGTTCTAGAGCTCAACAGATGTGCTGGTCCCTGTGTCGTTGTAGTAGTGACTGTCGAAGTATCGCCGTTTGTGGTAGTGTCCTTGGCTCGACGCCGGAGCAGCTGCTCGATCGATGGCTGCGCATATGACAGCTGTGCCACCAGCGACGACGGCTGCACTGTGGACGAAGTCGCGGCGACGTCTTCAGTACTGTCGACATCTGTCGCAGTGTCGGCGGTAGATGTCGACACTGCTGTCGACGATCGTTGAAGAGATGTCGGCACGCTGTCGACACCAGTTGACACTGACGCCGATGTTGCCGAAGTGATCCCAGACGTCACTGGAACGCTGCCACCACTGGTTGCTGTGACAGCAGCTGATATCACAGATGACATCGAATGCCGCGCAGGAGTTGATAACGCAGCAGCACTGTCGGTTGTGGTGACAGTGGCAGATATCGCCGACAGAGGCCGCTGAGCAGCCGACGGCATTTCAGTGCCACCAGCGGATTGCTTCGCGCCTGACAAAACCTTGACGGAACTACAAACACAATAACACAAATGACACTCGGACCACATGCACTCTGTACAACTCCACAGCTAAGACAGTTATCAACAGTCAGTTTTCAGGTCTCGGCTAGAAACTTATCCGTTCGACACAAGTCTTTTCCCACTGATACTAGAATGGTGCAACCCATGGCCACGTGTAACCAACTGCCGTATCTCCATAAGCCAGCTACTGTCATTGTGACGTCATTCTCATTATGACGTCTCGCGCTCGCAGCCCCCATTCTCATTATGACATCACTCTTATTGCGACGTCATTTGCTACTGAGCTGGCCATGCCCACCGTTACGGATGTACGTATGTTACGTACGGAAACCTTACCGCGTTTAATATATACAGATCACTGAATGCAACCTGCATTTCTGAAACAACTTTATGGCACAAAAGAATCAGAAAGACATCAATTGAGGTTGCATTGAACCATTGTAGCAACATTTTCTTCATGTGACCATGAGATTTAACACGAGAGTTTAGACTTTGAACTTGACCAAACTAGAAATGTGGGCCAATGCCCAACGTGATGGCCGCTCTGCCAAATATAGGTGGGGCCCTCTGTTCAACACCGCAGTTTGGCTGACGCCCACTACTAGAGTGCCGTGCAGTAACGCTGCCAAGATGCGAAACCGTTGAAATTACCTGGGGTGCCCCAAACTAACGGAATGATCTCATCCGCTAGTGGGCCGAAATTCACCATATTGCGGGGACATGTAGAGGAGATATTGCTGCTTAATGCTTAACAAGTTTTTTTCCGATTGTCGATACATGCCTCAGTTGCGAAAATATAGCCGGACAAAGTTGTGGGATGGTGCCCAGATGGCGATTTTTGGCGACTTTTTTGGGTCCTGCATTTGCAGCGAGCCGCGTGCAGCACATTTCCGACCTGCATTCTAAATTCGCACTAGGGCCACACCATGTGTCAAAGCATGGTAGACATCCAACCTGCGGCCACTGACATTAGGCGAGGAAAAAAAAGAAGATAGAAGATAGATATAAAGAAATTACAGGGCAAAAATATAATGGCCCCCCTATTACATAGGGCGGCCATAAATAGTGTCAAAGATCATTTCATTTAAAAGTTAATGGTCTAGACACACAGACAAACACTCGACCGATTGCTCTACGTGGACCACAATGGTCAGTAACTATGCTGATGATCATTACTGTGGTTACTACCACCCTTTTTTTTTTATCTTCCTACGACCTTTTCAACATGACAAAAGCCCTTCTATAACTTCTCATTTGCTATAAACAACATACTTATCTGTAGGTAAAAGACAATGACATTATGATGATCATTTGAGCATCTTTAACCTAACCCATAATGACTGATACTTTCATTTCAGACTTCAACAATGCAACTGTAAATATCACACTTTGCCCCGATGCACCACACAAAAACAGTACCACTGAAAAAATAGAAGTAGTAATAACAATTCATAACATAATCTTAACAACGAACCAAATTTTTGAGTCATCGTCCATCGAGAGAACACTTGTATATGGCCGCCTCTGCAATGGCTCCTGTAGCACATACGTTAACAGTCCATCAACATCTCAAATATAGCTAGTAACTAACATACTAACATAACCATCAAATCTATTAATCTATACTTTATACCTTCTATTGTCTCTTTTACCAGCCAGCAGCATAGGTTAATGGATTACACAGTAAGTCAATAGTCCAACCACAAGGGCACAGCAAAATAACTTCTCCGTCTACTGGTTCATCTAAAAGAATAATAACACACACAAACGCACACAGCATTTTGTGGCCATTATACAGCTCAACCATGTTAGCCGGCAGCCCAGTTACAGCAAGACTTTAATAGAGTAATTTCACTGCCCACATGCCTTTGCTGACAGCGGCCAGTGCATTCAGGTTATGGAGAAGACGTTAGAGTTCTCCTCACTGGAGATTGCTACGCCATCTCCATGCTGCTGGTAGCACTGACCTGCCGTCATCACTACGGCTGCAGCTAACGAGTAGTTTTCTACTCGAGTACTCGTCCAAGTACCTTAACGAGTACTCAAGTACTTGTTAATACCGGAAGTACTTTAATACAACCTGCCAATGACGAAGAACGGGGTGATGTACTGGTGGGTCAGCATACCTGGGGCCCCGAAGGGTCAGGGCCTTGACCAAGTGTGATTTTTTTCACCTCGTATTTTATGAGAGCTTTTACTTTAGTCCTCCTCTGTCCTAGCTAACGAGCTGTATGTCGATCTAATGCTAAACCCCATGCTAATTATGCTTACTGAACAACAGATGAATCGGTGCATTTTCGCTATTTTTAAACCTACAGAAATAAACATTATTAAAAGCCGTCTGGTTATCAAATGTCTGTATCTGGAAAAGAACTGAAATTTCTGCATGAAGAAATGGAAACTTGCAACCGGAGACAGGAATTAACGAGTACCCGAGTATAAAAAATTACTCAAGTAGTTTACTACTCGAACAGTACTCGAGTACTCGTGGCAGCCCTAGTCACATCACTGCCAGTAAAAATGCACTAACGTATGTACGCAGACAGGCCGTTAGAAAAGACTGATTGCAGGCCACATTTAGTAAAGCATGCCACCACCAACAACTGCCACGTTATACTACTGCTAGACATGGAGTGCCACAGCAATGCTCAGTGTAAGCATCCAAAGGCCTGTGTTTCTCGTGTAACAATAACCTTCCCTCCAGGTGGTATGAAATTTTCCAATGTTTGCCATTTGTTGCCTAACCACTAGGTAACCTAGCAAAATGTAGAGCTATAACCAATCGGTTGACAGATTGAGTAGGGTTTAACGTCCCACTAAACACATTATAGGTCATATCGGGGATGGGTTTTTACAGGTCAAATGACCCAACCAACAGTGTCAAAGCACTGAAGGAAGTAGTAGTCCTAAGGATCAGACTTCAGTCCCACCAGGTCCACCTCACCATGTTACAATACTACACATGCATGCAACATACAGACATACAGAAAATACATACATACATACACAAAAATTAATCTAAGCACAGTGAAATTGGCCCAGTGAGACAAAACCCAATCCAGAGAACTGTTAGGTCTGTTCATAATTATGTGTGTACATTGCACTGCGCATAATTGTTGCACACAATATTGCACAAAACATTCTTGATAACTTTCCCTCTTACCCTCCAGACAATCAGCATTGCTCCAATGATGTCTGTTTGAGCTTCATTACTTGTTGAGTTTTGAACAGTGAAATGCTGCAAATGAACTGAAAAAAAGAAAAGGGGTTGCTTGCTATATACTACCTCCCTGACCTGATAATTTCCCGAACATTTCATGACTTTTCCACATCCCATTTCTCTGATTAATGTTTAATTCCCTGTCCATTTCAACTTCTCCAGGTAAGTGGTTTCCATGCAGCCAAAAAACAACGTCAGAAATGCATTATCTTCAACAATACAGCCCAGGTTTCTTCAGTAATTTTCTTGCTTATTACATCTAGATGGAACAGTTTCATTAATTCACTAAATCTACATAATGCCCCGCATCCTCAATCATCAGTCATTACTGTCATGATCAAACTGCCATCAATCCCTTTAATTCTTGATACAATAATTCTCAAATCATTGCAAAATTTGATGCCCAAAATGTGCATACATCAATCGGCTGAAAAATAAGCTTTTGTACAAACAATATGCTAAACACACGGAGAAAGTCCAAACCAGAAAATTTATCCACATAATGAAGTTGCAAAGACCAGCAATTTTAACATTTAGTAACTTCTTAAAATATTATCTCATGTTTCAAAGCAAACGGAGTTTCATCTAAGGAACATACTCAACTGACAGCATATACAAGATATTATAAATACATATCTCACATTTACAGTTTGACAAAATCAGCAACGGCAAACCTCTTATCACCTTCCTAAAAATTACTTCCTAGTAAATCACAACTAGAACTGTGCCGACTGGCCAACTGTATATCTATCAAATGACAAAAATTACCATTAAAGAATGTATTGGTTAAAATTTGATAAGTAACACATCTCTGT
>Ga0209259_1000454_pt1 | contig 12068 bp, 10 predicted proteins | sample WorMetGr2BELIZE1_FD_187417 | JGI IMG/M metagenome (GOLD analysis project Ga0209259, IMG submission 187417) | Marine gutless worms symbiont microbial communities from Max Planck institute for Marine Microbiology, Germany - Inanidrilus... ...
TTTAGCGACAGAGCACCAACGTTAGAGACAGACAGGACAGACAACGGTCTGATAGCATAGGGCAAACCGTTTTACAAACGGTCGCTCAAAAATCCAAGATAACGACGGCCGCCATTTTGAAAAATCTGACCAGACCGGAAGTAGCTTTTAGCGGCAAAACGGTGGTAGATACGTCCATATATTGTATTAAAAGCGAATAGGAAGTTGGGTACTGCGAGTTCGTTTATGCGGTTCCCCATATTTCTACTTCCGGTTTGGCATGGCTGTCGGTGGCCTATTTTCGCCCGTAATGCGCATATTACGTTGCATATAGTCGTCAGCAGACTAGCACAGAATGCTACGGGACGTCAGCCGTCGACCGGAATACTAGGCATAAGCCTACTTATCCCTTTTTAACGGGAAATGAATATTCGACGTCCGAGGTCACCGGGAGTACTTTTCTACCGTCCAGACTCCAGAAAGAGGCTTTCGGATTGTTGACCTGCGAGTTCAGACGGCATTATTTGCTGTTTCCGTCAAACCGGAAGTGGTTGTCTCTGGACCGGAACTAGTTTTGCGAGACCCGAAGTGGCTTCCTCCGGCCCAGATACAGCGACTCCGATCACGCCGAGTGTGAAGGAGTTTTCTCTTTCGACCCCGTCTCCATTACTTTTGTCCATATAGCGAGCTTTTGGTTTGGGGTGACCGTTACATGTAACATTTCGCTGTATGCTACGGGACCGTTGTCCTGTCTGTCCTAGCTGTATGTGACGTTGGTGTATTAATATTATGGACATTGGACAAACGGTTGGATGGATCAAGATGTCACTTGGTAAGGCCTTGGCCCAGCCGGCATTGTGTTAAGAGTTTAAGACGTGGTTCCATGTTAAAATAAAACACTAAAATTCTTTTTAATAATTTTATTTTAACATGGAACCACGGCTTTAGATGGGGACCCAGCTGGAAGAGGCACAGCAGCCCACTCCCCCCGTTTTCGGCTCACTGCTCTGGCACGGTCGCCCACGACGGCCCATTTCAGCAACTGCCGAGCTCTTGTAGGCTAGTCGCAGACTGCGCCAGAGTGCGGTGCACGAAAGGTTCGATGAAACTTTGACTTTAATCTATAGTACAGTAGCCTCAAATGAGCAAGAACAATCTCAGCAGTCCATGAAATTTCAAATAGCTAAAATTCAATGTTTTGAAACTCCAAAATTGCCAAGAAACGTCGTGACTGCATGCCGGTGCCAATCCTCTCATAGGCCTAGGCCTACCTGTGTGCGATGACGCAGCCGGTGCGACTTCGCCGCGCATGCGCAATGTAACATTGAGGTGATTACGTTTTAGGAATTCTTTTGTTAATTCCGCGCATACCTGACCGAATTTTTATTGAAGTATTTGACCGTAAGTCGTGTCGAAAGTGTTGGAATCAGCTGGCTGGCGTTAGCGGCAGCAGGTAAGGGCAAGATACGACTGATCGGTGTCATCCCGGCGTTGAACTGAGACACGGCGGCTCGGCCTAGTTATGCAAGTCCGACATTGTTAGAATAATTGGAAAAGTTGTCGAAAAAGTTTTGTATCGAGATCGATCGACTGAAAAGTTCGTAAAAGTTTTTCAGATTAGTCAAGGTGCAGTTTTGGTTGCAATGTGTGATCTTTTTCTTGGTCCATCTGGTTATAATAACCGTTTGCAGTCTTCAGGCATTCAGAAGTTGTTCAGTAATGGCGGCGATCATGAAGGCACCGTCGGTCTGCCTAAACACCGTGTGTCACCGCAGATCACCGCAAATACTTACTGGACAACTCGCGGATACGCCAACTCGCGGGCTGCCAAGTCCCGGTTGACTAGTCAGTAAGCTCGTATACATAAACGATGGGAAGGGGTATTTTGTGGAATGCGGAGCGCGGAATGCGGAAAGTTGTCAAGGGGTAATTTGCGGAAAATTTGATGCGGATTTTTTCTGCGGAATGAAAGGTAAACTGTGGAATGAAAGTATGCGGAATGTCGCCGAAATGAACATTTACTAAATAGTCGTCATAAATTAGAGATATATTAAAGTAATATGATCAACAACATGCACCGTAAACATATACTGCACTGCTGGCATTCGAAGTGAAACATTCGTCGACATCACAAATTAAAATACGCGGCTATATCAAAGCCAAATCATGTCGTCAGAAGATAGCTCTGTGATGAATGACGCAATATATGACAGGAAACTTCATATGTAGGCCTATAGGTCTACGTGACGTGTAGTCATGACAGCATTCCAGAAGAAAGATGTAAGAACGCTTGTGACCTGAGGTTTTGTCAGGCCTGTTTAATCGATGAGATCGTCGCGGCGATCGGTATGGCTGCAGCTGTCGTGACAACGATTTTGCCCAGTATCACATGAATTAAACATGATTGTTTCGTGCGATCGTCCATGCGACTGTCGCACTGATTATACAAATTGAAACCAATGACATCAATTAGTGAAATGACATGACACTTGGAATGTGGCAGAGACTTTGAAGTTAATCGAAACTGTAAAAAAACTACCCTTTTCTTTGGCAAACAGACCCCACCAGAAAGAATACTGAAAGAAGGGACTGCGGGACACTGGATGCTGCTATGCATCGGTTGCACATCTGTTGTACAATGCGAGCGAACGTTAGTTTTGCGATCTGCGGAAATGCGGAATCTTTCGGCTGCGGAAAAGCGATAAGGGGTAATTTGCGGAACGTTCCGCACTTGATTTTCGGCAAATTACCCCTTCACAACTTTCCGTATTCCGCAATCCACGTTCCGCAAAATATCCGCGCACATAACCTACCTAGCAGAGTTCAGTCAACAGTCTGGACCTTTGCTGATGACTGTTTGCTCTACCGAGAAATTGGCACTTTTGACACAAAGATACTCCAAGGCGATCAAGACAGCCTGCAAGTCTGGGAGCAGGACTGGTTAATGGAGTTCAACCCATCAAAGTGCGAAGCCATCACTTTCATAAAGAAAACCAAACCGCGAAAGCTGAGTACAGGCTTCATGATGTCATCCTAACTGCTGTCGCATCAGCCAAGTACCTTGGGGTCCATCTAAGCAGTAAACTTTCCTGGAACACACACGTTGATATCACTGCCAAGAACGCTGCTCAGTCACTCAACTTTGTCCACAGAAACTTCAGCTGCTTTCTAGCAGTGAACAGTGCTACAAAACTGTGGTTAGACCGCAACTGAAATATGCCTTGTCAGTGTGGGACAACACCGTCAAGCGCAATACCACCAAAGTTGAAGCTGTACAACGAAGCGTGACACGTTTCACCTGCCGTGACTGCACACGTACAAGCTGTGTCACAGCCATGTTACAGAAACTGCAGTGGGACTCTCCAGCAGCGTTGAGCCTGTAGCTGAGTACTGATGCTGTATAGCGTATTTAGCAATGGACTGGTTGACATTCCTGCCTCAGTCTATCTCCAGCCAACTGTGGTCCATACCAGAGGGTTCGAAACCAGCTACAGACAGATCCAGTGCAGCACAAGCATGTACAACCAAACCTTCTTTCCTATTGCAATCAGACCATGGAACACCTTGCGAGTTGATGTCTGCCAGCTGCCGCCTGACAGCTTTAAGGTTCAACTGAACAACATCCAGCTGATGTAACTGCCGACCAGCCATGTTTTTAATTGCACCACTGCACTGTTTTTATTTGCTGCTGTTTGGCTTCCTGTTGGGCACCACTACTGTTCTCATTACTTTCGATCACAGAGTCGGCACATTTATTGGATGAAGACAAAGCTATTTGCACATAAGCATCTTCATCTTCACGTGTGTACACAGCAGAGGAACAAAATTTACATTAAAACAATAAAATACACGTAATAGAACATATACTTATATTCAGCTTAGTACAATGATGCAAATTGACCACGAGTTCAGCTGAGTAGTCCACAAGTTGGCAGTCTGCGACTTAGCATATCTTCGAGTTGTCCAGTTATCCTGCAAAATTCACTGTACATCACTCCAGACTTCAGTATTTCCTCGAATAGAAGCCCCCGGCCTCTGTTAGTAGAATTATGTCAGACCCGCGGCCTGTATTCGAGGCCTGGCCTGTATTCAAGGCCTGGCTTGTATTAGTACAGCCACATTATGACAAACTGATGGTAACATTGTGTGTATTTCACAGAAACAATAAGCACATTTGTTAAAATGTTAGTGATAGGTTTAGATTGGCGATCTGACATAAGGAAGCCAAAATATTGATTACTTTATATCGTGCCATGATGCACACTAATGACTTGCAGGCAGTGCGTACCCATCAGACTCGATCAGTATGTAAACAACAACCCCGGCTCATATTCGAGGCCCGACTTGTATTTAAGGCCCGGCTTGTATTCGAGGAAATATTGTAATTAATACATTAACAGCTGTTATTAATTTCACTGGTTAGTGGGTTCACTAGACACTTTTCCTTCTTCTTCTTCTTCCTTATCACATCACATTTTTGTCACCTGGATCATGTTTTGTCACCTACATTTATGCCACTACTTAGATGTATTGAGATAGATGAGGATGGGTTTATTAATGGACTAGCTGGTTTGCCGGCCATATGGCCGTACTTACTGTTCACAATAGATGTGGCCACACCTGGTAAGTAATGCGATGAGTATCTGTGGATTGTCAGGGCAGCCTCTGTGATTGGTTTTCCATGATTCCAAAAAAAATGGGGAAAGTTATATGAAAAATACAAATCGATATCATGAATGAAATAAATTGCAAATTTCGTGCTAACTTAGTCACAAAGAGTATGTATTGTATAGTTGTCTCAAACACTCTGCTGTAATCAGTTGTTGTTGATCCTCATTGCTTGTGTTTGGCTTTTCTGCCCAGACTTACTGGCGACGTGGTGTTGTGTGTAGTTAGAGACCATCCCAAGATGTTACCTTCATGTTACCTGCACACAACATAGTAACATAGTAGTAGGAATAATGATCATTAACTAGTGGTTCATGTTTTCGCAATCCTCCGAACGGTGGTCCTAAATTACCTGGTAGGGTATAGCATGGTATTACCGTGATAGATCAACTGTACCACTGTACTATGATATAGATGGGGTAGGGGCATACATGGAGATTAGGGGCATATATTCGCTGTGATGGTATGGTTTAATAGGGTAAGTAGGTTAGTAGGGTTATGATTAGGGTTAGTGTTAGGATTCGGGTTAGGTTAATTTTCACTGGTCCACCCTATCACTAAAACTGAACTAACCCTAACCTTACTTACCAGACTACCCGCTGGGCAGTCATGGGTCTGTGGTAGTTTAGGACCGCCGGTCAGAGGATTGCCGAATAGGCACCCTAATCTTAGGACCACCGTTTGGAGGATTGCCCTTGTTTTACCTCAGCTATCATTTTGGCAGTTTTGACACTCGTAGTACATAGGCAGTTGTAGTCTATGGGCAGTTACAATGATGAGTGTGTGATGATGTGTGATGTAGGTGATGGATCAAGGTGGTCTAAATGTGAAGCCGCAAGTTACCGGTGCAGTGAGTAGTGCCGAAAGTGACGCCGGAAGTGGAATGGCGTCTCCAGGCACGAGCACCATGGATGAGCTGAGTAATGATGCTGAGGGCATCTGGAGCCCGGACATTGAACAGAGCTTCCAGGAAGCACTCGCTATCTATCCACCTTGTGGTCGCCGGAAAATTATACTGTCAGATGAAGGGAGAATGTATGGTAGGTTATTGCGGATTTTGTTATGTTCTCACAGACTTTACGAAGCTGTTTAGTAATTTTTGTTTTACTGAATGATTGATGTTTATCCTTTACATGTTCTTTGCTACTGGTTACCGGCTATTATAATTGCAGTGGCAGTCTGATAAGAACTGACTATTGCATTCCATGACTTGTATTTTATCAGTACTAATCAAGAGCTTGGCTGGGAAGAGCATCTCTGAAATGACCTATTTTGTGTCGAGTGGGATGTAAAACCTGAACTCAGTCTATCAACCAAGACTTGTATAACACCTGCACTTAACTTTTTATTCAGTTATTGATATTAACGTGTCCGTATTGATTGAGTTAAGGTTTTATATCCAACTCGACACAAAATAGGTCATTTCGGAGATGATCTTCCCAGGCAATCTTTTGGCAAAGTAAGTTACTGAAGAAACAAAACCTAACACAATGGAAGCAAACAAGCAAAGAACAAAACACCACAACCATCACACAACCGTTTTATGGCCCTTTTTCTGGGACCACCCGGGCGAGCCGGTGCCATAAGAGAACTTCTGGACTTTATGGTGCAAGGGAAGATTAGCAGAGGCAGACACACTGACCATCCGGCTGGGCACCACTCCAATCGGACTAACCAGTGTCCACCTCCACCAATTCCCATATTTTTTTACAGGCCGGATGCCTTTCCTGCCGCCCAACCAACAGTGTCAAAGCACTGAAGGCAAAAGAACAAAACAAAAACACAAAATGCTAATCCTAAATAAACACACCAAAAAACAAAACCTAAATGTGAAACCAACACTCAACTTTAAGAACTGCTTGCACGTATCATTGTGTGCAGCTGTTGTACACAACACGGCACAGAACGGTTCTGATAGTTTTCCCGGTTGTCCTCCAGACAATCATCATAGCTTAGATGTCTACTGGAGGGGAGGGGGATCAATAGGTCTAATTTCATTTGACTTGTAAGATAGAAAGTGAGGATAATAGTTTTCTCATCTGTCAGTGAGCTTAGTGGAACTTGTTCAGTTTCGTACTTCGTGTTTTAAATGGCCACATACACAGAGTGATTCGGAGATCATACAGTCATCACTGAATTTGATAACTCTTGGATGGATTAAGTTGCAGCAGCAAATTTAGTTGACACCAAATTGTTGTCGTAGGTCGCAATGAGTTGATAGCTCGTTATATAAAACTGAGGACAGGAAAAGTCCGTTCTCGCAAGCAGGTGTCGAGTCACATTCAGGTATTGGCACGGCGTAAAGCCAAAGAAGTGACGACTTATTCAAAGGTCAGTCAGCAGTTTTGAACTGTGATCATGTGTGTCAGTGTTTGGTGCTATTAATTTTAATGTTATTTTTACAAATTATTTAGCTGTAGTGGAGTGTAACTAAGTAAATTTGTTCACCACATTGTCTGGTTGTAAACAATTTTTTCGTGGCATACCGCACTAAATCAGAAAAAATTGTGCTACTGAATACAGAATGAAAATGAGCTGTAAAAGTCCAAGCAGGATTGCAGTTGATAGTGATGAGTGTGTAGTTTTGTGCAGCATGTGAAACAAACACAAATTAATGTAGTTTCGAATGTTGTAGTCTTATTAAGTTACTGTGTTTATTTTATGCAAGCAGTTGAGGTTGAGTGCAGTTACGTTTGTGTATTTATACTGCAAACTGTAATGTGCAGGATCACAACAGCAAAGAGTCTGTACTTCAGACAGTGCCGTCGGCTCACTTAGCAACCGCTGCCGTATCCACAACAGTGCCTAACAAGCCTGCGGTAACGAGTCTTTCATCGCCGCCAGTGTCACTGCAGATCCCACCAACTAATCCAGCAGTCGAACCACCTGTCGGTTTTGCGTCTGGTCAGATGTATCCGTCCGGTTTTCCTCCACAGCTATGGAGTGGCGTTACTCCAACCAGCGAGTATGTTACAGCTGTCTTTTTACCTAGCTGCAGAGCTTTTGAGACTTAATTTGTGATGGATTACAGAGATAACTCGATCTTTGAATGTGTTGTTGTGGCTCACTGGCAGCCAGATGGTTGTTGCTTGCATAGTGCTGCTACTTTGAACTGCCGCCTGTCAATCATGGGCTGCTGCATCCTTGCCTTTCAGCATCCATGTTAACGACTTCAGAGCCAATTTGTAAATTAAGTCACTTTAATATCTTCATACTGATGTAATATGAGCACTATTGAGTTAAAGGTCCTTCCTATAGACCTGCACCCACCTCTGGGATACAGTCAATAGTGGACATGGGGGAGGGTTCATATGTAAAGATGACATCAGCAATTGGAATTCAAACAAGCACAGCAGTTGCTGAGATGGGTGACCATTTGGCCACAATAGACGTAGGCCGAAATGTGGGGGGGGGGAGCTGCTGTGCCACTTTCCATGGGGGTAGTTGGGTCCCCATCTAGATGACACAATGTCGTTTGGACCGAGGCCTACCTCCGTACCAAGTGGCATCTTGATCCATCCGGCCATTTGGCCACAATATACCAATGTTACAGACAGACAGGACAGACATTGGTTCCTTAGCATAGGGCAAACCATTACTTGCCCAAGAAGCATTCGTTTCTATCATGCTTAATGCACCAGTGTCGTGACATTGAGAACACTTGACTACATGCAGTCAGTGAACAGGTGACAGTTTACTGAGTGATGAACATTAACAGCTGTTGTGATTTATAGTTGTGTTCAAGTGTTAGCAATGCATTTTGTACTGTGACTTATGGACGGCGTCGTTCCACAGTTGAGAGAGCACGCTAAGGGTGGACAAAAGCAGGACAGGGAGTGGTCAAGTTTTGTCAGAATTTTGTGGATATCATTAGTGGGTTCTGTTGAACATTTTGAGGTGCTATGCAGAATAAGTTAGACATTTATTTGCAGGACATATTGTCATGTAGTAATTTCAGCACTGGCACATGGCACAAAAAACTTAGCTGTTGACCGGTGACATTGAAGTGTCGCCTTTAAATGAACTTACTTACTGTGTATCAGAAAACTGCCGCAGTACTCCTGCCTCTGAATTTGCCACGCTGTATGCTGACCGATTTTGAACATTCTTTCACCGTCCGACTCGGCAGAGAACTCGTAATAAAGTCGTGAAACACATTCTTCAGTTGGTTAGTTATTACCGAAAAACTATTACACCAACACAACCAGATATTTTTATCTTGACATTTCGGTCTCTACTGGAGACCTTCATCAGAAGAAGCTTGTTTGGTTCTTCCAGTTCTTGCCACGATAGAGATGTGACATGGCAAGAAAGCTACACTGAGCTACATGTACAACCGATTTCTTGCCACATCACATCTCTATCGTGTCAAGAACCAGAAGAAGAACTGAACATGCTTTTCTGATGAAGGTCTCTGGTAGATACCGAAGCGTTAAGGTAAAAATGTCTGGTTGGGTCGAAGTAATAGTTTTTCGTCGTAATGAAGTCATTGTTAAAGATCCTGCCACACCTTAAATATGTTGCTACACAAACGTGTGAAATGTTGGGTGCCTTTTTGACTAAGAGCAGTTAATGGCCCTGATTTTGCCGTCAGTTCGTCTGTATGTTATCATGTTCTGTATTGTGGTCATAATTTGCTATAACTGTTGTTATTAAGACATACGAGTGTCTTAACATGGAGTGTATGGTTGTGTAACTGTAGTCCTGCGTATTACCTGTCCACATATCCTCTAGAGAAGCCACTCGTCATTGTGCCAAATCCCGCAGAGCTACCACCACCTTGGAGAGATCGTAGCATCGTCGGACCCAAGCTGCGTCTAGTGGAATTGTCTGCTTTTGTTGAGTGCCAGCAGGAAGGGGAAGCGGTGAGTTTTTGGCTATGACAGCTATCTGTTTTTGACGTTGATTGATTTAACCTCCCTGGCGGTACGATTGCACCTCACATTTTCTGTTTCACAGTGTTACGTTAACAGCAAGAGTTTCCTGTTGCCATCAGAGTGCCTCCCACAGTGCAGCTGACCGTGACTAATGTCAGTCTTGTGATGGCCAAGTAGTCGAAAGGAACATCGCATCTGATGAGGAATACTGCCGCCGAGTTGCAGTTTGTTCGTGATCTCGCTGCGCTGCTAATTAATACATGGCAGTAACCAATAATGAAGGCCATGTGGCAGCTCAGCAGTTAATGACATGATTATTACAGATCAGAAGAATATAATATCCCTGCACATCTATTTCAGAGGCCATACCCCGAGCTGTACTCGGGGATTACCACTTTCAGTATGTTAGCTGCACACTGAGTGAGATTCGGGATTACCGCCAAGGGGTTAAGTAAGCTTGCTTTCGTATAGTTTATACAGCCAGTTTAGTGCGTATGCTGTCAGTCTCTGCTCTGTGAATCAAGAGTAGCATCTTAACAGGCATTTAGGTGTAATTCTTACAGCAGAACGTGATAGGTCAGTATTAATTGCATTTATTTATCCATTAATGACATCAGTACTGATTATGGCTGCCCTGCATAGCAGATGCGGACATATATTTCTGTCCTGTTTCTTCTTTCTTCTAAATCTTCTTTTTTTTCCTCGCCTAATCTCAGCAGTCGCAGATTGATGTCTGCCATACATCGCATCTGATGTATGGTACTATTCGCACTAGAGCCAACACATGGTGTGGCTCTAGTGCGAATTTACAATGCAGGTCTGAAAAAAAACTGAAATGTGCTGCATGCGGTTCGCTGGAAATGCAGAACCCAAAGATTGCCAAAAATTCGCAATCTGGGCACCATCGCACAACTTACTCAGGCTATATCTTAGCAACTAAGGCACGTATCGACAATCGGGGGAAAAAACTTGTTAAACAGCAATGTCTCCTCCACATGTCCTCACAATATGGTGAACTTCGGCCCACTAGCGGCTGAGATCTGTTGGCGAGTTTTGGCACCCCAGCAAATTTGAACAGGTTTTGCGTCTTGGCATCGTTACTGCACGACACTTGAGTAGTGGGTGTCAGCCAAAGTTTGCGGTGTTGAACTGCCTACATTTGGCAGGGCGGCCATCACGTTAGGCATTGGCCCACATTCTAATATTTTAGTTTGCTGTTTGTTGTTGTCCTCAGAAACTTGTGTAAAAAATGATTGTGGCTGTTGTTGCCAAAGTCGTACAGTCACTTCAGCTAAGTACTGTTTTTACCGTGCAGGATTTCGTGCAAGCGTGGCATATGGTGTTGATACACATGTCTGTTGCAATTCATGTGATATATCGAAATGGCTTAACTCGTGATGAAGCACAGAATGCTGTTTGGTAACCCAGTGACTAGTTTTCTCTCACGAAGGAGCTTTGTGTGAAATTGACCAAATACATGTAGAGTTTGGAAAATTTGAACAGTTGTTAGTACAGTCCACGTGTGGTAACAGTGATAATTTTGACGTAGAGGTTGGCATGCATCAAGGCTTGGCATTAAGCCCATTGTTGTTTGTGATGGTGGTGGATGCTGTATCCAGAAAGTTTAGAAATTCCTTGCAATGGGAGTTGCTGTATGCAGATGATTTGGTTGCGATAGCAGAAATTGAAGAAGAAATGATTAAAAAGCATCAAGGAAGAGTGGAGTGGAAGGAAGGTTATGAAAGTAAATGTGAATAAAACTGACGTTATGAGTAGTGGAGAAAGCTGCAAGGGGTACAGAATACTGGAAGACAGCCATGTCATGTTTGTGGTAGTGGTGTTGGTAGAAACTCTGTACAGTGTATCAGAAAGTGTAGTGGTATAAAGGGTAGCATGATCAACGTGAGCAAGTCTTTTGTGTGTAGAGGCTGCACAGATTAACGAGATAGTGTAGACAGGACCAGTATGGACATCGGTGATGGTGCTAGTCTGGAGTTAGTGGATAAGTTCTGTTACCTGAGTGACATGCTGAGTGTAGATGGTGATGCTGATGCAGCTGTGAAGGCTAGAGTACATGGATTGAATAAATTTAGACTATCTTGTGCCTCTGCTTACCTCTGCTGTGGAAGCCAGAATCCGGATTGGAGGCAGACCAAAGAAAACTTGGAGTGAGGTTATTGAAAAAGATTGTCAGACCTGACAAATATGCAGCAAGATGCTATGGACCATAGGAAATGAATAAAGTTAATTAAGGATCTTGTATAATAGCCACAAAGACAGGGTGTGAGTGAGTGAATGTTTTTTCTGGTACCGGCTCACCCGGGTTGTCCTAATACAACAACAACCATTTTACGGCCCTTTGTCCGGGACTACCCGGGTGAGCCGGTACCAGAAGAAACACTCACCCATCCACCATTCCGACCACTGCTCAATCTTCAGCAGCAGACCAGCTTCCTCCATCCACCACTACCCACAGCACCCCCCCTGCCCAAACTATGTGCTTGACAATCCTTTTGCACAACCTCTCTCCGCGTCCCCCTGGCC
>Ga0209259_1000455_pt1 | contig 12066 bp, 5 predicted proteins | sample WorMetGr2BELIZE1_FD_187417 | JGI IMG/M metagenome (GOLD analysis project Ga0209259, IMG submission 187417) | Marine gutless worms symbiont microbial communities from Max Planck institute for Marine Microbiology, Germany - Inanidrilus... ...
ATATTATACCCCCCAATATTATCTTTATGCAATTTTACGCGAGTCGTATGGTCAGTTAAAAGCTACACTAAGATAAAGTATAAGCTTACCTCGAAATAATGAACGTTATAACAACGATTCGGCAATTTGATGCAAACCTGAAGTGTCGGCCTATATCCAGCCGAGAACAAGTTGAACACCGCAAAATGTTCGGGATATAGTTAGGCCTACGGGCCTATAGTTATAGAACGTCTGTGGCGGCGTGCGCGGGCCACACCGGCCTATCAGGCTATACCGGTCCATCAGCCAAGGAGAAGTCGGAGAATTGAAAATGCATTTCATGATGTTCTATTTTTACCGCACGACGCTATGCTAGCACAGCATGTGATATGGCGCTGCGCCACGTCTGTCAGTCAGTCTGTCTGTCCTATGACCCTGAGTTGCCTTTAAGCTTATTCATCTATTACAGGCCTTTTCAGATGACAGCTGGTGCTGCCAGGTGGCCCAAAAGTCAGACCCTGCCTTATACCCAACCCGTGACTTAACGCAACACGTAAAAAGTAAAAGTAAAGTAAAGTAACACGGATATAGCAGTTCGCTGACCGAAGTCGCCACACCGCTACTGGAACTCACGTGCCATATGGAATCACACAGTGTTACCTGCCACCCGGAAGAGGTGACATTCCAGCCTATGTGTCCTATGTCTGCTCACACAAATCTGCGGTTTCATTGTGTTACGTTTTCTGCTGCACCCTGTAGGACTATGCATCGTCAAACATCGTTTGCACGTTCGGTCTAATTAACGTCAAGCTGGTAACAGGTGAAGACGATAGATAGCAGGCCTATACTGTTGCACCGCGAATATCGTACAGTCAGATTTATTGGTGAAAACAGAACAAGAACAGGGGCGTGCCCAACGAGATTTATGAGGGGATTTATACTCCCCAAAACTGCCAAAATTTGACTTAACAGCTGATGCAGAATTATTTTGCTAATTTAGTAAATGCCAGTATTTTTGGCAACAGTACAGTTTATTACGTGGGTGTGCTATAGGCCTACCTGCATAACATTTGGGAAGTAGGCCTACTTAGTACTTACTACTTACACATATTTCACTTGTTGCTGGAGTGGAACTAAAGTATCACTTTCACGTAAAAGACTGAAGTTCAACAGAGCGTTTAGCACATTGTATGCATCTAGAAGAGCTAATGCATCTCATGTTGTTGAAAATGATAATGGTACTTTAATGGTAAAATTTAGTATCCGTAGATTAATTTAGTAGTTTTATACTAATCAGTTCGTTGAATTTTTTAAGAAGATACCGCGCATCATCTGAGCGTACTGTTACTGTAAGCATTTCGACAACGAAGTAGTTCGTACTGATATTACTACGCGGCGAGTGGAATCCTACACTATTGTGGCCAAACGGCTGGATGGATGAAGATGTCACTTGGTACGGAAGTAGACTTCCGCGCAGGCCACGTTGTATTAGAAGGGTTCCCAGCGCTCCGCGAAAGGCGCACTGCATCCTCCTCTTTTAAACCAATATCTATTGTGGCCACGGTCGCCCATCTCAGCTACTGCTGAGCTCTTGTTATGATATGCTTTGTCCTGATCCACCTCGCCGCTTAGAGAAATGGGACTGTGCGTGTTTTTGGTTCACGGCCAAATGACCATTATTTTCGTAGTGTCTGTCTGTCTGTTTGCGCAGAGTTTTTCTCAGCCGTCTTTGATCCGATTTCGATCAAACTAGGACATATGTTATATCATATATGTCTGGGTCTAGTTGTGTCCCCTACAATACAGGGGCTGGGTGACCCCTAAAAACTTGTATTTTAGGGGTTCTGGGGTTCAAAAAACTATCTCGTCCTACAGTTTTGATCGGATTGTCCTGATTTTTGGTTATATTGTACAACGCACCAATACTAAAATTCTCTCGAGTCATTTTTTGCAATTTCCATCTTGAACCCAAATTATGACGTCATAAATGACGTAGTTTCCGGTTTTGCAAAAGTTGATATGTCGTAGAGCGATGCGTTTTTCACCATTGGATAGCTCATATGATTTCAAGGGGCGAAGTTGGCTCCGTTTTTCTCTATCTCTTATAGTTTCCGAGTTATGACGTCATCAATGACGTCATAATGAGCGATGCGGATTGCACCCCCGGCCGCGAACCACGTAGCGTAACCGCTAGCTATCCCTCTCCTTTCCTCTGTTGCTGATCCTTCCCTTCTCTTCACCTCCTTTCTCGCATCCCCTCTCTTATATTCCTCTTCCCTGTCCTTTCCCTTTCCTCCCTTTACACCCTATGTCCCCGGTATTCCCCTTCCAACAGTGTCAAAGCACTGAAGGAAACACAGATATGACAAAAGAAGCAGCAAAAACCTTTTTTTTAAACAAACACTGAAACAGTTACCATCAAGCAGCACATAGATAAAATTAACAAGCAAATACTACAACACAACGTAAGTTCCACTATAGTGCATCATGTAACGAATGCATATCACTTTCAGCCACACAGCTAATCAAAATCTCTGGGCTATAATTCTCGACAAAAACACACAATTATAACCAATACTAGAATGTGGGCCGATGCGGAACGTGATGGCCGCCCTGCCGAATATAGGTGGCGCCCTCTGATCAACGCCGCAAAATTTGGCTGACGCCCACTGCTGAAGTACCGTGTAGCAACGCTGCCAAGATGCGAAACCCGTTGAAATTAGCTGAGGTGCCCCAAACTACCGGACCTATCTCAGCCGCTAGTGGGCCGAAGCTCACCATATTGTGCGGACATGTGGAGGAAACATTGCTGTTTAACAAGTTTTTTTCTGATTGTCGATAAGTGCCTTATTTGTGAAGATATAGCCCGACAAAGTTGTGCGATGGTGCCCAGATGACGATTTTTGGCCATTTTTGCGTCCTGTGTTTTCAGCGAGCCGCGTGCAGCACATTTCAGACCTGCATCCTAAATTCGCACTAACGCCACACCATGTGTAGAAGTAGGGCAGACATCCAATCTGCGACGGCTGAGATTAGGCAAGGAAAAACATAGAAGAAAGAAAGAAGAAACCACAGGACGAAAATGTCCGTATCTGCTACGCAGGGCAGCCATAACTAGCAATATGTTCTGTGGAACATATTGCCTCACAGCCGAGTCACCATCGTGTTCCTCAATCCCGATTTCCTACATGATGGTTGGTTGGAGTTTAACGTCCCTTATCAGCCCAAATACGGCTATATCAGAGACGAAAGGTAAGGGGTGGAGAGTTATCCTCTTACCCAGTGAAGGAAGGCCGCCTTTTTTGTTGAGCAACCACACAAAAAGGAAAAGGTATCAAGAGGCTCATTTAAATTATTACGCTAGTGCCTACAACAGGGGAAAACAGCTATCGCACCGTGAAAGCCAAATTCCATTACGCTAGCTGGTTAAAACTGGTCGCAGACAGGTTCGAGGCCAAATTCCATTACGCTATCTGGTTCGAACCAGCTCCAAACTAGCTTCGAGCCAGATAGCGTAATGGAATTTGGCCACGAACCTGCTAGCTTGTGCTAGTTTGCTGCTAGCAAGCTAGACGATAGGCCAAATTTCAGCTCGAACCAGCTAGCATAATGGAATTTGGCTTTAAGACTAAACTAAACCAAATACAACAAAACATCAGAATAAATCTTAACTAGATCTTAACTAAGTAATACAGATAACACAAAAATAAACACAACAAGCTAAACCCAGGTTCGGTTGCCTCTTATGACCTCCGGCCTGGAAACGGAGTGGGACTACTCTGGTAGAAAAAAAGGAAGGGATGTACAAAAGAAGAAAATAAGTAAAGCGAATGAGACAAGAAAAAGGGAAAAAGTAAAAAGCAAAAGATGAAGAAGTGAATGGACAAGGAGGAAAGGGGGGAAGGGGTGACCTAGGCCCACGCGGGGTGATTTCCTACATGACATGGGAATTTTGGCAATTCTGCCGTAAATTAGGGTTATATTGCATATATGGGGGCAAACTAGGGGAAAGGTGGTGCGATGTTGATCCCCAACAAACTCGTTCTTACTTTTGGGGGTTCTTATCTCTGCACCACTTTTGGCGAAAATCAATCAAGAAATGCAACCGTGAGAGTGCCAACAGACAAACACATGCACAGACAGAGACAAACTGAATTTACAATCTGTCACATGCTATATGCTACAGATATGGGGCACAGAGAAACATCAATATGGAATTGACATACACAAATAAACCTGCCTATTAGACCTGAAAGCTGCAGATTTATGTATCGCAGCAGACTCAAGTCAACCAACAACACAAGACAGACCTTTAACATGAAATATTAAAGCCATCACTTAAATCCCAGCACGTTACAGCATTTCTTGAAGTGACTCCGAACTTCCGATTTGTGTCTGAACAGTCGATTACACAAACCACAGACAAACTGCTTGTAATCTGAGTGCATTGTCTGATGAGATTTCAAGAGAGAGAGTGTACAGAAACGCTTGGGACATTCACTGCAAACGTATGGCTTCACATCTTCATGACGAAGTAAATGTACCTTAAGGTAACAATGAAGAGAAAATTTCTGCTGACAGATTTGACACACATGCCAAGTACCTTCATTGTGTGACTCCAGCAGATGTTGCCTGCGTTTGTATTTCGTCTTAAAACGTTCTGAACAGTGTCTACATGAGTACAACTTTGCACCAGTGTGAACAGGAAGATGAAGTTTCAAACTGTATTTTATTTTAAATCCCAGTCCACAGTAGGGACAGTGATATGGTCTTCTGTTGCTGTGTACACAACGTCGGTGTATCTGCAAGTGGCCGGATTCTCTAAAGGTCTTGTTACACAGTGGACACTTGTAAGGTCTCTCTCCCGTGTGGAGTCTCTTGTGAGTATTTAGACCGGAAGACTGGCGAAATGTCTTGTTACACACGTGACACTTGTATGGTCTCTCTCCAGTGTGGATTCTTATGTGAGAGATTAGACTGGAAGAATCACTAAACGCCCTATCACACGTGTGGCACTTGTATGGTCTCTCTCTCGTGTGGACTCGCATGTGAAGCTTTAGACTGCAAGGCACACTAAATGACTTGTCACACATGCGACACTTGTATGGTTTCTCTCCGGTGTGAACTCTCATGTGACTCTGCAAATTACTAACCTGAATAAATGCCTTGTCACACACACGACATTTGTATGCTTTCTCTCCCGTGTGGACTTTAATGTGAGTGTCCAGATTGGAATAGAAACGAAATGCCTTGTCGCATATGTGACACTTGTAAGGTTTCTCTCTAGTGTGGACTTTCATGTGACTGTTTACAGCGGATGAATGCGAGAATGACATGTCACACATTGGACACTCGTATGGTTTGTCTCCCGTGTGGGTTCTCATGTGAACTTTTAGACTGGAAGAATCACTAAATGCCTTGTCACACTTGTCACAGAAGTGACACTTGTTCGGTTTCTCTCCCGTGTGGACTCTCATGTGATACTGCAAACTGTGATGCTGAATATATGCCTTGCTGCAGACGTGACATTTGTATGGCTTCTCTCCCGTGTGGAGTTTAACGTGCAAGTTCAGAGTAGAAAACTGACGAAAAGCCTTGTTACATACTTGACACTTGTATGGTTTCTCTCCACTGTGGATGCCGCTGTGTTTGACAACAGCAAGAGGGTCTGCAAATCGTTTGCTACACACAGTGCATTGAAAAAATTTCTGACCCGAATGACACTGCCGGTGTATTTCTAAAATTTTCCTGTTTCTAAAAATCTTTCCACATTTATCGCACCCCTTGCTGCTGTGAACACTCATATGTCGTGTCAACTGAAAGTTAGATGCAAAGCGTTTCTGACAGCGAGTACATGCATACGGGCGTTCTCCATTATGTATCCTCTGATGAACTCTCAAACATTTCTTTGTTGTGAACCGTTTCTCACAGACTGTACACACGTGCGGCCTTGGCTTGTCATCACGTGGATGCTCAGTTACATCATTACTACCAGCTTCAATGTTATCACCTGTAAATACACAAAACACGAGACATTGTTCACTGGAAATGTTATCATCATGTTAGCAGACTTCACCTCATGTAACAAGAGCATGAGTTTAAACTTTTCTTACTGTCCCTAGTCAGTCTATGCTGCGGCTCTTTGTCTGACTGTCACAAGTCAGTGCTCTATCAAAATGTCCAAGCATATCACCACAAAAACAGTGCTGCAAGATAGCCCAGGAATTCTAGTTTTCTGACACCAAAGATGCTTGAAAAATTCCAAATAGGTCTGCCAAATAGCGGTGGAATAGTTGGAAATCGGGATTGTCAATGAATATAATGCTATATCTCAGAAATGGTGCAATATAGGAACATACTGAACAACGTAGGCTAGTAGGAACTTATATGAGCTCTATTGAACAATGACATTGAACTTGTGCGACCCGAACCGCCCAAAATTTTTACGTTTCAGGTCTTCTTCTTTCATATCTCTGGAACGGCTGAAGCTAGAGTCTTCAAATTTTCCACACAGACAGGCTTATCTCCTGAAGAAATAGAGGCTGCAGAGCAGAAAGTTATTGACGTCATTTTTGGAAATGTGTAATACAATTTGGCAAACCTCAGAAGTGGAAGAAGGCAGAGATTGAACCACTGCACAAAAAGAATGGCAAGCTGTGCTGTGACAACTACGGAGGTATTAGTTTACTTCCTCACCATGAAAAAAGTGTTCGCAATGATCACTACAGAAAGAATTAGAAACTGAACAGAGGAACTGCTGAAAGGGGCACAAGAGTAGGGCTGCCGCGAGTACTCGAGTACTACTCGAGTAGTAAACTACTCGAGTAATTTTCTACTACTCGAGTACTCATTAATTTCTATTTCCAGTTGCAAATTTCCATTTCCGGTTGCAGTTTTTTTTGCAATTTTTGCAGTTGACAAATTGTTGGAATTTATGCAAACAAGGACAAATATGAGGCTAAATACGAGGTTAAAAAATCACGTTTGGTCAAGGCCCTGACCCTTTGGGGCCCCAGGTACGCTGACCCACCAGTCCACCACCCCCTAGTTCGTCATTGTCAGCTTGCATTAAAGTATTTCCAGTATTAGCGAGTACTCAAGTACTCATTAAGGTTTTCGGACGAGTACTCGAGTAGAAAACTACTCGTTAGCAGCAGTCCTGCACTACAGGGATGTAGACCAAATTGGAGCAGCATCGACCAGCTGTTGGCACTCAGGCGTCTGTACAAGCAAGACGTTATTTGAATGTTATGCTGACTTTCAAAAAGCCTTTGACTGCACTTGGAAAGCTGGATGACGGAGAGTGAATAAGATTCTCATGTGATCACAACGAGACTGTTTAGCCAGTGCAGTCTCTATACGAAGGTAAGATGAGTGCTGTCAGAGTAGATGCAAATCTGATAGATTGGTTTGTTACAATGACAGGTGCATTGCAAGGCTGAATTCTAACACTTATGTTCTTCAATACCATTTTGGAAGTATTGATGGTGATAGCACTCGATGGATGTGAAATCAGAGGTTTTGCAGATGATATGAGTTTGTTGGCAGACAGTGAAGGTGAACTGCAGAATCTGCTGAATACAGTTCATCAGACTAGCAGCAGGTTTGAGATGACTATTAGTAGCCCTAAGACAACATTTGCAAGGACATCGAAAGTCCAAACAGATGGACATCAAGTCCGGTAGCAGTGCTCTACAACATGTTGAAGACTTTGCATATCTCAGAGGCATTATCTCTGCAGATTCCAGCTGCGATAAAGACATTACGAGACAAATCACACTGACAGATGGCATTGCGAGGAAACTACAGAAGGTTTGTAGGGCAGATGACATAAGTAAGAAAACAAGAGTGTGTCTGTATCAATGTCTTGTACAATTACTTCCATTTTACTAGAAGCACTGGGACAGTGCATACGTCTGCCAAGGCACGTCTTACCAGTGTCGCGATACGGATCCGCATCCGTATGCGGATCCGTAATCCAGATCGCCATCAAAATTCAATCATTTGTTCAATAGCCCATTGCCAACCTTCCCTGAAAATTTCATGCAAATCCGTTTGCAAGTTTTTGCACAAAGTTGGTAACAGACAGATAGACAAACAACGGCGATTACATATCCTCCTTAGTGGAGGTAATTACTTTTGTTCTATAATGTTGGCAACTTGAGACATGGACAGTGAAAGAAGAGCACAAATAGAAACTGAAGGTATCTGCAATGCGTGTCTTCAGGAAAATTCTTCAAGTAACGTGACATGACAGAGGGCAAAATGCGGACTTAATGAAGACTCTGAATATAGACAAAGACATCACAGAACTTTTATGAATAAGGCGGTCAATGTGCTCTGCCTATGTGTCTCATATGCCAGCTGTAACATTCCCTAACATTGCACTGTGTGGAGGGATGCATGATGCATCAGGAACCATAATGTTCAATTTCAAATGAAGTCAGCCTTTAGCAGACCATGGAGTATTTTATCGAATTCCTACCAGTCAGATGCCAATATAATCCCCAGCCCTGCATTTGTAATTACAGCAACGGCAGAGAAAGGTAATAGGGAGGGAGAGTTGTGGGGCTAGTCCAAGTTCCACCAAGTTCCTACTTACGCCACTGATGAAAGCTGACAATTATCTTCTTCAGCTATAGACAGAAATGCTGCATTAGTACTGCCAAGCTGACAACAGTTTTCAGCTCAATTATTTACCCATTTTGATCTTGTACCCCATTAATTCAACACTTATTAAACATCAAATGAATGGGCAAGAACGAATTTTAAAAACTGAGTACACAAGATAGCCACCTTCAAGGTAAAATAAAAACCCACATAAGTGCCACGATACAAAAGTTGCCCCAAAAAAGGGCTGAGGGTCATCGCTGCATGACCTTGACCTTGGATTGGGTCAAGGTCATGTCAGCATGCACAATACATTATACGACTACCAGCATACCTGACCATGTGACTCAAGCCTCAAGCAATATGGCCCTTTGAAAGTCTTGTAATATCGATATTCCCCGAAGTTTGAACTTTGAAGTCACGTGATAGATTACTGAGAAGAAAATTCAGAAATTGGGCTCCAACTGCTGTGGAATAGGTCCCATACTGTCATAATCAACCATTAGTTTTGGGCTCCATGCCAAAATGGTGGAGGAGATAGACCTAGAAAAGTGCAATTTTTGGAACTTCAGAAGCTCAGTGACCTTGACCTTGACCCTGTGTCGAAATCACACTGGTGTGCATATCCACAATCAAAATCGGAAAAACTTTTATGGACGGAAGTACAGATGGACAGACGGACACACGAGTTCCAATGCATTAGGTCATCGCCTGGCGATGACCTAAATATACAAGCAATAGTTATCTAAGATAGAACACTGACATACCATTACTAGTTTGAATGTTACCATCACCAAACTCATGACTGAATCTACAAAGACATACAACACAATAAGCACAATGTACAATGCACATAATGATCAAATGTTCACATCACAGACATTTGCATTCACTTAGAACGATTCACAGCCTCATGTCTGATGCAGCTATTGCAAAAATAAACACGGTTTACTTTAGTATCTTTGACTAACTTTCCACTGCTGCCAAGGTGAAATTGTAACATTTGATGCAGACAATGGAACTGTAACATTTATTTTATTTTGACGATGATAATATTGCATAATATTGAATAAAAATGCACTGTGTGGCTGATATGTCACAAAATATAACCTTTTTACAAACTGCTTGCATGTGCTGGTAGTTAATTTACTTCAGGAGTGAGTTCTAGGTTTTTGCCCTATAGGGGTGATGCCAAATTTCTCCATCAGTATAGGGTTGGAGGCATGGGGCCCCTAAAATAACTAAACTTTTACCCAGCATCAGAATACAAATGCCCTGCAGCGGCGCATCCCTTTCATGATTTTTACGAAATTTTCAGGGATTGTGGGCAACTTCATGATCGATTAACTATATGAATATTTGCAGGATCTGCTAAAGGGATTCCAGAGTTTTGGGGTTTCAAACTGCAGGTGGATCTCCCCCTAAATGTTCAATGCACTCTAGCAGTAACACTATTATGTTGGATGCAAAAAAAACGTTTCAGAGCAGCAAAATAGTGCTGACGACCACTATCAACATGTGGAGTATGGCAGGAGTTTGACTTTGTGCATTACCTGTGGGTGAAAAAGTTTCATAATTTTTTGCTTGTACATCACGCTTTTTGAACGACAAAGTTTGTAAACATGATATTGCCATTAAGCCACGTGAACACTGAAATGGTTTTGATGTCGTTGGACATATGGGAAGATTTGTAGTTGCACACCCGTGTTCAACTTTGTCTTTGGTGCATAATATTTCCTTAAGTAAAGTAAACTGTAGACGTGTATGGTGCTTTATTATGAGCCATTAATCTGGCCTGTAAAAACTGAGTGGCGAGGTAGTGTCATGGTTATCTGTCTGGAGCGAGGTGCAAATGATTTCCATATGGTCCAGCTGATGCCATTGCCACCCCACCATCCAGAAATGGTTTACCTTTCTGGTGCCGGCCTACCCAGGTTGTCCTGGAAAAAAGACCATTAAACATATAGTAGTAGGCATAAACTTCATCATACAAGTGGGGGGGGGGAGCTCGAGTCTAGGAGCCTTACAGAAGTTCATGCCTACGGTAGTAATAATAATAATGTATGAACCATTAATTTTTAAGGCGCTCAGGTATGGCACGCATTAACGAGGGATCACACAATTTTACCTGCCACCCACGTTTAATCTACAAGTGGAATGAGCCACATTCGCCATTACTTGCCAGCCGCAGAGCATCATCACAGTTTGGCCAGTAATCATTTTCCATCCCACTGAGAGTAGGAGGCTGAGTTGGCCCAGATGGCTGATTTTCTTCTTCATAGAGTGCAACCACATTCTGCTAATTATTTAGCAACATCATAAATCAAACTGGTAACACAAACGTGTTAAACCGGGTCGTGCTAATAATAGACACGGACAAACGCGGACAACGATAATTAGGCGGCCGCCTGCTGGCCAGACGCCCAGTTGTCCAATAATTAGGCTGTCACCTGCCCCCAGCACCGCCATACATGTCCGGCCAGATGCATGGTTGTCTGCGTCAGTGCTGCACCACAGGCACGGACAATGCTAATGACTGGAGAATGGTGAGTGAACTGTACTGCTCTAAGCACAACAACGCGGAGGAGATAGCACGCGGACGATTTGAGGTGAGGAGGAAGGCAAAGGCAACGTGCGGCGGTTCAATCAATCAATCAATTTTTAAAGTGGTATAAGTGGCACAGCCACTGCAAGGACCACTGATTACGTGCTGTCAGTAAACTACATCAGGATATGACTGTCGGAATAAAAAACGTTTTAACAGTTGATGAAAAGTTGACAGTGAATTTATGCTCGGTGTTATTTTCTGCCCCCGTGGATGGAAAATAACCCAGTTTGCCACTTTTGTCCGTCCACAGGGACGTACAAGACTTTTGTCCATCCACAGAGACAGACAAAAGTGGCAAACTGACACTATTCTCCGTCCCTACCAACATTTATTCACCAGATGGAGTCACCCAAAGACATTATTATACAAATTAAACTAACCCTAACACTAACACTAACCCTAACCCTAACCCTAAACCCTAAGCCTAATCCTACTAAACTCTAATATTTTGCGCACATTGTTCACACCGACAGTAATTTTTTCCGAATTTATAAAAGGAATTTTGGCGGGAGAAGCGGTAGCTGGGTTTGTGGGTGGGGCAAATAATTGCACTACCTGGCAAAGTGAACGTTGCCTGATTTAGCTGTAGAATTGGTAATTTATGAGTTAAAAAAGGGTTTTTTTGTGGGGCATATACAGAAGAAGGGGTAGGTCTTTTGTGCACGAAAAGTAAAAGTAACAAAGAAATTATGTAGACAGAAAATAGCCTACACTGGCCACTTTTGTCCGTCCACAGGGACGGACAAAGTGGCAAACTGGGCTATTTTCCGTCCACAGGGACGGAAAATAACATCTTCCTTTGCAGACACGACGTCAGTTGGCAGTCTGTTTCAGATGTCTGTAGTCGCAACAGCACAAGCTCGGCTGTC
>Ga0209259_1000457_pt1 | contig 12058 bp, 10 predicted proteins | sample WorMetGr2BELIZE1_FD_187417 | JGI IMG/M metagenome (GOLD analysis project Ga0209259, IMG submission 187417) | Marine gutless worms symbiont microbial communities from Max Planck institute for Marine Microbiology, Germany - Inanidrilus... ...
CGTAAAGGCAAGGCCGCGCACGGCATCTCGGTGGTCGAGATCCGGCAACAAGACGGTATCTGGTTGATCGTCAAGGACAGCGCCTACAACCGCCGCATCACCGCCGACACGCCAATGGCGATCACCGGCCCGGCTCGGGGCCATGACCTCCTCAAGACCGCCGCCGATCCGACCGGCACGGCGTCCTTGGGCACCTGGAACAATTGCGGCAGCGGCCGCACGCCCTGGGGCACCTACCTGACCTGCGAGGAGAACTTCCACGGCTACTTCTCGAGCTCGGACGGGACCTTCGAGCCGAGCGCCGAACTGAAACGCTACGGCGTCGGCGCCAGGGACCGGGGCTATGCCTGGGCCATGACGGACGAGCGCTTCGACATATCGAAACACCCTAACGAGCCCAACCGAGTCGGCTACGTTGTCGAAATCGATCCCATGGACCCGACCTCGACGCCGAAGAAGCGCACCGCCATGGGCCGCTTCAAGCACGAGAACGCCGAACTGGTCATCGCCAAGGACGGCCGCGTCGTCGTCTATCTCGGCGACGACGAACGCGGCGAGTTCCTCTACCGGTTCATCTCCAAGGGGAAATACGTCGTCGGTGGTGACAACAACGGTCTCCTAGAAGACGGCGGACTCTATGTCGCCAAGTTCGCGGACGGCGGCCGCGGCCGCTGGATCGAACTGACCCCCGAGGCGACGGGAATGAGCTCGCAGGCCGAGATCTGCATCCACACCCGCCAGGCGGCCTCCGCTGTCGGCGCCACCACCATGGACAGGCCCGAATGGGTCGCCGCCCATCCGGGCAAGGCCGAGGTTTGCTGCGCGCTGACCAACAACAAGAACCGGGGCCGCAAGCCCAATCGCGGTGGTGATCCGACCCCGGTCGGCGGCCCCAACCCGCGCAAGGGCAACAAGTATGGTCAGATCGTCCGCTGGGCGCCGGACGATGCCGATCACGGATCGGATGGATTCGCTTGGGACCTGTTCGTCGTCGCCGGCAACCCGACGGTCCATACGGACGCCTATGCCGGGTCCGAGAACGTCACCAAGGACAACATGTTCAACTCGCCGGATGGCCTCGCCTTCGACCGCAACGGCCTCCTGTGGATCCAGACCGACGGCAAGACCTCCAACACCGGCGATTTTGCCGGTATGGGCAACAACCAGATGCTGGTCGGCGACCCGGCGACGGGAGAGATCAGGCGCTTCCTGGTCGGGCCCAAGGAGTGTGAGGTCACCGGTTTCGCCTGGGCGCCGGACGGCAGGACCGTTTTCATCGGCATCCAGCATCCGGGCGACAGGGGCAACAGCCACTACCCCGACGGCGGCCGGTCCGTGCCGCGCTCGACCGTCATCGCCATCACGCGCGACGACGGCGGCATTATCGGATAAGCGGCACCAGACCAAACTTTGGTTGCGGCGGGGGGCGTCTCCCCCGCCGTATTATTTTAGAGCTGGGCTAAATCTCCTCGCGGACCATGGCGATGCCGACGATGGCGAACAATAGCGTGCCCATCAGCAGAAAACCGGCGATGAAGCCGAAGCGCCAGATGTCGTCCCATTCGCCGATGATCACCTCGCCGCCCGAAGTGAGCTCGATGATCTGCACGTCGTCCGGCTCGCCGGTCCACGGTGGATCGTAGATGCCGCCGCCCTGCTCGAGACGATGGCGGGCAACGACGTGGGCCTTGGCCTCCTCGAGCTGCTTGCGGTCGACGGTGATGAGGACTCGGGTGCCGACGGTCAGCATCGCGGCCAGTTCCTTGGCCTTGTCGGTCGGCCAAAGCGAGGGCTGATAGCCGAAGATGACCGGGTAGCGGCTGTCCGTCAGGTGCGGTTCGATGGTGAAGAAAACGGCCATGGGGTTGACCGCCGCGACCCGCGGGACGCCCAGGTTGCGGTGCACGCCGGCCTTGTCGATGCGGCCCGAGACCTCCATGGGATCGCGTACGAACCGCTCATTAAAAACAACGCCGATCAGAACCACGAACAGGATCGAGGCGGCAATACAGACGTATCCCGCGACCTTGATGCGGAAATAGCTGCTCACCCGTTTGGCCCGGCGGCGTCGCATCGGCCGATCCTCCTTGCGCCAGTATGGCCGCTTCCCCGCCGCCGGCAAAGAGGACTAAAGTGAGGGCTCGGGACCGCTTTCCGTGGGATAGGCCCATGGCGAAAGACTACATGAAAACCTACCGCAAGCTGGCCAACCGCTACCTGGGCGAACGCCGGGGCGTCCTGCTGGCCGAAACGCCCGGCGATCCGGGTCCGCCCGAGGGGAGCGATGCCTGGCTGCTGATGTCGATCCTCACGGTTCAGGGCGACGGCGAGAAGGCGGAGCTTGCCGATATCCTCGCCGCCAGCGACGCCATCAACCATACTATCCTCCTGCCGGCCGAGCTGGAGGGCGGCTTCGCCCGGCTGCAAGGCCTCGGCTTCCTGACCCTCGACGGCGCCACCTGTTCGGTGACGGCGTCGGGCCGCGAGGCCTGGCAAAAGGCCGGCGGCAAAGGGGCGTCTCTGAGCCGGCAGTGGAAGGCGGCGCGCAAGATCACGGGGGCGCCGGAGTCTTCTTCGTGAAACCGATGACCGAAGCGGCGGGGACGCCGGAACCCGCGGGATGCGGTGCCGCAAGGGCTGGAACAGTTGTTAGTGGATGCTGCCCGTTTCGGGATAGAACCACTCGATCGGCGTTTCCATCAGCTCCGACCACAGCCATAGATGCGCAGCGCGGATGGGCACCTCGCCGCGTTCGATGCGCGAGTACCCCTGTTGGGATAAACCCGTCAACGCCCCCATCTCCTGCTGACTGAGATTGAGGGAAACACGCCGCTCCCTCAACCGCCCCCCGATATAGTGGTCGATCGAGTATTGCATCACCAAAATACCGTGGCCGTGAACCGTACTTACGTATCACCGCCGAGTATGCCGCCCCGCTGTCAACCGGTGGTGACGGCGGCGTGTCAGGGGTGTGAACCCGTAAAAGGACGAAAGCGGGGAGGGGATTCGCTTTTGGCGGGTTCGTGCGGGCGTTGGTGCTCCGTCCCTTGTCGTGCCGGCGCCGGTTTCCCATCTCGAAAACGTTACCGGACGTGACATTGCGGCCAGCGTGTCCTGCCCTATCTTGGGGCACGGGGTTAAGATTCTGGGGCGAGGTTCAAGGCGAGGTTCAAGGCAAGGTTCAAGGCAAGGTTCAAGGCAAGGTTCAAGGCAAGGTTCAGGGCAAGGTTCAGGGCAAGGTTCAGGGCAAGGTTCAAGGGGATGGACCGATGACATTTCTCGATCTCTACCGGGCGACTCCAAGGCTGCGCGAACGCGTGCTCGAGGTTCTGTCCGGCACCGAGGCCCTCTTCGCCGACATCGGCGTGGCGCTGGCGCGGACCAGCCCGACCGGCGAGGTGGCCTGGCACATCCAGACCTTCGCCATATTGGGGTTGGGCGTTGCCGTCGGTCTGCTGGTTGCCAGACAGTTCGGAAAATGGGCCGAACGCCAGAGCCTGAGCCTGTTCGTCGACGCCCCGGAAGCGCGGGCCGAGAAGATCGGTTTCCTCGCCTGGCGCGGGGTGCTGATGGCCTTCGGCGCCATTATCTTCGTCGTCGTCGGCTACGGTCTCGCCATGGCCGTCAACGGCGACATCTCGGCCAGCCGCCTGACCTACCTGTCGTTCTTCACGGCCTTCGCCACCATCGGCATCGTGCGCGCCGTTTTCCTCAATTTCTTCGCTCCCGACGTGCCCGCCCAACGCATGCTGGCGCTTCCCGACGAAACGGCCATCGCCGCCCACCGGGGATTCACGGGTGCGGCCGCTTTCGCCTGTATCGTCGCCGCCTTCTGTTACTGGATGGCGGCGCTCGGCCTCAGTCACGACGCCCACGCCCTGATGCTGGTCGGCGGCTCCCTGGCCTCGGCGCTCGTCTTCTCGTTCCTGTTCGTCGCCCACCGCCAACCCATCGCGGCCCTGATCACCGGCAGCAATGCCGACGCGGCACCGAAACCGCTGCGCCTGCTCGCCGGCAGCTGGCACGGCCTCGCCGTCGCCTATTTCCTGTTCACCTGGTTCATCGCGTCTGCCCGCATTCTCCTCGACCTGCCGCTCGCCTTCGGCCTGGTCATCGGCCCCATGGTCATCATCGTGCTGACGGTCTCGGCCTACGGCGTCACGCTCTTCCTCATCGACGGTGCTGCGGCACGCTTGGCGGCGCGCCGGGACCCCGGCGAACCGGAAACCGCCGAAGACCCGGATGACGCCGCCTTCGACGACGGTGTCGGCGAAGAAACGTTGCCCCGGCCGGAACCGTTCAAGCGCCTCGCCGAGCGGGCTGCCGCCTTCGTCGCCTGGTTGGCCGGCATCGGCCTGGTCCTGTCGATCTGGGGTGTCGACGTGTGGAACCCGGACAATCTCCTGTTCCGTGCCGCCGACATCCTCATCGTCGCCTTCATCGCCTATCTCCTTTACGAGACGGTCAAGATCGCCATCGACCAGAAGATCGAGGACGAGGGTGGCCTCGTCGTCGCCGCGCCCGGTGACGAGGGGGGTGCCGCCGGCGAGGGCTCGCGGCTGGTCACCCTGCTGCCCTTGTTCCGAAACTTCCTCCTGATCACCGTCGTCGTCATGGCCGGCATGATCATTCTTTCCGAGATGGGCGTCGACATCGCGCCCTTGTTCGCCGGCGCCGGGGTCATCGGGCTGGCCGTCGGTTTCGGCTCGCAGACCCTGATCCGCGACATCTTCTCCGGTGCCTTTTTCCTCATCGACGACGCCTTCCGCCTGGCCGAATACGTCGACATCGGTGAGGTCAAGGGCACGGTCGAGAAGATCTCGCTGCGTTCCGTGCAGCTCAGGCACCACCGCGGTGCGCTTCACACCATTCCCTTTGGCGAGATCCACCGCATGACCAACTATTCGCGGGATTGGGCGATGATGAAGCTCGAGCTCCGCGTCACCTACGACACCGACGTCGAGAAGGTGCGCAAACTGATCAAGAAGTTCGGCCAGGAATTGCAGGACGATCCGGAAATCGGCCCCAAGTTCCTGCAACCGCTCAAATCCCAGGGCGTCACCAAAATGGAGGACAGCGCCATGATCCTCCGGGTCAAGTTCATGACCGTGCCCGGAGAGCAGTTCATCATCCGCAAACGCGTCTACCACGGCATCCGCGAGATTTTCGAGCGCGAAGGTATCGAGTTCGCCCATCGCGAAGTCACTGTCCGGCTGAAGGGCGAAGGTGAGGACGAGGACGAAGCCGAAGAGGCCGCCCCCGACCTGAGCGAGGGCCAGAAGCGGGCCGTCGGCGGGGCGGCGTTGAGTGCCGTTTCAACGGACGATCCAGCGCCAGCAAAGAGCTAGACCACCGGCACCCTGTCCCCACGTCGAACCTGTGCTAATCTGCCGTCCGACAAAAACGCCTGCGGGCCCGTTCGGCCTGAAAACACCGCGGTCATGACGAAGAAGATCCTCGTTTTTACCGACTCCAACACCCATTGCGGCGTCGGCCAGTTCAACATCGCCCTTCTCGACGCGTTGCTCACGGCCGGCTACCAAGTTGCTTATTTCCAGAGGCGCGAGGACGACGACGCCCTCCGCCGCCTCGAAGAAAAGGGCGTTGCGTTATACTGGTTCGACGGCAATCCGGACGAACGGCCGCACGACTTCGCCAACGACCGGCGGTTGCCGGCGAAACTGTTCACGACGGTCGATCCGGATGTGGTCTTCTTTTCCAACGGGCATCCTCTGTTGAGTTACGGCGCCGTCAATACGGCACTCGTCCTGGGCTACCCTTACGTCATTTGCGAAGGCATCGTCGCTCCGGAACTGCTCGCCGATGACGCCGACGAACGCGCCGTCATCGCCAATCACTACCGTTCGGCCCGTTCGGTCATCTGCATGAGCAAGGAAAATGCCGGCATCCTAAGCCGCCACTATGGCCTTGAGGCCGGTGTCGTCGACGTCATCTCGCCGGTGCCAGACCCGGTCTTCTTCGAACCCCGCGACGCGGAGGCCAGGCACCGCCGGGCGCAAATGAACGTCGCCGACGACGCGATCCTTTGCCTGACGGTCGCCGGCTTCAAGTCGGTCAAGGGCCATGACCTCCTGATCCGCGCCATGGAAATTCTCAAGGACAGCGCGCTGTGGGATCGGCTGCATTTCCTTTGGGTCGGCGACGGCCCGACTGTGGACGCGGTCCGAGCCCAGGTGCCACCGGGCCGGGTAACGATCCTGCCCTTCGACGGGCGGGTCTGGGAGCTCTTCGATGCGGCCGACATCTTCGTGCTGCCGTCCCGGGCCGAAGGCCTGCCCCGGGTCATCGTCGAGGCCATGGCCAAGGGTCTGGCCATCGCCGCCACCCGGGTCAGCGGCACACCCGAGGCCTTGGGCGACACCGGCATCCTGGTACCGCCGCCGGACGAAGACGAGGTGGCGACCGTCGAGGCGCTGGCCGCCGCCATCGCGTTTCTGGCCGCCGACGACGGTATGCGCGCCGCCATGGGTGAAGTGGCGCGGGAGCGGGCGCTGGCCGACTATCCCCATGGCAAGGAAATCGCGGCGCATCTCGACATCATCGAAAGCGCGTTGCGGCGGTGACGGCCGCCGATCGAGCGAATTTGCCGTTCGGGCATTGAACCGGCGCCGCCGGCCGGGCCACAATGGATCTCGGGTCATGATTCCCGGTGGGGATTGATTCCCGGATTCTGCAACGGAGGACCGGCCGAATGTTTGCCTATCTCGGCGACCGCTACGAATTGATGGGCCATGTTCCCGGGGCCGCCATCCGGTCGATCGTCGAGCTGGGGGTTTGCAAGGGACTCAATGCCCAGTGGCTGCTCACCCATTTCGAACCGGAGAGCCTGGTGCTGGTCGATCCCTGGAAAGCCTACGACACATCCGACACACCCTTTTATTTCCGCGACGAGGGAGAAGGGCGGCAAAGCGTCGAGGATTATTACGGGGGACCCGTGGATGCGCAGGACACCTTCGAAGCGCTCTACCGGGAAGCCAGCGAACGCTTTGCCGGCGAGGAGCGGGTGACGATCCTGCGCCAGGAGAGCCGCGAAGCGGCCCAGGAAATCGCCGATGCTTCGGTCGACTTCATCTATATCGACGCCGACCACCGCTACGAAGCGGTGCTTGACGATCTCTTCACCTGGCACCCGAAGCTGACCGGGACCGGCTATATGGTGCTCAACGATCACGCCATCAACGCTTCGGGCACGGCGCAGTACGGCGTCGTTCAGGCGGTCAGCACATTTCTCAGGACCGAGCGTTCGTTCACGGCCATCGCCATGAACATGTCCAATTACGCCGACCTGATCATCGGCCGCAAAGGCACTGACCACTCATCGTTGCTGATGAACATCGTCGCCTCCGGCAAGGCCTTCGAACTGCCGGACTCGATGATCTCGAACTTCCATGTCGGCAAGAGCGGCAACCTCAGCTGGCTGAGTTTCTGTTGAGTGTCCGGCGCCGGAAGACCGCGATAGGGGAAAGACCATGACGACGAAACCAGGCGGCGGCAACCCGCTGGCCGAATATTTCGACGCCCTCGACGAGGGACCCGGCGTCTGGAAATGGCTGCACTATTTCGAGCACTACCACCACCACTTCCAGCGCTTCGTCGGCACCCGTATGAACCTCCTGGAGATCGGCGTCTACAGCGGTGGCAGCCTCGGCATGTGGAAACACTATTTCGGCAGCGACTGCCGCATCGTCGGCGTCGACATCGAGCCCGCCTGCAAACAATACGAGGACGAGATCATTATCGGCGATCAGGGCGACGGCCAGTTCTGGGGCCAATTCAAATCACAGGTGCCGAAGCTCGACGTGGTCATCGACGACGGCAGCCACCGACCCGAACACCAGCTGACCACCTTCCTCGAGTTGCTGCCCCACATGCGCCCGGGCGGCGTCTATTTCTGCGAGGATATCCACGGCACCCACAACATGTTTGGGCTCTACCTGCACCAATTGTCGTTGAATTTGAATGCCTGCCAGAACTTCCAGAACAACCCGCAAACCCCGGAACGGCGTAGCGTCTCGCAAGCCACCGAATTCCAATCGAGCGTGCACTCGATCCACTTCTACCCCTATGTGGCCGTCGTCGAATGCAACAAGCTGCCGATCAAGGAACTGGTGGCGCCGAAACGCGGGACCCACTGGCAGCCGTTTTTGGAGTGAGGGTGCAAATGACATGACCGCTGTTTTTTCGTATATACAATTAACTGTGATCTACGAATGGGACGACGCCAAGAACTAGGCCAATCGGGCGCGCCACGGCGTCGGTTTCGAAGCGGCCGAGGATTTTGATTGGTCGACGGCTTTGTCACTTCGCGACGAGCGCGTCGATTACGGCGAGGACCGTTGGATCGCGCTGGGCTGTATCGGCGGGCGGCTACACTTCCTGGTTTATACTTTGCGAGGCGAGGGGCCGGGCGAGAGCATCCGCATCATCAGCCTGCGCAAGGCCAACGCCCGCGAAAGGAGGGTCTACGATGAGCGCCAAGAAGAAACCTGATCACATTACCCAAAAAGATTGGGACTCCGTCGACAGTCCGCCCCTGACCGACGACCAATTGGCCGCCCTGAGACCGGCCGCCGAGGCGCAGCCGGGTTTGGTTGAGAAGATGATCCGCGGTCGTGGCCCGCAGAAGGCGCCGAAGAAGGTCGCCACCTCGATCCGCCTGGACGCCGACGTGGTCGAGCACTTCAAGAAATCGGGACGCGGCTGGCAGTCGCGGATCAACGCGGCGCTGCGCAAAGCTGTGGGGTTGTAGGGGGATGTCGGCTACCAAACAATCACGGGCGAGTATTGGGGACATGACTGTTTCCCGAAGGGAAAGGGATCGTGTCTCCGGGCACTGAATTGGCGGGTCGTCGCTTCACGGGCTCGGTTGGCATTTATGGGAGGGTTTCCGCGACCTCGCGACCGACAGCGTCACCGTTGAGAAAAGCGCCGCCGCAAAGGGAGACATACGGCATTGCGGTTGCCTCGCCAGCAAAATATACGCGTTCGGCAATTGGCTGCAGGAGTTTTGCCCGGGCGCCGTAGTGACCGGGCGCCGTAGTGACCGGGCGCCGCTGCCGCGTACGCACCTAAGATATGAGGGTTGTCGGCCCAGCCTGTCATCCGCCCTCGAACGAAGTGTTTGCGAACATTACTCCCCAGCATTTTGACAAGCTCGCCGATCGCAAAATCGAGCGCCACCACTTCGCCTTCGCGTGATAGGCGCCAACCGAAATCGCCACCGAAAAACCCGATCATCATGTCGGAGTCAAAAGGGAACGTCAAAAAATAGACCGCTTCCGCGGGCATCTCGTTCGGTACCCAGTAGGCGAGCCAACTGTTCCGTCGAAGTCCGAAACGCTCGCCGTCGAATTGGAGAGCGACCTTCTGCAGGAGGCCCATGGGCAGCTTGTCAAAGGCGTATTGCTTCCAGTCCGGAAGACTCGGCTTGAACCGAATCGAACCGGCCCTCAACACGCCGGTCGAGACGGTAACGATACAGGCCTTCGCGCGGATCTCTCCCTCAGGTGTCACGACTTTCACCCCGCTGCCGCTCCAGTCGATCTCCGTGACAGGCGTCCGCAACCGAATCGGCAGTCCGCGCGCCAATCGCGTGATCAGCGTCCCCAGCCCCTCCTTGACCATGTAATTGATCTCTGGATCCGCCGACTTCCAGTGGTCCATCGTCGATAGGTTTTTGAAATCCACACCCCAGTCGATTGGACCGATCCAGGTTTGCGAGATGCCCGAGAACTCCAGATCGGTTGGAATGACGGTCGACGCCGGGACATCCTGGCCAGCCCGGCCGGCCCTCTTTAGAGCGGCGTTGACAGACGACCAAGCGCGGCCGTAAGCGGCAAACTCCGCTCTCGTCGCCGGTCGGTTGCCCACATAGATCGTTTCTCTCGCTCTCAAATGACCGTGCAGAGTGAAATCCCAGTTCCGAGCCGTTTGAACCAACGGAAGATTGGGCGCTCCCGTCAGCCAAGAACACCCGTGATCGAACGGAATAGAGAAGGTGTCGCTCTCGGTAAATGCCCGTCCGCCAACCCGACCGGCGGCTTCCAAAATAACGACGGTTCTCCCCGCAGCAAGTAAAGCCCGTCCGGCCGCCAATCCGGAAGCACCAGCACCAATTACAACAACATCCACATCGCTTGACCGCACCTTAGCCCATGTCGGCTTCGCCGCACTTGCGAGCAGTGCAGCGAGGACGGCGCGCCTCGTCGGCATTCCCTTTATCGGTCCCATCATGCCGGTGACGTCCATTCTTTCTGTCAGGCAGTATCGGGAGTCTCGGGAACCGACCAAAGCGATAATTCCGTCTTTCCGGCTTGGATCATCTCCCGTCCGTCGGTTGCCAAACTTCTTGCCCCGCTTTCAGATCGAAAAGCGGACATTCGTTACGAAATCCGATAGGGGCCGCCTCTGGGATCTTCCAGTTCTTCACGACCCCACCCTCGATGTCCGCTTAGCGAAAATCCGCATTCGCGATCGCCACACCCTTAGTCCGTCATTTACCCCTTGTCCGCATACGACCCCTAAAAAGGCGGACAACACGAGAACGATCAGTAATCGACAGGGAGCGCTATGCCGCTACCGTCGTCGGGGAACAAATGGAAGGTACCGCCGGGCGGCGAGGGCTTCAGGCTTCTTGCAGGATGTCCGCCGCCGCCTCGACCGCTTTGAAGGCCGTGGCGATGGCAACGCCGGCGCCGGCCCGTTGGCGGATCCAGTCCTGGTGGGCCAGCAGCGAGCCGGCGGCGAAGAGCCGCGGGTCGACCGGGGCGCCGTCCGGGCCCAGGGGGCGGAACGCGGCGTCGGTCTCGATGCCGGCCCGGTTGATGGGGTGGCCTCTGGCGTCGAGGTAGTCCTCTCGGTGCCAGGCTTCCCTGGTCTCCGGTTGGGCGACCGGCAGGCCGAGCAGGGGTTCGCGGACCCGCTCGCGGTCGGCGGCGAGGCCGCCCGACAGGAAGCGGCCGGTGGCGAGGACGGCGGCCTTGGCGTTTATGGTGACGTCGCCGTAGCTGTCCTTAAGGCCAAGGGTGAGGACGTCGGGACCGAGCTCCAGGCGCTCGACCTTCTGCTGCGCGACCAGGGCGAGGCCGCGGGCCGGGAAGGCGTGCTCGAACATCTCGCGGAGTCTAATTCCAGGAACCGCCGGCGGCAGGGTCGGAACCTCGAAGACGGGAACGCCAAGAAGTGCCTGCAGGGCGGCATGGACGTCGTCGGGGCGGTGGACGCCCAAGACGGCGGGCAGGCCGACAGCCCCGGCGCCGTTGAGATGGGGTTTCAGGAGGTCCGCCAATTGTTCGCGGTTGGGCGCCACTTCCAAGGCCCGGGCCGCCACTTCCGGAAACAGGGGTCGGCCGCTGTCGAGGCCCATGAAGTCGAGGGTCCGGGCGGCGAGGCCGGGCCAGGCGGGAGACAGGTTGGCGACGAACTCGGCAGCGCTGAAACCCTGGAGGCCGGTGAAGTCGACAATCAGGGCCGTCGTCCCCCGGGCCCGGGCCTCGATGCCCGGAAGCATGGTCGCCGGCACGGAAAACGTCGGCTTGAGGACGCCGGCCGGCAGCAGCGCCGTCAAGTTGTCGTCGCCGGGAGCCGTGTAGGTGACGCCCATGGCGGAAACGGCCTCGGTGAAGCGCCCGAAGGCCGTTCGGATGTCGGCGGCTTCGATACGCGAGAGCGGATGATCCAGCTCGCTCTCGCGAAGCCCGGCGAGCCCGGCCCAGGGATCAAGGAGCTTGCCGGTCCCATCGGCGCCGAAGAGGTCGAAATAGCCGGTGGTATAGGCGATGGCGCCGGTGTTGCCGACCTGGGCCACGGACAGGCCGCGATCGAGGGCGAAGATACTGGCGGCGAAACCGGCGAGGCCGGTGCCGACGACGGCGAGCTCGGTGTCGACGGTCCGCGAACTGCGCTTCATTCCCCGGCCTCGTCGTCTTCGAGAAAGTCGAGTCCCATCAGCCCGCAGTGCAGGGCTTCGGCCAGTTCCATCTGCGGCATCTGGCGGCCCCACAGCACCGGGCGGATACCCTTGAAGCGTTCGCCCAGG
>Ga0209259_1000458_pt1 | contig 12058 bp, 4 predicted proteins | sample WorMetGr2BELIZE1_FD_187417 | JGI IMG/M metagenome (GOLD analysis project Ga0209259, IMG submission 187417) | Marine gutless worms symbiont microbial communities from Max Planck institute for Marine Microbiology, Germany - Inanidrilus... ...
GTGCTACGTGCCGCCGTTTTGACACAATACCGGCGTGTGACGGACGGACAGACAGACAGACAGACGGACGGACAGACGGAATTGCTGTAGCTAATACAGCGCTTGCAATGCGAGCATTTCGCGCGCTGTAAAAATAATACAGGTACCCTAGCAAACATAGGCCAAACTGTTAAGATATCACCAGGTATTGTATGTGCATATCACAAGTGTTCATATATTTCTCTTCAAACTTCTTGATAATACTAATGTGAACAGATCATCACAGACTGGCATCAAAGTTAATTCCTAACAATTTAAAGGTAGGAGCACGTTCAACTTATCCTGCTGATGTGGACAAAAGTGAGAGATTAGCTGTACTATGCCAAAAATCATTTGTTTAATTTTTGTTGTGTTTATCTGCATATTATTACAATCAGTCCAGGACAGAAGAGTCAAAAATCTGTCGTATATCACTAATGAAACATGACGACAAATTTCAGCTTTGTCGGCTCGTATTGTTGTCTTTGCAGGCGAAAAACCGAGATTTGGACCAAATTTTGAATTTTGGGAAGCTCTGTTGCCCATCCCCATTTGCCAGTCAGGGCCAGATTTAGCACATAGGAGTGTACACCCACTGTATGCCAAATTTTCATCTCTGATATAGCCGTATTTGTGCTGAAAAGGAACGTTAAACTCCTACCAGCCAACCTCCTCGCCAAATTTTGTCCTGATTTTTTAAATACTGTCGCCCCTGTGGGGTTAATTTAGTTGCCTTCGAGTTGCAAAAACCCCAAATTTGACCATATTTTAGCCAGAGTACCACGGAATTTCATCAAATTTTCCGCTTGGGGACTCTTGTACCCATCCCCCTTTGCCAATCAGTGCCAGATTGGCATGGCAGAGTATAGGCGTGATAACCCATAGTATACTCTTCCACTGCATATTTCATCTTAATGGGCATACACACCTCTTCATCAATCAGCCAAATTTGACATACGAGAGTAGACCCACGGATTACTCTTACACGCAATACTTGACCAGGAGAAGTTAATTTAGTTGCCCTTAAAGATGATATGCACTGATTTTTGGTTGCTAAAGTAAATTGCTGGTGGTATGTCTTTAATGTAATCAAATCTATTTGAATATTGAGGAACATCAAAAAATAAGCAAACTGTAGAAAAAAAGCGTTTGAAAGTGCGCACTGACGATTTGTTTTCTTTTCGCAAGTGATGACGTCATACCAGGAAAACACAACCAAACAACCTATCGAGTGTTGACTGACAACCGATCACGCAACAACACATAGGCATAACAACAAACTTGGAAATAGCTTCTTAGAACATAAATGGGTAAAATAACTTCTTATCGAATCTTAATACAACGCAAATGAAACAAACGCATCCTGATATCACGTCACGCATGACGATGATTTCCGAAGAATATCTATACTAAAAAGACAACTAAACCTCTTCTTTTAGCATTTTGCTGTGTAATTTATCAAAATTTATTACACAGATGGGTTTATATTGCAATAAGCAGCTAAAACTACTTTTTCATCAATTTTGTGAAAAACTGTTGCATATCACCTTAAGTGGCAAAACCCCCAAATTTGATCAAATTTTCAACTTTAACATTCTGTGGTGGTGCCACCTAGCAGTGCAAATACAAATTTGAATCGAGTGTGATAATAAAAGCGTTCCATTATTCAAATGTCTTGATGGTGAAGTTCTTAGCACAAATTACACCATTCGAAAGTGTGACAGGCATAAAAACAAAAACAGCATGAACTTCACGAAATCCGAACCTTCCATACTCAGCATAGTAATAGTCCGTACAGTTTTTCACCTTTCGTAAACTTTTGCAGATCTGAAGGACCATTTTGCTGCAAGCGCTGCAAGGCGGCTGAAAATTTGGGTACAATGCACCCCAAAACCACATGATTTTTGAACCCCTTGAGTTAATCTGGCCAATGTTAATCCGCCAGGAAACCTCACAAACCCTGAAAATTCATAAAAATCATGCAATGGATAATGGGATATGCCCCTGTGGGACATTTATATTCCAAAATTTCGTAAAATTTGCAGTTGGGGACCCACGCCTCGCCCCTGGACTGATGGGTGTGAAATTCAGCTTGGAGGAGTCAGTGCAGTATGTCTCCCATGCGGGGCGAAAAACCTCAAAATCGACCTAACTAATCTACCGGTAAATACTGCTGTATGCCCTACGAGCATCCTGCTGGTAATAATGTATGTATGTGATACTGGTTTGAGAGCTGGCACAGATGGCAAGGTGCGTCATCCTTAAGGAGACTGGAGTCAGTTGCTAGACCAAGAGAGGATGAGGTCACTGGGTGATTTTTCGTGATCAGCACAACGTCAGTGCTTTTGAGTTCCATTCAGTTCTTTCACGCTGTTGGTTGGGTCATAGGAAGGGCTTCTGGCCTGTAAAAACCTGCTACAATTACATTCTCTTTTGAGGATCCATTCCAAACTGGAGTACCTACAGAACAGAAGGCTGGTTAGACACTATTGAATGTCATGATAGTAGTGGTGGTGTTGGTGTTGGTGGTGTAGTTGATGTACAGTACACCATGTTTCTGGAGAAAAAATGTTCCACTGTATTTTTGCCTCTAACTTTGCCTAATTACTGCTGACCGATTTTCAAAATGCTTTCACCAGCGGTCATTCTGTGTTTTTCGGTGTTGTCACCGTAAATATGTTTTCGTCAATGAACAAAGTGTGTGGATATTTATCAGCAACTGTTGTAAATGGCTCAGTCTTGCATGTGAGTTTGCTTCATTCAGCTCTGGGGCATGGCGAATTTTTGAGCACAAACAAGGTAGTGTAGCAACACATTTGAGGTGTGGTGGGATGTTTAATTACTGCTTTGACAGAAATTTGCTGCTAAGTCTTCCGCTGAAAGTATTTTGAAAATCGGTTAGTATTTGGCAAAGTTAGCTAGGCAAAATAGAGTGTCACCTTTTTTCCAGACACGGTGTAGACACATTGGGTGACTTCATCTTTCCGCTGAAACCAAGTTTTAAACTCGGTTTTAAACCAAACTTCAGTCTAAAACCTAATTAGCATAAAAATGTAAAGTGACAGCGCATTTGGTTTTAACTTTGGTTTTAAACCCAGTAAACTGAAGTTAAAAGCAAAATTAGGTTTTAAACCAAAGTTAATCTGAACAATCCGGTTTTAAACCAAACTTACGTAATGCATTTTGATAGGCAGCTGTGCTTTAACTCCAGTTTTAAACTAGTCACTTTATTTTTCGGATTAATGACGTCTTGAATGACATAAACGCAGACATCAAGTATTTAATTTCACATAAGCATACAAAACAGTCTGCATAAGTCTCAAAATTGCACGGTAACGAAAAATGGCGAATATTTTCGTTCTCGGAAACTGAATGAACAGTGGCGAATAGGTGGAATGTTGCGCCGACCTTAGTGCTTGTTCCATGTGCTACGGCCGGCGAAGACTTGTACCGATTTGTTACCATGGCTACAAACACTTGGTTTAAAACCGGGTTTTAAACCAAAGTTAATCTCAGCTTTGGTCTAACACCAGATTTAGCATTCAGATTAAGCTTTGGTTTAAAACTTTAGTCTAAAACTTGGTTTAAGCGGAAAGATAAAGTCACCCTATTTTTAGCATTCAGTAGAAAAACTGCAAATATAAATGTAAAAAAACTGTCGTGTATTGTGTGATGTTCAGCTGCTGCCAATAGTGACGTGCATCGTCGGTGGATATTCATTGGCTGTTGTATATGTCGGCTACATGTGTGCCACCAAACCTGACCTCTCGTAAGCTTTCTCATGTTTTATTCACCTGTGTCGGCGTCACTGGACACACGGGACACATGTACACAGACAGACACTGGCTAATAGCCATTTTCAAGCTGAATGAGGGTTGCCTGCCTTAGAGATACAGTACAGATATTTATTGACAGTCTTGCGGTTTAAAAGCTAAATAACTTGATAAAATGAGGAAACAGTTTAAAAGCGACAAACGAACATCACACACAATAAATCTACGAAAAGAAGGGTTAAGCCTACTAATTGTTATGGGCTGGAACCTGGCAATGATTTGAAACATAACTGATCCTGAGAGGGTGTTCAGTGCAATATGCATTTGTGTGGCTGAACGCCAAGTATCGGAATCAGCAAATGAACTTCATCCTGTCCACATACTGACTGCTTAAGGGAGGACCGTCACTGCTAGGGTACAAAATAGAACATGCAAACCACCAGTTACTACTTTGCTAGGTGTGATCTACATAAACATTTCATTCAGTTGGATAGACGATACAATTCATGACGTGTGATAAAATTTTGGGATATTTTACATTGGTGAAAATTCAGCATTGACACGGAAGTACAGTAACTGCCATTAGACACCGAGTCCAAGACATTGTCACTAGTTGTCTTTATGCAGCTGCACTAACTTATGCTAATTTGTTCATTTTTTCTAATAACCGTTAATTAAATCACAGTATCATATGCATGTGGGATGTTTGACTTTCTTGAGCATGTTGTCGTTTCATTTGTGGTACAGAGGTGGTGTAGATAATACTGGTAAGATGAACTACAGCATCTTCTCCCTAATCTCAGTTCATTAGGGCAGTATCACTTTCTGCGATTCATAACGGAGGGTGCCGGCTAACACAGATTGATCTGCATAATGGCCAAACAATGGTTGTGTGTGTGCTATTGCTTCGTTATGGCTGTTTGCCACAGACTGACTTTGTCAGTCAAGTTGATCAGGTTGTCACCTTCTCAGTAAGGGTTATAAGAACTCACATAATGCATGGTGGGCTATGTCCAATTATTTCACTTCAGAAATACAGCGGCAGATCCGTGAATGATGAAAATGGCAATGAAACAGTTAGGTGAGAGTTGCACGTGGGCCGTGCCACCCGCTGCAAGTTGAAGCTGAGAAATTGGCAAAAATGACAGTTGTTAAACTTTTGAGTAAAATGTTGGGCAAACTTGCTGACCAGTGTGATGATATGTTAGTAAAATATACGTTTTGTTGTAATTTATAGTTATTTTTAGGAATACAGTTTTTGTTTTCCACAGGCTACCAACTTTTTGTTGGGGAGTCAATAAGCTTTGCATGAACTGTTGTGAATCTGTAGTTTTCGTCCGAGAGCTTGGTTAGAGGATGCACCGTGGAAGTTTGTAAAGGAGACTGAAGTGCGTCGGGTTAGTATTTTCTAAATGAGCAGATTCTGGCACACACAGCATGCGTTGCCATTAAGGAGAAGAGAAGGCATTAGTGACAGTGCATAACATAATTAGTGCATAACAGCACAGAACCAGAGACGAAAGGACAAAAAACAAAGTGCCAGGAGGCAAGACAAAGCAAGAAAGTATAGTGTTTGCACGAGAAAAAAAACTGCAACTTGGAGAAATTTGTGGAAATTGTTGTTATTAGGACAAGAAACAGGTGTTTAAATTGTTGCTGTTGATTTTGGGAAAATATGCAAGTTGTATGCTTGTTGTGATCTGGGTTAATACGTGACCTTATGTCAGAGAAGACACAAACATTTTGTGGATAGTAGAAGCAACCAAAGTCGTCCAAACTTTTGACTGTTAAATCTTTATGAAAGCCAATTAAACTCATTTAAATGACAGAATTTTTCAGCCCTTTCCTTCGATCCATTGTTTGTTGGACAAGGAATGATGTTTGTCCTGTGAAAACCTGCTTCACAGTTGCCAAAGATTTGCTTTTTAGAGACGAGTGTAACCTAAAGTATATGTGGAAACTAGGCTGATCAAGCAAATACTTTACACTTACTGCAATAGAAGATTCCGCACGACATCATCTGTGTTATCATTGACCAGATCCACCGTTGTTTGTCATACAAGAACTCAGTTTGGCAGCTGTGCCTTGTGGACTGGATGTCTGGAACAGTCTATCACTGTCTCTAAGACTTGTTGGTTCCCATACCACTTTTCGACAAGCACTTAAGACCTGTATATTTCAAACTGCTTTCACAGTCTGATTTTTGTAGAATTATTTTATTTCACAGACATATATGTAGATTGTAGGGCACAACATATTTCGCATTAAAAAATGTAAAATTTCACGGCGTATTTTTTGAACAAATACTAGATTTCGCGGAAATTTCACGGAACAGACCAGACCCCCAACAGTGCCCCTTCCCATGGGGGCATCTACATTGCCATGTAATACAATGTTCCCTGGACCCACGCGACTCAGCATTCCAAACAGCATTACGTGACTGCTGAACACTATGTAAGCATATCACAAATGGAACAAATCGATCGTTTATGAACTAGCTGACAAAATAAGTCGTAAATCCGCTGAAAACTACTGAAAAATATCAGTGAAATGTACAAGAACGCTAAAAATTGTCGTATTTCGCGGAAACTACTGATTTAGCAGAAACCTGTCTATTTCGTGGCCCATGTCACGGCCGCGTAATTGCGAAATAGGTTCTGCCCTACATAGGCCTATGTAATTTGCTGTTGATTTTGACATGTATGACTGGGCACTAGAACTTCTTTATTACATTTTGCGTGAGTCACAGACGACGCAAAATGTATTGTGGTCACGCGCGTCTGTCTGTCTGTCTGTCCGCGGCCGTATGCCCACACTACTGCACGGACCCGGATGTAACTTGGGGGCGTGGTAGAGGATGCCCCCTAGTTGTGCACTATTGGGCGGATTTGCAATCAGTGCACCAGTTGCATTGCTATGGCAGCATAACGCGAACCCTAGTTTACGCGGGGTGCATGCGCATTGCTGATTAGTGACCAGCAGGTGACGGAGGCGTTCTCAACATTACTGCGGTGGCCTGGACTGTGGGCTTCCAGTGGTGGCGTTCTGGCGACATAACGCGAACGCAAAATGTTAGCGAGTACATGCTTGTACTCGCTGTACGCCTGGTTGTATTGTTGTGTTGCAGTAGTTTGCATTTTTTGAGTGCCTTCTAGCAATTGATGACAGGTTGAACTATGAGTGGCGTGTGTTGTGTTGTCAGCTGATGGGCTTCACCAAACCAGTTCCCACGCTCGACCCAGCCATTACGCAGCTGAGGAAGGAGATCGGCAGCTACAAGGCGTAGATCTGAACTTCACACTCGCAGTAGAATCGACCCAACATAACTAGTTAGCACGGTGCTGTTAGTGGCGTAGGTGGTGGCTTCAACTTTATCGTCGTAGTAGAATTAACCCTTAGTAGCATAGGTAGCATTGATTGAGGTCAAGAATTAACTCTTGTAACCGACACGGTGACCAGTTTTCAGACAACAACAAAGTCGCCGACTGTTCCAGTAACATGCAGGAACAGCAGACATGAGCAAATGGCGCCTAAGGTCATGTTGTTGCAGCCTACAGTTTTTAACAGTGTATGAATCCCACATTTTACTGATTGAAAAAGCAGTGTTATGGCCATGTCATACTTAATCAAATGCCTATAATGAACAACAAAACACGGCTCTAGTCCACATACTGATGGTCAGCTTGTGCATTTTTCAAGCACAAATACCTGGTACAGTTTTCTCATGTTTCCCTGGCCTATCTCTAATTCCGTGGCTTTTCCACGTTTTCCAGACTAGTGGTAACCACGAACCCAGTGAAAATTGGATGATGGTGTAATGGTTAGGGAACGTTGAGAAGCTGCAATTTCAGTTCTCATTACTAACATTGTAATCAACCCTCACACACACATGCACACACACACACGCGCACACGTCGGCAACTGTGATTTGCATGCATGTGCACTGGACAGATATTTCATTTCTGTCGTTACTAGCTCAACTTAACCAAAGATATTGTATAATACCTGCAAGGATAGAGAGTGAGAGAGTGAATGTCTGTCTAGTACCAGCTCACCCGGGTTTTCCTGGATAAAAGGCTGTTGTTGCTGTTATTACCTCAACTTGTAGTTCAAGGCAGAAGTTACTATGTCGATGCTGAATAAAATGAATTTGTGCAGCAACAAAAAGCACATATATCAACAACTCTCTGCATTCCTAATCGATTTGCAACTTACATTGAAGAACTGAATTGAACCAGAACCAAACTAGTTCATACATATTCTGTGCTATAGTTTTTTGTCTGACCGCTCCAATTCCGGTTGCATTACTGATTAATATCGCTATTTTCGATCTTCTATATTATATTGTATGACAAAATGTTCGCACATTGTGTTGTGGCTTGGCATGAAAATTGAGTTTACTGCATCATTTGTTATGGTGCACTTTAAAGAAGTTGGCATAGCAAAGGTTCTGTTGGGACAAAAGCCATATCATATGGGATGTTTCAAGTCTTTAGTTGACAGTCTTGCTTTGGAGAGAAAAAAATACAGGATGGGCCAAAAAAGTGAACCCTCATCTTTTTCACACTTATCATGTGAGTAGCAATAAATATGTGAGAAAAACAGATTTTACTGATATATTCGTCAACAAGAGTTTGCAGACAATTGTTTTTACTAACAATGCTAAATATTGGCCCAATTACAAACCTGAAGGGCCCTTATTTTCAGCCGAGTTTGTCTGTCTGTCTGTGTGTCTCTGACTGGCACTTCTACCCTTCAACGTTGACTGATTTTGACGAAACTTGGTCACAAGGACCCTACTCTGATCTAGTTCGGCTGCGACCATGTCCAGATCGGCGGAGAGGGACCGCATTATGCCTTTTGGAAAATTTTAAAAAAATCTCAAAAGTCACAGAATTCGAATTTCAAAATTCTGGTCCATCATTTTTTGCGTCTGTGTCTCCTGTGTATTGTAAAAAAATTCGACTCGATTCGAACAAAACTGGGAGGAGATAGATTTTGAAGTTTGCCCCTATGGCGATTCCATCAATGGCACTGCTGCAGCAGCACGATGCTCGGCGGGATATTCTGATTGAACCGGCGGCGTGCAGTGATCGAAGCTCCGAAGCTCCGGGAGCATTCGGAACTGGGGGCGCAATCGGGCCGTAAAAACCAACCGGCTTGTTCTATTGTACACTAGCAGAAACTGGGATGAGTCATCATCATGTGCTACTGCATGTAAAGTGACTCCTGTTTAAAAATCATGACTATTATTTGAAAAGTTCAAGTCCGTTCCTGAACCACTATTTAGCAGCAAATCCCTTTATTAGTTTCTTAGTATCCTACTCCTTTTCTTTTTCATGTTTTCAGTTCAAATTTAATTACCTTTACTTATTTACCAGTGCCTCAGCTTCAACTGGGTGTCAACATCACACTTAATATTTAACATCATATTCAACCAATAGAATGTTTAATAATAACGTAAAATATTATATCCTTACGTGGTACGATCTGTTTTGTACTGGTATCTGAAAAAAACAAGCTTTTTGGTACACACTTGGCACAATTTGCTGAGAAACATTAGGAATTCACTTTTTTGGCCCACCCCGTGTAATTGGCGGATTCTGTAGCTGAAGCTGTGGTGGTGGTTCATTCTGTTAGTTTAAAGATGCTGTTTGAGTTTGGTTAATGATGATGACGATGACATGCATTTCTAATCCATTGTATTGCTCATGACACACGCTCCAGAAACCGGCGCCAGAAAACTGGCGTTGGTTTCTGGCGCGTCTGTCATACAATCTGGTGCCGAATTTTTCTGGCGCCAGATTCTGGAGTCGGATAGAACATCATGAACATGTTCTATTTCGCGACAGAATCTGGCGACCACGTGATCAAAATACTGATTTGTGATTGGTCAGTGATCAATGTTGTTGTTGTTTTCGTTCGTTGGAGTTGTAAATTTTGTTTGTATTTTTGATTATTGAAATTATTTCACTTATTCAGTCGATTTAACATGAGTTGGGCGGATAGCAAAATAGAAAGTTTGATTACTTTTTATTCGTCCGTGTTGGTTTCTGGCGCCAGAAATTTTGCAACTGGCGTGAAAAACCGACGCCAGTTTTTCTGGCGCCGGTTTCTGGAGCGTGTGTCATGGGCATAAGGTCATACACAGCTTCAATGGTTTCCTGTCTTTGTTTCTAGCACAACTAGTAGCTTCATGACTTAGAAGAGAGCTTCTTTTATATTATAGTTTGTCTGTCAGTGTGTCTCTGACCGGAGTCAGAGACACACAGACAGATTATGCACTGAGTTTCTGCACGAACACTAGTTGATAAGTTGTCAGTACTTTCTAGTTAATTTTTTTCGTTCATTGTTTTCCGTTCACTTCTTTGATGCATAATAACTCGTTACATAGACTAGGCTGTCAACGGCCGTGCCACATCAACAAGTCATGCTGGTGCCATTATAGTCCAACGTACATTTACGGTAGCGTTTGTATAGTCATTGTTTGCCATAATGTTGTCCAGTGTTGTTCATGGATTTTTAGTGGCAGATTCTGTGCTGAGAACAGATACGTGTTCTACCATTACGGACATTTTAGTCAGTTTTTGAAGTGATCAGTTTTTAGTGCACTGTTGCGCTTGCATCTGTTTTTTGCTTTGTATGCAGATATATTGATAACGTTTATTGGGTATAATTGTCCTTTGTATTATCTGCTGTACTATCGTACATACATGATCACTGTAGTTATTAACAGAGACGCTATTTTACTGTCATTACCGTTTGCAAAAATATTTAGATATACACTGTAGTTGGCTTCATCTTTGTATCATTAAATATCATTAACATATGTCATAGTTTTGCATACAGGGTAGTGGACGACTGTTTTCAGCTATGCATGATATGCACTGAGTTTCATATGCTGGCGTTGTTGCATTGTGTAGTTTCCATGTATATTAAACTATTGTTGTGCGGTTTACAGTCTGATATGATACTTCCTAAAACAGACCTGGAATGGCCTTGATAAAACTAAAAAAACTGGGTATAAATTATGGCATAATTGCTTTGAAACATCACTTTTGCAAGACACACTCAGCACTCTTCAAGTTTCTGTGAGCTAGGTTAATGCTTAGCACGAGAAGCTGCATGTTAAGATTATGCTAATATCATGGTGTAGCAAAGTCAATAAAAGTAAGCTTTATCAACAGCAGATGAAGTTACATGCATCATATTTACACAGTTTGAGGCTGCATACTACAAACTTTGCTTCACTGTACAGTAATGTTCACATGACAATGAAATAACCACCTGTCATGGAGGACACTCCTAAATGAAAAACTAAGCAGCGCCTGTTCATCAGAATAGTTTACGAAGCAGACGCACGAAGCTGTAGCAAAATTATTCCAGAAGAGACGAATGTAATACTTATAAGACAACATGAGACAAATATGGCACGTGAAAGACTGCTGTGACTCACTGTATTAATGTTCTCTGACAGCCTCTTCCATATGCACACGCAAGCGGCCGTTCAGCTTGTTAACCATTCCAAGAAAACTTTGACATTTTTTAAAGTTTAGAAAACGCCAGAATATTTCCAGAAACTAAGCTTGTGGCTTTTCATGCATGCTAACAGTATGGAAGAGGATGTCAGAAACTTAAGGAATGAGGCTACAGCTAGGTGAAAACAACATGTAGATACGATGTGACTGTATAAAGTACGCAAGAAAGCTTAGTCTACCGTCCGAAACCATGTCTGCAAAATTACCAAAAACTAAAAATAATCGTTGAAGGAAATTGTCATAATCTGCATAGGGAGTCTGGAGGAGAAAGTTGGTGGAAAGTACGGATATCAAAATGCACAATGAAAAGGTTGGTTGGTATTTCTCAGACACTTTCACTCAACAGTTTCACACTCACAGACGTAAGATTAAATTTGCAGCTAATATTGAATGCAATAAAACCATGTTCACTTCATCTGTACTCACAGAACGTGGTCTATTCTAAACTCCAACAATTTTAAACAGACCATGCCAATGGTCTATTCTAAATGTAGATGCTCCATGTCAATGGGACAGCTATGTTACCCCACTGACAGCAGGTTTTTCACATAGGAAATTGAAAGTATTAAATTTGGGGATATTAATGCCTTCAGTGCTTTGACGCTGTTGGTTGGGTGACAGGAAGGGCATCCAGCCTGTAAAAGCTGAGTGGTGAGGTACTGGCGTGGTTATCTGTCTGGAGCGAGGTGCAAATGATTTGCATATGGTCCAGCTGATGCTGATGCCACT
>Ga0209259_1000462_pt1 | contig 12028 bp, 11 predicted proteins | sample WorMetGr2BELIZE1_FD_187417 | JGI IMG/M metagenome (GOLD analysis project Ga0209259, IMG submission 187417) | Marine gutless worms symbiont microbial communities from Max Planck institute for Marine Microbiology, Germany - Inanidrilus... ...
GTGCGCGAAATAGCGTATAAGTGCTCTGAATTTAGCTTCCGAAAGCTGTGAACGCCTGAAATACCTGTTTTTTCCTTGCATAACATAACCTTGGCATACTCTCAAGATGCTAAAGTTATCTAGACCCAAAAGATTTCCATATTATCGGTACTTCGATATAGCTGTACTAGACCGCTCGCCGTATCTGTGATTGTTGTGATATAACTTGCTATTTCTATCTACCAACCGACAAGAGGAAAACCACCATGGCCCTGATTTCCATGCGTCAGCTGCTGGACCACGCCGCCGAGAACGGTTACGGTGTGCCTGCCTACAACGTCAACAACATGGAGCAGATGCGCGCCATCATGGAGGCGGCCGACACAACCGATTCCCCCGTCATCGTCCAAGCCTCCGCCGGTGCCCGCAAATATGCCGGTGCTCCCTTCCTGCGCCACCTGATCCTGGCTGCCATCGAGGAATGGCCCCACATCCCGGTGTGTATGCACCAAGACCACGGTACCTCCCCGGCGGTATGCCAGCGTTCCATCCAGCTCGGCTTCTCTTCCGTCATGATGGATGGGTCCCTCGGCGAGGATGGCAAGACGCCTACCAGCTATGAGTACAACGTAGAGACTACCAAGAAGGTGGTCGATATGGCCCACTCGTGCGGGGTTTCGGTGGAAGGCGAGCTAGGTTGCCTGGGCTCCCTGGAGACGGGGCAGGCGGGTGAGGAGGACGGCATCGGCGCCGAGGGCACGCTTTCCCACGACCAGCTGCTGACCGATCCGGAAGAAGCCGTGGATTTCGTCAAGAAGACCGGCGTCGACGCCCTAGCCATCGCCATCGGCACCTCCCACGGTGCTTACAAGTTCACCCGTCCGCCGACCGGCGATATCCTGGCCATCGAGCGGATCAAGCAGATCCACAAGCGCATCCCCAATACCCATCTGGTGATGCACGGCTCGTCCTCGGTTCCTCAGGACTGGCTGAAGATCATCAACGACCATGGCGGAGACATGGGTGAGACCTACGGCGTACCCGTCGAGGAAATTGCCGAAGGCATCAAGAATGGCGTGCGCAAGGTCAACATCGACACCGACCTGCGCATGGTCTCCACTGGTGCCATCCGCAAGTTCATGCACGACAAACCGGCTGAATTCGACCCGCGCAAGTACCTTACCGCCGCTACCAAGGCCATGTCCGAGATCTGCAAGGCGCGCTACGAGGCCTTCGGCACCGCCGGAAACGCCTCGAAGATCACCGCCCTCTCCTTGGATGTCATGACCGACCGTTACAAGAAGGGCGAGCTGGACCCGAAGGTCACCTGATCGCGGTGGCGAGTGTTTTTGGCGCATTGAAAAGGGGCACTTAGCGCCCCTTTTCTTTTTTTGCCGCAAATGAACGCAAATCAATTCGCGAATCATTTGTGTCCATTTACGTTGATTTTCGGCTGAATCTTTCTGTGTAAATGATCTACGACCAGACCAAGTTTCCCTGTCCCTGCTGCGGTTACCTGGTGTTCGACCGGGAACCCGGATTTCACCAGGTATGCCCCATTTGCGGTTGGGAGGACGACCTTTCGCAGCTGCGCTTTCCACTTATGCCAGGTAGTGCCAATGTAGTGGGCCTGTTCGAGGCCCAACAAAACTTCCGGAGCTATGGCGCGTCGGAACGACGCAAGCTGGGTCATATCCGTGACCCTGTGGAAGGCGAGACAGTCGAATCTGGTTGGCGGCCTCTGGACCCGGATCGGGACAACCCAGAACAACCCGATCGCGGCATCCGCTACGGAGACTCCCATCCCTGGCCGGACACCACCGTCCTCTACTATTGGCGTTCGACCTACTGGCGGCGCGTGGTCGGGTAACTATTGCCCCGAGCAGGAGGTGCGGTTTGCTGCGCTCACCACATCCTACGGCTGAAACGGGGTACTAGTATCCTTGAGGGACCCGATAACTACACAAAAAATTCACGCCTCGTCGGTCTGAGGCGAAGCCTCGCTAGAAATACCCTGCTTCTTTCTGGTGGCGCACAGCCAGTGATGGTGATAGCATTACCACCGATACGGTACGGCACCACATAGCCGCTGTCGCCGAAGTCGACCAGCCATTCTCGGTGCTGGTCCGGCGTGTCCTCGACGAGGCGATTTGTGGTTGAAGGCCGAGAATCTGCACGGCCTTCCTGATTGTTTCACCGGCTCGCTTGGCCGCGACGGGATTTTTGGGGCACAAGAGTTCGCGTAACCGTTGCAGGTCGCGGATTGCGCCGGGCGCGTACCTCACCTGTGGCATACAGGTGCTGGTAGCTCGTTTTCACTACCCCAGGTGGCAAGCCATGCATCCACTTCTTCGTCGGTCGCATGCTGGTCGGTAGCTTGGTACTCGTCCTAGGCCTTGAGCGCTTCTTGTCAGAAAGACTTCGCGCTGTTCCTCACGCTCAACGTACTGCCGGACTGCTTCATACATGATCCGGTGTGCCGACCGCTGTCGCTGGTCGGCCAGACGCTGGACTCATCCTTCCAGTTCGTCATCGATCTTGATCGCCGTAGTCATGACAGTTCCCCTATTATCACTGGCGAGGCTTTGCCTCAGACCGACGAGGCGTGAATTTTTTGTGCCACGCACAAACTTGTGATCCACAGATTACGCAGATTGTCGCAGATTATTTCTGTTCTTAAATCTGTGTACTCTGCGGATAACAGCAACGGACATAACGCCTCCGGGTGCAGCATGAAGAAACGGAGTTTTTGTGCCGTGCACAAACTTGACTCATTTGTAAAGATGCGGGTTCGTCAAGGAATCCTAGTTTCGCTTGATATTGCGGGTAGGTTTGCAGGTTGGGCAAAGGGCCAGGCCTGTCCCGACGGAGGAGGGAGCCAGCCTGGGGCCCGTGCCCAATATCGAATGTTGGGCACGCCGTGTCCCTGCGGCTTTGCCCAACCCACCTGACTGCAGATAACAGCGTAAACATGCAAAATTAGATGAAATGAGGTAGTAGTGAAAATCCTAATAGCATTTTTAAGCTGGACGGTAGTGGTGATTTTTAAAGTGATAGAGTAGATGGATTCATCGGTAATCATTCCGATTGCCACCGTTTTTCTCGTTACCTGACTCTAGATTTTAGCCCTCTCTTCCGGAAGAATACGCTTGGTCTGAACGATTGCGTTCATTGATAAAACGAACCGAAGATTTTTCAATTATGATTATCGAGACTAAAGTATACATCTGTCGAAAATTTCAGAGCGAAGATCTCGTTAAAAATGGCGAGAATACATCCGGTAGCTCGCAATATCACTGTAAAGCCGTGGTGCCTATGGCGTACTTGAGCGCAAAGAACGCACGACGGAAGAAAATAAAGAAATCATTATAAACGTTTAATCGGTCCTGCAGGTCGTTCGGCTCGCCGGGACAACAAGTCCGCCGTATCAGGCGGTAGCCAGCGTCAAGTGGCCCACCAGCGCGGATGCGGGTTTGACCTTGATCTCGATGTCGTACCCCAGCCGGGCAAGGTAGTCCATCAACTTGCGCTCGGACAGGTTGGTAAAGTCGCCACGCATCATGGCTGATACCTTCGGTTGAGGGATGTCCATGCACCGGCCGGCCTCTTCTTGGGTCAGACCGAGGTGCTGCACGGCGCGGGTAATTTCGATCACCAGGCCGGACTTGACCTTGAGCTTGTCGGCATCAGCCAAGTCGAGATCAGCGAACACGTTACCTGAGCTGGCTTCGATTTCGATACCTTCAATCACGCGTTTTGCCATGTCGTAGCTCCTTTGCCAGTACCTCGGCCACCTTCAACCTGGCGCGGATAATGTCGATGTCCTTTTTTGGGGTTGCGATCCCATTCTTGCTTTTCTTTTGGAAGAGGCGGCCGATCTGTGGGCTACGCGGTAATAGTCTTGGCGCCTTCCTTGGTTCCCAGAATCAGCACATCCGCCGGTCGCAGGGCAAAGAGACCGACGGTTACGACCCCGGCGATGTTGTTGATTTCCTGTTCCAGCTTCGGTGGATCGAGGATATCTAGGTTCCGGACATCCAGGATCGGATTGCCGTTGTCGGTAACGAATCCTTCGCGCCAGACCGGCGTGCCGCCGAGCTTGACCAGTTGCCGCGCCACATAGCTGCGGGCCATGGGGATGACCTCCACCGGCAGGGGGAATGCACCCAGCACATCGACCAGCTTGTCGCCGCCGGCGATACAGACAAATTTTTTACTGGCCGCGGCGATGATCTTCTCGCGCGTCAGGGCACCGCCGCCGCCCTTTATCAGCTGGAGCCGAGGGTTCGATTCGTCCGCGCCGTCCACGTAGAGATGGAGTTCCCCGGCGTAGTTGAGATCCACTACAGGGATCCCCCATTCCTTCAGGTGGGTCGTCGTTGCCTCGGAGCTGGAGACGGCCCCTTGGACGCGGCCCTTGACGGTGGCCAGAAAGTCAATGAAGTGATTGACAGTGGAGCCCGTACCGACACCGATAATGCCCTCGTCCACGTACTCCAGAGCGGCCTTAGCGGCGAGATTTTTCTTTTCGTCCTGGTTCATTCCGATCCTCCGCGTGCGGGTTTTGAGCCGTTCTCCATCATAGCAAAGCACCTGGCGGCCTTGTCCATTTTCGTTGATTTGCGGCTAACTCTTCCGTAACCTGAATCTGATCGGAGCTTAAGGGATCCCGTGGAATCCGCGTACCGGAGATTCGGCACCTTGGCACAAAATCAACTCACCCTGCGGCCGGACAGCCTAGTGCTCTACAAGGTTCGGCCCGCGCGCGTCCTGGCGCTCGGCGGAAAAATCGATATCGAGCTCGAGGGCGGACAGATCAAACAGGTGCGCCCTAAGGACGTCAAATTCCTGCACCCCGGACCGCTGCGCAGCCTGGCCGAGCTCGGCCCGCGGGAGGGTGAGCTTGCCGAGACATGGGAGCTCCTGGAAGGCAGCGAAACCGATCTGAGCGAGCTCACCGAGCTGATGTTCGGCGAGCAGTCTCCGGCGACGACCTGGGCCGCCTGGCAGCTGGTGGCGGAGGGGCTCTATTTCGAGGGTAGCCCGGAGGCCGTCAGGGTCCGAACACGCCGCGAAGTGGAGCAGGATCGGGCCGAGCAGGCAGCCAAGGCCGCTGCCGAGCGGAGTTGGAACGAGTTTCTGGAACGGTTGCGACGGGCCCGGCCTGTCCCGCAGGACGCGGAGCGCCTACGAGAGGTGGTGTGCCTGGCCCTCGGTGAGACCGCCTGCAGCCGTATTCTCCGGGCCCTGGGGTACCAGGAGACGGCGCAGAATGCGCACCGCGCCTTGATCCAGGTCGGCTATTGGCCGCAGGATTACAATCCCTACCCGGCCCGCGACCGGTTGCCGACTGAGGATCCGGACCTGCCGGTGCCGGATCTCCCGCACGACGAACGTCTCGATCTGACCCATCTGCCCACCTACGCCATCGATGATGAAGGCAACCAGGATCCGGACGATGCTTTGAGCCTGGATGGTGACCGGATCTGGGTGCATGTCGCTGATGTGGCCGCCCTAGTAGTGTCGAACAGTGACCTGGAGGGCGAGGCCCGGACCCGGGGTTGCAATCAATACTTGCCGGAGCGGACGGTCAAGATGCTGCCCCAGGCAGTGACGGAGCGTCTGGGGCTCGGTCTGCAGCCCGTTTCTCCTGCCCTGTCCTTTGGTTTTCGGTGTGGGGAGGCCGGTGAGCTGACGGACGTCGATATCCGGACTACGTGGATACGGGTCGAACGGTTGACTTACGAAACGGCCGAGCAACGGCTCAGAGAATCGCCCCTGGCCCGGCTGAATGCCCTAGCCGAGCGGTTTCGCGCACGCCGCACTGCCCAAAACGCCGCTGCGATCGAGCTGCCCGAGGTCAGTATGCGGGTGCGTAACGGAGAGGTCATTATTCGACCCCTACCACGGCTGCGCAGCCGCGACTTGGTAATGGATGCCATGCTCATGGCCGGTGAGGCCGCGGTCGGATTCTGCCTGGAACGGGAGATTCCGATCCCGTTTGCAACCCAGGCGGCACCGGACAAGATCGAACGGCCTGCGGACCTGGCGGCTATGTACGCCTACCGCCGGCGTTTCAAACCGACGCAGCTCACCGGCGTTCCAGGACCCCACTTTGGTCTGGGGCTGACCCGTTATGCTCGAGCGACAAGTCCGCTACGCCGTTACTCGGATCTGTTGGTGCACCAGCAGATCCGGGCCTGGCTGGCTGGAAACCGGCTACTCGATGCGCAGCAGGTCGCCGAACGCATTGCCGAAGCGGGGACGGCGGCCGCTGCCGTGCGGCACGCCGAACGGCTCTCCAATCAGCACTGGAAGCTGGTATACCTGCGCGCTGATTCAGAGTGGCAGGGAGAGGGGATAGTAGTCGATAAGGGCGAGCACAAAGTGGTGGTGTTGATTCCGGAGCTTGCCCTGGAGACGCGAGTGAGGTTGCGTGGGGATCCGGAACTGAATAGCCGGGTCCGGTTGACGCCGCGGGAGGTCGATCTGCCCGAGCTGACCTGCTATTTCCGGGTCCTCGAATAGGCAAAGACGAGCCTTTCGTGTTTTTTGACAACACTCGGATGCGTGGCACCTTGCGGCTGCTGCCGCAGCTGAGCGATGCCATCACCCGGTATTGGATTGTGGCGCAACGGTTTCCACGCGATGAATTTCTTGCATTGGAAATCCCCTGCGGCAACCACCCGGACGCCCGAGTACTCCGTTTCACTCTATTTTGCGGGTACGAATCGAGGGGTACACTAAGTTCCCTCACCCTAGGGGCTGTTGACATTTATCTGAGCGCGGGTGATTGCGAGGAATTTTTCGTGCTGACAAGGCGCGGCGAGGAGGAATAGCAGGCCTATTTTGACGAGCCGCAATGCCGTCAGCGCGGAAAAGGGCCACAATCGGCCCGTGAACGATGAATGTCAACAGCCCCTAGAGGTCAGAGTGGTGGATGTATCCGGAAAGTAGTGTGAAAAGATACTCACTTTCCTGACAACCTCCGCTACAATCGCCCATAGCAACAGAGTGTCCAAGTTGCCACAGGTCTTCCGATCCTGGTCAAGCCACCCAGCGGCGGGCCGAGCCGGTGTTGACATGCACGAAGTTGGATTTAGGGTAAAAGCCGACGCCACCCCGGCGCAAGGAGAGAGAGGAATCGCGCACCTAAAACACTAGTGTCCGGGATATTAATTGAATAAATTCAGATGGTTATTTGTTTCGAGATTGCTTAGATCGTAGTCCACATCGATAACCATCCGATTCAGCAATATTTTTCGCACATAGTCGGGCTCAAAATCTGTAGGATTGTATAGAGACCTGCGTCAATTGGGGCGCTTTTGGAGGTATCTCCATGATTCCTGGAGCGGGATCTTTTCAAAACCTGTAAATCGATTCAACTCGATGACATCCTAAAATCGGCAGCTTTGTTTTATCTTACAAGTGGTTACAAGATGGAAGAACTAGTTTCCCCGGACGCTAGTGAAGTGAAAACCTGAAATGTAATACCGATGAGGTACGCGCTGCAAGTCATCGCGCGCGAGCGCTGTTTCGTTGGTTTTCTGAGGCTGGTGCGCTATCGGCTCCGGCATAGTCTTTTTATCGGCGGTTGGGGCCCGAGCATTGAACGCGAGCGGATAGAGTATCTGAACTCGGCCGCAGCGATTCTTTACGATGCAATGTGCGATCAAATCGTCATGGTAGAGCAGTTCCGTATTGGTGCGTTGGAACATGGGCGGGGGGCCTGGACCCTGGAGCCGGTGGGTGGCGTCCTGAACCCGGGGGAAGATGCAGACGAGGTCGTGCGGCGGGAGGTAATGGAAGAAGCGGGGTGTGGGATTCTGGATCTGGAGCCGATCGGGGCCTATCATGTGAGTCCAGGCACGGCAGCGGACCGGGTTCGGCTTTTCTGCGGGCGGGTCGATGCAGCACGGGTAGGGGGTATTCATGGGTTGCGGGAGGAAGGTGAGGACACCCGGGTGATTGTGCTCGATACCGAACAGGCAAGAAGAGAGCTTTATTCGGGAAGAATCGACACGGCGACGGCCATTATCGCAATCCAATGGTTGCTGATGAACAGAGATCGGTTGCGGGTCATATGGAGTCGCTGAAGGAACTCACGCAAAGCCGCGAAGGGTACAAAAGGCGCGAATAATGAAGTGTACAGCAGTTGGGTTAATGCTGGTGCTGATGATTGGAGTTCCGCTTCCATGCACCGACGGTACTAAATATATGGGTGTGAGTGACAGGCTTCGTTTCACCGATACGCCATTGCGGAACAGCAACTTTCGTCCGGAACGAAGACATACCTCGGAGAAGCTCGTCATGGTCTCCGATGGTGGTAAGCTTTCGGCTCGGGCGACGAAGTTCTCGGCCAAGCACAAGCAATACGCCGAGCTGATAGAAAGCACCGCGCGCCGGTTTAAACTACATCCGGAGTTGCTCCATGCCGTCATCCGGGCCGAGTCGAACTATGACCCAAAGGCTGTTTCCCCCGCAGGGGCAGTAGGACTGATGCAGCTCACACGTGCCACCGCAGAGAGATACAAGGTGATCAATCGCCGCGATCCGGCCGAAAACGTCCGTGGGGGAGCACAATATCTACGTTATCTGCTCAACAGGTTCAGCCAAAACCTGCAATTGGCCCTGGCCGGATACAATGCCGGCGGGAGTGCCGTCGTCAAGTACGGCAAGCAGATCCTTCCCTATCCGGAAATATTGCGGTATCTGTGGGTCGAATATGCGGCCATGAATCGCTGACCGGGGTGTTGCCCGCACCACATATCCTGCCTGGGACTCACTGCTTTTTGAGCTTCTCGTCTATCTCGCGCTCGGCCTCGGCCCAATCTTCGGCCTCGAAGCCCGGCGCGAAGTTGCGCTTTTCGGCCTTGTAGTAGGCCGCTTCCTCGATCATCACCAGGCGTTCCTCGGAGCCGACCGCGGCGGCGGGCGGTTCGGTCTCCGCGGGTGATTGGGAGCTGGGTGCGGGTCTAGTTCCCGGGCTAGAGGTATCTTCCGGGGACGGTAGGGGGGTCGCCCGAGTCGTTGGATGCGACGTGGTGGCCGGCGCCTTCTTGGTAACGGTCTTTCCGTCCGCCGTAACCTTCTTCGGGGGTGATGCCTTCTTTGCTGCTTCATCCTGTGCGGACGGCTTCTTGGTCGCTGTCATTTCCGTGACCGTCTTGTTCGCCGTTGCTTGTTTTGCAGTGGCTTTTGGGGTCACAGTCTTTTCGGTTTCCGCCTTCTTTTTCTCGTATGCCATCTTTAACCTTCTTTTCGACTTTCTGATGTATGGGTTCGTATGATAACTGTTCCTGCCGGCCAGGAAAGACCGCTGGGATCCTTGAGGGACCCGAATCTTTACAAATGAGTGCAAATTGTTGCACTGCATAAAAAAGTTCGCACTCGGGCGTAGAAAATTCTGCAACGACAAGAATCCTGTGTAATCCTGTCCTATTGGGGTTTTGCAACGAAACTCGAGTTGAGCGCTCGTCGGTCTGAGGTAAAACTTCATTAGTTTATCAGGTATCGAAGATTCGATCATAGTAGCGTGCCCGGTAGAGTAAGCGGGGACGTTCACCGTCCTCGAACCCGGTCCGGGTGTGCAGCGTGTTGTTGTTCACCAGGCCCCAACCGGCCTCCAACCTGACCGAGAAATGCCGGGCGGTCCTACCGCGCAATATACCTTTGAGGCAGGAGACGGCCGCTGTCGTAAGGGGATCGTCCCGCCATCGAATACTGCGCGTTCGGTCCGTGTAACGCATGTGCAGATGACCGGCCGGGTGCACGGAGAAAACGGGTCCGGAGCGTTCCGGCCGCGCTGCCTGTCCACCCCCTCGATTGGCCGGGATGGTCATCGCCTGCGGGTGCATAAGGGCACGCACGAATTCCGGGTTCCGGTCGCGCAGCAATAGATACGCGATCTCGTGGTCCAGGAGATGGTTCTCGCCGCCGGCCGCTGCCGGTCGGACACAGTGCAATAAGGTCCCGTAAATCCAGCGGTCCGGCGCATTGTAGTACCCATCGGTATGCCAGGCGAGCGGACGGTTGCTGTAGGGGATGTAACCCTGGTGCCGGGCGTCGGATCGGACCGTCAATGAGCTGATGGCATCCTCGTCCGCGCCCAGGTTGTGATCCAGGCGCGTCAGGCCCAGCCGTGCACCGAGCAGGCGGGGGATCTCCTTCTCCGGATCATCGCCGCTGGGGCTTGTATAGATAGCCATGTTTGCGCGGCGGCAACGGGCCCGCAGGGCTTCGGCTTCGGGGGGTGTCAGCCGGCGCGGGTCACGGATCTCTACGATCAGGTCTTCGAGCCGGGTCGGGTATTCACTAAGCTTACGCACTCGCCACAGGGCGTAGTCTTGGGGACGATCGAGATCGAAGGGGTAGGTCAATGCCATTGAGTTAAGTGTTACCGGTCGGCAAAAAAGAGAAAAGACTACGAATCACGCGAATCCACGCGAAATTGTTATCCCGAATCGAAGGGAAGGACCTTTCATCCCGAACTGAGGAGCCGTCTGGTTAAAAATAGCTCGTAGGCTGGGTTCAGGTACGAACCCGGCACTCGGCATACGGTTGGGACGAACCTGGCATCCGGTCTTAGGCAAGAGTCTTTTCCCTCCGGACAACGCCAAATCATTCAGGATTGCTTTTAACCGGACAGCTTCTCAGGTTCGGAGAGGGATTCGCGCGGATTTGCGTGATTCGTAGTTTTCCTTTCGATGCGGTTCGCTGCCTGCCTGTCAGCAGAGAGGTGCTCACTCCATCCTACAACCTGGGTACCCGCAAGGGGGACCCTATATGGAACCACGAAAGGCACGAAAGAACACGAACCTTCCTTCTTGTCCTTTCGTGGTTGGTAGTGGTGATTTTTGAAGTGATATCTAGCCAACAATCAGCAATAATTCGGTATTATATCGGTGTATGAAGAGTTTTAAACAAATCTCATGCATTTTAACACGTGCCAACTGTTGCCGTAAGGTATTATTCCAACGCTCAATATGAGCCGTTTCCCCCATTTCTTTACCCACAGGGCGCTGTTGCTCGCTCGGAATGACGGCTTGATACGCGCTCCAATAATCACTGAAAACGATGGCTTCTTTCATAAGCAGACGGTACGCGATCCCAGAGTATCCGACAGGTATTTTCGGTGCGATCACCGCAGGCAGAGGCGACGACTTCTCGGGTCTCTCTGTTCATGGCAATCCAGACCCACACTTTGTCTTTGCTACGAAAGACAAAGGACCGCAACTCATCCATCTCCAGCACAGGAATCTTTTTGCACTCAACAGGTTGTAGCGTCTCTTCAAGGGGTGGGAGGTCATTCGCCTGTTCTTTTAACCAGGCGCTCAATGTTCGGCGCGAGATCCCAAACGTCCGTTCAACCCCGCGCGTACTGCATCTTTCCTGATAAACGTTTATAATGAGTTCTCCGTCGCGCGTTCTGTGCGCTCAAGTACACCATAGGCACCACAGGCTTTACAGTGATATTGCGAGCTACCGGACGCATTTGTGCCATTTTTAACGAGATCTTCGCTCTGACATTTGCGACAGCTGTATACTTTAGTGTCGATAATCATCGTTGAAAACTCTTCGGTTCGTTTTATCAATGAATGCAATCGTTCAGACCAAGCGTATTCTTCCGGAAGAGAGGGCTAAAATCTAGAATCAGGTAACGAGAAAAACGATGGCGATCGGAATGATTTCCGATGAATCCATCTACCCTATCACTTCAAAAATCACCACTACCTCGTTTACGTGATGCGGCTCACCGTATCCTTCCATGAGGCCCCACATGTCAACCCCAGGGCGTTGGATTTGCACTCTCTCATTCAGTCTGTCGGTGTGCTCCCCGCGTTGTCCGCAGGCGGAGTGTCCACTGTTTCATCTGCAGCCGATAGGCAGCGGGTAGATTACCGTGCCTCTCTCTGTGTCCTCAGTTCGCACAGTACCCAGCGTCCGGTGTCGATCAGGGTGGGCACTGCCGGTGCCTTGACCACCTTCTATCCGTGCCGGCTCGCAGCCGGTCACCTCATCTCGCATGCGTCCCTCGGCGCCGGCGACA
>Ga0209259_1000463_pt1 | contig 12021 bp, 9 predicted proteins | sample WorMetGr2BELIZE1_FD_187417 | JGI IMG/M metagenome (GOLD analysis project Ga0209259, IMG submission 187417) | Marine gutless worms symbiont microbial communities from Max Planck institute for Marine Microbiology, Germany - Inanidrilus... ...
CCTTTCCACCGATGTAGGTGTCGTCGACTTGGGTGTGATTGCCCATGTCGCCGTCGCGATCCTTCAACCACGTCTCGCGGATGCGTTGCGCCAGAAACCAGGCGGACTTTTGCGTGATGCCGAGTTCGCGGGCCATCTGGGTGGACGGGATGCCTTTACGGGCGCTCGTGAGCATGTAGATGGCGAGCAGCCATTTCTGCAGGGGAAGGCAGGATTCCGCCAACACTGTGCCGGTACGCACGCTGAAATGTTTCCTGCAGCTCCTGCAGCGGTAGGGCATGGCTTCGTGGTCTCTACACTCACGAATGTCGACGCTGCCACAATGCCCGCAGGTGGGAAGCGTACTGCCCCAGCTACGCTTTTCGAAGCAGAGCCGCGCGGCGTCTTCGTTTGGGAAGCACTGAAAAAACTCAGAAGTGCTGAGGATGCCGCCTGCAGACATGATTATATCTCCTCTTCCTTAGAACAAAGGTAACCATTTTTCTGCACGTTAAATGGGAAACTTGGCTAGTTAAATATATAGGTTCCAAAGTTATCTAGACCCTCACTATCTGCTCAGCAGTACTGGGGGACTGTCTTTTTAGGATATGGTGAGCCTTGGCCGGGCAGGGACGCTTGGCCCGCAGAGAACTGCATCTTTAGATGGTCCCATGCCCAACCAGCTGGGCACGCCCACTGTCTACAGATATAGACTACCTAGCTTGAAAAATCCCATCTTCGGGATTTCTCCGGTCAGTCCACGAAGAGTGAGCTGACGGATTCTTCGTTCGAAACTCGGCGCATGGTCTCCGCCAGCAGCTCGCCGATACTCAGCTGGCGAATCTTGGGACAGGCGGCTGCATCCGGATTCAGCGGAATGGTGTTGGTAACCACCAGCTCATCCAACCGGGATGCGGCGATATCCGAGACCGCCGGCCCGGAGAGTACCGGGTGGGTGCAATAGGCAACCACCTGGGCGGCCCCGTGTTCCTTGAGCGCGGCGGCGGCACGACACAGGGTACCCGCGGTGTCTACCAGGTCGTCGATCAGGACACAGGAGCGGCCTTCCACGTCGCCGATGATGTTCATGATCTTGGCCTCATTGGCCCGCAGCCGACGCTTGTCGATGATTGCCAGATCGGCTTCGTCGAGCCGCTTGGCCAACGCCCGGGCACGTACTACACCGCCCACGTCGGGGGACACCACAAGCAGATCAGGGTACTTTCGCCGCCAGACATCGCTCAGGAGGATGGGCGACGAATACACATTATCCACCGGTATATCGAAGAAGCCCTGAATCTGGTCGGCGTGCAGATCCATCGTGAGGACACGATCCGTACCGGCATGACCGAGCATCTTGGCAACGAGCCGGGCCGTGATGGGTACCCGTGCCGAACGGGGACGCCGATCCTGACGCGCATAGCCGAAGTAGGGAATGACTGCGGTGATCCGTTTCGCCGATGCCCAACGCAGGGCATCAATCATCACCAATAGCTCCATCAGATTGTCGTTGGTGGGCGCACTCGTGGACTGAACCACGAACACGTCCCGACCGCGGACGTTCTCCCGGATCTCCGTCATCAGCTCGCCGTCGCTGAACTGACTTACGACGGCCTTTCCCAATGGGATGTTCAGGTGGGTCGCGATTTCCGCGGCCAGCTGCGGATTGGCGTTTCCGGAAAACACCGTCATCTGAGTAGCGGGCACGACTAACCTCTCTGTCAAGCCAACGACCGTAAATAACCGGTCATCAAACCCCGATTCAGAAAGCTCCTCGGCCTTGCATCCGCGCTTCTCCCCTGACGCCGAAACGGGACAATCGTTGGCCACAACCCCTAGCGAGGCTTCGCTTCAGACCGACGAGGCGTGAATTTTTGGGTCATGGGTAAGTTTAAGTGGAACCTCTTCGACCCGCTCCTCCGTGGCCCTCTCGCTACGCTTGGGGCAAGCCTCTCCCGCGTAGCGCAGACATCCCGCCTGCACTCTCGAATGATGAATGCGGGAGTAAGCATCTCCCTCATCATTCCGCATTCAGCAGGCGGGACGCCTGCGCTACGGGAAACCCGAGGGGTACATGGCTGGGGCGCCAGGATTCGAACCTGGGTATGCAGGGATCAAAACCCTGTGCCTTACCGCTTGGCGACGCCCCATGAAAGTTAGGCGATCTCCGCTAAACGCTACCCCGTCTTACTTGCCGTTGCGTCCGGCTGCTCAGGTGCCGGCTAGTGTTTCGTCCATGGATTACCTTGAAAGTAGCGCAGGCGTCTCGCCTGCAGACGATGAGCAGGCGGGGACGCCTGCGCTACGGCATCATCCCGCATTCACCATTCTCCGCATTCATCACTCCTAGCCGGTTGTCGTGCCGTAAAGGGGCGAACGATTCATTCCGCGGGCGACGAAGGCAGAGAAACGCGGCGGCACCAGCGAGTAAGCGGCATGTGCCTGTGCTGCGGTCGCAAAGGTGCAGAACACACAGGCCCCGGTCCCAGTGAGCCGCGGCCGACCAACGGTGGCAAGCCAATCCAGGGCTGCTGAAACCTCAGGGTAGCGCCTCCGGACGACCGCCAGACAGTCATTCCGATCATCGCCAGCAATGAAACTCCCCATTGTTATTGGAGCCGAATCCCTTGTCAATTCTCCGTCTGAGAAAACTGCTCCGGTAGCTACCTGGCCCCGCGGTACCAGCACCAGGTACCAGAGCTGCGGCAGATCGGCAGGGGTCAGCACTTCACCGATCCCTTCTCCCCAGGCAGCACGCCCGTAAATGAAGATCGGGACATCCACGCCCAGCGTCAGGCCGAGCCTCATCAGCTTGGGTTTGGTAAGACCCAGCTCCCAGATTCGGTTCAGCGCTACCAGTGTCGTCGCCGCATCCGAGCTGCCTCCACCCAACCCGCCACCCAGCGGCAGACATTTCTCTACCTGGATGTCGACGCCGAGACTGCTGCCAGCCCGCTCCTGCAGCAGGCACGCCGCGCGCACTACCAGATCGGACTCTTCCGGGACCCCGGCGAGTCCGGAAGCACGCCTGATCCGACCGTCGTCGCGCGGCGCGAAGAACAGACGGTCTTGCCGGTCGATGAACTGGAACACGGTCTGGAGGCGATGATAACCGTCGGGACGCTGCCCGAGGACACGTAGCATGAGATTGAGCTTGGCCGGGGCGGGCCAAGGGCGCCCCCGGGAGAGGGAAGTCATCAGGGCTGGAAGTCGGAACGGGTAAAGCTGTGGCGGCCGATCAGGCGCAGGAGATATTCGTGGTCCGGATCCCGGTTCAGGGCCGCCGCCCAGGTCTGCCTCGCCTCATCGTGCCGCCCCAAGGTCCAGAGCACTTCACCTAGGTGCGCGGCGATCTCGCCGTCGGGCAGCATGGCCAATGCCTTGCGCAAATATTCCAGGGCCCGTTCCGGGTTTCCCAAGCCAAACTGGACCCAGCCCATGCTGTCGAGTATGGCAGGATCGTCCGGTTTCAGGGCTAGGGCGCGCTCGATATAGGATAGAGCTTCGGCAAAACGCTCGGTCCGGTCCGCCAGGCTATAGCCAAGAGCATTGAGGGCCTCCGCGTTATCCGGATCCGCGGCGATGATGGCCCTGAAATCGCTTTCCATGAGATCGAGCCGATCCAATGATATGGCATGCAGGCCGCGCGCATAGCGGAGGTCGTGATCGTCGGGAAAGGCCGCTAATGCTTCGTCATAAACCTCCATTGCCTCGCGCGATCGGTCCAAGTCGGCCAGGGTCGTACCCTCGACTAGGTAAATCATCGCTGCCTCTTCGGGCCATTGGTCGCGCAGTTGCTGAAGGATCTCGCGCGCGCGTTCCACCTTCCCCTGCTCGGCACGCATCAGTGCAACCCGAATCCGGGCATCGACGGCGTGTTCGCCCTCCACCTTGTGGTACCAGGACACGGCGGCTTCCAGGTTATCCGCCAGCTCTTCCGCCTGCCCGAGATAATAGGCGGAGTCGCCCTGGCGCTCGCCGGTATCATGCAGACGAACGAGGTAGCTGCGGGCCGCCTCCGGATCCTCCAGCTGCAGGGAGAGGACACCTAGGGCAAACAGGACATCCGGTTCCTTCGGCGCATTGCGTAACACCTGCTTGAATACGTTGCGGGCGCGGGAGAATTCCTGCTCGTCGACGAGCAGCTGCGCATAGAGCAAGCGCAGACTCCGATCATCGGGGTTCTCACTGACGAAGGCCTCCAGGACCTGGCGCGCCTGCTTACGATCGCCACGATTTAAGAGCAATTGGACCCGAAAGATGCGCGGCAGATTCCAGCCCGGACGCAGCCCCGATGCCCGCCGCGCCGCCGCCAGCGCTTCTTCGTGCTTATCGACACCGGCGGCGACTACGGCCCTGGCGAACCAGGCATCGGCACTCTCCGGCTCTTCGGAAGTCAGCGTCTCCATGAGCTTCAGACGCCGATCCGGAAGTTTCAGCCTGGAAACGAGGTGGGCCGCTTGGCCATAACCATCTCTACCCTCCTCCGCAGCCAGAGCGATGATACGTCGCAAGTGCTCTGCGGCGGCAGATATGTCATTGGCCCCGAGTCGGGCGTAGGCCGCCAACTGGTGGGCACCGATCGCATCGGGGGACAGCTCGAGCCAGACTTCCACAGTCTGCTGCATGGCCTCGGCGTCGTCGAGGGTGAGAGCTACGTTGGCCGCCAGCTCCGCTAACCTGGGATCCCGGGCCAGACGCGCACCGTGCAGGAAGTGGGTAAAGGCCGTTTTATGCTCACCGCGCTGGCTGGCGATCTGCCCGACGAGAACGGTGTAGACGAGATCCGCCGCTAACGTGGAGGAACCTACGCTCTTCGGCGTCTCCGCTGCGGGTTGCACAGTGGCTTCGGACGCCTGTTCCCGCTTGGCTGCAACGCCGGCGAAGGATCGGGTCTCACCCGGAGCTGACAGACCGACGTACCCGGCAACCGCCGGGATGAGAAGGAGGGAGAAATAAAAGCCGGATCGGCTTCGCAGCAAGGTCATATTTGAAGGTAAACGCGCGTTGACGAGCTTAAGGTGCAGTATAACCGCTGAGCTCTCGGTTAAAAACCTACTAAGTTCTGCGGATGTGGGGAACAGGAACCACGAAAGGACACGAATTCACACCTAATCTAAGGATGCGTGCCCTTTCCTGCTGTTCGCGGTTTTCCGGTTTCCGTACACAATTCACGCCTCGTCGGTCTGAGGCAAGACCTCGCCAGGTCTCATGAAACCATGTCGCCCCATGAGCCGCATCGGCACACTTGCATATAGATCGCCGATACCAAAGAATCGAAACCGGTTTCTTCCAGGAAGTATGCTTTACAGATGGCGATTCTGGTAGTCGGACTCAATCACAAAACCGCTCCCGTGGAGATCCGCGAACGTGTTGCCTTCGGACCGGATATTCTAGCGGGCGCCCTGCGCAGTCTCACCGCGCTGGTGCCGATCCGCGAGGGATGTATTCTGTCCACCTGCAACCGCACCGAGATCTACTGCTCCGTGAGTGCCGATGGGGAGGATCCGGTTACCGACTGGTTGGGACGATTTCACGGCCTGGACCCGGCCCGGATGTGGCCTTATCTCTATACACGGCTGGACCGCGAGGCGGTTGCTCACCTGTTGCGAGTGACCAGCGGACTCGATTCCATGGTGCTCGGCGAGCCTCAGATAATGGGCCAAGTCAAGACTGCCTTCCAAGCGGCCAGCGCCGGCGGAGCCACGGGCAAGCTGCTTGGCCGGCTGTTTCAGAACGCCTTCGCGGTGGCAAAACAGGTACGCACGGATACTGCCATCGGCAACAGTCCGGTCTCGGTGGCCTTCGCGGCAGTCACCCTGGCGCAGCGAATCTTCAGCGATCTGAACGACCAAACCGCCCTGCTCATCGGTGCCGGTGAGACCATCGAGTTGGCCGCACGTCACCTCCAGCAGCATGAAATCGGGTGCATCCTAGTCGCCAACCGCACTGTCGAGCGCGCCCACGGTCTGGCCGTTCAGTGCAACGGCTCCGCCATTACCCTGACCGAAGTGGCAAACCATCTCCCGCAAGTGGACATCCTTATCACTTCCACCGCCAGCCCACTGCCTATCCTTGGTAAGGGAACCGTGGAGCGGGCCCTCAAACGACGCAGGCATCGACCCATCTTCATGGTGGACCTTGCCGTGCCTCGCGACATCGAGCCGGAAATAGGCGAGTTCGACGACATCTATCTCTACACCGTGGACGATCTCCGGGATGTGGTGGCGGAAGGCCTGCGCTCGCGTCGCGAAGCTGCCGAACAGGCCGAGGAGATTATCGACTTCCACACCGAGGAGTTCCTGTGCTGGCTGCGTTCCCTGGATGCGGTGACCATGATCCGGGACTACCGCGACCGCGCCGAATGCCTGCGCGATCAGGTGCTTGCCAAGGCTCTGCGCCAACTCGAAGGCGGCAAGCCTCCCGCCGAGGTCGTCGGCTTCCTGGCACACACCCTCACCAACAAGCTGTTACATGGACCCAGCACCTGCCTCCGCCAAGCCGGACGGGAGGGCCGGGAGGAGTTGTTGGAGGCCGCCAACGAGCTCTTCCAGCTCAATGTCGAGTCGGACACTTCTGCATGAACCCCTCCATTCGTGACAAGCTCGAACAGCTCGCGGACCGCTTCGGCGAGATTACCGCCCTGCTGGCCGATCCCCGGATCCAGGAGGACCCGCGGCAGTTTCGCGCGCTGGGCCGGGAATACGCCCAGCTGGAGGCCGTGGTGACCTGTTACCGGGATTACCGGCAAATCGAGGACGAAATCGCCACTGCCGAGGAAATGATCGCAGACCCGGAGCTGGCGGAGCTGGCCCGCGAGGAGGTCGCCGCCGGCACAGCGCGGCAGAAGGCCCTGGAGCCGGAGCTGAAGCGACTACTCATACCCCCGGACCCCCACGACCAACGCAATGTCTTTCTGGAAATCCGCGCCGGTACCGGCGGTGCGGAGGCGGCCCTGTTCGCCGCCGACCTAGCCCGCATGTACCTGCGCTTCGCCGAGCTCAGGGGCTGGGCGGTCGAGCAGCTGAGCGCGAGTGTCGGTGAGCTCGGCGGCTACAAAGAGACCGTGCTGCGCATCAGCGGCGGCGGCATCTTCTCGCACCTTAAATTCGAGGCCGGCACCCACCGCGTCCAACGGGTACCCGAAACCGAGTCCCAGGGTCGCATCCACACCTCAGCCTGCACCGTCGCGGTGCTGCCCGAAGTCGAAGCCATCGACGAGATAGCCATCGACGCCAAGGACCTGCGCATCGACACCTACCGCGCTTCCGGCGCCGGCGGCCAGCATGTGAACAAGACCGACTCGGCGGTACGCATCACCCACCTGCCGTCCGGGATTGTAGTGGAGTGTCAAGACGAGCGCTCCCAGCACAAAAACAAGGCCCGTACCCTGTCCCTGCTACAGTCCAAGCTCCTGTCCCAGGCCCAGGACGCCCAGCTCCACGAGCAGGCACGATCCCGCCGGCTCCAGGTCGGCAGCGGCGACCGCTCCGAACGCATCCGTACCTACAATTTTCCCCAGAACCGGATGACCGACCACCGCATCAACCTGACCCTGTACAGGCTCGATGAAATCATGACCGGGCAGTTGAGCCAGGTTATCGACCCCCTGCTCCAGGAATACCAGGCACAGCAGTTAGTGGCCTTGATGGACGCTCCCGGCTAACATGGAACGGGTAGGACCTTTACGGAAGAGTTCGCCACAAATCAACGCAAATGGACGCAAATTTTTCAAGGTGCCCTAAAAACGAAACAATCCACGAGAATCCGCGTAATCCATGGACAAACAAAAAAGAATACGATCTTTGGCAACCGATTTGCATTTATTCGCGTTCATTTGCAGAAAAAATGAGAAGTCAGAGCCTCCCGGTAATGGGAAGCGAAGGCCGAGTATCGGAACAGCGCTCCGGGAGGCCACCGCAGCACTGGCGGTGTTGTCTCAGGCCTCCCCTCACCTAGAAGCGTCATTGCTGCTGTGCGATGCGACCGGGCACACGCGCACGCAGCTCCTGGCCTGGCCGGAGACCGAGCTCAGCGAGACGGACCTGGCACGTTTCGAGGCCTTGGTCCAACGCCGCCTCGCCGGCGAACCCATCGCCTATATCCGGGGACGACAGGCATTCCGGACCCTAGAGCTGCAGGTCACCCCCGCTACCCTGATCCCGCGCCCGGAGACGGAACTCTTGGTAGAGCTGGCACTGGAACAGCTCCGCGCCGATGCACCGCTGCTGGTCCTAGATGCCGGCACTGGGAGCGGTGCCATCGCCGCCGCGTTGGCCTTCGAGCGACCCGTCTGGACCCTGATCGCAACCGACCACAGCCTGGCAGCCGCCTGCATGGCCGGCAACAACCTCCGCACCTACGCCCCCGGGAATGCGGACGTCGTCGCCTGCGACTGGCTGACGCCTATCGCCGAGCGGTCGCTAGACGCCATCATCAGCAACCCCCCATACATCCCCGCTACGGATCCCCACCTCAGGCTGGGCGACTTACCCTGGGAGCCGTACAGTGCCCTGGCCGCCGGCCCTGACGGTCTCGACGCCATCCGACCCTTGAGCGCCCAGGCAGCCTCCCGGCTGCGGCCCGCCGGACTCATCGTCTTGGAGCATGGCTTCGATCAAGGATCAGCAGTGCGCACGATCTTCATGCGGCATGGATTCGAAGACATCCGCACCCACCCTGATCTCGCAGGCCGGGAACGGGCCACCACAGGACGGCTCCCAGCCTCCGAATTCACCCGGATTCAATACTGAGTTTCTGTCTCGAAAGAAGGTGCAAGCCGGACAGTCCCTACCGGATGATATTCGTAACCTGCCAAGTCTTATCCTGCAGCGTCATGCGAATATGGGTGGCGTCCTTACCCAGTTCCCCCAGGCGAACCAGGAAGCGGTCATAGGACTCGAAAAATGCAAAGTCGATTGCGGCCATGAGGTAGGGCGACCGCCTGTCGGTTGCGCGGGTAGTAGCCTGCTGCAGGGTATCTCGGACCCATTCGAGGGTAATGGCCTGCCCCAGGGCGGCGTCACCCCGGTGCTGCAAGTTCTGCTGCAGCCAAGTCAGGGCGTTGTCAGCGGCCAGTGAGGGGCGGGAGCGGAAGTCGAGGTTATCTTCCAGGCGCTCCTTGTAATTGCGGCGGATGGCCGGTATGTCCACGAGTTGTTCCAAGGCCCGTGGATCGCTACTGCCGAGGGCAACGTCGAGGCGATAGAGATGGTAATAAGGCCAAACCCCAAAGGCCACGAGGGCAAACAGGATCAGGTAACGGAGAAGTCGCATCTCGAGACTCCAAATCAGGGGAGAATTTCCTCTATTATCTTATGCTCCCAAGAGGTTCTGCGCACCCCTGGATTGAGTGGAATGACCCATGCTCACAATTTTCTCTTCTTCAGGTGCACCAGCAGCAGGGAAACTGCCGCCGGGGTGACTCCGGGGATGCGGGCCGCCTGGCCGACGGTCGCGGGCCTGACCCTGACCAGTTTCTCCCGTACCTCTGCGGATAGTCCCCGGATATGCTTAAAGTCGAAATCAGTGGGTAGACGCCGGGCCTCCTGGGCTTGCCGATGGTCGATCTCCTTGCGCTGGCGGTCGATGTAACCGGCATATTTACACTGGATCTCCAGCTGCTCCGCCGCCCTGGGATCCGCCACTCCTGGACCGAATCCGGGGAGATGCTTGAGCGAGCGGTAGGTCACCTGGGGCCTTGCGAGCAGATCCAACGCCCGGCTCTCCCGGCGCAGCTCCTCACCAAGGGCCTCCCGGAGTAGATCCGTGTCAACAGCATCCGGGCGTATCCAGGTATCCCGCAACCGCGCGCGTTCATGTTCGATACTCTCACGCTTCTGCCCAAAAACCCTCCATTGTTCATCCCCCACAAGACCCAATCGACGGCCGATCTCGGTCAGGCGCAGGTCGGCATTGTCCTCACGCAGGAGCAGCCGGTATTCGGCCCGGCTGGTGAACATACGGTAGGGTTCCCGGGTACCGCGGGTGATGAGGTCGTCTACCAGCACCCCCAGATAGGCCTGATCCCGGCGCGGACACCAAGGTTCATCGCCCCGGACCTGCAGGACCGCGTTGAGTCCTGCAAGCAAACCCTGCGCCGCCGCCTCTTCATAGCCGGTGGTACCGTTAATCTGACCGGCAAAAAAGAGCCCTTTGACGAAACGGGTCTGAAGCGAGGGCTCGAGGTCCCTGGGATCGAAGAAGTCATACTCGATCGCATAGCCGGGACGGGTAATGCGGGCCTGCTCGAAGCCGCGCATGGACCGGACCAGGTCCAGCTGTACATCGAAGGGCAGGCTGGTGGATATGCCGTTGGGGTAGACCTCACAGGTCCGAAGCCCTTCGGGCTCGATGAAGACCTGGTGCGAACCTTTGTCGGCAAAGCGCACGACCTTGTCCTCGATCGAAGGGCAGTAGCGTGGCCCGACCCCCTCGATTACCCTGGTGAACATGGGCGAGCGTGACAGGCCCGCGCGGATGATTTCGTGGGTGTGGGCGTTGGTGTGGGCGATATGGCAGCTTACCTGGCGCGGATGGTCCTGTGCCTGCCCCAAAAAGGAGAAGACGGGCACGGGATCATCACCGGGCTGTTCCCGGAGCACTGAATAGTCGATGCTGCGTCCATCGATCCGGGGCGGGGTCCCGGTCTTGAGCCGTTCGACCCGGAAAGGGAGCTCACGCAGCCGCCGGGCCAGGGCATTGGCAGGCGGATCCCCGGCACGCCCGCCCTCATAGTTGGTAAGGCCGACATGGATTCGACCCCCGAGAAAGGTCCCTACCGTCAACACCACGGCGGGTGCCCGGAAGGTCAGATCTGCCTGGGTAAGAACGCCTGCGATCCGTCCGTCTTCCAACAGCAGGTCGTCCACTGCCTGCTGAAACAGATCCAGACCTTCCCGATGCTCGATCACTTGCCGCACCGCAGTCTTGTAAAGCATACGATCGGCCTGGGCACGGGTCGCACGCACGGCAGGACCCTTGCGGGCGTTGAGGATACGAAACTGGATGCCCGCCCTGTCGGCCGCGCAGGCCATCAGTCCGCCGAGGGCATCGATCTCCTTGACCAAGTGACCCTTGCCGATACCCCCGATGGCCGGGTTGCAACTCATCTGACCGATGGTCTCGATATTGTGGGTAAGCAACAGGGTACGTGCTCCGACCCGCGCCGCAGCAAGAGCCGCCTCCGTCCCCGCATGTCCGCCGCCGACCACAATGACATCATAAGTCTCTGCTGCTAACATACGGTTTACCAGTGGTTAACCACCGCGGCCTCATTGAAGCGAGCGGTCGCTGCCAACACATTCCTATAGTGCATTATTTTAAGTAGGCCTGAACATGGCGACCATTGTTCCCATAGCGGATCGGCATGCCATCAAGACCGTATCCTTTGTCCTAGAGTAGCAGGATCCCTTATAGGAAGACATTTTGACACTCTTGATGGCACTGCATTCCAGAGTACGCAATAAACTACCCCGAGTAACCAGGCAAGAAGGGATCCCTTTTAAGATTGTCATCGGTTCGGGAGAACTCTCTGCAACCGGGCGGCCAGCAGGCATGGGAACTTGTTGTCCAGAAGAACTTCCTTGTGGTTAGCTACCATATCTATACACGTTGGAACGATATTTGGCGTGAAGCGCTGGAGTTGCTGACGCCTTTTGTTCCCATTCTTGCCAAGGAGTGGGGAATCTCCGTGATCGGGCTTCAATACGTCGATCAGTTCCGGGTGACAGAGGTGCACGACCAATTTCGGGCAGGCCATCTGTTACGAGAGGGGTCCCGGTTCGTATCCAATGCCATTAAGTTAAGCGGTAGTGGTGATTTTTGAAGTGATAGGGTAGATGGATTCATCGGTAATCATTCCGATCGCCACCGTTTTTCCCGTTACCTGATTCTAGATTTTAGCCCTCTCTTCCAGAAGAATACGCTTGGTCTGAACGATTGCGTTCATTGATAAAACGAACCGAAGAGTTTTCAATTATGATTATCGAGACTAAAGTATACAGCTGTCGCAAATGTCAGAGCGAAGATCTCGTTAAAAAT
>Ga0209259_1000464_pt1 | contig 12014 bp, 10 predicted proteins | sample WorMetGr2BELIZE1_FD_187417 | JGI IMG/M metagenome (GOLD analysis project Ga0209259, IMG submission 187417) | Marine gutless worms symbiont microbial communities from Max Planck institute for Marine Microbiology, Germany - Inanidrilus... ...
CCGGCCCGCATGAGCGCGGCTGGCAATGGACATGAGCAACTGACAAGGGAGATGGCACGCTGAAAGGTTGCGCAAGGTACGACAAAGTGTGATGGCAAACAGGTCAGACCGCGATCCGCCAAGCCTGCATGGCGTTCGAGGGCGAGAAGCCCACGGGAGAAATGAGGCGCGGATCGGCAGATCCCATCAGGGCCAGCGGGCACAAAGCCCCGCACCAAAGGCCGGATACAAAACTGCAATCTGCCCCTGACCGTCACACCCAAATCAGACCTTGCCTTCCGGGAGGCGTCCATTCAAACGCCATGTCCATACTCACCTTCGGAACGATTTGGTTCGGCCTCGTGTTGTTGACATTCGCCGTTGTCTGTCGGTTCCGCGACGCCCTACTCTTTCCCTATATGGAGGCCGAGCGGAACTGGAAGGCGTTGAGGATCATCATCGCCGGCAACGTCTGGCTCGCCATCCTCGGGCTGATGGCCCAGTAGCACCCGCAACCGAAACGCCGCGCCGTGCGACCTAACCAGCACAAGGGCCACGGTGTGGCCCCATAACCATTGCCCTTACTGAGACATAGGTGACGGAGTATTCCGGGCACATGGGTTACACAATCCGGCATTTGGGGAGGCTCCCCGATGCCCTGGAGAGAGTGTAATCGCATGGACGAACGCCTCCGTTTTGTCGCCCGCCTGCTGGAAGGCGAGAAGATGGCCGTGGTGTGCCGGGAGTTTGGGATCTCTCGCAAGACCGGCTACAAGCTGTTCAACCGCTACCGTGACGAGGGATTGCGTGGTCTGGAGGATCGGGCGCGCAGCCCTTACCGCCATCCCAACAAGCTGCCGTTTCAGGTCGAGGCAGCGATCCTCAGGATCAAGCGCGAACACCTCAGTTGGGGGGCGCCCAAGATCCGCGAGAAGCTGATCAAGCTTTACCCGGTGATCAGGCCGCCGGCGGTCAGTACGATCCACGCCCTGCTCGATCGTCACGGCCTCGTCAAACGGCGCAAACGCCGACGCTACAAGGCACAGGGAACGCCGCTGAGCGATCCACGGGCCGTCAACGCCCTGTGGTGTGCCGACTTCAAGGGCGAGTTCCGGCTCGGCAATCGCCGTTACTGCTACCCGCTGACCGTCACCGACTACCGATCACGCTATCTGCTGGCCTGCGAGGCCCTGGAATCGGTCAAGGAAGCCGGCGCCTTTCCGGTCTTCGAGCGCGTGTTCCGCGACGTCGGCCTGCCGGCCGCCATCCGCACTGACAACGGCGTGCCTTTCGCATCACCGCATGCCCTGTTCGGCCTCAGCCGGCTGTCGGTCTGGTGGCTGCGGCTCGGCATTGCCATCGAACGCATCAAGCCCGGACATCCGCAGCAGAACGGCCGCCACGAACGCATGCACCTCACGCTCAAGAAAGAGGCGACCAAACCGCCCTGCTACAACTTCCTGCAACAGCAGAACCGCTTTGATGCCTTCCTCGAGGGTTACAACAACGACCGGCCGCACCAGGCCCTCGGAGGCCGCTATCCCGGCGAGCTCTACACACCCTCACCCCGAGAGTACCAGCCGCCAACTGTGCCAGAGTACCCCTTCCACGATCGAACGATACATGTCACCCAGTGTGGACGCATATGCATTGAAAATATGGTAGGCGCGCCAGGATTCGAACCTGGGACCCACTGATTAAAAGTCAGTTGCTCTGCCAACTGAGCTACGCGCCCGTGGGGATCGGCGGCGGTGCTTGCATATTCCGTACCGCCGGCCTGGCTTCTCGGCCCGCACCATATGAACCGGGCGGGAACGGGTCAATCCCTGGCGCGGCGACCGGGGTCAACCGGGAGCCCGCGCGGCGACTGAGCGTCGCCGCCTTCGCTTGGAGCGGCTGCGCCGTCGTTCCATGGACGTGGCGGCATCAATCACCCCCCGGAATTCTCCCGTGCCATCCCTTCGGCGATGCGCGCCGCGATGCCGGAGGGAACGAAGTGGCTGACGTCGCCGCCGAGGCGCGCAACCTCCTTGACGAACCGCGACGCAATGAACTGGTGGCTTTCCGAAGCCATCAGGAACACCGTCTCGACGTGCGGGTTGAGCCGCGCGTTCATCCCGGCCATCTGGAACTCGTACTCGAAGTCCGAGACCGCCCGCAGGCCACGCAAAATGACCTTGGCGCCGACCTCGACGACGAAATGCATCAACAGGTTGTTGAACGGCCGCACATCGATACGGGTGCCGTCGCCATTGGCGATGGAACCGACCTGATCGCGCAACATGTCGACCCGTTCGTCGAGGCTGAAAAAAGGCTCCTTGCCGGTGTTCACGGCGACGCCGATGACCAGCCGGTCGACCACGTGGGTTGCGCGGCTGATGATATCCATGTGCCCGTTGGTGACCGGGTCGAAGGTTCCCGGGTAGACGCCGATGCGTGGTTCGGCCATGGCTCGCCCTCCCTCCTGAACGCGCCGTCGTTATGGTTCAGGTCCCGGTGCCCCCGCCGGTCCCCGGTTGCTCGGCGGTGTCCGCTTCCGCGCCGGACTCCGCCGCGTCGTTTCCGTCGTCCGGGCCTTCGACCTCGTTCGGCTCCTCGTCGTCCTCGCCGTCTTCGCCGTCCTCGTCCTCGACGTCGCGGATGCGGGTCACTGAAACGACCCGCTCGTCCTCGGCGGTATTGAACAGCGTCACCCCGCGGGTCATCCGGCTGTTCGTCGAAATCTCGTCGACCGCGCAGCGGATGATCTGGCCGCCATCGCTGACCATGACGATCTGGTCGGTGTCCAGCAGCGGGAAGGCGGCGATGACGCAGCTGTCCTCGGCATCCCGCCGGCTGAGGTCCATGGCGCCGATGCCCTGACCGCCGCGCCCGGCGATGCGGTACTCGTAGGACGAGGTGCGCTTGCCGAAGCCGTCCTCGGCGACGGTCAGCAGGAACTCCTCATCCGCAGCCATATCGGCGAACGCCGGTTCGTCCAGACGCGCTGAGAGCGCTTCGTCCTTGGCCCGGTCATCGGCACGATCAGTATAGTCGCTGCCGGCGAGGCGCCGACGCGCGTTGACCGATTGCAGGTAGTCGTCGCGCACCGCCACCTCGGCCCTGACATGGCGCAGGCCACACATGTTGATCACCGTATCGCCGCCCGCGAGCTTGATGCCGCGCACGCCTGTGGACGTGCGGCCGGCGAACACGCGGACGTCGGTGACCGGGAAGCGGATGCACTTGCCGCGCTGGGTAAACAACAGGATGTCGTCGTCCTCGGTGAACGGCCTCACCCGAACGAGGCGGTCGCCCTCGTCCAGCTTCATCGCGATCTTGCCGTTGGACATGACGTTGGTGAAGTCGCTGAGCGCGTTGCGGCGCACGCCCCCGGACGCGGTGGCAAAGACGACGAATAGCTCGCCCCACGAGTCCTCGTCCTCGGGCAGCGGCATCAGCGTGGTGATGGTTTCGCCCGGGTCTAGCGGAAGGATATTGATCATCGCCTTGCCACGCGCCTGCGGCGTGCCCATCGGCAGCTTGTAGACCTTCAGCTTGTAGACCATGCCCGTCGACGAGAAGAACAGCACCGGCGTATGGGTGTTGACGACGAACACCTGGTCAACGAGATCGTCTTCCCGGGTGGCCATGCCGGCGCGGCCCTTGCCGCCGCGGCGCTGCGCGCGGTAGGTGCTGAGCGGCACGCGCTTGATGTAGCCTGTGCGCGTGACCGTCACCACCATGTCCTCGCGCTGGATCAGGTCCTCGATGTCCGCCTCGAACTCGACGTCCTCGAGGCTGGTCCGCCGGGGCGTGGCGAAGCGCTCCTTCATCTCCAGGAGCTCGCCCCGCAGCACTTCGAACAGCCGCTCGCGCGAACCGAGGATGGCCAAGTATTCCTTGATCTGCTCGCCGATCGCCTTCAAATCCTCGCCGATCTTGTCCCGCTCCAATCCGGTAAGCCGGTGCAGGCGCAATTCCAGGATCGCCCGCGCCTGGGCCTCCGACAGACGGTAGACGCCGTCCTCGACCCGATGGTCGGGCTCGTCGATCAGCGCGATCAGCGGTTCGACGTCGGAGGCCGGCCACGCCCGCGCCATCAGTCCGGCGCGCGCCTCGGCCGGGTCGCGGGCGGCACGGATCAGCGCGATGACGTCGTCGATGTTGGCGACGGCGACAGCGAGCCCGGCCAGGACATGGGCGCGCTCGCGGGCTTTTCCGAGTTCGAAGCGGGTGCGCCGGCGGATGACCTCCTCGCGGAAGTCGACGAAAGCGACGAGGATGTCCTTCAGGCCCATCATCTGCGGCCGCCCGCCGTCGAGCGCCAGCATGTTGATGCCGAACGAGGTTTGCAGCGGGGTGAACCGGTAGAGTTGGTTGAGCACGATCTCCGGCTCGGCGTCGCGCTTGATCTCGACGACGACGCGGACTCCGTCGCGGTCGGACTCGTCGCGCAGGTCGGCGATGCCCTCAATGCGCTTGTCGCGCACCGCCTCGGCCATGACCTCGATCATCCGCGCCTTGTTCACCTGGTAGGGAACCTCTTCGATGATCACCGCCATGCGGTCCTTGCGGATCTCCTTGATTCGGGTACGCCCGCGCATCACCACCGAGCCACGGCCCTGGTGATATGCCGAGAGGATGCCCTGGCGGCCGAGAATCACCGCGCCGGTGGGAAAGTCGGGACCGGGCACATGGCTCTCGATCAGCTCGATGACGGAGATTTCCGGATCGTCGATGACAGCGATACAGGCGTCGACAATCTCGCCCAGGTTATGGGGCGGGATGTTCGTCGCCATGCCGACGGCGATGCCGCCGGCGCCGTTGACCAGAAGGTTCGGGTAGCGCGCCGGCAGCACGCTCGGCTCCTGGGCCGAGTCGTCGTAGTTGGGCTGGAAGTCGACGGTGTCCTTGTCGATGTCGTCGATCAGCGCATGGGCCGAACGGGCCATGCGCGCCTCGGTGTAGCGCATCGCGGCGGCGCGGTCGCCGTCCATGGAGCCGAAATTGCCCTGACCGTCGATCAGAGGCAGGCGCATGGCGAAATCCTGGGCCATGCGCACCAGCGCGTCATAGATCGCCTGATCCCCGTGCGGGTGGTATTTGCCCATCACGTCGCCGACGATGCGCGCCGACTTGCGGTAGGGGCGGTCGGCTGTATAGCCGTTCTCGTTCATCGCGTGGATGATCCGCCGGTGCACCGGCTTGAGCCCGTCGCGCACGTCGGGCAGCGCCCGCGCGACGATCACGCTCATCGCGTAGTCGAGATACGAACGTTTCATCTCGTCTTCGATGGCGACGGGCGCGATATCGGACGAGGGGGGTGTCGTCGGCGGTAGTGTCAACGGGATTTACCAGGAAACGCCAAGACGAATCAGGACTTTAAAACATAACATTTCGCACTGCGGCAGACAACGGGCGAACCGAAACCCCGCCCGCCTATCCGCCGGCTTCGACGTTGCGCCACCACAGCCAGCCTTCGGTGCCGTCGTGTATCACCCGGAAATAGCCGAGGCGCGGCTGGGGATCGAGTCGTTCGATGGTCGCGCCCTTCTCGACCTTACCGACGATGGCGGCACTGGGGCTGGGTTCGGCGCGCAGGTTGCTGCGCCGCGTGACCACCATCCGTTCGGCCGGCAGCGCCGCCATCTCCCGTTCGCTGGGAGCCGGCGCCGGCAGGGCCGGCGTGGGCGGCGCCAGCGGCGCGGGCGGCTGGGCGGCCTCGACGGTCTCGGTGGGCATTGATTCCGGTGCCGGAGCGGTTTCGGGTGTCGGCGCCGGGGAGGCTACGACCTCGGCCTTTTCGAGAGCGGGCTCGGTTTCCATCGGTTCCGGTTTCCCGGTATCCCCGAACTGCGGCTGAGGCATGGCCGGCGGCGCCGATGTGGGGGCGGTCTCCGGCTTCTCGGGTTCGGCCATGGCCGGGGCCTGTGGCATCGCCGTCTTGTCCGCCATCTCGGCCGGTTTGTCGGCAGTGTCGGCGGTGTCCATGGCCGGCCGCGGCGCGTCCCTGGAGTCGTCCATGGATCTGTCCGCCGTGCTTTCCGGGCCGGGATCGGATGGTTCGGGCATTGCCTTCGGTGCCTCTTCGGACGGTGTCTCCATGGCCGGCTCGGTATCGGGACCCTGAGCTTTCCCTTCCTCCGGCATGGCATCCCCGGCCGGCGGCATCGCCGCATCGTCTGCGCGTGGCATGGTTTCGGGTTCGGGAGCCGGCATAACCATGGGTTCCGCTTTCGGCTCCGGTGCCGACAGCGGCGGCATGGGGACGACCGCTACGGTTCTTGGGCGCCCGTCGTGGAGCAGGACGCCTACAACGCCGGCGACGATGACGGCGGCGACCAACGCCGCGACCATCATGAAGCCGATCCCCATACCAGGAAGCGCGCCCGGCAGGAATCCGGCTTCGACCCCCGTCTGCGGTTCCGGTTCCGTGTCTTGCTTTTTCGCCATCAGACCCCTGCCCCGCCGGGGACGCGCGGCGGGCGACTCCGCGGGGATCTTCTTCGTCGCGGTGGAACGGCCGGCCACCGACTCCGGCCTGGCATCCACCCTAGAACGGAATCTCGTCGTCGAGATCGCCGCCGGACGGCGGGCCCGACGGACCGCCGCCACCGCCACCACCCGATGGCGGACCGCCATAGTCGTCGCCGCCCCCGTAGGCGCCGCCACCCTCGCCGCGCGTGTCCAGCATAGTCAGCTCGCCGCGGTACCGCTGCAGCACGACCTCGGTCGTGTAGCGCTCCTGGCCGTCCTGGCCGGTCCACTTGCGCGTCTGCAGGGCGCCTTCCAAGTAGACCTTCGAGCCCTTGCGCAGGAACCGTTCGGCGACGTCGCCGAGGCGGTCGTTGAAGATCACCACTCTGTGCCACTCGGTCTTTTCGCGCTGCTCGCCCGACTGGCGGTCCTTCCAGCGTTCCGACGTGGCCACCGAAAGATGGACGATCTTGGTGCCGTCCTGGGCGTAGCGCACCTCGGGATCGCGCCCCAGATTGCCGACCAGAATGACCTTGTTGACGCTGCCGGACATCACCCCCTCCGCTCGTTGCCGCGGGACTCTACACGCAAAGCCAGCGGCGTCGCCACCGGGGAGTTGGCAAGGCCGAGCGACCCCATCGACCGACTCGCTTTACGGCCCGCGTTGGCCCATATATCTGTCGTCGACCGGCGGTCTCCCGAGAGTGCTTGGATGGATACGATCAGCGTTCGCGGCGCGCGCGAGCACAACCTGCGCAACATCGACGTGGAGATTCCCCGCGACAGCCTGACGGTGATCACCGGGCTGTCTGGGTCAGGCAAGTCGTCGCTGGCGTTCGACACCATCTACGCCGAGGGCCAGCGCCGCTACGTGGAATCACTCTCGGCTTACGCGCGCCAGTTCCTCGAGTTGATGCAGAAGCCCGACGTCGATTCCATCGAGGGGCTGTCGCCGGCCATTTCCATCGAACAGAAGACGACCTCGCGCAATCCGCGCTCCACCGTCGGCACGGTCACCGAGATCTACGACTACATGCGGCTGCTGTGGGCGCGGGTCGGAGTGCCGTACTCGCCGGCCACGGGCCTGCCGATCGAGAGCCAGACGGTGAGCCAGATGGTCGACCGGGTGCTGGCCATGCCCGAGGGCACGCGGCTCCTTGTGCTGGCGCCGGTGGTGCGCGGGCGCAAGGGCGAATACCGCAAGGAATTGCAGGACCTGCAGAAGCGCGGCTTCCAGCGGGTCAAGGTCGACGGCACGCTGCATGAGATCGACGCCGTGCCGGCGCTGAACAAGAAGGTCAAGCACGACATCGAGGTGGTCGTCGACCGCATCGTCGTCCGCCCCGACCTCGGCAGCCGCCTCGCCGACAGCCTGGAACTGGCGCTGGCCACCGCCGACGGGCTGGCCTTCGCCGAGGACGCCGATACGGCGGAGCGGACGACGTTCTCGGCCCGCTTCGCCTGCCCCGTCTCCGGGTTTACCATCGACGAGATCGAGCCCCGGCTGTTCTCCTTCAACAACCCCTACGGCGCTTGCCCGGCCTGCGACGGGCTCGGCACCAAGATGTTCTTCGATCCGGAGCTTGTCGTTCCCGATGACCGCCTGACCCTCGGCGAGGGCGCCATCGCGCCGTGGGCCAACTCGACCTCTCAGTACTACGCGCAGACGCTGCGCAGCCTCGCCGACCACTACGGCTTCGAGCTGACGACGCCGTTCCGCGATCTCCGCGACGCCATCCGCACCAGCGTCCTCTACGGCTCTGACGGCGAGGCGGTGACCATGCGCTACCACGACGGCGTGCGCGCCTACGACGTGCACAAGCCGTTCGAGGGGGTCATCCCCAACATGGAGCGGCGCTGGCGCGAGACCGATTCGTCATGGGTGCGCGACGAGCTGGCGCGGTTCCAGACTATCAGCACCTGCGACACATGCGGCGGCCAGCGGCTCAAGCCCGAGGCGCTGTCGGTGAAGATCGCCGGCCTCAACATCAGCGAGGCCGCCGACATGTCCATCGACGCAGCCGCCGAGTGGTTCGCCGCCATGGACGCGACGCTGACGCCGCAGCAGCGGGAAATCGCCCGGCGGATCCTGCGCGAGATCAACGAGCGGCTTGGCTTCCTCGGCAACGTCGGCCTTGAATACCTGACACTTTCGCGGTCCTCGGGCACGCTGTCGGGGGGCGAGAGCCAGCGTATCCGCCTCGCCTCGCAGATCGGCTCCGGGCTCACCGGCGTGCTTTACGTGCTGGACGAACCGTCCATCGGCCTGCACCAGCGGGACAACGGCCGCCTGCTGGCAACGCTGAAGCGGTTGCGCGACCTCGGCAACACGGTGGTCGTCGTCGAGCACGACGAGGACGCCATCACCTCGGCCGACCACGTCATCGACATGGGCCCCGGCGCCGGCGTCCATGGCGGCGCGGTGGTCGCCCGGGGCACGCCTGCCGAGGTGATGGCAACCCCCGACAGCCTGACCGGGCAATATCTCGTCGGCAAACGCGAGGTGCCGGTGCCGTCGCGTCGGCGTGAACCGAAAAAGGGCCGCTTCTTGAAGGTCTTCGGGGCGCGGGCGAACAACCTGCGCGACCTGACCGTGGAGTTCCCTCTCGGCACCCTCACCTGCGTCACCGGGGTTTCCGGCGGCGGCAAGTCGACGCTGGTGGTCGAGACCCTGTACCAGGCGCTGGCGCGGCGCATCCACGGCGCCCGCCTGCACGCCGGCGAGCACGACCGCATCGACGGCCTGGAGCTGATCGACAAGGTCGTCGACATCGACCAGTCGCCGATCGGCCGCACGCCGCGGTCCAACCCCGCCACCTACACCGGCGCCTTCACGCCGATCCGCGACTGGTTCGCCGCGCTACCCGAGTCCAAGGCTCGCGGCTACAAGCCGGGGCGGTTCTCGTTCAACGTCAAGGGCGGCCGCTGCGAGGCCTGCCAGGGCGACGGCGTGATCAAGATCGAGATGCACTTCCTGCCCGACGTGTACGTGCAATGCGATGTCTGCCACGGCCAGCGCTACAACCGGGAGACGCTGGAAATTTCCTTCAGAAACAAATCGATCGCCGATGTTCTTGATATGACGGTCGAAGAAGGACGGGAGTTCTTCAAGGCCGTTCCGGCGATCCGCGACAAGCTGGCGACCCTGGACCGGGTCGGGCTCGGCTATATCCACCTCGGCCAGCAGGCGACGACGCTGTCGGGCGGCGAGGCGCAGCGGGTCAAGCTGGCCAAGGAGCTGTCGCGCCGGGCCACCGGCAAGACCGTCTACATCCTCGACGAGCCGACCACCGGACTGCACTTCGACGACGTGCGCAAGCTCCTCGACGTGCTCCACGCACTGGTCGAACAGGGCAACACCGTCATCGTCATCGAGCACAACCTCGAGGTCATCAAGACGGCCGACTGGATCATCGACCTTGGTCCCGAGGGCGGCCACAAGGGCGGCCGCGTCGTCGCCGCCGGCACGCCTGAGGACGTTGCCGCGACGCCCGGCAGCTTCACCGGCGAATACCTCGCCGCCACCCTCGGCCGCGCCCGCGAACGCAAACGCGCGTAAGCCGGACCTGTCCGCCCCCTCTCGCCGCCCAGCGGCTCAGCCGGCGGTTTCGATGGGGAACTTCTTGCGGCGCCAGGCGGTGAAGCCGCCGTTGATCACCGAGACGTCGGTGAAGCCGGCATCGCGCAACGTCCGGGCGCCCTTGGCGGCGCGCGCCTCGGCGTTGCAGTGGATGAATATCGGCTCGGATTTCAGAGCCGCGAGGTCGGCATCGACGGCCTTGAGCCGTGTCGGCAGGTCGGCCAGCGGCACATTGACGGCATCTGGGATATGGCCGCTTTCGAACTCGCGCGCCGTCCGTACATCGAGGACGACAACGTCTTCTCCAGCCTCGAGCCGGTGTTTCAGCATCGCGGCGCCGACGAAAGGCGACTTGGAGCGCCAGCGCGGCATGTAGCGGTAGGCCATCGCCGCCGCCAGCACCAGGACCAGGGTCCAGAAGGTCTTGGGATCGAGGTCCTCCAAAGGCGTCCTCCACGCGCATCCCGTTTCGGGCGCGATAGGAGCGCGACGCCGGTCCGCTGTCAATCGTCCGGGGCCGGGCGGACTCGACTAGCCGAAGTCGGCGCCGTCGAGGACCGCGCCGGTGAAGTCGGCATCCGTCAGGTTCGCCTCGACGAACCGCGCGCCGGCAAGGTTGGCATCGGTGAACGCCGCGGCATCGCAACGGGCGCCGGCGAGATTGGCTCGGAACAGGTCGGCGCCGCGGAGGTCCGCCCGAGTCAGCTTGGCGTGATTGAGGTCGGTGACGCAGGCGCCGCCCGCCTTCGCCATCTGCGTGAACGCCATTTCGCCGAGGCGCGCCGCAGCCAGGTTGGCACCGCTGAGGATTGCCCGCTCCAGGCGCGCTCCCCGAAGGTCGGCCTCGCGGAGGACCGCACCGCGTAGGTCGGCGTACGACAGGTCGGCCATGACCAGCGACGCCCCCGAAAGATCGGCATTGCGCAGGACACAGTAGGAGAGATCGGCGGCGGCAAGCATCGCCGTCGGCAACTGGGCGTCGCTGAGATCGGCCCGCGCCAGCTCCGCGCGGCGGCCCTCGTCGCCGTTGGTGGCGACCCACGCCGCGTGCTCGCCGACGATATCTCGGAGCGAGCGGTCGAGCTGGTCGAGACCGACGGCCGTTTGCGCCGTCGACAGGTCTACCTTGCCAAGGTCGATGCAATCGAACACCGCGCCGACGAGGTCGGCGTCGGTGAAGTCAGCGTAGTCGAGAACCGTGCCGTCGAACACCGCGCCCCGGAATACAGCACCGCGCAGATTGGCCTCCGAGAAGTCGGCGCCAACCAGGTCGCAGCCGGTGAGGTTGGCCTTGCGCAGGTCTGCGCGGATCAGCTTCGCTTCGCGCAGTACGCTGTCGGTCAGGTCCGCCTGCACGACGAAGGCGTCCGACAGCCGGGCCCGCGACAGGTCGGCGTCGTGAACAATCGCCCGTTCCATCGCCGCCACCGGACGTTCGTAGACCACGAGTTCCAGGCTGCGGTCCTTGGCCGCGGTCATCAGCTGGCCGTCGCGCAGGTCGGTGTCGATCATCCGCGCGCGGGTGAAGTCGGCGCCGCGGGCCTGCACGCCGCGTAGGGCGGCGCGCGCCAAGTTGCAGTCGGTCAGAGTCGCACCGGTGAGGTCGGCGGCGAACAGGTTGGTCGCGACCAGGCGGGCGCCGGTCAGGTTGACGTTTTCGAGGCGGACACCGGTGAGATCGGCGGCGCTGAGGTTGCGGTGCGAAAGATCGAGCCCAGTGAGGTCCTGCAGCGCCAGCCGAGCCCGCACACCGCCCGGCTTGTGGCGCAGGAACAGCCCGTGTGCCTTGACGATGTCGTCAAGCTGCTGCTGGTTCAGGGTCTCACGCGGCGTAGCGGCGCCGCCCTCGGTCGCATCCGTCATGGACCGTCTCCGGGTGATCGGCTCCGCGCCCATGGAGCCACGTAGCGGCGCAGAACGACCTTAGTGCACGCATGTGACGACCACAGTGATCATTGTCACAACCGTGCCCGTCTCTTATGTGTGACCGATATGA
>Ga0209259_1000466_pt1 | contig 12003 bp, 12 predicted proteins | sample WorMetGr2BELIZE1_FD_187417 | JGI IMG/M metagenome (GOLD analysis project Ga0209259, IMG submission 187417) | Marine gutless worms symbiont microbial communities from Max Planck institute for Marine Microbiology, Germany - Inanidrilus... ...
AATTAAAAATTTTAAAATTAATTAATTGAGTGTTTTTGTAAGTCATGCAGGTAATAAAACATTGCTGCAACAGAATCCTTCATTTCTTAACTACTGGTGCCAGCTGACAAAGCTTGACCTGTATAATGTCCATGAAATGGTTGTGTGTAACAGTTAAAACCAATTAATGACATTAATTCAAAAATTACTAGTATGTACATCTTAGGGGATGTTTGTCTGGTGTGTCTTTGACATACAGAACAATGATAGGCAAATCACAATTATTGTAGTCATTAATTTTGTAATCTACATTTAGTAAAAATGAGAAAATGTTCAATTTTTATTCCTCTCATATGCTTCAGTATATTAGCAAAACATGAAATTTTGTACATCACTTAGTAATAAGTTTGGAACGAGATAAAGAAGTACCAGTGATAAAGTGTACAGATTTTAATTGAACGAACATTTTAGCGGATTAAATTTTTTTCAGGATTAATTGCTTAGTTCGTCGTTAAATATCACAGTCCTAATAATTTTAAAAATCAGTACCGTCTGTAATATATAACACGAGCCGACTGTACAATTGATTGTGTCGCTCAGACTACATGTGTCACGTGTATGTGCGGAGTGATTCGTTGGCCGCTGTTCTCGTCTCCGATCACGAATACCCTCAGCGGGTCGCCTTCACACTAATTAACAAGGTACATCCGTAAAATCTGATCACCCTCAAAATTGACATATTGTAGCAAAGCATACTCATTTCCAAAATTTTGTGACTTAATGCAGTTAGTTGTACACATGAACGATAATTTTATTAAAACCCGACGATCTACCTCTGCCATGCCACATTGAAATATGGCTCATTCCAGTAGGTGCAGAAGTGTCTTTGTTCTGTGGAAAGCCCAGCAGTCACAGAGAGGTGGCACTCAGAGTGGTGGCAATCTGTGATTGCTGGACCGAGGTGGCTCGCTTGTCCAGCAGTTAGGGCATTGGACTCGCAACTTTATGGTCATGAGTTTGATTCCTGGCCACCGTGCCTGGTATTAGGATGGGTGACCATCTTTGGGCGGGCAAACCACCTCATTATTTCACAAAGCCACCCAGGCCAACTCAGCCTCCTACTCTCACTGGGACGAGAAGTGAGTACCAGCCACAGTGTGGTGATGCTCTGTGACTGGGGAGTAAAGGCAGGTATGGCTCATTCCGTAGATGTTAAAAACGTTCAAATAATAAAGCACTATACAAATAAGATTTCTTTTTAGTACCAACTGGTAAACTTAACAATATCAAGCATGTGTTCTGGATCACTTCCAAAATTTATTGAACTCTTCTCTGATGTTGATCCACATTCTATCTATCTCCAGACTTAACGAAAATCGAGCCGTAACTTTTTCTGAGTTATTCTGCTAGGAAACAGACGCCAATAAAAGTGATTCCCCACTGACCTGTAATGGAGGTAATTATGTTGTTGCTGCTGATAATTATAATGATAGCAGTAGTTTATTACACACGTTTATTATTATGGCCGCCCTGCATAGCAGATGCAGACATTATATTTTCGTCCTGTGGTTTGGCTTTCTTTTTTTTCCTCGCCTAATCTCAGCAGTTGGAGATTGGATGTCTACCATACTTCCACACATGATGTGGCCTTGATGCGAATTTAGAATGCATGTCTGAAATGTGCTGCACGTGGCTCGCTGAAAATACAGGACACAAAGTTAGGCCAAAAATCGCCATCTGCGCATCATCGCATCGTACGTCCACAATTTTGTCAGGCTCTATCTTCGCAACTAAGGCACGTTGGCGGCTTGGTGTGGTGGCTAGCGTCGTTCGTCGCATGAACGAAGTTACCCTACGTCGGGCCCAGTTAGTACTGGGATGGGTGACCGTCTTTGGGCGGGTATACCATCACGGTATGTAACCAGCCAACTAGGTCAACTCAGCCTTGCATCCCTCCGGGGTCGCTAAATCGAGTACCAGTTTCGGCTGGGGTAAAGGCTGGAATGTCACCTCTGCCGGGTGGCAGTTAACACTGTGTGATCCCATATGGCACGTGATTTCCAGTAGCGGTGTGGTGACTTCGGTCAGCAAACTGCTATATCCGTGTTACTTTACTTTACTTTTTAGGTCATCGCCTCGGCGATGACCTAGTAGATTGGAACTCAGGTGTGTCCGTCCATCCGTCAGTACGTCCGTCCGTACGTCCACAAAAAGTTTTTCCGATTTCCATCTAATTTGGTGTGTGGGTAGACCTCGACCACATATGCGCACCAGTGTGACCTCGACCCGATCTAAGGTCAAGGTCAAGGTCACGGAGCTTCCAAAGTTGCGAAAAGTGCACTTTTCTAGGTCTATCTCCTCCGCCATTTCGCCGTGGAGCTCAAAACTGATGGTTGGTCGCCATACTATGGGACCTGGACTACAGCTTGTCGGAGCCCGATTTTTGAATTTCCATCTAGGAAAGCTATCACGAGAGTTCATATTTCGTCCAGTATCCATATTTGACGAAATTCAAATGGACATATTTCGGTAGTGCGTGCTGGTAGTCCTACACGTACTGTGTATGTTGACATGACCTTGACCTGATCCAAGGTCACAGTCAAGGTCATGGAGCATTTGAACTTCCGACAATTGCCCATAAATGTACATTTCCACGTATATCTCGTCCGCCACTTTCGCGTGGAGCTCAAAACTGACGGTTGATATTGACAGTAAGGGACCTGGTCTACAGCTTCTCGGAGGCCAATTTTCGAATTTCCTTCTAGGAAAGGTATCACTAGAGTACAAACTTCACGGAATGTCGATATTTCACGACATTCAAATGGCCACATATTTTGGTACTGGGTGATGCTACAGTCACATGGTTGGGTACGCTGGTAGTTCTACATATACTGCGTATGTTGATGTGACCTTGACCCTATCCAAGGTCAAAGTCAAGGTCACGTGGCTTTTGAACTTCCGACAACTAGCGAAGCCGTGCATGCTGGTGGCGATGACTGCAGCCCCCTTGCGGGGCTTTCTGGTACTTTTACGTGTCAACAGTCTGAAACAGCAATGTCTCCCCCACATGTCCTCACAATATGCTGAACTTCGGCCCACTAGTGGCTGAGATCTGTTGGCGAGTTTGGGGCACCCCAGATAATTTCAATGGGTTTCGCGTCTTGGCAGCGTTACTGCACAGCACTCTAGTAGTGGGCATCAGCCAAACTTTGCAGCATTGAACAGAGGGCCTCACCTATATTCGGCAGGGCGGCCATCACGTTGGGCATTAGCCCACATTCTAGTCTTATTTGCATTTGCTAGATGTTGCCATTGGTGCGTGTTAACTAGTACTGGCAGAGCGACATGAAGACGATGAAAGGACGGTTATAGCAGATTTGTTTTTGTAGATGCTGGTCCATATGATGTTTCTTATGTTTATTTTGTGTAGGTTTTAGACGATTTCACCGCTAAATATCCTTCATTCCACTGGTCGACGACTACCACAGAGTGAGTGCTTTCTTGCTATTCTTTACCTGCCTCTCAGGATGACCACTCACCTGGAAAACCTGGAAAAGTCAGAGAATTGCAAAATGATCAGGGAAAACGGCAAAAAGTCGGGGGAATTTGTAATCAGTTTTTGCAGGCTTGCGACAGCAAACACATTGAATGGTGAAACGGAGTTTTGCTTTGTTTGCCTTTTTGCTACGGCAGTACCACAGTTATAGTACATCACTGGTTCTAAATAATTAATGTATCTTAGTTCTGTAGTTTGTCTATATTTTACTAGATTACCTTATTTATATGTGGAGCTTAGTGCCCAGAACAGGTACCCGAGTATCCGGGTCCAGAACTGTTACCCAAGTATCCGGTTAATGTTGCTATCCCCACTGGAGAAGTCAGGGCATTTGATGTGGTCTGGAAAGTGGTTACCATGATGTCTGTGGCTGTTTGCTAGGTGAACCTGGGGGACCTGGGTTAGCTTATATTCTTCTGTTTTTCTTTCTGCGCTTGTTTTGAAGAGAATTTTCAGCATAAGTGGCACCAGATTATTATAGGCCATACATCCTTCCTGTCACTTAACGAACAGTGTCAAAGCACTGAAAGAAACACAAAGCGCTGACCTGAACCAGTGGCCTGGCCTTGTCCTTTCTTCATCCACCACCGGACACCTTATATGGAAGGGGCGTTGCATCCTTTGTGCCGGCTGTTCAATGCCGGTACCGATTTCTTGGCATTTTTCTGGGAATTAATTCTGTAACAGTGAAGTCCGGGCTTATTGCTTACTGCTCAAGGCAGCAGTCTCTGACCTTGCAGCCCACATTCAATTCCTGCTGTCGTTGGTGTCGTGTGAAGCCGGAAAAAAAAACTGACAAAGGAAGATTATGAGACCAACTCTGAGACACACAGATTTACCTGGAAAATGACCACTGAAATGGCACGTAGGTGTGTGCATGTGTGGGAGTGCATAAATACTGCAAACCATTGTTAAGCAAACTGATTGCGTAGTACTGATATTGGAGATCTGGCATTGTTATTGCCCCTTCACTCAGGAGTCCAGTGGTAGATGAAGAAAGAACTAGAGCTCAAGATGTTTTACCAAACATAAACCACATGCAGGCCGCCAAAATTCCCCCCCCCCAAACAGCGACAGAATGGTCCAGTTTGTTGCTGTGTGATGTTGTTTGCAACGAGCATGGTACAATGCATTATGCAGCAGAATTGACCATTCGTTCACTGCCTGCGGGGGGGGGGGTGATGGAAGTAAAGAGCACGTTTTTTGCCCTTGGTGACCTTGACCTTTGACCTTGACATTCAAAGTCATCTGAGTGAGACCACACACGTCTTCCCTGTGAATTTAGCACAAATCCGCTTAACTGTTCTGGAGATATTTGATTCACGAACCAAAAACAAAAACAAAAAAGTCAGAGAGTGCTAAAAACAGAACCTTACACAGTTTACTGCGTGTAGTAATAAGGCAGCAGATGATATTCCCTGGTTGGGGTGAATAATATGACTTTCCTACTGTGCTTTGACACCATTGGTTAAGTGACGGAAAGGGCACTTGTGTTGTTGTAGTTGTAGTTTACTGATTATTTGTTAATGATAGAATTACAGATGACCGAATGCACTGCATGCAACTGTGATGTGATAGGTTGCCGTTTCCTGAAGCCGGCGATACTCTTCAGAAATACCAGGTGCACAGTCTTTGTATTGGGTTTTGTCGTTTTTACACCGCATGTATATTTTTCTGAACTGTCGATAATTGAAATATTTCCACCTTCATTTCCATTTTCTGTGCATTTAATGTGTTGAGTACTTGGTCTTCTTTCATTGTGGAATATCACAGATGTAATTGTTGTCTTGTCTTTCTCTAGCCATCCTTGGTCCGAGGGTTGGCTGCACAATGAACAATGTGTCTCCATTGTAGACCTTCTTCCATTTGTCCTGTTGTGAGCCCAGTTCCAAGACAGACCCCGTTTTAATGGCCTCTTTTCCAGGACATCCTGGGTAAGCCGGCACCAGGCAGGATAAACTATTCTGGATTTTAATTAAACAAGAGATGGTGAGGTGGTAGCCTCATAGCACTGAAGGCAATTGTTGTTTCAAGATAAATTATTTATATTGCATGATTATCATTAGTATCGTCACTGTCATAAACTTTTATCATGTAAACAAGCTCTAGATGTGATATAATTGAACATGTCATTTGAGGTTGCAAAGAATACAAAGTGATTGGCTTGTTGCTTTTTTAAAAAAAGTTGTTGCTTCTGAACTTTGCTGTCTGTCTTTGTCCATGTGTGGATAGATACTTTTTTTGGAACAGTGGAGCAGTTTTGCATGGATGAAAATCCTCTCTGATGCTAAAAAGACTGGCATTAGTTACACTAAGAACAAAACCCAGATCCGCCAGATCGATTGCTCCAGCCACTGGGTCATGTCCACCGATTCTTTACATGTGCAGGGTTGTGCTTAAAAACCAGCCATCTGGCAATTGTGAGTCAGAAAGTTGCCGAATATTTGAAAAGGTAGCGTAACAACACATTTAAGGTGTGATGTGATTTTCCATGATGATTTCTAGGCCGCATTGCAGCACTAGCTAGGTGTGGTCTGTTGCTACAGACAGAGTGGAGTGGTCTGTCGGTCGGTCGGTCTGTCACGTTTGTGAGCTGTGCAAAAAATGGCTGAACTGATCGTGCTGCCATTTGGTGTGTGGACTCGGTGGGCCCAAGGAACCGTGTATTAGATTTGGTTCCAGATCCCCACACGTGAATGGGCAATTTTGAGGGCACAAAGGGGCCGGCCCAGAACACGCCAAGACGTGTCCAGCAGTCGATATAGTCAGAGCGACTCTGCAGAACTGGTACTGCGTGGATACCAGTTGTGGTGTACTGGGTGGGGGTGCACATTGGCACCACATGGCGAATGCGATTGAACCATCCATGTGTGGTGGCAATGCAGCCTTATGTAAAATTACTTTGACCACTTGTTTAGAAATCAGGCAGTATTTTGGCAAAGTCGTGGGCAAGACTGCAGTGACAATTTTCTGACTTGCGGTGGCACATGGCTCAGTTATTCATTCCACCCTGTATATTACTTAAACGACAGGCAGCTTTTTGCCTCCTTCAGTTTGCTGGTGAGACTTTGTTTGAGTTGTCCATCTGTCTCTCCATTAGTATACAGCCATTTTACGGCCTTCATACAGGTCAACCTGTGTTAGCCAGCACCCCAGTTAACAACTGGAGGATTTTGTTGGAGCAAAGTTTTACTGCCCACAAAGCCCCACATGTCCCGGCTGATGACAGCTGGGACATTCAGATTTTGGAGAAGATGCGAGAGTTTTCCTCAGCGATGTTACCTACACTGTCTCCGTACCATACCGTTTGTATATGTACAAGGTGTATAAAGAACAAGATGTCTAGAAAACTGCTAGAAAACTTAGCAGGAATGAAAATCACATTGGTGATTCACTTGCAAGGTAATTTGTCAGAAGGTTTGAATGCCTCGCTGTTGTACACAGAACCCAAGAGAAGCCGACGCAATGACGAAAATACAGAACGACCTTGACGAAACGAAAATCATCCTGGTAATCACCTTGTATTTGCTGTAGTTGAATATCCCAAAGCCTAAAAATATTTGAGTTTTTTTAGCAGGCACTAAGGTTCTTGACCTACCTACAGCCGTTTTAACGGCCATTTTCCAAGCTGGGTTAGCCTCCTTGGTTTTTCTTTCTCTGCTTGCTCCAGAATAGAACCTTTGGGGATAAGTGGCACAACTTTTTTGTGGCCCCTTTTTGTCTCTCACGCAACCAACAGTTAAAGGTGCTATGCAACGGGTTTTCACAAAAATGATGAAAAAGTAGTTTCTAGCTGCTGACTGCAACATAAACCCGTCTGTGTAATAAATTTCGATAAATTACGCTACAAAATGCTAAAAATAAGTTTAGTGGTCTTTTTAGTATAGCTGTTCTTCGGAAATCATCGTCATGCGTGATGTCATATCAGAATGCGCTTGTTTCGTTCGCGTTTTATTAAGATTCAATAAGAAGTTATTTTGCCCGTTTATGTTTTAAGAACCTATTTCCACGTTTATCGTTATGCCTGTGTGTTGTTCCGTGATTGTTTGTCAACATTCAACACTCAATAGGCTGTTTGGTTGTGTTTTGCTGATATGACGTCATCACTTGCAAAAAGTAAACAAATCATCGGTTTACACTATATTAAAAACATACGACCATATATTTACTTTAACAACCAAAAAATCATTGCATATCATTTTTAAGGCAGTCAAGGAAACACAAAGAATTGATACCATCCAGTTGTCTGGCCTCATCCATTCTTCATCCGCCACTGGACTGCTGATGGAAGGTGCGTTGCTGCCTTTACTCCAGCTACAATGGCAGTGCCAGTGATACTGACATTGTAAGTGCATGGTGTCCTCATCGTGTTAGTATTTGTTGGTATTATTTGATGTCATAGCCCTTCAGTGCTGTGATGCTGATTGATGTGGCAGGAATGGCATCAGACCTGTAGAAATCTCAGACAAATACAACCAACCTGCGGCCTTTATACAGAATAAATTTGTGTTAGCCAGTACCCCTGGTTTAGAACTGGAGGATTTTCTTGGAACAAAATTTTAGTGCCTGCATGGCTTTGCTGAGGGCAGTTAGCACATTCATATTATGAAGATGCTAGCATTCTCCTCATCAAATGTTGTTACCTACCCCGTCTCCATACTATTAGAAATCTGCCTCACAAATATAAAATATAATGCAAAGTAAAAGTAAAGTATTAAGTATCCGTAAATTTATATAGCGCTTTGTCATGACTCATCTCTAAAGTCCTCAGGAATGGCACATGTTAACGAGGGATCACACAGTTTTACCTGCCACCCACACGTTTATCCACAAATGGAATGAGCCATATCTGCCTTTACTCCCCAGCTGCAGGGCATCACCGCACTTTGGCTGGTACTCATTTCCCGTCCCACTGATGGTAGGAGGCTGAGTTGGCTTAGGTGGCTTGGTGAAATACTGAGGTGGTTTATCCACTAAAGATGGTCACCCATCCCAGTACTAATCGGGCCCAACGTACACCTCGTTGATACACCCAATGATGTTACTGCTACACCACGCCACCACCAATGTTAGTGTATGTAGCATGTCATTGCCAAAGCCTATGATGTGCTGCATGTGTTAATACTTTGGAAAAAGAAATGGTAAAAGATGTTTTTAGTTGGCCATTGGGACACCTGGCCTAACTAAAGATCGGAAAACTAAGCCTGTTAAACAGTGTCTTTACTGCTGTTTGGCATGGTGGTTCAATAGATAGTGCATGAACTAGTGATCTGGAGCTTGCAGGTTCAATACAGCATCATGCAGCGATTGGTACCAACCAACGTCGATGATGCTCTGAAGCTGGGAAGATTACCTGGAAGAAAGTAATGGCAGCCTATTGCTAGGTTTATCTGTGGGCTGTCTGCCTCAGAAACTGGAAATGAGAACCAGCCCATACGGTCCTTAGGACTGTGGGCATATCTTTGCCTGGTACTGCTAGTACTAGTGTTCGTAAATTACCGGTAATATTCGGGGCCGGAAACTTACCGGTAAGTAAGTTACCAATGTAAGTTGTCCGTAAGCACGTAACTTGCCGGTAACTTATCCGGCACTCTTAACACTAGCTACAGTAGTAGTGGAGTAGTCGCTGTTGCGTTGTCGTTTTGCTGCTAGCACAACACGATCGAAGCCGTCTTGCAGCGCGGAGAGAAGCTCGACGACCTCGTTGAAAAGTCGGAAGGACTCAGCACACAGTCGAAAGCATTCTACAAAACGGTCAGTAGATCGTGCATTGCACGTCTCGTTATGCAGCGAGGCATGTTCTAAATTATTGCCGCTTTCAGTTTTGCATTGTTCACCTTCAGACCTTTAGTTCCATGCTGCATTTTCAATCTACAGTACTGTCATACAAACCTTCGCTGTCTGTGCTGTCAAGGTCAGGTTGTCTGCATACAACAACTCCCAAGTAGAGGTGGACGGCAATTCTCACGGGTCCCGTCAGTCCCAATGGATTCCAGAGGAAATGGGAATATGTAAGCCCTTCTCGTTGGAATGGTCATGATCTGTCGGGGATGGGAAAGAATGGAAATGTTATTGTCCCTGAAGTTCCCCCTTCAATAGTCTTTGTTCACGATGGCTGTTTTGTTGCTATATTCAGGCTCCTTTTAGCCTGTTTGTACTATCGGGTGGAACGTTTTCATCTGAATGTTCGAGGTAGTAGATGTTACAATGTGACGGAAGTTACATTTTGCAGAAATGGCATTGTCTGGGTCAGAAGTACAACAATTCATTGTTTGTCAATTCTACTAGGACAGGAGGGAATGGGAATAGGTGAACTGTGACTAAAATAACTGAGGATGGGAATTACGTGATGGAATAGGAGTAGTAATTGCAGTGCTTTGTTGTGATGGTACGCGCGGGTATGGTGTACCAATACGTTTTTCATGCTGCATGCAAACTTTGTGAAAATCACCTTAAGGCATGCAATCTCACTGCTAGTATTAGACATGCATACGGGCACCTTTTTGTTTCCACAAAAGTACCGAGTAATTGCATTCCCGCTCTTAGCTCTACTGCCAAGGTTGACCTTCTTGTAGTTCTTTTGTACTACAACCATTTTACCACAACCGTTTTACGGCCCTTTTTCCGGGATTACCCTGGTGAGCCGGTGCCAGAAGACAACTTCTGAACTTTATGGTGGAAGGGAAGATTAATGGAGGCAGACACACTGACCAGCCGGCTGGGCGCCACTCAGTCCGGACTAACCAATGCCTCCTCCATCCCCCCATATTTTTACAGGCTGGATGCCCTTCCTGCCGCCCAACCAACAGCAGCAAAACAGTGTTATGACTCCACAGCTGTTGCAGACAGCAGTGGGTTTCATGTAGGTCCATGGTGTAAACCATCTTTAATGCACACGCAGTATTTTTTTAATTGTAGGTTCGACCGACGACGCTTGTGCTTTGTTTGTGTGTATAGGCGCGGAAGACCAACAGTTGCTGTGTTATTTTGTGAACAGTTGCTGGTGTTGAGACGTACCACGATGACTCTGTACTGTCTTGTCAGTCATGAGCTTGGCTCATCAGCCATGAATAGGGCTTAATCACACACAGGGTGACCACTAATATCTGGAAAGTCTGGAAATGTCGGGAATTGGAGACAGATCAGGGAACTGATTAGATGCCAGGGTAAAGTTGAGAAAATGCGTTGTTCGTGGAAAATTGCATTAGTTGACCTTTAATACTTGCTGTTGGTTTTGCTAGTCATGGTAGGCACTCGATAATCAAGTGTGACGTCGCCGTAATCTTACGTTTCAAACAGCAGAGAGTGGAGTCGTACTGCAGAAAGTGGCATTCGTGTAGTTTAAAAAAATGTAACATAATATTAGCTGCCATTTGCTTGCATCTGTAGCTGCTGGATGTGACTGGAAAAGTCAGATAATTCTTGCTGTCTAGAAGGTGGTCGCCCTGTATAAATAGCCTGCAGCAGTCTTGTGTGTCTGTTATCCCAACTTCACTACAGTGTACAGCCCTTACCTTGGGCTGAACTGCAGGCATCGCATCTGTCAGTGCTAGTGTGCATTTGTTTGTTCTGTTGTGCATGAAATTTTACTGTATCAGTTTAATTTCTCCAGTTCACAGAAATTGAAACTACACCATGTCTAGTAAAAAGGTGCCACTATATTTTTGCCTCTAACTTTGGCAAATGCTGATCGATTTTCACAATTCTTCCACCAAGAAACTTAGAAGTAAATTTCTAGTGACGTCATAATGAAATATCCCACCTTACCTCAAACGTGTTGCTACATTACCTTGTGAAATATTAATGTTGGAAAAATAGCAACAACCTGAAACATATGTTATGATTAACAATGCATCACAAAGTAGTGTAGCAACGTGATTAGGTGTGGTGGGACGTTTGACCAGTACACCAGGGCACTATCCTGCTGAAAGATGAGGAACTTGCTTGAGATCTGACATATTAAAATTACTCAATGACGTTGACCTGTGATCGACAAGTGTAAAACTGGAATAGTGTCAACTTGTTGTTACTCACCAACTGATGCCATCAGTGCATCAGTGATTGAATGTTAATTGTGTGCGCAAGCATTTTGTCACGATGTCTTTCTTCGTAGTTGATGAATATGCATGCAGTCGGTCATTCTGTGGGTTTTTGATGTGATCACTGTAAATATCTTTTCGTCAGTGAATAAAAATATCATTGGTGCATATTTTTGAGCAAATGTTTTGTTAATAGCTGAGTATGGCATGGAAGCTTGCTTCACTCAGCTCTGGGTCATTACGATTTTTGAGCACAAGCATTTCACAAGGTAGTGTAGCAGTGCATTTGAGGTGCAGTGGAATATTTAATTATTGACTTGTCAGAAATTGACTACTAAGACGTTCGGTGAAAGTATTTTGAAAATCAGTCAGCAGCTTGGCAAAGTTAAAAAAGTAGAATGGCACCTCTTTTCAGACACAGTGTAGATC
>Ga0209259_1000471_pt1 | contig 11962 bp, 5 predicted proteins | sample WorMetGr2BELIZE1_FD_187417 | JGI IMG/M metagenome (GOLD analysis project Ga0209259, IMG submission 187417) | Marine gutless worms symbiont microbial communities from Max Planck institute for Marine Microbiology, Germany - Inanidrilus... ...
GGTTAATATATCGTTAGCCTTCCTTCACTGGGTACGGATAACTTTCCATCCCTGACCTTTCGTCTCTGATATAGCCATATTTGTGCTGAAAAGGGACGTTAAACTCAAACTAACCAAATGGCCGTTGTTATGCCGTTACTACTACTATTCTACATCCCGTTTAACGGCTTTTTCCAGCATAGCCTGGGTAAGCTGGCACCAGAAAGGTAAACCATCCTGGATTTTACTGCAGCAAGAGATGATGGGTTGACATTGGCATCAGCGGGACCATATGCAAATCATTTGCATCTCGCTTCAGACAGTTAACCACGCCAGTTCCTCATCACTCCATTACTGGTTTGGCTGTGCTTTAGTATGCACTCACAGAGTCAGAAGTCAAATATTGTTCATCTGGTGTGCCATTTTACAGTTTTAGTGAAACTCGTGAAATTCTTGATGGTTTATGGCACCCTGTCGAGATCATGAATGCTGCATGTCTGGATTTGGCCATACACGTCTGCCGTAGTCTAGATGCAGAGTTAATGGCCTGCAGGAATCTATGTAGCGTGATAATATTCTTGCAAGTGTCTAGAGAATCATGGCTTTGCAAGTTAACTGTTCACTAAACAGACTGACTGTGTACATTGCAGTTATAAGCTGCTTAGTCATTGTTGAGTAAGCATTTGCAATATGTATCTTATTATCAATAATAATTCACACAGTACAGTACAGAATAAAAACAGTCTGGATATGTACAGAAAAATTTTTAAAAAACGACTTATGAATACATGCCGTACACAACTGAGAAACTGTCCACGATCGTTGTTTGTTTGCGGTGAATAGCCGGACCGTCAGACGCTGATGTGGAGTGCCACTTGGCCGAAGGAGGTGCAGGCACTGGCGGTGTCATTCCTCAAGGACTATGTACAGATCAACATTGGTGCGACTACACTTCACGCCAACCACAACATTCTGCAGATCGTTGACGTATGTGACGAGGATGAGAAGCCTATCAAGTGTGTACATGTTCCGTTTTGTGTTATGATGATAGTAGTACAAGTTTTGCGGTTCATGTCGATTCTTTTAACTCGTACTCGGCTGATAAATTGCGCTGTTTTGTGGGTCTTGTTACCCCCAAAGCTTGTACATGGATGCAGCATTCACTGAGATTTTATGAAATCAGTTACCTATAGGCTGTAGCTGCAATGATGTGGCAGCTCTGAAGCTGCTTGAATGAAGCTGTCTTTAACATATGAACACGTTATGTTATTTGTTGATTATTTCTGATTCTGATGGTGAAAACATGAAGTTTACTAGGCTAAAGTAACTGTAATTTGGTAAAATGCACAACTAAACTTCTCATTCATGCTGTACACGAAAGATCCGTTTGAGGATCTCCTGTAAACAGTTTTTATTTATTTTTTGTTAATTTTCTGTTAAATTTCCGTACGATAGACTATGCTGGCTGTGACGGTAGTGTTTGATGATGTACTGATGGTGTGGTGCAGGTTGCAGAAGCTGCTTGAGAGCATAATGGGAGAGAGCCACAACAAGACGCTGATATTTGTGGAGACTAAGAGGAAGGCGGACGAACTGCAGCGCAGAATGCAACATGACGGGTTAGTTCTATAATTCTGCTTTATTTCTAATTCCCACTGATGTGAAAATATTGTAACATTCCTTAAATTAAAGCGGTCTTTGATGTGTTTGTCTGCAATTGTTGGTTTTGCCGGCAAAACTCCCGGAAACTGCTTGCGTTGCCGATTTCTGCCTGATTTTTTGTGCATCATTTTGATGACATTATGTATGCTGTTTCTCTTGAATGCTTTGACACTGGTTGTTGGATGACGGGAATGGCATCCTGTCTGAAAGAAACCTGCTGCACTTATTCTGTTTTGGGAACAGCAGCCCAACCTAAAGTAGGTTCAGAGAGAAGGCTGATAAACAGAAACTGTGTATGTATGTGCCATTGGCGGCAGTGCCTGTTGGGCAGGGCGTGCAGTCGCTCGCCCACTTTTTGTACCCAGTGACTAAGCACTGTTGTTTGCCCTACCACATTTTTGCCTCCAAATGGATTTTTCTTCCATTTCATATTGAATTGAACCAAGCCACAAGGATATAACCAAGCCACGGGGTATGCAATCCAGCATATTCCTGTACCTGTCCCAAGCCAGGATAACTTGGGAGGGTTGCGGCAAGAAGGGCATCCATCGTATAAATGGGGCGATCGATGGAGGTGGATTGCTGATTAGTCCAGATGGAGTGGTGCCCATCCAGATTGTCGGTGTGTCTGCCTCTTGTTATCCTCCCTAGCACCATAAAGTCCAGAAGAAGCTGTCTTCTGGCACAGGCTCGCCCGGTGGTCGCGGAAATAGGGCCATAAAACGGTTGTGGTGGTAGTTCATATTGAATTGATTCGTATAATCATGCATGCAGCAAGGCAGTAAATGCAAATATTGCTATGTCATTCTTAAAACCCTGAGAAAACAGCATATTTTCACAAAAAAGTGTTGTCAGCTTCTGGGGGCTTCGTCTCCCAGGGCTTTGTCCCTGGACCCCACTGGAGGCACGGCCCCAGACCTCCACTCTTGCCCTCCCACTTTAAATGACCTTCCACCGACTATGGTGTGTGTGTGTGTGTGTTGTGATTAAGTGTTAATTTTTGAAAATCTGGTTTTAGATGTCACTTTTCACAATGATGAATTGTTATCAACAACTTGGTCATATATTTGAGTTAATCTTTGTACTAATCTTGAACTAAACAAGTGCTTTCGTAATTTGGATGCTAGACTGTTGTATCAAACAAATGAAAGTGGTCAAGACATTGAAATGTCTGTGCTGAGAGCTAGAATGTTGTTGCAGCTGGCCAGCCTCTTCTATTCATGGAGATAAATCCCAGCAGGAGAGAGACTGGGTACTTAATGGTAAGTTAAGTTAGGTGCTTGTGACAGATCTGTTTTAACTCAAAAAAAGATTGTGTAATTTTAACAAAATTTCTTTTGTGCAGTATTAAAGAAACAAAGCGTAGTAAAGACAGTAAAACAATAAAGACATTATCATACAAATCAAATGCAACTGATCCTGAGCACATGCTCAAAACCAAATGTTCTCGGCCACTTTGCTGGGCCTGACACATCTGATAACCACATGACCATGTATTTCGTTCTGCTGATAATTGCCTTCAGTGCTTTGACACTGTTGGTTGGGTGGCAGGAATGGCATGCGGCCTGTAAAAAATGGGGATGGTGGAGGGACACTGGTTAGTCTGGATGGAGTGGCACCGAGCCGGATGGTCGGTGTGTCTGCCTCTGTTAATCTTCGCTTTCACTATAAAGTCCAGAAGTTCTCTTCTGGCACTGGCTCACCCGAGTGGTCCCGGAAAAAGGGCCGTAAAATGGTTGTGGTGATAATTAGGCCTAGCATTGATGAGTTACGAGACCAGTCGGCATGATTCCACATTGACTGGCCCCACCTTTAGCCACTGTTTAGAGTAGACTTGCATCATTAATAATAAATTCAATTAAATTGCATAATAAATTACCTGTCGAACTTGTGATAATTATAAAAATAGGTGGTATAGTGTAACTTGTGGAATATTTTTGATTAAGATACAATTTCTATTCCTCACTGTCATTTTAGTGACCCTTGACGATACGAGGAGTGACAAGGTAACTGTATTGGTGATTGATGAGTTAACATGCTATCTGCTACTTGTCATGGCTGTTGGAGATTTGGACTCACCAACTGTGAACAACCAGGGAGCCCATAGCCTCGTTTTGTCACATGTTCACATGTCCTCTGAAAAATTTTTCAGCTAGCCATGTCATAGGTTAGGCATTGTAAATAGAAAATGCAGGTACAAGAATTTTACATTCTGAGGCCATTTTAGGCTGCATCGCATTTCTACGTATGTAGATGTGGCCTGTTGATACCGACCAACTAGCAAGGTCTCTCGCATAGTTAGCCTTGCAAAAATGGCGGAAGAAATAGAGATGCCATTTGGGTTGAGGACTCGTGTGGGCCCAAGGAACCATGTATTAGATGGGGTCCAGATCCCCCGTGGGAAGGGACAATTTTAAGGGGGGAAGCAGTGGCCCGTTTTAAAGTATAATGAGCTGTGCAAAAACGGCTGAACCATTTGAGGTGCTGGTGGGACTGCCGTATACGATTTGGACTTGGGTGGGCCCAAGGAAGCATGTGTTACGTGGGTGTGCACACTGGCGCCACCTGGCAAATACCATTGAACCGTCCATGTGCAGCAGCGATGTGGCCTGTAGTCAGATTACTTTAACCACTTGTTTAAATTTGGGACACTGGGCACATTTTGGGGCAGGTTAAGGCTAAGAGCGGTTCTAGTCCCTTGGAGACAATGGAAGTCCTGTCTACTCTTGAACGTGCCTCATCTTTCTGAAGTTTGCTACTTAGCTGTAGAAGCAGTAAGTGTGATAACGAATGCCATGTTGTTTGTAACACTTGTCCATTTTAATGCTGAGACAAGCTAGCTTTTGTCATTCCCAAAGTGGGAAGCAGAAATTCGTTGGCACACTGGTGAATACTTTGAAATCACTGATGTGTTCCAAGATGACACAGAATTCTTGTTGTCTTCCCATGACCATGATGACAAGTTTGTTCTGCTAAATTACGTTTGACATTCAAGTAATGTGTGTTTCAGAATTCCGTGAAGGCAAGACGGCCATACTGGTTGCAACAGATGTAGCGTCTCGTGGGCTTGGTAAGTGGTTCCAAAATTTAGATCATCGGACTTTTGAATAACATGTTGTATTCTGTTACTTGTTATTCAGTCAGTTTTTCAAACGTGAAGTTGTATAGCACCTGTTCTGCAACATTCTTGGAGGCATCATCTGTGAGTGCACACTCAAAAAGCCAAGTCTTATTCATTAGCAATTACCTTATTCCTTAGCTCCGTGTGGGTCCCGTGGCTGCAGGTGGATAAGTGTCTTAAGTAAGTAACAAATTTATGAAGCACTGAAACCAGAATGGGCCCTCTCCATTTCCAAGCTGGATGTTGTAGGAGGTGACTAAACCTGGCATTAGTTTTTGTTGTGTTTATTCTGTGTTGTTCTACATTACTTCTGATTTGTGAATGTTGTGCTTTTGGTATGGCCATTATATTTATATTTTTGCCCTGTGGTTTCTTTCTTCTTTTTTTTCCTCGCCTAATCTCAGTGGTCGGAGATTGGATGTCTACCATACTTCCACACAATAAAGGACGAAAAGTCTGCTGCAAAGTTTCATTATATAAAAACTGTCAGCGGCATAGTTGTAGCGCAATCTATTGCCTTTCGAGTGGTATCAATGTATTGGCAGGGGGTAGCTCCGTTCCCTTGATATCTGAATGCAAAGGGACCGACACACATTGGAAGCACCTGCGTTGCACACACTTCACCTCATAGAGCGGCAGCCGTGACGTCATTGCGTCAGTAGCGTGCGTTCGGCCAGTAGCCTGAAATTGGCGGCGCGCTGTCCTGTCAGCAGGTGCTGGCCTTCTTGTTAATATGATAGTCGACTGATTAATTCTTAATTGTTGCTTTTGTTTTTTTGGATTGGGTAACCAACAGCTAATCTATTTCGTATTTTAATAAAACTTCACATTCAGTTATTATTTTGTATTTGTCGTTATTTTATTACTCGGCGAAGAAGGTTCACCGAGTATTGGAAATACTTTGTGGCGCGTTTCAACGATGTTCACGTGTTCGGCTATAACTCTGCCAGAAGTGAACGGATTTGGATGAAATTTGGGGAACTCCGAGTATTGTTTGGAGCTGGCGCGATCCGGGCCGAAGTTCGCATAGCGGCGCTATTAGTGGAATATTCATAATAATTGAAAATTTTTTCTGGTGTAAACTAATAATGATATTACTAGGTCTTTCCATACCTACCTGTTTTTACGTAGCATACCGGAACAATGTATATTAGAAGCACTTCTTCGCCGAGCACTGTATTGTGGGTATTCCACACAATACAGCCATCTAGTGTTGCTACTGGCGTGACTCAAATTTTTTTACTAAAATGATTTTTGTTGAAAAATTATTATTATTATTGTCATTCTGATTATTTACTATATAAAGACTATCCTGATCATACTGTATAACAGCCGTTTTGAGGTGATCTTTATTTTATACTGTTTTGAAAGTCTGGGGCAACCGTAAATTTGGGTGTGGTCATCGTTATTTTGTCATATTTGAATATATAAAATAGGATGCATGCATGTCGTTGGTTTAAAATACTACAACTGTTTTACCACACCACAACCGTTTTACGGCCCTTTTCCGGGACCACCCGGGTGATCCGGTGCCAGAAGAGAACTTCTAGACTTTATGGTGCAGGGGAAGATTAACAGAGGCAAACACACCGACCATCCCCTGGGCGCTACTCCATCCGGACTACCAGTGCCCACCTCCACCATCGCCCCATTTTTTACAGACCGGATGCCCTTCCTGCCGCCCAACCAACAGTGTGAAAGCACTGAAGGCAGCTAGCACATTTGGGTTAGGGTGAAGACGCTAGAGTTCTCCTTAGTGGAGTTACCTGCACCGTCTCTGTACCATCATTGGTTTGAAATAATGCATTTGATTTACAATATTGGTAGATGAAATGAGTAGGGCACTGTCAGAGTGCCGATTCTTGAGCCGTAGCAAGCAATACATTATTAAGGCCATGTTTAAATATAAAATTATTTCAATCTTTCACCCACCATCAACTGCACAGATTCATGTGTGGTTGCATCATGAAACTGTTCCAAAGCTATTTCTGAGAATGTACAAAGCTGTCCGTCAGAAATCGGTTTTTGTTTTTAAGTGCTGATTAAAATGCATACGTCATGTGATGTATAGTGTTAGTCATTATGTTTTTAGTTTTAGTCTTTCTTTCAGCTCACAACATGAGCTGTTGTGAGTTTATGCAACTGCTACATATTCTTTGTCATGCTAATCCATGATTGAGTGACTCGTTATGTCATAAAGTAAGTACTTCTTGTTTGGGGGGGGGGGAATTGATCTGCCGCACTTAATGATTTCTGTTACCGTTAAAAATTTTGAGCAGTTAAATTATTGTAATTCATAAATAAATTTTATTTTATTTAAATTTCAGGCTGTCTAAGTGGACTGAAGATTATTAGTATAAAGTTATTTGTGATTCCGACAGAACTAACTAACCCAAAGTATTCAATTTTACAACCATAAGTGGCTTTATATTTTATCTCGGCAGTATCAGTTAGTCTTACTGTTGCCATCTTTTGTTTATTTTTACTGCATCTCAGTTTCCAGTGACATCGAGTTTATAATTTACATATTTAATTAATAAAAGGCAGGTGAAAGATAAGGGATGCCGATAGTCCTTAGGACCGTATGGGCCAGTGCTGATCTCCAGTTTCCAAGACAGACAGTGTACATGTGATGTTAATCACAAATCCAGCAGTAGGCTGCTATTACTTTGTCTCAGGCCGCCGCTAGCTTAAGAGATTTACCACCCTTGGTCAGTACTAATTTATACTGCTTGGTGTACAAGAGGCATGTTTGTGAGCTACTTGCCATGGATCACTGCTGGCAGTGGATTGGCTGCGATTTGAACGTGTGAGCTCTGGATTGCTAGTCCAGTGCCCTAACTATTGTACAATTGTGTCACCGCACCCAGTTAATTATTTTAAAAATTGTAATCGTTATCAGCACAATATTTTTATCATCAAAACCTAAATTTAAGGTAGCCCCTGACTTTTCTAAACTTTACAGTAAGGACCACCCAAGTTGCAGTAGTCGCATTCACAGTATCATCATTACTGCATTGACAGTATCGTTCGTTTGGCTTATTCGCAGTCTAGTTCTAAAAGGGTTTGGCTTGTCTCTTTGACAGGAGGCAGGCCGAGCCGCTGGTTTTCCCTGGGACGGTCGTGACCAAGCTGAGCGCTGGTTGCGGTCCTTGGCGTCACTGGCGAGTGGCACCAGCATGGTGGCACTGTAGTAGATACTGGTAGCACCGCCGCGCCGGTGCAGTGCCTGACTTCTGGAGCGGTTCCTCCGACCACGAGGAGCCCTCCCGAACAGGTAACTGACGCCAGTATCTGAACGCTTCGTACGTAATGCGGCATCACGCACGTGTGGCCTTGTGCTGATACCTGTAGCACTGGCCACGACATGTTTTGCTGTTTGTGCTACTTAACATTAATTCAGTGCACATTACATGCACTTGGTTGTGGGGCTATGCCAAATATTCACTATGGCTCCATATACTGTGTTGACTGGGCTATTGGTATTTGGCCAGATGGTGCGCCCGGACCAAATACGAATTGTTTTATGTGTCAGCAGTTCACTGCACATGAAATATTAGATGCGTCACAGAAGACGAATAGGAGTTGTCTAAATCGTGGCTTCCTCTTCTACCATTGAGTGCTTACTACTAGTGAGGCAGGCGTTGATCTGAACTTTTATTAGTATCACCGTACTGCTGACAGAATTACAGGATAAATTGCATTTGCGTTCTTATTGGCCTGTCTTGCAAATATTCGTATTTATATCCAGCCAAATAGTTGATACAGCCGTTCATATGTGACTGAAAAGTGTTAGTAGCCCCACATTTTTTGCTTAGTTGTGCAAGTCATGTGGTAAAAAAAGGTAAAGGCTTCCCATATTCGATACCGAGCGTTGGGCCCGGAGCTGATCCCGGTGTACAGGCAGTCAGCCTGCAGGTTACCGTTAAGTCATCCACCCGGCGGTAGGCTGCCATTACTTTCCGCCAGGCCTGCAGTTACCTCCCCAGCCGCAGAGCATCACCGCCCTTTGGTCGGTACCAAGTTATACTGCTTGGTGACAGAGGCACATAGGTGTAAACAACTTTCCTAAGGTTGTTACGCAGCGTTGCCTCGGCAGGATTTGAACCTGCGACCTACTGATCGCAAGCCCAAATGCCTTACCGTTACACCACCGCACCACCGGTCATGTGGTAGTTTGGATTATTTTTTTGTAAAAAGTGTAGTATGTATGAAAGAAGCCAAAATCACAATTGTGAAGACAAATACAGTTTTTGAAAGACCAGAAAAGCCTGGAAAAGCTAACGAGCATTGGAACTAAAACAAATTAAGACGAAATGTTGGTGTTGTCGAAACTCTGCAGTGTTACGATGTGGCTGTTAATACGACTGTGTCGAGTATCAAATGATGGCTGCTCATCTGAAGTGGCAATGCAGAACATTGGAAGTGACGTGGAAGGACAAGATACAAGATCATGAGATCGGGCAGACAAGAATGGAAATCCTCCAGGTGTTTTTGAGGACAAGGCTTCAGTGACTGCGATGCAGAATCAAAATACCACGGCAACATGATTTCCATAACAATACAGAAGAAAACGCAGAATGTTGTAGAATAGCACACTGACAGATGGCCTGCACAGTGTTGAGATGATGTCATGTCACTGGTGAAATTGCAGATAACCAGTCATTATGGACAAGCTGTGTTGCACAGTGTGCTAGTGCATGTAGAAAAGTTGGTTTGTGGCTAGTAGTAATTAGAGATGCACCGACAGTCGGTATCGGCCGATTATTATGACGGTATCGATTGTCGTTTAATCAAATTGACAATAGTGACAACAATACCTGTCCCAGAAAGCGACTCTTCACTGAGTAACCATTTCGTCTCTGATATAGCCATATTTGTGCTGAAAAGGGACGTTAAACTCCAACTAACTAACTAACTGAGTTAGTTAGTTGGAGTTTAACGTCCCTTTTCAGCACAAATATGGCTATATCAGAGACGAAACTAACTGAGTAACCACCTGTATTGAGCGACCACTTTTAGCTTAACAAACTGGTGGTTGGCTAAAGCAGGTTTTACTGTAATTTATGGCCGCCCTATGTAATAGGGCAGGCCATATATATTTTCATCCTGTCATTTGTTCTTTCTTTAGTTAGTTAGTTGGAGTTTAACGTCCCCTTTCAGCACAAATATGGCTATATCAGAGATGATTGTTCTTTCTTTATGGCCGCCCTATGTAATAGGTGCGGACATATTTTTGCCCTGTGGTTTCTTCTATCTTTTTTCCTCGCCTAATCTCAGCAGTTGCAGAGTGGATGCCTACCATACTTCTATACATGGTGTGGCCTTAGTGCAAATTTAGGATGCAGGTCTGAAATGCACTGCACAAGGTTCGCTGCAAATACAGGACGCAAAAAAATCGCCATCTCGGCACCATCACACAACTTTGTCGGGCCATATCTTCACAATTAAGGCATGTGTCGACAATCGGAAAAAAACTTGTTAAGCAGCAATACCTCATACATGTCCTGATAATATGGTGAACTTCGGCCCACTAACGGCTGAGATCGGTTTGGGAGTTTGGGGCACCCCTCCAAATTTCAACGGGTTTCGTGTCTTGGCAGCATTACTGCATGCACACTCTAGTACTGGGCGTCAGCCAAACTTTGCGGCGTTGAACAGAGGGCACCACCTATATTCGGCAGGGCGGCCATCACGTTGGGCATTGGCCCACATTTCTAGTTCTTCTATTTTTCCTTGCCTAATCTCAGCTGTTGCAGATTGGATGTCTGCCATACTTGCACACATGTTGTGGCCTTAGTGCGAATTTAAGATGCAGGCCTGAAACGTGCTGCACGGGGCTCGCTGCAAATACATGACGCAAAAAGTCGTCAAAAATCGCCATCTGGGCACTATCTCTCAACTTTGTCGGGCTATATTTTTGCAACTAAGGCACATATCGACAATCCGAAAAAAGCTTGTTATGCAGCTATATCTCCTCCACATGTTCCCACAATATGGTGAACTTCGGCCCACTAGCGGCTGGGATCGGTCCGGTAGTTTTTGGCACTCCTGCAACTTTCAACGGGTTTCGCGTCTTGGCAGCGTTACTGCACGACACTCCAGTATTGGGCGTCAGCCAAACTTTGCGGCGTTGAACAGAGGGCGCCACCTATACTCGGCAGGACGGCCATCATGTTGGGCATTGGCGCAGATTCTAGTTCGTAATGCAGGGATCACCATGAACAACTTTTTTCGATCTCAAAAGGTAGAACGTCATGTTTTTGTGACTTTTTTGTATTAATCAGTAATCGGCCGATTGTTAGACCAGTGCCTTATTGGTGCATCTCTAGTAGTAATGTTTAGGTATTATGTGAAGAATAATATTATCTTGTTTTTGTATAGTCAGTGATAGCAAAGATGTGACATCAAGAAACTCATAAAGGTACTGATGCAGCTGGCAGGCTGCTTTTGGTGGTGATGCACTTACTGCATCAACCATGAGCTGACTGGTAAACTGCAGTGTGCAAGGTTATGCAGCTTTGGCATGTAAGCTGAGTTGTTAGCTCAGTGCCAGAGACAGAGATAAGGTTAATAATCAGGTAATTGTTAAACTCCGTTTACACGATACAATCGGTTGTCAAACCGGTTTGACAACCGTGTTGAACGAACAGCCAATGTTGTTCAACCGGTTATCAAACCGGGTTGTACAACCGGTTTGACAAACACGGTTTGACAACCGTGTTGAACGAACAGCTGCTCGTTCAACCGGGTCTGTCACAATTGTGAGCCCTGCAGAAACTGCTGAGCCGATTGAGATGCTGTTTGGGATGCTGAATGCGGGTGGTCCAAGGAAACATAACAGGGGGTCCTTATCCCCCCCATACGCAAGGGCAATTTTGTGGGGGAAAGGGGTAGTGCGTTGTAATGTATAACTAACTTCTGCTGTGAGCTGTGTAACAAGAACTCATCAGGAGATGAGATAGCGAACGTGAACTTTTTTACAAGATCGCACATGTACAGGCCAGCGCCTACGCTCATTGAACGAGTTCGTAATTTCTACTAAGCATCTACGCTACCTACCTACCCATCAAACCGACTTTTAGAATGGACTCGTCCGTCCAACCCGCTTCGCACCACAAATGGGCGTGCCCATTGCTAAGCTTACAAGAGACTCATCAGGAGACATGGGCGTATGAAACTACACTCTGAACTCGAGGC
>Ga0209259_1000473_pt1 | contig 11953 bp, 8 predicted proteins | sample WorMetGr2BELIZE1_FD_187417 | JGI IMG/M metagenome (GOLD analysis project Ga0209259, IMG submission 187417) | Marine gutless worms symbiont microbial communities from Max Planck institute for Marine Microbiology, Germany - Inanidrilus... ...
GATGCATAGCCCGTTGAAATTTGCAGGGGTGCCCCAAACTCCCGAACCGATCTCAGCCGTTAGTGGGCTGAAGTTCACCATATTATCAGTACATGGTAGAGGAGGTATTGGTGCTTAACAAGTTTTTTCCGATTGTTGATACATGCCTTAGTTGCAAAGATATGGCCCGACAAAGTTGCGTCCTGTATTTGCAGCGAGCCACGTGCAGCGCATTTCATACCTGCATTCTAAATTCGCACTAAGGCCACACCATGTGACAAAGTATAGTAAACATTCAATCTACGACCACTGAGATTAGGCGAGGAAAAAAAAGAAAGAAGAAAGAAAAAGAAACAGCATGAAGATATAAGGGTCTGCCCTATTACGTAGGGCGACCCTAAAAACAGAAACCAACAGGTCACATACTTGCACGTTTAATTCTCCAAACTAAAAACTTCAGTTCAACACAGTGAATATTTCATAACGTTATATTACACACTATTATCTGTTCAATTTCTGGCGTCATGCAACACCTCAGAGCAACAAGATAAAAAAACTAACTGTACAAAGCATATAGCATTAGTGCACCAGAAATAAAACCTACAGCATTTTGCTTTTTAATATAACCCTGTGGTAGTAAATAGAACACAGTGCATAATTTACAGCTCCAGGCTATTAAATGGTATGTTATTCTGAACTTTTCTAAAACATGGTAACTGACATTTCTTTTCCGAAAAGAACAACTCGGAAAATATGCTCTGAAACATTCTTTAAATGGCACACATCACAGCACTGACTGTGGATGATTTTCGAAAACATAATTGAATGCAGTTAGCATGAAAACAGTCCTGTTTATGTCAAACTCCACTATGTTGCTTATCAGGCTTAAGTTGACACAACAACATGGCCAGCAGATACAGAAATTTTTATTAAAAAAGGACAAGGTAATGCCAAGCAAACATGGGCCAGTCAAGCAGCAAATGCTCCAACGTTAGAAATAGGGCCCTATGTGAAAATTAGGATTTAAATTTACAAGGGAAAATTATGATCAGTTTACTTATTAACAATATTTGCTTGTGAATTTCTTGGTTATTTTATGAATATTTTTTTTGTCTTTTTATTTTCTACACCCATCCATGTGACAGGATGGCCACTGCCCCTGAATCTGCTGCTGGAGGCACTGGTATGTACAACGCGTGGAATACTTAAATGTTCCACTGCAACGAAAACTACGATAAACAACCGAGAAGACAACATCTAAACACTAACACACATTACGTGCTAGGACAAAGCAAAATTACGAGAATGTCTAAGTAGAATGTGCCGTGAAGAACGTCTGTCGACTATTCACATGACGGTGAGTGTGTGTGTGTGTGACCTTTGTCGTCATTCATACACGCAATCAAGTGCTTAGCAAAATGTTTATAAAACTCAACTGGCGGACAACACTAGGGATGCACAGATTTAGGATTTTATGACAGAGAAAAATGGTATGAGAAACTTGGGAAATATTTTACATTTCATGGTTTGATACCAGATCACAGCATCTAATATATGTCAAACCTCTTTACTGGTGCAAAACTGCTGTTAAATAATATCTCAAAAGCAAAACTGCACAAAAAATATTAGTGCCATCCCAAAATTTAAATGTCCCCATTTCAATGTAACCCATTCACTTAAATGCATACATTGTACCATAACAACATTTCTGGTGCCAGAATGTCAATATCTGAGGAATATGGTAAGCACAGCCGTGCTATTTAGTCTTAATCAAACAGATATGCTAAGCTCGGATATAAGAACAAAAATAGTAAACCACGATTGCTGAACGTTTAGTAAACCATATGTGCATCCCTAGCTATGCTCACAATACATAACTTGAAAAGCATGTCAGAACTATCTCTTACAAGACACTGGTGTCAGTTCTAACTCTTCAGCCTTCAATCTGATCTTTGCAAGCAAAGAATATGGCGAGAGATCAAAAATATGATCAAAGAACAGGTCTGCTTCAAAATTTAATCTTAGCAATTAAGTTTATTCAGTATATTCCGATCTTTTGGGCACCAAAATCTTACTGCAACCTATTTCATCTGGTGAATTTTTGTTTGAAATTATTACAATCACACGCTACTGGCAATACACATTTAGATGCATCCATAGCTTGTTAATAAGCTAATGACAGAACAGCCTTGTATTACACCAGTGCTGTGCCGAAAGAATCCTTAAAACATTACTGGAGAAGTCCCTGAATTCCAGTGTCACAAAAGACAGGCAACCCTGCATACTGTACCAAATGAAAACCCACTCAAAGGCTTTGAAGCACCTTCACAGTACTTAGTATGACACCTACAAAATGACTAAGAGATCAAACTTATCCCCAGCGCCGGATTCAGGACTGACCACTCTGTTCGGCCATATATGGCCACCACAAATTTAGGGGCGCCCACATTCTGAAAATAAGCATTTTTCTGGTTCTTCTGGTTTATATCTGTCTTGCATAGCTGTCAATCACTGCACTACAGTCTAAGATGAAGGGGGTAATGTACACTCATTACAGCAATGTTTTGTGGGATGCCCACAGAAAGGCAGCAGAAACAGTGGAAAGTTAAACAGGTCTCCCACATTTGTAAATCCGGCACTGTTCATCTTGTACACAAAATCAGTCGACTCTTAGCTTTTGCAAACAGTTAGCCAGTTCCACATAAGAGATGATTCTGATAGACTTTTTCAAGTTGCCCAATATGTGCTGCGCTACAGTCACATGATGTGCTCTACGCCAGTCCAAGATCCAGCTGCCACAAGCCTTCAGTTCAATACAGCTCCGACTGACCGACGCTTAGTGTATGCTGTCGCCACGTGCTGACATGTGGTGGATGTCAGCATGTCCGGCACCACTGTGGGCGACAGACGGGTGGACAGGGTCGGTCGATGAGTGCACTATGCCAGTGGTTGCTGCTAGCATTGGCGGCTGGTATCTTGGATATCGCGAAGCTCCATTTGCATCACCGACACCTGTTAACAATCAACATACAATCTGCTCTAATGCATCGGCCACCACTACTTTTTATGGTCGCCCTATGTAATAGGGAAGACCATTATATTTTTGCCCAGTGATTTCTATCTTCTTATTTCTTCCTTTCTTTCTTTTTTTCCTCATTTAATCTTAGCCGCCGCAGATTGGATGTTCTGCCATACTTCCACATGGTGTGGCCTTACTGCGAATTTAAGATGCAGGTCTGAAACCTGCTGCATGCGGCTCACTAAAAACACAGGACGCAAAAGTCGCCAAAAATCGCCATCTGGGCACCATCCCACAACTTTGTCGGGCTATATCTTCGCAACTAAGGCACGTATTGACAATCGGAAAAAAATTGTTAAGCAGCAATGTCCTCCACATGTCCTCATAATATGGTGAACTTCGGCCTACTAACGTCTGAGATCTGAGTTTGGGGCACCCCTGCAAATTTCAACGGGCTATGCATCTTGGCAGCGTTAGTGCACAGCATCTTCCCAGTCAGTACTCAATAAACGAAACCTAACACAACAAAAGCAGAGATTCACCGACAAACCAAAAGATAGTATAATACAAAGTAAACATAAGAAACTACAGCTCAGACATGGTCACCATGTACGATGAAACGGGAATGGACCTATTCATGCAGCATTCAGGGTTGCATGGCCCCAGGTATATAAAACAGCTCGTTTTATGAACAACTGTTACAGGCTATGAGTCCCCCAAAGAAAAATGATGATGAATTAACAGAGCTGGTTTTACAGTCTGGATGTCCTGCCTATCACCCAACCAACAACTCCAAAGGAAGCAACATACTGCTGTAACACACTGCTGACAACTATACTGAAATGTTTGACTTACAGACCACAAAAATTCTACTATGACAACAGATAGCACCAATGCACAGGGCATAATAATGGCAGTAAATTGCCCAAACCACGAAAAACTGACTTCCACTAAGGAGACCTAGAGTATTCTCACCTGCACGGAGCATAATACAGTTACTGGCTGCCAAGTTCTTGTTACTCCCCTAATTACATTAATTTCAGCCAATCAGTGGTCTTTTTGTGTCTTCATAAACTCATCACTGCATCAGATTAAAAGTGTTCGTTCAATGTTTGCTCATAACACTGGTCGCACCCCAGAAGTGGAAATTCGAATTCGCCATTTTACTGACATGAACTGACCTAACACTGAAAAGATTTTCTGTGACCCAGTGTAAATGGCATTTGCCAACATTTAGCAGCTTATAAGTGACTGAACAAACACTCAAAGAGTAGTAAAAATAGTCAGTGTACAGGGGAATTCCCTTGTTGGCCCTAGTCTAATACATGGTTAGCAAGTTCACCAATTAACCTTAGTGAGGAAATAAATACCTACAGCAGGCGCCCCTTGACCAGAGGCATATGGTGACTGATATACTTGACTTGACAGATGGGCTACTACATTTGGTAGTACAGCATAGAGGGGTCTAGGCACCCTGGCTAGGTGCCTTATTGCAGTAATAAAGGTTACCACATATGCCAGAGTACCAATTTATACAATGCAAAAGTGTAAGGGAGTTAAATGACCATTTCTTATCGACCTATGGACAAACTAGACAGCATGCGTTGATTTTCCCACTGGCGTAGCCCATCACCCCCGGGCGGCCACTCAATGGTATCATCTGTTGTTGCTTGCTGCGTACAGCCAACAACGCACGCCCTACTATGCACTAGCAATGGAGATGACTCAGCAGTTTTTCATTTTTTGTCGCTGGTGACCTTGACCTGTAACCTCGACATTCGAACTCAGGCGAGATTTTTGTACGATGCACCTAAGTTTCACAAGTTTCATCATACGTTTAATCGTATGGAAGATATCGTGTGCACAAACAAACAAACACACTGACAAACACACAAGCCGGTGGTTTTTTACGGCCCGATTGCGCCCTCAGTTCCGAACGCCCCCGAGCTTTGATCGCAGCACGCCGCCGCGGCGCCGGTTCAATTAGATAATCCCGGCGAGCGTCGTGCTGCTGCAGCAGTGCCATTGCCTGAATCGCCATAGGGGCAAACTTCAAAATGTATCTCCTCCGTCAGTTTTGTTTCAATCAAGTCGAAATTTTTTTTACAATACACAGGAGACACAGATGCAAAAAATGGACCAGAATTTTGAAATTCGAATTCTGTGATTTTTGAGAATTTTTTGAAATTTTCAAAAAGGTGTCGCGCGGTCCCTCTGCAGCCGATCTGGACCATTATGGTTGCGGCCAAACTAGATCAGAGTAGGGTCCTTGTGACCAAGTTAGGTCAAAATCAGTCAATGTTGAAGGGTAGAAGTGCCGGTCAGAGACACAGGCAGACAGACAGACAGACTCACAGACAAACTTGTCTGAAAATAATGGCCCTTCAGATTTGCAATCGGGCCAACAGACGCCACTGAAAACATCCACCACGCTTTGCTACGCCACACCAGCGGGTATATACTGCCCGATTCATAAAAGGGTAAGTATTAGCCAGACTAGTATCACTGTGGTACCAACAAGGAGTCACCTGAACATCCACTTCAGCAATGCTCTGGATGGGAAACAGAATATCATGATACATTTCGTGCACCCAATGAAATTACAAGACTACACAATTTGTAGTTCCTTTCTTTAGGTCACCTGCCTTGCCACAGAACAGCCTGACGGGCTCATCACATCAATCAGCTGTAATAACATCAGCAAAGGAGGTACGAGAACGTATTTGACGTCCTGACTAGCACATCACTCTCTCTGACTGTCGGCGTAATTATTCCGAAAAGTTGTGGGCGAAACCATCCTGACATTTTTTCAAGCAAAACGGACTGGGTTTGTTGGTACACTGCACCGGGACGCCGGAAACAAAACTGTAAATAAATTCACGACAGAACTGACTGCAACGGCGTCTCACTCGAGCTTGTGAAGTACTCCTTGTTCACGCAGTTGCGCAGCGACTCTGGAATGCGACCGACGATCGCGCGACGGATCTCGCCGGCAGCCATCTCCCTCAGCTCCGTGATGCTCTGGTCGCTGTAGAACGCTGAGTGAGGTGTGCATATCACGTTCGCACAGTCCTTCAGTGGACCTACAGCCAACCACAGTTACAAGTTCGTAGCCACAGGCACAAGGAAACACACACCCTCACATAAATTCTGGTCGTGAGAGCAACACATCTGTAGAAAAACACAGACGCGACTGTTATACAGGTTGACCCATGTTAGCTGGCACTGCCAGTTAAGAAATGGAGGATTTTAGTCGTGGCAAACTTTTGCTGTCACATCCCCTTGCTGAGGGCAAGTAGCAAATCTGAATTAGGGAGAAAATGCCAGAGTTCTGCTCAGTGGTGTCATACTCACACTGTCTCCATACCATTCACCGAAACACAGCAGCAAAACAACTGATGAACTAAGTTTCACCTGAAAAATGGCTATGAAAATAGCGAGTTGTGCATTAAAGCCTTGCCAGACTTTACAAGTGAGTGACTGACTGGCGGTGATGCTGAAAGGTTCACTCTCGTGGACGTCCAATGCAGCCGCTCTGATACGACCGTCCTTCAGTGCTACGGCCAACGCCTGCTCGTCCACCAGGCCGCCACGAGCCGTGTTCACAAGAAACGCACCTACACGCAACGATCAACATTCAGCATCGTTCATCACCAACAGTAACCACACAAGCTATGCTTTCATCTCAGGTTGTTGGGTGACATTAGGTTGGCTGGATTACTGAAAAACCCATCAAATTCAGTCAACTCTTAGCTACCGGTGAATTCTTCGTGAATTGCTGGAACTGTATGGAGTATGAGGTGGAGGGCTCCAGACCAAGAGGTAGACCAAAGAGAACTTGGACAGAGGTTGTGCAAAAAGATTGTCAAGCATGTAAATTGAACAGGGATGATGCTATGGATCATAGTAGGTGGAAGAACCTGATAAAGGTTGGATGATGATCAGGATAGGTGAGTGGATGAGTGTTTCTTCTGGTACCAGCTCACCAGAGTAATCCTGGACGAAGGACCGTAAAACGGTTGTAGTAGTAGTAGCAGTTCTGGAACTGACTGATGAGGTGTACTGGCATGGTTATCTGTCTGCAGCGAGGTGCAAATGATTTGAATGTGGTCCAGCTGATATCACTGCCAGCCCATCATCTCTTGCTTCATTAAAATCCAGATTGGTTGAACCTTTCTGGTGCCGTCTTACCCAGACTGACCTGCAAAAGAGGCTAATAAACGGGTGTCTGTCTTCTGGAATTGGGAGTCCTTGTGAAACAAACACAATCACCACCTCCATTTTAACCTGGCTGGGTTAGTCGATCCCCCTTAACTTTCTTCTTCCAACTGTTCCAGAACAGAACTAACAGTGTCAAAGCACTGAAAAACCTAAAACACTGACAACAACTAGAATGTGAGCCAATGCCCAACGTGATGGTCGCCCTGCCGAATATAGGTGGCGCCATGTCGTCAATGTCGCAAAGTTTTACGCGTGCCCACTGTTTGAGTGCCATGCAGTAACGCTGCCAATATAGGAGAGCACAAGACTTGGAGGATGTAAAGTGAATTTTGCACCTGGCAAAATTCCGTTACGGAGCAACAGCCACCGAAAATGTATATATAGTGTACCAGCCCAGGAGATGGCCAAACATCCTGCAAAGTTTTGTTGACATCCACTGAGCAACGTCGGTGCAGTAATAAAGCCAAGACAAAAAACCAGTTGAAATTAGCTGGGGTGCCCCAAACTCAACAACAGATCTAAGTCATTAGTTAGTGGGCCGAAGTTCACCATATTGTAAGGACATGTGGAGGAGATATTGCTGCTCAACAAGTTTGTTTCCGATCGTCGTTAAGTGCCTTAGTTGCGAAGATATAGCCCGACAAAGTTGTGTGATGGTGCCCAGATGGCGATTTTTTGGCGACTTTTTGCGTCCTGTGTTTTCCTGTGTTTTCACGCAGCACATTTCAGACCTGCATCTTAAATTCGCAGTAAGGCCACACCATGTGTGGAAGTATGGCACATCCAATCCGCGACGGCTGAGATTAGGTGAGGAAAAAAAAGGAGAAGATAAAAGAAACCATAGGGCCAAAATACACCGCGTTTCATATTCACAACAAGCAACACCTCCTATGTACTTCTGGAAATTTTCATGCAATTCGTAGCTGTCAAAGCAAAGATAGATGAAATAACAAAGGATCCAGTTTTTTTTATTGAAACACGATATATAATGTATAATGGTCTGCCCTATTCCACAGGTGACCATAACCACGTAAAATCAGCCACTTGTCTCATCCATTCTGCATTAACCTAAGGGAAAAGAAATTGCTCCACCAGCTCTCCGATGTCAGTACCAAATAAACAACATGCTGGATAATCTGCATATTCACGTGCCCTCTTGGAGGCCATGCCAACCTCGGACATTTGCATCATTACAAACAGGAATTTTCTTCATTTTAACGGTTAGTATTGGAAGAGGTCTGCAATCTATGGAGTACTTTCTATTCTAATATACTATGGCTCAGTACCATTAACCTGTTACTCAACTGTAAAAGATCGGAATAACTTTTACTGATATAATTTAATTAGCAGAACACCACTAGTGCCAACCACTATGATGAAATTTAAACCATAAATCCAGCGCCATTTAATACCGTAGTTTCACACGTATTTCCTAAACAATCATTCACATATAATTGCTTTGTCCCTGGGAGTGGTGCAAAGTATTGTAATCAGCATTTCTGTGTGTCTGTCTGTGCACATCTCAAAAACCACATATCCAAACTTCACAAAATTTTCCGTACATTACTCGTGGCCACAGAGTATGTTATGCACATCCAGTTTTGTGGATGATGTCACAATGACCCATATGGCACATGGCGCTGGCAATATCAACATGGAAGCCAAGCTGCAGCATGCAATCAAATTTTCCAATTAATTCACCAAAGGGCACCACACTGTTTGACTTTGTCGTCACATACAGTAACAGCAAACTGCACACTGGGGCAAAGTCTGATGCCTACAATAGCCTTGTTGATTCTTCATTAGCTAGCTCATTTACTCATTCTCTTTTCTATGTTATTTAAAATACTTAACTATGTTAATTTTTCCTCCTTCAGGAATGCTAGCTGAACACAATAGGATGTCCAGCCTGCAAAAACCTGCTCCAAAAAAATCCCAAAGGTTCCTGGAAAATTAATCCGGTTAATCAAAAACTGAAAGCTGTAGTAACAGTAATTACTGTTATTAGTAATTAGTGATGCTACTACTGTAAACAATCAAGTACAAAGAATGACAAAGCACGATAAAGAAAAAAGGGCGAATACTGTAATAGGACTAAACACACACACACACACACAACCATTTTATAGCCCTTTATCCATGACCACCCGGGTGAGCCAGTGCCAGAAGAGAACTTCCGGACTTTCTGGTGCAAGGGAAGATTAACAGAGGCAGACACAATGACCATCCGGCTGGGTGCTACTCCATCCAGACTAACCAGTGCCCACCTCCACCATCCCCCATTTTTTATAGGCCGGATGCCCTTCCTGCTGCCCAACCAACAGTGTCAAAGCACTGGAGGCAACTAGCGCATTCAAATTAGGGAGAAGACGGTAGAGTTCTCCTCAACGTTGTTACCTGCACCATCTCGGTACCTTGCAACCAGCACTAAAATCATGGGGAAACTGGCAACCATGATATCCTGGAGAATCTGTGCGACTAGGATACGCAGCAACCGACCTGGTCTCATTTGCTTCATTGTGAAGTCATTAATGAGATGATGGTTGTGCTCATTGAGTGAACAGTGCAGCGTCACACAGTCACTCTGGAACAGAAGATCTTGCAGTGTATACACACGTGTTATACCTAGACACAAAACATAGGCCCAACAGCAATACATAGTGCCAATGTACTGAAGTATGGCCCAATTAATAATCATCATTAGTAACTTACTAGACAGCGTTGCAGCCCATGGCCACATGTCGCCAATCGCCATATCTCCGGCCGGTACATGAGCGACTAAGCCAGCAATTCTCATTACGACATCATTGGCGCCATGCCCAGCGTTACAGACGTACGAACGTATGGACACCTTATTGTGTTTAATATGCAGAGATTTCAAAGACCTTTTCATACGGGGCATTTTCTTCTGAGGGCTTGGACCAGCCACACGTAATGAGTGTAGTATTACACAAGTGTAAGTAAATTATTCAATGCTGATTAACGATTAAAAAGGAATTTCAGAAATATGCATATTCATGCATATAAATACTTACCAAGAGATTTTTCTATTCCGTCTGGCAGATAGGGATCATAGAAGATCACGTTGAAGCCGAACACTTTGGCTCGGAGTGCAACTGCAGTACCCACTCGGCCTGTGTGACAGATACATACGGCATTAACAGGGCATGTGTGCAGACCTTATTTTCATGGGCATCATGTGCCATATGATAAGGGAAGGACCTATTTCGCAATTATGCGGCTGCGACGTAGCGTAGATAGGCCTATGATCGATTTTGTTAAACATTTTAACACACTGGAAGGATTTGTTGTTGTGATGAAATAAACGTTCCGCAAAATTTCAGCGAAATCTGGCATTTTTGGGAAAATATGACGCAAAATTTCGCATTTTTCCCACAAAATATGTTGTGCCTTACATATGATGTCGGTTCTAGTTGACCAAATGTAGATGCAGGCCACCACTGACCTTGGTCTGCCAACAATCAATCACTGACGAAGTGAGACACTGATTTATCCTCTTATGCACACCTGCTGCTGTCAGATAAGCTCGTTTTCTAGAAGCACCACAGTCGCCTTGTGTTGAGCAACAGATATTCAACACAGACTTTTGTCATACCACTGAAGTCGACTACCAGTCACTACACCAATGGCTGGTGATATTTTTTATGATGGTGGAATTAATACTATCACTCCACAGTGGCCTGCAAGATGTCGCTGTGTAGGAGGAAAATGAAAAACCACACCAGCGATGTGGCTGCCTTCATGCATGTTATTCAATAAGTTTTCTTGTTAGTTAGTTAGTTAGTTGGAGTTTAACGTCCCTTTTCAGCACAAATACGGCTATATCAGAGACAATAGTTTTCTTGTTGTCCGGTGCCTGTACCATTATGTAAAGCAATGCAGCATGAAGGCTAGCCAATTGCTAGCCTTCATGCTGCATTGCTTTACATAATGGTACAGGCACCGGACAACAAGAAAACTTATTGAATAACACAAAAGCAGCATGTAATGACAGTACGTGCGTCTGACCACTGTCAAGTTCTACAACTGACACGGAGAGCAAACATAAATGGGAATGTGCTATCCATTCGCCAGATTCAAGAAAGAATGAAACCAATGTGTGATCTTCCACGCCTTGGGTTGGTGCCTTGACATTGTCAATAGCTGACCAGAAGTGTATCAGGTCTGTAAAAGCCTGTGCCAATTATCCTGGAAGGTTCTGAAGCAAGGCCACAGACTCTCGTGAAAACGGTCAACAAACAGTGTGTGACAACCAACCATATTAACATCCATTGCCTCATGTAAGTATACCAAGAGTGCACTATGCAAACAGTACAAAAAGTTTTCAACATTTCTTATGAACCACTTACCGAGGCCGACAATGCCAAGTGTGTCTCCGCGTATCCGCGCAGAGCCCGTTGCAGCATCACGCAGCGCCTCCGGGCCAGTCACCTTCTTCCCATCGCGCACCATGTTTGCCAGCCAGTACGTCCGACGATACAGGTTTAATATCAGACACATTGTGGAGTCAGCCACTTCCTCTACACCGTAGCCCGGCACATTGCACACAGCAATACCTGCCACACACATCACGCCATTAACAGACCTCCCACTGTAACTCTTTTTTTCAGGACATAAAAACCTTCGAATTTCAGAAAATTTTTCACAACAGCTTTCAATTATGACCTAAGCAAGTACACATAAAAACCACAAAAAAAACGAAGAGTTTCAAAT
>Ga0209259_1000474_pt1 | contig 11952 bp, 10 predicted proteins | sample WorMetGr2BELIZE1_FD_187417 | JGI IMG/M metagenome (GOLD analysis project Ga0209259, IMG submission 187417) | Marine gutless worms symbiont microbial communities from Max Planck institute for Marine Microbiology, Germany - Inanidrilus... ...
GTCTTGGCAGCGTTACTGCACGCCATCTAGTAGTGGGCGTCAGCCAAACTTTGGGGCGTTGAACAGAGGGCGCCACCTATGTTCGGCAGGGCGACCATCAGGTTGGGCATTGGCCCACATTCTAGTTAACTAGTGTGTTGGGTAACACAGACTGACCTGTATAATGGCTATAAAATGGTTGTGTGTTTGTGTACATACATGTCTCCTCAGTATTATTAGTTAGCACAATTACTACATACCTGGACTGTTAGCAGCAAATGCTGCCAGTGCTGCTAAGTTCAAATTCTGCAGACCTTGTAAATTATTTGCATCACCTGAACATGCATCACAAAGTGTCTAACTTCAATGCATACAACAACAGTAAACATCTACAGAAAATTCCACTACACTGTGATTCATAAATAAACGTGGCAGTAGATTTGTGATCATAACTCTGGAAAAACTTGTTTGATTTTCATAATTTTTGCACTGCTGTAAGCAGGAAGAACATTTTACACATATATGAAAAACATGTTCACCTCACCTAAAAACATACTTACCAGGGTTCCTACAGGACTTGCAAAACAAAATTCCCTGACTTTTCCAGTCAATTGCGCAACATTTCCCTGACCTACAGTGTATATTGGCACAAGTTTCAGAACTGAAACTCCATAAGAACACAATAACTTGCAACACCAGCACAAATTATGCACTAAAGCACATACCAATGCGTATGTAAGTGCACTATTTCACTAACAGAAGTAAACAAACCAGTAATCACACTGCAATGTTGTTGAAATGCATCATTACATCTTAGTGATGACAATTGTCAACTGGTTGATCAACATAAACTTGTAGCAAACATAACAGCATATCTGCAGCAATTAACTATGTACAGTATTTATATACAGTCTTGACTTCTATTGACTGGTTACTGCTTCGTGGCAAGGAGACGCTCTGCTATCTCCCTATCCAGCACTTCTACCTCCTGCTGCTTCTCTTCTGCCCTTCTACGCAGAGCATTAGCTTTTGTAACTAACGGTAACTCTCCACTTTTCTCGCACTTCTCATACAGTTCCTTTGAAGTGGACACGAGGGAAGACACGTCTGTCTTCAATCGTTTGCGTTTGCCCTCTAATTCATGTATAGCATGAGTTTCTTCTTTTCTTTTTTTGTTGCGTTTTTGTGCCTCCTGTTCTTCCTTTTGTTGGGCCAAGTAATTGGCATACCTAGCTCTAGCATTTCGAGCCGCCAACACCAATTTGCGAGTAATCTCAACATTAGTTACACCATCAACATAAATGATGTGATCCTTTATTATTCTCCTTGCTGCTAGAGTTTGTTTGGATTGGTTTTCAATGACTAGTTCCTTGTTGACAGAGAATCCCCTTTCTACGGAGGCCTGTCCATGTGATAAGAGCAATGCTAGCCCACAAACTGACCATGCCTTAGGATAGTTAGCTGCCATTCTGCTACGAAGGATTGTGTCAAGGCGGTCATCTGCAACACAAAATTTTTCCAATTCACCCTTCACACACGTGTGAATGAAGTCATCAAACTGTTGCATGACCTCATCACAGTCCGCTTCAACAACAAAACCGCCTTCAACACACGCTGACAACAAATGCCTCGTCATTGCCTTACCAAAATTGCTCTGGAGAACCAGCCATGTTACAAGGATCCAAGCAGGACAATGCTCGAGCTACTAGATAAGTGACTAGCGTTTTCTGAAGTAGCTTCTTACACATCGCTTTCAGCACAGATTTGGCATCAGTTCTGATGCCAAGCATGTCTCTGTCACTTACTTTCTTCTTTTTGAAGTTGTCACTCCTTATGTCGTTGGTGTCAAATCCAATCACGTCGCTGCATGTTACAAGATTTCAGTAAATAAGTAACAGTAAGGCATAGTAGCCATACTACTACTGCTAAAAGTATGCTGGATTGGACTCCAGCCTGACTGCTATTATTAGCATTACAACAACTGTACTAAACGTGAAAAAATTTCCCCAATATTTCCCTGACTTCCAGTCACTTTTGCATTTTCCCTGACTTTTCCTGACCGCTCAAATTCCCTGACCTTTTCCAGTTTTCCCTGACCTGTAGGAACCCTGACTTACACTATTCTGTGAAAATGAAACAGCACATTTCATACTTTATTATAGTGTAGTCTTACAAATATTATCCACTGCATCAAGCGTGGTGTGAAACACAAACTTCATCAAGTACAGAGAAAATAAATTGACAGACACCAGGTATGTTCAAAAAGTCCACCACTGGCACGAACACAAGCACTCAAGCATGTTGGCCATTGGTCAACTGCGTCATCAATCAGTGACTGCTGCAAGCCTCGTCACACATGCAGCCGACGCTGCCTGCAGCCGCAGCTCATCAAGGTCATAAATGTGACAACGATGATGTCATATTTATGTCAACATGTAAAATAAATAAGTAAATATTTTATTTGCAGAGAACATTCACTCCCATTTCTAGGTATATAAAAATTATTAAAATCAAATTAAAAATTAAATTAAAATTAAATTATTAAAATTACCCATCAAGATTTTCCAGAGTAATATGATCACAAATGTACTGCCGCGTTTTTTATGAATAACAGTGTACACATCACATCAGAGGGACTGCCAGAATACAGTGACATTAAGCACTAAACAGCCATGAAAGATGGCCAATTCCACATGCGTCAACTGATTCCATGATCTGTACAACTGCAGGAGCCCTAGCAGCAGCCACTGCTCTGCTTCTTGGCATCAGCATCATCATCCATACATGCAAATGTGCCAAAATATGGAAAGGTGCTGTGACTGGATTATCGCTGTAAGGTAAGGTTGCTTGGAATGGTACAAAGACGGTGCAGGTAACACCGATAAGGAGAACTCCAGCGTCTTCTCCCCAATCTGAATGCGCTAGTTGCCTTCAGTGCTTTGACACTGTTGGTTGGCCAGCAGGAAGGACATCCGGCCTGTAAAAAACATGGGGGATGGTGGAGGTGGGCACTGCTTAGTCCAGATGGAGTGGCGCCCAGCCGGATGGTCGGTGTGTCTGCCTCTGTTAATCTTCCCTTGCACCATAAGTCTAGAAGTTCTCTTCTGGCACCGGCTCACCCGGGTGGTCCCGGAAAAAGGACCGTAAAACGGTTGTGTGGTGGCGATAGTTAGGTTGCTTGGTTATCCTCCTCGTTGCGAACAAATTGGTGCCATTTGATTCCAAGCAGTGTTCTCAAGCACCACTGATCAACAGCATCAATCCTGCGTGCATCCACCTTGGTGACTGCCCAGCATTCAGATCCGCATAGAAACACTGGTAGCATACAAGTGTTATACAACTTCAGCTTTGTTGAGATAGAGATGCGTTGACTTCCAGAAATGATTGTCTAGATTCTGCATCGCTGCATCAGTCTTCTAATTATCAGCCTATAGTATCCTCACGGTGGCCGTCTACACATCCCTGCATGGCCACTGTGTACCTATGTACCGTACATTCGCTATGAGTATGTTTGGCACTGCCAGTTCACCTCGAACCCTAGCAAACTGCCTCGCTTGGCATCATCTCCAGCACAGGTATGAGGAGTTCAAGCAATTCAGCTAGGATAGAAACATCGTCTGCAAAGTCCAGATCAGTGTAAGAGTCCTGATCAAAGGACACACCATTCATGCTTTGTCCAGTCGTCCTTTCCAGCATCTAATCCATACTTGTAGCAAATGAATCCGATGCCAACACACACCCTTGGCGCATGCCTGACTCAATTTTGAACCATGAACTTTGTTTGAATACCACCTGCCCAGACACAGCTGACAGAGTTGTCACAGAGAGCTCTAACCAATCTGACTATCTTGTCGGGGATACCGATTCTTGTCAGAAGTGACCAGAGTGCGGGTCTGCTAAGTGAATCACAACATGAAGGTAGAGGTACGCAGCGAAGGTTGGACGATCAAAATCTTGCCTTCATGCTGCGATACTGTTCAGAGTAATTATGCAATGGCATGTGGAGCAACCCGGCATAAAACCACTCCATTGAGGGCGTCTGTGAGACAGGAGAGTTAGTCTTCTCTCAATAATGATGTGTGCAAACACCTTTCCTGGCATACAGAGCATACGGAGCAGTGTTATTCCTCTGCAATTACAGCAATCTGATCTTCAGCCTTTACCTTTATAGACTGAGATTATTATACCTTGGTGCCATTCCTCTGGAGCAATTTCATCCTCCCAGATCCAAACAATGACCTTGTGCAGTGCATGCACTGCATCGCTTTCACCATGCCGGACGTATTCTGGATAGATGCCACATGGTCTGGTGCCTTACCCACTTTCATCCTGTTCATGGCTTTGTATGTTTCCATGACTATGGGTGAGGAGGTGTCAATGAGAGGATCTTGTGTGGATGCTCTCTTGCTCTGGCTTCTAAAAAACAAGACATCTTGGGGAGGTAATGAAGACTGGTTCAATAAAGTGCTGAAGTACTCTTGCCACCTTGCCACAACAGATTCCCTGTCGGATAACAGCTGCCCATTTGCAGACTTTAGTGGAGCTGATAGAGTCACACACTTCTGCCTCAGTTGTCGGATCATCCTTGATCTCACCACAAAGAAGATGGTTCTCACCTGCACATGCTACCTGCTCCGCGGTCCAAGAACCTCCCTTGCAGCAGAATTGAGAGCAGAATTGTACTTGGCCCATACATCTTTGAGATGGTGGACTTCGGAGGAGCTAGTGCTGAGTGCCCGAGATACAGCTTTCGCATACTTCTGGCTCACTTCCACTGTAGAGAGAGACAGCAGATTGGGAATGAAGCGCTTGTTGTGAGGCAGACTCATTCTCTTGAGCTTCAGCTTCAATGTCACCACCACAGGAAAGTGATGTCAAAGGTGCAATGGACTCTGCCTGCCACAGGATGACAGTAAGTAGTCGATCTCCTTCCGTGTGTAGCCATCATTAGAGACCCAGGAGAATCGATGGATATCCTTCCTCTGGAACCAGGAGCCTGCAATGCTAAGATGGTGCTCTGGATGCTGCCTGGAATTTTAAATTGAGAAAATACATAGAGAAGAGTGTGACCTTATATACAGTGACATTAACTGGGTTTGAATATACAATGAATAGCAACTCAGTAACGAAAGTCAAGGCATAAAATAACAAAAGTAAGACCAAGGCCTGATGGTTATGTGCTACATCTGTACTAAATGGCACCAACTACAAAATAACATGCCTGTATTGATGTTATATAACAGTAGGCTACACTTCACATTCAGTCAACATCAGAAAATTCAAAGAGCACAGGTGCCAAGCTGCACTATACCAGCAATCAGCAACAATAATGCCAAGGCCAAGATCAGAATGAGCAATGGTGAAATCAAGGAATGGTGCCATAAGGCTGAGGATGCAAACATATCTACACCGTGAGCCATAAAAAAAGGAGCCAATTTATTTTTGTCTGTAACTTCGTCAAAAATCAACGGATTTTAATGCAGTTTTCACTGTCAGATTTTACAATATGAAGGTATAAACTTCATCCACTTCACCTGATTAATGTTGCTACACTACATTGTAAAAGTCAAAATGCCGAAAAAGCATGTGAACACAACTTCAGCATTTAATGTTAACTACAAAATAGCCATTATGCATCAATTACACTGACAGTTTCATAAATATTCTGGTGAATTATATAAATGAACACTCATGTCAGAGCATGTGTTCATAAGTGTCCACCAAAAGCACACACACATGATCTCAGATGATCTCACCACTGGTCAATTACGGTGTCAATTACAGTGTCGATGATGTCCTGGTCAAAGTCAAACCAAGTTTGCATCATGCAGGTCGTCAATGTCACGAATCTTTGTTTCATACATGCATAACTGTAAATAATAAATAAGTAAATTTAAGGGACATGACGACCCTGGTCCACTTTGATGAAGCAATGATTCATCTCATACAATTTTCTTCGGTAATATCTCAGTGCAATAGGCCTATTACATTTTCAGTTAATTAGGTGAGGTGGGCGAGTTCATGCTGTCATCTGTACTATTCATGTTTAAATCTAATAGTGAAAACTGCACAAAAATCCGTTGATTTTTGACAAAGTTACAGAAAAAAATAAGTTAGCTCCTTTTTATGGCCCATGGTATAGTTGGCATTAAAGCACCTCGTGGTCATGGCTAAGAACTTGGGATGACCATCTCTGACACAACAACAGGATATAACAAGACTAAAGTAGCATCATGCAGCCAATCAAGAAGACAAACCATAAGAGTTCGGCATTGATGACGGATTAGGTGCAGAACCAGCAGCGGCATTTAGAAGCTGTAGAGCATTTAAACCTGAAATACAGTATAAATCTGCCATCAGCCCTGACTGGCCAAAACAGCTGAGACATCACTGTACTTACTAGCCAAAACATGTACACCACTTTAATGGCCATTTTCTAGGTAAACATGGCTTAGCTAGCTGCCCTCATAATTCTTTTCCTCCACTTGTTCTGAACCTATGCAGATCAAAACCTTTCATATCCTCCATAGTACCATCCCACCTGTTCTGTCTTAAAGGTGATACGCAATGATTTTTTGGTTGTTAAAGGAAATTGCTGGTCGTATGTCTTTAATATGATCCAATCTATATGAATATTGACGAACATCAAAAAACAAGAAAATTGTAGAAAAAAGCATCTGGAAGTGCACACCGATGACTTGTTTAGTGTTTACTTTTTGTAAGTGATGATGTCATACCAGGAAAACACAACCAAACAGCCTGTTGAGTGTTGACAACTGATCGCGCAACAACACAGGCATAACGATAAACATAGAAACAGGTTCTTAAAACATGAATAGGTAAAATAAATTCTTATTGAATCTTAATAACAACGTAAACGAAAGAACTCAAACGAAAGAACTCAAACAAGCGCATCCTGATATCAGTCTTCTTTTCAGCATTTTGCGACATAATTTATCAAAATTTATTACACAGACGGGTTTATGTAAACAGCTAGAAACTACTTTTTGATCGACCGTTTCTAAAACGATTCACCTTATGCTGTCGGACCGTTGTATTGTGGCCAAACGGTTGGACAGATCAAGATGAAACTTGGCATGCAGGTAGGCCTCGGCCTTGGCCACATTGTGCTAGATGGGGATCCAGCTCCCCTCCCCAAAAAAGGGGGCACAGCCCCCAGTTTTCGGCCCATGTCTGTTGTGCCCAAACGGCAGGATGGATCAAGATGCCACTTGGTATGGAGGTAGACCTCGGCCCAGGCCACATTGTGCTAGATGGGGACCCAGCTCCCCTCCCCAAGAAAGGGGGCACAGCCCCCAATTTTTGGCTCATGTTTGTTGCGGCCAAACGGTTGGATGAATCAAGGTGCCACATGGTACGATGGTAGGCCACGGCCATGGCAACATTGTGTTAGATGCGGACCCAGCTCCATCCCCAAGGGGCACAGCCCCCAAATTTCGGCCCATGTCTATTGTGGCCAAACGGTCGCCCATCTCAGCTACTGCTGAGCACTTGTTCATCAATTTTGTGGAAAACCGTTGCATATCATCTTTAACTCCTACCTCGTACAACCTTTGGTCAATCAGTATCATCTTTACATTCAACATGTCTAAACCCTACCCTTCCCAATCACCAGGCCCACTGGTTCCCGTCCCAACAGTTCTCTGATTATGCATTTTTCTTTCTTTCAGAATAACCCACATAGCCATCTGATCATCTTCATTTGAGTTCTCTCCAACTGTACTTCATGCACTATTTTCATCTGCCACGTGTGATTAGTTTACCATATACCTGACAACTTCCCACAAGAAGTATATATTCTGTCTTGCAGTTTTAACAAGAACCCTCAAAATGCAGGTACTCAATTTTTTTCCATGTACTTCTGGTATTTGCCATCCTCCATCTGCTTCCAACTTGACACCTTGGTAGCAGAACTTACCAGCCAACCATATAACCAACATACTGCACTAACTAATAACTACACTGTGTCTCAAAAAAAAGTTCCCACCTTTTAACTGTCTGTAACTTTATCAAATCTTAACCGATTTCAACATTTCTGCACTGCTGGAAAGCATATGAAATTTGCTATAAAACCCATATGACACTACCCACCTTACCTTACACATGTTACTACACTACCTTAGGAAATTAAAAATGCAAATTTTCTGCAGACGTGGAACAAAACGCAAACATCGCCTCTAACTTTGTTATTAATCCACAAATTTTGATAATTTCGGTGTTTAAAAAGCGAACATTTCTCCATACTGATTGCAAATAAAATCTTCCATGTCACTGTTCTTACTTTTGCGATCAACTTGTGGCATCAGACATTCGTCACAGCAGACGTCACTGCAGTGTTTGTCAACAAGAAACATGGTATTCAGCTACGAGGACAAGATTTTGATAAAAAGTTTGCATTTGAACGGGTACACAGCAAAGAGGTTTACAGACGAATTTCCTGAGAAAAGCTGGACAAAGCATGGTGTTAATAAGCTGTTCAAAAAGTTGCGGGACACAGGCACAGTTGAGTTATGGGACACATGCGGCCAGGCAGTGTCAAACCGCTCAGCGCCCGCACTGAAGAAAACGCTAAACTTCTTCTTCAGAAGTTCCCGCAGTTTGCCACTGACTTTGTTGTGCCGATTGTCAGGCGAAGTGACCAAGAACACCTTTTTGTTCGTAAAGAAAACAAAGTCAGTGGCATAATGCGGGAACTTCTGAAGCAGAAGCTTAGCGCGCTTCAAGCGAGCAGCGCAGTTCGCGTCTGTCAGCTCCTGTGCACGGCGCCTCTTGAAACATTTCAGATGCAAGTCGTTACAAATAATCCAGGACAGAGACGACTGATGAATACCTGTCTCCCATGATATCTCACGGACAGTCCTGTGGGTCTGCAGCTTGTTCTCTTGACTCAGGACTAAATCACTGACTGTCTCAACATTTTCTTTAGTGCAGGCACAAACTGATTGTAAAAGTAAATAAGTAAAAAAACAATGACACGGAAAAATTTATTTACAATCAGTATGGAAAAAGACTCGCTATTTTAAACACCGAAAATATCAAAATATGTGGATGAATAACAAAGTTAGAGGCAATTAAAAAATGCAATCTGTTTGCATTTTCTTCTGCAGCTGCAGATAATTTGAATTTTTAATTTCCCAAGGTAGTGTAGCAACATGCCTAAAGTGAGGTGGGTAGTGTCGTATGGGTTTTGTAGCAAATTTCATGCGCTTTTCAGCAGTGCAAAAATTCTGAAAATTGGTTAAGATTTGACAAACTTACAGACAATTAAAAGGTGGGAACTTCTTTTTGAGACACAGTGTAGACAGTAACACTACAAAATGCAACACAGAGAATCAAAAAATAATGCTTGAAAATGCTCAAAAATAATACTTCATGAAAATTACTCTATCAGTCCACACACGTTGTGTTACATTGGGTTGGAATCCAAAACATGGGGAGTCAGTATCCCTCTGTGAGTTTAGCTTCCATGCACAGAGCTAGAACCACTAGTCTAAGATATCCAAGTCATAGACTTTTAATATCATGTTTGCACACACATTGTGCCATGGAGTGGACATTGTCTGCAGCATACCCTGCCAAATATCCTTCTTGTTGCATAAGTTTCCACGATATCAGACATCAAACAAGTGCTTGCATTACCACTACTTGCGATGCATTGTACATGTATAAAACAACTGTAGACAGACATGGCCAACAAAAACTGAGCACATCTACTACTACTGCTATAACCGCCATCTAACAGCCATTTTCCGAATCAGCCTCAGTTGGCCGGGCTGCCCTCAGTTTTCTTTCTCTTGATGTTGCAGAAGAAAACCTCTGGCAAGTGGCACAGGTTTTCTGGCACAGGCATTTTGCAGGTCAGATGTCCTTCCTGAAACCCAACCAACACCATCAAAGCCCAACCAACAATGTCAAAGCACTGAAGAGAACATAAAGCATTAACCCTAACCTGGCCTCATCCTTTCTTAATCCACAACTAGACTCCTGAGGGAAGCGGTGTGGTCCCTTTATGCCGGCTCTCCAATGCCTGTACCGTAGAAAGTGAATACATCTCACAACACACAAGTTGCATGTCTGAAGAAATTACATAGAAGACATGCTTGTAATGCATGTGAAGTGGAGTCCATGAGATTCATCTTGTAACACAATTACTGTATCAAGCTGACAAGACTCACCAAGCCCGAGATTGCCAAGATTACTAAGTGCACCGGCATTTGGACCAGAGCCACTCTGTTGTAACAACTGGACATCAAACAAAAATGTACAGACCACTTCATGTCCAGTCATTAATAAACAAGCCAACTCATCACTAAAATACTCTGTAACAAGACAAATTTACACGGACTATTCTACATCTACTATATGCTAAAAATAACTAGAATGCGGGCCAATGCCCAACATGATGGCCGCCCTGCCAAATACACGTGGCGCCCTCTGTTCAATGCTGCAAAGTCTGGCTGATGCCCACTACCAGAGTGCCGTGCAGTAACGGTGCCAAGACGCGAAACCCATTGAAATTAGCCGGGGTTCCCAAGCTAACGAACCGATCTGAGCCGTTAGTGGGCCAAAGTTCACCATATTATGGGGACATGTAGAGGAGATATTGCTGTGTTAACAAGTTTTTTCCGATTGCCATACATGCCTTAGTTGTAAAATTATGGCCTGACAAAGCTGTGCAATGGTGCGTAGATGGCAAATTTTTGGCGATATTTGCGTCCTGCATTTACAGCGAGCCATTGTCGACATTACCCTCCCTTCCTCCTTCTCGTCATATAATGCAGTGGTCTGGTCACTGGGTCACTGCCACAGAGTGCAGCAGCAGCAGCAACCAGATGCTCGCAGCTTGCTGATTGAGGTGCCAGTGCATGGCTATCACTGTCACAACCGGTGTAGGCCTACTTGAGTTGAGTTCTACTAATAATGGCTCTGCAAGTCCAGCCCAATACACACCGGCTGTCATCGTTGTGGACAAGTTCTGTCTACCAACTCCTTGTAGCCCACTATATATAGTAAACCGCGCACAGCCAACGGGGTGGCAAAATCGCCACCTCCCTATGTTTTATGGCGATATTTTTTTGCAGTATGAAGAACCAGGTTTCAGCCCTACAGGTATTCCCCCAGAAATCATTTCTGCACGTGGTGAGGTAAAAACGTCAACAATTGTTCGTCATGGCACCACCTAGCGGCTGATTTTCCACCTGTGGAGTATCACGATTTTGTTGCGTTTCTGACTGAATCTGAAAATATGGATATTTTCAAGAAGTTGTTGTCATTATAGTGACTTGTATGTGCATATGCGTACGTGTATATATGGCGTCCTTGGGCTATACCCTCAGGATGGTCATGAGAGTTTTATGCACAGAGGGACTGCGCGATGTCATAAACCATTGTCAACGACGATTGCCTATTGTCATTCATTCCAAAGATGATGAAGGTGTACCAAAAACTAGAAATGTGGGAATGTGATGGTCGCCCTGCAAAACATAGGTGGCGCTCTCTGTTCAGTGCCGCAAAGTTTGGCTGACGCCCACTACTAGATGCCGTGCAGTAACGCTGCCAAACACGAAACCCGTTAAAATTTGCAGGGGTGCCTCAAACTACCGGATCGATCTCAGCTGCTAGTGGGCCGAAGTTCACCATATTGTGGAGGACATATTGCTGCTTCACAAGTTTTTTTTCAGATTGTCGATACTTGCCTTAGTTGTGCGATGGTGCCCAGATGGCGATTTTTTGGCGACTTTTTTGCGTCCTGTGTTTTCCGTGAGCCGCGTGCAGCAGGTTTCAGACCTGCATCTTAAAGTCGCACTAAGGCCACACCATGTGTGGAAGTATGGCAGACATCCAATCTGTGGCGGCTAAGATTAGGCGAGGAAAAAAACAAAGAAAGAAAGAAAGAAGAAGAAGAACAAACGACAGGATGAAACTAGCGGCTACACTACGATGGTTCACGGC
>Ga0209259_1000475_pt1 | contig 11949 bp, 10 predicted proteins | sample WorMetGr2BELIZE1_FD_187417 | JGI IMG/M metagenome (GOLD analysis project Ga0209259, IMG submission 187417) | Marine gutless worms symbiont microbial communities from Max Planck institute for Marine Microbiology, Germany - Inanidrilus... ...
CGTAAAACTATTTACATTCGGTGCACAAACCAATGCAGATAATTATTATCAACTCAAAACAACTCAAAGTCTGTGAGTAATACTGTTAAACGCAGAAAATGTACATTCACAATCACAAAAACACGACCGCCATAACCGGAACCGGAAACCAACCCTAATACACGATACAACCTGTTGTCAAACCGTATTGACAACCGGTTGTATCGTGTATACAAACGTTCAACCGGTTTGTCAACTGGTTTGACAACCAGCTGTATTGTGTATAGAGCCGGTTGTCAAACCGGTTGTACAACCTGGTTTGACAACCTGTTGAACGAACAGTGGTTGTATCGTGTAAACGGGGTATTACTGAAAATACTTTGAAATATTGTTTTCAACGAAGGGTTCACTGCAGTCGTCCTAAATAAGGTGAACGACACGGACAATGTGGACAACGTTAATTAGGCAGCCGCTTGTCGCCTTTGCCTTCCTCCTCATCCCCAATCGACCCCGTGGTAGATCGTTTGCATTCTTATGCGTAGTTCATAGCAGCTCACTGGCCATTTCCCACCTGTTGAACAGATAAGTTTAGACGTGTTTAATGGTTAACTGAAACTTAGGGCACTGGTGTCTGTTTTCTACGGAGCTTGCAAAATGGACATGCAGCAAAAATTTTAGGCTGTGGCTGCACGTCGGGAACCTGACATATAACTCCACTTACTCCACGTCGGGAAGTCCTATCCCCAGCCTATCACTAAACCGCCTACACTAGTTAACATATCGGTGCATCGGCGTATCGGCCATCGGCGTATATGGCCGGCCATATATGCTGGCCGATGTTTCTTTATTTATTACATTTCGCGTGAGTCAGACGACGCGAAATGTGGTCACCCGACGCCAGCATTCTGCACGTTACACACTCTCGACGGGTTGTCTCGTCAGCTCGGCGACCACCGGTCCAGCTTCGCTTCCGCGACGACGGTTGGTCATGGAGACAAACCTCCGGCAGTCACGGATGACTGCCGGAGGCCGGAAGCATTCACAGCTCCACATCACGCAGCTTCAGCGAGCTCGACACATCGCCCAGAATGTTCGTCATGACGTCTGTTTTTGTCGACTGTTACTTTCAAACTGAACACACTTGGCACTTCGTGAACGGCCATAATTAAATCAGCGGCGCGCGCATGTATGTCAGTTCGACCGGCATACACACAATAGGTGCCATAAACGTCGCACAGCAGTACCTCGGCAGCGGCTCATACACAAGTGCAGCTGGACAGGTGCAGCGTCGCGCCAAAACGTAAACAGGAACGACTGAACAGTAAACTGGACATCTGGACATGGGGACTGAAACCAGGCCACGACAACGTACTTCTGCACCAAGTGGCATCTTCATCCATTCAGCCGTTTTGCCACAATAGACATGAACCGAAAAATTGGGTGGGGGCTGTGCCTTTTTTCTAGGGGGAGCTGGGTCCCCATCGAACACAAAGTCGCCTGTACCGAGGCCTACCTCCATACCAAGTGGCGTCTTAGTCCTTCCAGCCATTTGGCCACAACAGACATTGGCCGAAAAATGGGGGCTGTGCCCCTTTTTGGGGGTGCTGGGTCCCCATGTAACACAGTGTTGTTTGGGCCGAGGCCTACCTTCATACAAAGTGGCATCTTGATCAATCTAGCCGTTTGGCCACAATAGAAATGGGCTGAAAATTTGGGAGGGGGCTCGCTTCCGCCAATTTATGGGGAGGGGAGCTGGGTCCCTATCTTGCACAATATGGCCTGGACCAAGGCCCACCTCTGTGCCAAGGGCCGTCTTGATCCATCCAGCCATTTGGCCGCAATGGACATGGGCCGAAAATTGGGGAGGGGGCTCCACCCCCTTTTGGGGGAGGGGAGCTGGGTCCCCATCTAACACAAAGTCGCCTTGGCTGAGGCCTGCCTTCATACCAAGTGGCATCTTAATCCATCCAGCCATTTGGCCACAACTGATATGGGCCGAAAATTGGGGGCTGTGCCCCTTTGGGGGAGGTGGAGCAGGGTCCCCATCTAACACAGTATGGCTGGGGCCGAGGCTATCTGCATGCCAAGTTTCATCTTGATCCATCCAACCGTTTGGCCACAGTACACCAACATCACAGACAGATAGGACAGACAGACAACGGTCTGATAGCATAGGGCGAACCGTTTTACAAACGGTCACCCAAAAATGTAAGAACCTTCCACAGTCTTCGGGTGTTGTTCAAGCCATTGAGATCAGTGATTGATCACGGAAAGGAGAGAGCGACACGCGACGAACGTCCTACGGCAACTTCGAATGGCAACAACGTGTGTAGTTGTGTACTCTACAAAACACATCGACGTTGGCGGTCATGGCTGTCATTGTGCCCCAATCGGCGCAATGTCGAAAATGCTCCGCAGTCATCAAACGGCTCGACAGTCTTCGGTAGGGCCTATGGCTGATTCACGTAGTCCTATGTAATATAGTACTACTTGGCTGACTACACCCCGACGACGGCAGTCGCTCAGCAGCAGTCGATGAGTCACTGTCGGACGCCAACTGCAGCAATACAAGTTCAGTACACAATGCATATCCGCGATTCAGCGATATTACGAAGGATATAGGGGCCTATACAGCAACAAACTCTACGCACAGTTATTGAACAAGTACTAGAGATGCAACATTAAACAAACTGTAAACGAAGAAGCGAATTACTGGCCAGTATCGATGGGCGTATCGGCACATAATATTATGGCCGATACTCTTTATCATCATGTACGCCGATACGGCGAAATGGTATAAATAATGCCCAATATGCTGGGATATATTTTTGCACAACTTTAATGATAAATGATTAAAGAAACATCGGCCATCGTATCTGGCTGGCCGGCCGTAAACGCGGATACGCTGTATTGGCGTATACGGCCGATATGCCGATGCTCCGATATACCGATACGCCGATGTGTTAACTAGTGTCGCCGTCACTAAACCACCCCATGCACGGTTATGATCAGGGTTTAATTTAGAGTTAGTATTAGGGTTCAGGTTAGAGTTGGGGTAAGCAGTAGGTGTATGGATGCTTTGGACAGACCCAAGACAGTTCGGACCCAAGACACTTCCACACTAGTGCCGAAGTGTCTGTAAGACATTTCGGTGCCGCATCTGTAAATATCTTTTCGTCAGTAAACAGAAATGATGCTAATGTCACTGGGTAAATATTTTTCAGCAGATGTTTTGAATGGCTGAATCTTGCGTAGCATTTCTCTTCGCCGAAGAGAAATGCTTCGCTTGTCAAAGTTAGAGGCAAAAATAGAGAGGTACCATTTTTTCCAGACGCGATGTATAGGGTCAGTGGCTTAAAGCTCGGTAGACATTACCCGCGTCCATGGGCCATGTGACCAACATGGCCTGTGAACACCGAGGAAGGAAGGGAGATAGTACCCCACCTGCACTGCTGTAAAAAGTATGGCATCCTTTACCTTTATTCTTAGTGAAGCTATTCACTTGAAATGGTATCGACCCACTATTCTGAGGTTATGGTTAGAGTTAGGGTTAGGGTTAGGTTTAGGGTTAAGGTTAGTAGGTCTAGGGTTAGTAGGGTTAGATTTTAGGATTAGTAGGGTTAGGGTTAGGATTGAGTTTAGGGTTATAGTCTTATAGAGTTAGTAGATCCTCGGGATAGCGGACCCTAGGAATAGCAGACCCAAATCCTTGAAATAGACTCCTGAGCCCTGTATTTCAGTGAGCAGTTCGCTGAAATAAACATCACGGCTTATAGTTTAGGCTTTAGTGAAAATAGCTTTTACAGTGTAGGCTGTGTATGCAGTTTGGGCAAACAGTCAGTTCTTTCCATACCATCCATTATCTGGTATGGGCACCCGAACTCTAAACTCTGATCCTAACTAACACTAACCTTAACCTTTAGCCTTACCTTACTAACTCTAACCATAACCTGAAAACATACAGGTGTTTTTTTCTCAGCCTTCCAATCCATTTTGGTATGTTAAATATTTTTGCTGTAGGTGAGCATCACAGTCAACTGAATGTTGATGTTCTCCTGTTCCTGCGTGGACTGCATTGACTTTTGTACAGTGACAGTTGCGTGGTGTCAACAAAACATTTTGGAAGTGTTGTGTTGAGTGAGGACAGTATCATGTGACTTTCACATTTTATGTGTTACATGTGCAATGTACACAAAGTCTGGTTTCAGTTGTTTAATTTAAGTTTTCTGCATCGAATTGATGGGGACAAGTACTTGCATGGGGGAATGGAGATGGAGACTGTATGCAGAGAGACGGATGGGGATGGGATAAGTGTTTGTCCCGTGCAACTCTGTACTCCGTACGATGTGAATGCAACTCTGTAGTCCATATGATGACAAAAGTTTGCCTCATGTTTGATAAAGAAGCACATGACATGGTCAGAACATATGGGCAACACAGATGCAGTGTAGCAGCCTTCACCCGGCCCCGAGAAGGACCTGGTGCTGATCTTAGTTTACTACGTAGACATCCTGCAGGTGACATTAAGTCATAAATCCAGCCGTTAGCTGCCATTACTTTCTGCCAGTCCCGCAGTTACCCTCCCAGCTTCAGAGCATCACGCCGTTGTCTGGTGCTAATTAGTACAGCTTGCTGAACATAGGAATGTGTGAATGATTTGCATGTCAATAGAACAGCCAGGAATCAAACAGGTGACCTGTAGATCAGTAGTCCTATGCCATATGTGTTGTACCAGCATACCATACCATGCTTTAGCACCATATCCATTAATTCTTACCTTGCTTCAGTTCATCTCTGATATAGCCATATTTGTGCTGAAAAGTAGAATTTTAGGGATGTTAAACTCCAACTATCTAACTGACCTTGGTTCAGCTGCTGGGTCTGGGTGGTGAGCATAGTCGGTTTTCATGAAAGGCATCCTCATTTCAATGGCATTAACTGTTCATTAACTGTTTTGTAATTGTATGCTATTTTGTGAAGGTTTGGAGGTCCAGACCCTCTCGACTACATAAGCATGTATGTCAACAGTGGCGACAGTGAGAAAAATATCCCTGCACACTGGCATTATGTGACGTTTGGACTGTCCGACCTGCATGGCGATGGCAGAGTACATGAGTGAGTATTAAACACAGATTGATTGCTGAAGTTATGTTTTTATCTCACAGGTTAGGCCTTTGGTCAAGAAACAGTAAGTTTTGGATTGATCTGTGTTCAGTCCATGATTTTCTTACTTTGTATACATTACAAGTTAGGTATTGAAGGAGAAGATTTCGTGTAGACAACAAGGTCTTTGTGAAATCTAGCATTCTTCTGCTACAATATTAATAAACTTACTTACTTACTAAGGTCTATTGTGTGGGAGCTGAGTATAAGACAGATGTCATAAATTCATTCATTCGTACAAGATTAGGTTGGTAATAGCATTATAAAGGTTATGAATTTTATCCAGATTATATTTTTATCATTGTTTCATGGACATATACAATGACATGTTGGTGCAGGAGATGTATGGAAGCGGATGGTTCAAGTGGGTTCGGTTTTGAGTTGACATTTCGATTACGTAGAGAACCTGGAGAAACAGCTCCACCGACATGGCCTGCCACCTTACTACAGGCGCTTGCCAGATATGTCTTTCAGTCTGGTTAGTATTCAACTCGTCATTACCGACTACTTTTGACTACTCTTGCTCCAGTAAAATCCAGAATAGTTCACCTTTCTGATGCCGGCTTACCCAGGTTGTCCTGGAAAAAGGCTGTTAAAGGATGTAGTAGTAGTCGTATTACTGACTACTTTAATGTTACAGATAGAGCAGTTAGTCTTGTGTTTAGACAAGAACTTTTAAACAAAATGACTTTTGACCTAGATATAACACTAGATATTTGATGTGCTAGTTCACCCTCACACTGTCTAGGTAAAGTTCAAACGTCAAGATCAAGTTCAAATGTCAAGGTTGTAGGTCATAGTTCAAGTCATAGGAAGAAAAAATAAAAGCTCAGCAACTAGTAAGATGGCTGACTATGGATGTAAAACAGATCTGAATTGGAAACTCTAAATAAGTAAAAGTAATAAGTAGGCTAAAGTGATCGGTCAAAAACGAACAATTTTCGTAATTTTTAGTACATGGAATTCTGAAGAAACTTGGCAGAAATGGTTATGAATTTGTTCACCGCACCGGAGAAATAACACAGACACTGCATTCATTACCTTTTGTGGTTCAACAGGCCACTGCATCAACTTCTCCGCATGTGGATTGATACTTGGTATTTATGCTGCTGTGTCATTTCCCAAGTAAGTAGCAGTCCACTAGATTTTGGTCACGACTGTTGGCTGGCCACATGCCAGTATTGATGAGATGATGTGTACCTAATGCGCTGTCTGCACTAGTTGACTAAAGCCCAAATCACACCAGTGACACCAGGCCGACTTTGTCCGTACTAGTTACGGACAAGTCGGGCGTGTCGTCAACTTGTTATCCACTAGTTACGGACTTTCAGACCAACTCAACATGTAGAGATGTTATGGACTTATCGTCAACTAGTTGTCAACTAGTCGTTCGAGTCGGGCTGGTGTGATTTGGCAAACGACATGACACGACACGGCCTAGTTTAGTGGGACAACCAATCAGTTGTCAAAAGTCTGGCAGTAATGCCGTGTGCACACTGTACACGTTTCGCTTTCCCAAATACTGCGGAGACCCACGTGGAACGGCGACTTTTATGTTCCTTGCGCATAGCAGTTATGGCCATTTGTGCTGAGCAGCTCAGCATGAAGCAAATGGCCGCTATTACAACGTCAGCGTCTTCTTCGTCCATTTTAAACACTGTTTTATGCAAATATAAGTACTCTACTGGTATAGTAAAATTATACAAGTGCACATGTTAACAGTAAATACGGAAGTGGGAAAATCCGACGCTATTTATGGCCCGCACTAGTCGACGACTGTCGTCATCAAGCTAACGAGAAGTCGACAGCAAGTTTTTTACGCCAACTAGAGTCATCAATTAGTTGACGACTAGGTTGATAACTTGTTAGCGACAGTCGGAAACAAGTTATCAACTAGTCGTTATGGTGTGATTTGTGCTTAAGAAAAGAAAACTTTACAGATCACGTCTTAAACTGTTGAGGGAACGTGCGAGATCTCAAAGTATGTCTGCTAGTGAGTTCCAGACCATCGGACCAGCTATGGAGAAGGTTCACCGGCCAAACATTGAATGCTGGTAACGTAGAATGATCAGCTGGTGGAAGCTGGCTGGCAGACCACAGGTGCTGCCGATTGGCAGTGTTGGATTATCGTGGTGCAGCATGCCGCCATCATGTACTGCTGAGTTTTGTGCTGCAGACACCAGTGAATGATGTGGGTTGGGATGGACATTACTGTGGGTTAAGTGAGATCCAGTCCCACAAAGTAAGTGTCTGTTAAAGAGGATTGATTTGCAGGTTGGGCACTTTTTTGCCGCCTATCGATTCTTTTTCAAAGCATGAGAAATACGTTGTAGGTAACAGTTTGTGCCCCGGTGATCACATACCCTGGCGACGTTCTCTGGACGGCAGCGATTCACGTATACAACACATGTTGATGGCCATTGATGCACAGCTGGATCAGATTGACACTCCACTTGGTGCTGTCAACTTTGTGCAGGTATGTCTGTCTCTCCGACAAAATCTCTTTGCTGCAGATGTATCGTTGTATTTTTGGCTCTGCATGTGCATATTTGAGTTTACGTACTGTTCTTAGAATGTTTTAGTATAAGTTGGTTTGATCTACTTTAGCAAAGTTAGAAACTAAAAATGTTGCCTTGAAGGCTCTGCAAAAAACTGGCAGGAAGAATGAAGTTACCCTGAAACATTGTGCTCGGACCATCATTATTTAGACACTTGTTATTAAGTGACACTTAATGTCATTGTATTACTATCTAATTGCCTTCAATACTTTGACACTGTTGGTTGGGCAGCAGGAAGAGCATTGGGCCTGTAAACAAGAACTCATCAGATGAGATAGCGAACATGAACTTTACATGTAGAGGCCAGCGCCTACACTCATTGAACGACTTCCTAATTTCTACTAAGCATCTATGCTACCTACCTACCCACCAAACCGAGTTTTAACGTGGACTCGCCCGTCCAACCCGCTGAGCAGCACAGTGGATGCGCCCATTGCTATAGGAAACTCATCGGGAGACATGGGCGTAGGCGACTACAGTCTGAAGTCGAGGTATCGCCTCCTCTTGTTTTGCCCAAATACGCGCTAAATAATCGCGCAGATCGTATTAATATCATCGTAGACTATCAAAAGTAGATTTTGAAACCGAGGTAGGCCTAATAATTGTTTTAAGACGACACTGTACACAAATTCGGTGAAATAACGCAAAATAAGGGCAATTACACCGTTCAAGGTCATTCAAGGTCACAGATTTTGGTACAAATCAACTTCCTATTAGTGATTAATACTAACTTACTTTTTATCTTGCACCGTTTCCGAGATATAGCCTTCGATACGTCGGAAATCGCTATATTTGACTACCCCTTTTGCGTTTTAATGCCCCCGATGGATGGGTTTCCTACATCATGTCATCGTAAGTGATATATCGCTAAAAACTAGAATCTTTGGACTACATTTCTGTTGCAGAGAGTTTGGGAATATCGTCAACCACTTTTACTCAGTGCACCCCAAATGCTACCGATTTTGCTGAAATAAAACAGCCACTATGCCGTTCAAGGTCATTCAAGGTCACCAATTTTGGTACCAATCGAAAGCTCATATGCAACTTCCTATTAGTGATTAATAGTAACTCACCTCATATCTTGCACCGTTTCCGAGATACAGCCTTCAATAGGTTCAGAATCGCTGTATTTTGCTACCCCTCTTGGGCTTAACTCCCCCAACAGAGGGGTTCCCCTGGGACGATCTCCATAACATTTTCGATGCATGTCAAAGGATGGCCGAGGTACCAAATGCCGCAGAAAAATTACCAAAATTTACAACCGCATGAGTAGGTTGCACGAGCGTTACAGATGACAGACAGACAGACGACAAACGGATGGGCGACAGCAAATAGTGAGCATGAACGCGAGTTCACGTTCGCTAAAAAATTGAATGATAAGCTGCTGGCATGGTTATCTGTCTGGAGCGAGGTGCAGATAATTTGCATATGGTCCAGCTAATGGCTACTGCCACTGCCACCCCATCATTTCTTGCTTTATTAAAATCTACAATGGTTTAACCTTTCTTGTGCTGGCTTACACAGGTTGTCCTGGTAAAGAGCCTGTTGAACAAGTGTGTCTGTCTGTATTACTGTATACTTTAAACCTTAAATTTTAAACTTTAAACCTTAGACTATAGTAGACTGTTTAAATTATGCCAGCATAAATGTACTGTTAATAAGATAATTGTTACTAAGAAATATACACTCATATCAGTGAATATGCATGTATCACTAATATTCTGGCAGCCAGTCAGAGATGAGAACTTGACAAAAGTACTTAAATTTGTCGTCTTTTGGACAATTTTGACAATACAGGACGAAAAGTCTGCTGCAAAATTTCATTGTATAAAAAAACTAGTGGCAAAGTTGTAGTGCAATCAATTGCCTTTCGACTGATGTCAACATATTGGCAGGGGGTAGCTCCGTTCCCTTGATATCTGAATGCAAAGGGACCGACCCGCATTGGAAGCACCTGTGTTGCACACACTTCGCCTCATAGGGCAGCATCCGTGACGTCATTGCGTCACTAGCCTGCATTCGGCTCACTGGTTGGCCAGTAGCCTGAACTTGGCGGCGCGCTGTCCTGTCAGTGGATGCTGGCCTTCTTGTTCTTGGTTGTTGGGAGTTTGGATGTCAGTACCAGAACAGTTGATTGGATAGACTTGCCTTCGAAATGATCTCGTATGTATCGAGTAGGATGTGAAACACTCTGCATATACAGCCAATAGCTGCATAATTTCAACATCGCGCCGCAATGCTCGCATTGCAAGCGCTGTACTAGCTACAGCAGTTCCGTCCGTCCGTCGGTCCATCCGTCCATCTGTCACACGCCAGTATTGTGTCAAAAGGACTGCACATAGCACAGTGCAGTTTGCACTGTCAGACAGCAAAATGTGTCTGGATTGATACCACTCGAAAGGCAATTGATTTCGCTACAACTTTGCCACTGACAGTTTTTATATAATGAAACTTTGCAGCAGACTTCTCGTCCTTTATTGTCGAAATTGTCTGAAAGACGACAAATTTAGGTATTTGATCCCCATTTTGAGGAAGTTAGGGGCGGCATAGAACCTTGGTTGATGGCTCGTTGGAAAGCCCATGTACGACTTCCTATGCGTCATAATTCAACTTTTTTGCTAACTCTTACCATTGACACGCTACGAGTCTGACTGAGTAGGGTTAGTTAGTTGGAGTTTAACGTCCCTTTTCAGCACAAATATGGCTATATCAGAGACGAAACTGAGTAGGGTTTAACGTTCCACTAAACGCATTATCGGTCATATCCGGGACGGGTTTTTACGGGGTCAAATGACCCAACCGACAGTGTCAAAGCACTGAAGGAAGTCGAGCGCAAAACGTGTCAAAACTCACGGCTTATTGGAGGGGGTAGGTCAGTTTATGTAAGATTTCAGGGAAAGGGTCGTCCCTTGGGAATATCTTTTGGTTTCTAGAAAGCTAGACACATTTTGCTGTATGACAGTGCAAACTGCACCGTGCTACATGCAGTGGTTTTGACACAATACCAGTGTGTGACAGACGGACAGACGGAATTGCCGTAGCTAGTACAACGCTTGCAATGCGAGCATTGCGGCACTTGCATTGCGGTGCGCTGTAAAAACCGACCATCTGGATGATGGTTAACCGAGCCAAAATGAACAACAGTGCTGACATCAAAATCCTGGCAGTGTCAAATATAACCATGGTATGTTTGTTCAACCGATATCAGACTGCAGTTGGCAAATCAGGTTGTGGTTGACCCAGTTGTATAATTACTGTTCGAATATGATAATGTAGGTAGAGCAACTGTAGGCCAACCACACCTGGACTGTGGTTGCTGATAAAATGCAGCTAATGTGATAATGTTTCAGCCATCATAAGTATGACAGTTGCTACCAATTTATTATTTTTGGCAATCACGGTAATGTACTGTGTTTCTTAATGTATTGTTGGATTCACATTTTGCTGTTGTTCACAATCAGATAAATACTGAGGTTGTTATTTCAGGTTGTCGGGGTTTGTGAGGAGGAACTGAAAGCAGCTCAATGCTGGAATGGTCCAGGCATCTTGAACTTGATCAAGACTATACCATTGTACGATCCATTATGTTCCTACTGACATTGTTGTAAATACATGCTTTTGTAATACAGGAGCATACGTCCCTTGTTTAAAGCCGTGGTTCCATGTCAAAATAAAATTATTTTAAAGAATCTTAGTGTTTTATTTTAACATGGAACCACCTCTGAAATGAAATAAAATAATTTTAGTAAAATAATTTTAGCCGCTAAAATTATTTTATTTCATTCGAGACGTGGTTCCATATTAAAATAAAACACTAAAATTCTTTAAAATAATTGTACACGTGGTTCCATGCTGAAATAAAAGTTCAGACCCGAGCAGCCGCCGTCGGTTGACCGTCCTAAAATTATTTTATTTCATTTCATGCTTGGTTCCATTATAAAATAATTTTAGCGAAACTCTGCCCATGGGCGGAGTTTAGTTTCGCAGGTGCCTGCTGGCACGTGGAAATTTCCGACTTTTGTCTGCCGGCGACTACTGCCTGCTGCTGCCTGGCAATTACAGTAGATGAATGCAGCGATCTTCTGCAACACTGATTCATGAATATTCATGCTAAAATTGTTGTCTATCCAATGCATTGGATAGACCCTCTAATCATTTTTTCCGTCTGTCTGTGTCTGTTAACAGATCGGTTGTCGAACGATTACGTCCACAATTCTTTACCAATTTTCACGAAATTTTGCATGCGGCT
>Ga0209259_1000476_pt1 | contig 11947 bp, 7 predicted proteins | sample WorMetGr2BELIZE1_FD_187417 | JGI IMG/M metagenome (GOLD analysis project Ga0209259, IMG submission 187417) | Marine gutless worms symbiont microbial communities from Max Planck institute for Marine Microbiology, Germany - Inanidrilus... ...
ATGTGATACTGACTTTGTCGTGACGTCGAAGACTGTCGTCTGTGGCCACATGCTGTCGTTTTGGTATCGGCCGATTGTTTTGTTTGCATGCTAGATAAGCTTTTAATTTGTGTACGTGTTTTTTAAAAGAAAATTTGAAACGTTGAATTGTCTGTTTCTTGACTGCTAGGCTCACACACCAAAAAAAAATCATAAATTACCTGGCCGTGTGACAGTAGTATAAGTAGAGGAAAAAAAACTATGGGGGAACCAAGGACTAAAAACATAACTTAAAATATTTCGATTTCTGACATTCAGTCGCAGCACCATTTAATGGGAAGCACTCCACTCCATTTTGCACTACGGCAGACCACAGTAAACAAAAACAACGGAAGAGACTGAGCCACTACGACAAAGAGTCTGCTTACTTTGCACAGCTGTTGGTGCAGACAATGTACTCGATCTCGTCGGTGTATGGATTCTGAAAGCTCAAGCAGCTCATGCGAAGCCACACCCAGTCATGATTCTTGGCACAGAAGCGATACATTACGGAAACTGCCTGACCTTTCAGCTTCAGCACTGAACAAACACAGCCACATACAGAGAGACAACCCTTTCACAACAGTCACAGGGTGATCACTCTTTTTCAACAATGATTTTCCATGACTTTTCCATGACCAAAAAATGAATTTCCATGACCTATCAGCACTGCATATTTTTTAAAACAAAATACGCGATCATACAGCATGAAACAAGATGCCGTTGTGATATCAAACTACGAATGGAAATACCAGGAAAAGTGAAGGGCAGACAGAGACTTCACATAGACAATGAATAATGTGCATTTTTACAAAAAAATTCCAGGACATCATCATCATTTTCCATGACTTTCCATGACCTTGGCTGTTTTCCACGACTTTCCAGGCCTGGAAAATGGTCTCACTAAATTCCATGACTGTCCATGACTTTCCAGGAAGAGCGGTCACCCTGCAGTCACCTATATATGCCCTAATGAAACTCCACAGTACAAAACTTAAATGTCGGATAGGTAGGCACATGATTACCACAGACACTGATCACTCAACATGTACCTCAGTCATCAGGAATATGTATCCAGCTTTTCCAGTTTTTAGGCTGCACCACAGCACTAGCTAGATGCAGCCAAGTGGGAGTAGCGTGGTCTGTCAGTCGGCCTGTCTGTCTGTCACGACCGTGAGCCCTGCAAAAGTGGCTGAACCAATTGTGATGCCGTTCACGATGCCGACTCGGGTGGGCCATAGGAACCATGCGTTATATGGAGGTCCAGATCCCCACATGTGAAGGGGCAATTTTGAGGGCAAAAAGGGGCCAGTCCAGGACATGCCAAGCAGTCGATATATACAAAGCCACTTAGCATGGGGCAGACAGTACAGTGGAGATGCCAAGCCAACTGGGGTACAGATGGGCGTACACAATCACACAACCTAGCCAATATGACTGAACCATCCACGAGGGGCGGCGATGCAGCCTTATGTCAAATTACTTTGATCACTTCTTCCAAATGTTATAAAGCATTTTTGACAGGGCAGAAGCTCCTTCTAACAGCAACCATGTCAAAAGAAGGAATTATGGTAAACAAACAACAGCAAACACAAAAAAGTTGACAACTACAAAATAGGCCAAAATTATCTCTTAGAAAAGACTTTGTTACTTGGTGTTATGACATCTGCAGAAGTATCATCAGTACAACAATACTGCTCTTATTACCTGGTAATTACCTGTACTGCAGTACTGCAATACCTGCACAGGTATAATACCTGGTCCTCAAAAGCTTGGCACTACCTAACATCAAGTGACAGGACTTCTGTGCCAATCTGTAGGACACAGTATTGCTATGTCTTAAAGAAAAACCACTTCTTTGAATCAAACAAATACAAATGAACAACAAAACTTCAGAGCATCTTGGATCCACAGAATGGTGTGGGTATGATATCATCATTGATTGTGAAAATCAGCTTTGTATGTATTCGCCAGACATCACAGCTAAAATTAGGCCTGGCTGGTCCTGACCTCCCAGCCATGACCAAAGAGTCCCGTGAGATTTCACAAACTCAATCAGAAAGTTCTGAGAAAGTGATTCCATGCTTAGTCATGGTGAAAATGTCCCTGAATTTGGACCCACTAAAAATTCCTGGCAAATGCTGAGAATTTTAATTTAGAGCACTCACACAATTCTTCAGAAATCCAGTACCCCCAAGAAAAGACCAGACCTTGGTCAAAAGTCTCCTTCATCTGCAGCTGGTCTTCAGCGTGGTAGAAGTCGTACACAGACTTGCCGAGAAGTTCTTGAGGCTGGTATCCAAGAATGGCCTTCACGCTAGCAACGTTACAAGGCAGATAAAATCACTCGTACACCAGCAACCTTCTACACATTTAGCGGCATTACTCAAACTGTTCAGTCATACGTAAGACACTGCACTCAATGCTGTCAATGTTGTCACCTGGTCGCACCTATCTTAACCAGGTGTGGCAGTTTGGTGACGCGGTAACAACGCTGCAGACAACAGAGAAGTTACTCTATGTCAGGCGGGTTTCTACTGAGATGAGTGACTGTTTCACATATTTACTGTCTTGGTACTGAACCAAGCCACTGAGGCCAACTCAGCCTGGCCATCCCTCATGGATGCACACAATGAACACTGGCTATGGACTCAGCCATCGCTAGGGACAACAGTGAGTTTTGCCGTGTTACCATGACTGCTGGGATACTGACCCACGGGGTTAAAGGCACTGGCCGCTAACCAAGCTGCCAGCCATTCGGTTGACATGGCTCATATGTAGCTTAACTGTGTTTAGCTCTTGCTGGCCACAAAGGGGAGGGATAAGCTCTAATATAATGAACTTCATTGTCTATGTGAAGTCTTCTTATTCTATCTTGGCTAACATGGTTCTACACTGTGGCTCATAAAAAACGTGGCAGTACATTTGTGATCATAACTCTGAAAAATCTTGATGGATTTTAATAACTTTTACATATCTGGAAATGGGATGAATACATTCTGCAATTGAGCTATTTACTTCTTTATTTTAAATATGACGTCACTGTCACTTCATGACACTGATGAGCTGCAACAGCGTCTGCTGCATGTGTGGCGAGGCTTGGAGCAGTTGCTGATTGATGACGCAGTTTACCAATGGCCAATAAGCTTGCATGCTTGTGTTCATGCCAATGGTGGACATTTTCAACATATATTGTGAGTGTCAATTTGTTTTCACTGTACTTGATGAACTTTATGTTTCACACCACGCTTGATGCAGTGGGTAATATTCTAAGAGAGCATTATAGAAGTATGAAATGTGATGTTTCAATTTCACAAGGTAAGTAAGGTTATTTAGGTGAGGTGAACATGTTATTCGTGTATGTGTAAAAATGTCCTTTCTGCCTACAGCCGTGCAAAAATTATAAAATGAAACCAGTTTTCCAGACTTATGACCACAAATGTACTGCCATGTTTTTATTAACCACAGTGTATAATCTCTGCAAGAAAACGTACTAGGGCAATAATAATAGTACAACATACGTGATGCCACGACACATACACTGTCATTACAATGTCCGTTATTTTAAGCTGGTAACAGACGTTACATATTGTATAACAAGGAAAACAAATGCATATGACTTGAGCCTGTTTCTGAAGGCAGATGGAGCAGATGCAGTCCAAATGTCAAATACCAACCGGTGGTCGACAAATGTGAATTTTCCGTCGATGCTGTGTCTTGAGATGAACTCGGTAGAGCTCGACGCTGCCGCGAGGTCACTGGTGTTGGGTGAGCTTGTCACCTGCAGGCGGCCGATAGCAACGAGGCAGCAGTGTGTCCCGGCAGCGGGCGAAGCGTCGTCAGCTTCCGTACCACCAACTGACGACATGCTACGATCGGCCTGATTATCTGTGCACAACACAGTACACAGTACGGTACGGAGATGGTGCAGGTAACACCGTTGAGGAGAACTCGAGCGTCTTCTTCCTAATCCGAATGCGCTAGTTGCCTTCAGTGCTTCGACACTGTTGTTTGGGCGGCAGGAAGGGCATCCGCCTGTAAAAATAATGAGGGGATGGTGGAGGTGGGCACTGGTTAGTCCAGATGGAGTGGCGCCCAGCTGGATGGTCGGTGTGTCTGCCTCTTCTAATCTTCCCTTGCACCAGAAGTTCTCTTCTGGCACTGACTCATCTGGGTGGTCCCGGAAAAAAGGCCGTAAAACGGTTGTGGTGTGGAGCACAGTACACCAACAATGTGTGTAAAGCTTCAGTTCAGCCATACTCGGAGGCGGTGACCGTTATCTTGACGCATCCTGCCTCCACGATACATCTGGCCACACTCTGACGCCAGTGCTGCTGCCACATCCTCCCAGTCGAGTTTCAACCCCTAAGGTCATTGTAACCGTACTTCACTGTGTTTGCCGTGGTCTCCCTGATTGCCTGCGAGATCCTTCCACTTGCCACTTGTGAGCTTGCTTTGGTATTCAGCTGTCATTCTACATGTTACACTGCCCAACCAATGGACACGCCTGCTTCTCACAAAGCTCGCCAACACGGCTCTCCCATTCTTCCTCAGACTTCATCGCTGGCTTATGTTACGGCAATACAGATACACTACTATATATCAAAACCAGCTGCCAAGAGAATGGCTTCATGGTTAAGGCAACAGGCAAGCCGGGGGTTTGAAGCCGTGAGTTTAATGGTCAACAATTTTGGTTTCATTTTTGGCACTGAACGTGGAGAATTCAACAGTTTCAGTATACGTTCGGTTTCAGCCAAAAGCAGACGTACCAATTTCAGCAAACTTTCAGTTTTGCTGGCTGTGAATCAGATATTTGGTGGTCACTAAAAATAAGTCATCAGTTACGTCAAAGCCGTCATCTCACTCTCGACACCTGCAGCTGATGCACACCTCAAAACCTGCTGAAGCACTGCTCCATGGTCTACTTACACCCCACGTAGCTAGGCAGCAGCTGCGAGTCTGGCTGTGTTTGCAGCTGTAATTAACTAGACCTACTTTGGCATTGTACCACGGACATGGAGACTGGAGGTTACCATTCGTGCATTATTCTCAGTATTGCCTATCGTCACTGTTACACTATGCTAGAAGTTTGGGTTTTGGTTTCAGCTTTCGGCTGAAAGTTTCGATTCACTTTAACATTTGGTTTCAGTGGTGCAAAAAAAACAGGCCACTGCCCACAGGGCAGCATAAGTGCCACTATACCCTAGCCTGTAAGTCTGCCAAGTGCTGACCAATTTTTGGGCAACGGTTTGTAAAAAGGTTCGCCCTATGCTATCGGACCGTTGTCCTGTCCTGTCTGTCTGTAACGTCAGTGTATTGTGACCAAACAGTTGGATGGATCAAGATGAAACCTGGCATGCAGGTAGGCCTCATCCCTAGCCACATGGTGTTAGATGGGGACCGAGCTCCAACCCAAAGAAGCACAGCCCCCAAATTTTCGGCCCATGTCTATTGTGGCCAAACAGTCGCCCATCTCAGCTCAGGATGATATTAACTTGTCCAAATTCTTTCACTCGCAGTTTGGAAGTAAACTTGGAATAAAGCCAAAAGACCCATGTGTTTCTACACTACCTTGAGAAATATGCAGCACTTTAGTTACTTGTGGTACATTTCTGACTAACAGTGGTGAACAATTGCTGAGTTATGACGATTTAACAGTTTTTCAAAATGGCAGCCATACAGCATCCGCCATCTCGGATTTTTAAATATTCGAACTTTTAACCATGGGTGCGGTTCAGAGGGTCAACACGCGTCATTACGCAAAATTTCGTGCCTATCGGTCAAACTGCTGCTGAGATACGGCGCTTTTCAATTTTCCAAAATGGAGGTCATCCATTCTTGCGCTACCGTATACAGCCATGGAGAAGCCAGGTGCTCACACATACAAACTCACTTGTCGGAGGCCAGTTTCTGATGTATCCAGTGACGTGAACGACGGCGTACTGTCGGCCGTCGCTCGACGGGCCGAGCGTGCTGCGGAGACGAGCGCGTACGGGATGCGACGGCGACGACATTGGATCCACGGCAACGTCACCGAGGCGCATCCGGATGATAAAGCCACGCCGCGATCCCATGCACAGCCTCAGGTTTGCTGTCAACAACATCAGTACTTCATCGTTATGTTTCAAACCCACTGTCACTCTTTGCACAGAGTGACCACTCTTTTTCAACAATGATTTTCCATGACTTTTCCATGACCAAAAAAATGAATTTCCATGAGCTATCGGTACAGTATATTTTTTCGAAATAAACGATACACGATTTATGAATGCTTACCAGAATAAAAATATATTTTACCAGAATAAAAAATATATTTCCAGGTGCTCGTCGTAACTATTGTCATAAGATAAAACCACAGGTGTATGTACACGTATTTACAAGTATTTCAGTGTTACAAAACAAGTCTGTCCAACACAACTTCATTAACTGCTCTTGAGATCCTGCAGCATAGCATAGATACTAAGCTGCCCTGGGAAATCAGTCAGTAAGTAAAACCATTGAAACCACAAACAGGATGATATTAACACAAACAAAAATACTAGTGCATTTTTACAAAGAATTCCAGGACATCATCATCATTTTCCATGACTTTCCATGACCTTGGCTGTTTTTCATGACTTTGCAGGCCTGGAAAATGGTCTTACTAAATTCCATGACTTTCCAGGAAGAGTGGTCACCTTGTTTGCAGAACAGACCAAACTTCATAAAGATTGTCTCTGTAGTGCCATCCCATCAAGTCTTTCTTGGATACCCACTTTCTTACTAACTATGAGCTCCAATAAATTTTCTGAAAGCTTCCACAACTTATTCAACTATCATAGAAATATGCACCATTAGTCCATTAGTACACACCAGTAAGCTAACAAAATGCAATTTGCAATTCTGTGTGATAAAAATAAAACAATACGACAGCAGTTATAAATAGGTTACTAACACTGATTGCCTTCCTTCTTCACCGTTCCAGCTGAAATGTAAACACACAAACACGCATTGATGCAGACTGACTTTGATATTTGTCCATTTAAGCACAGCTGTTAGTAGTCTATACAAAAATGTATCAGATTCAAACAAGTGTCAAGATGTGAGTGATACTTCTGATGTATCCAATGACGTGAACTACGGCATACTGTCGGCCGTGCAAAGGTGCACAGCCAGCTTACAGATTAACCACCTTGCCATTATCTGCAACGAAACAACAGCCAGGACTCACTCTTGAGGTCCAAAATGCGACTGGAGTTTTGACAGTCGGTGGTCGACAGCTGTTCTCGAAGTTTCTCGACATCATCCGGGTGAACAAGGTTGAACAATGAGTGGCCAAGCCACTCCGTCTGTTAGCACACCAACATGCTCAACAAAATTACTTACTAACCAGTGTCTTGATGTGAAAACAAACTGGTGTCAGCACTGCCTTCACTGGTTGTTGCTATGTGTCTGCACAGAATTCACTCGCATACACTGCCATACATGCTTTCATCAAAATGTCTAAAAACTCCTTTGCTTGGCTTAACAAGCCATAAACGACAACAACATCAACCGTAATAAGTGGTCAAAGTAATTTGACAAAAATGCCACATTGCCGCCACACATGGCAGTTCAATCGTGTTCACCAGGTGGCACTGAATAGCCTATAATGTGCTGATGTGCCGTTAAGAAACTACTCACGCCAGGTGGCACCAGTGTGCATCTGCATCTAATACATGCTTCCATGGACCCACCAGAGTCGACATTCCAAGCGGCATCTCAATCGGTTCAACCGTTTTTGCAGGGCTCACGATCGTGACAGACAGACCAACAGACAGACAGTGCTAGTCTGTCTGTAACAGCAGGCTGCATCGACGTATGTAGTACTGTGATGTGGCCCAATAACAGTGATATAATGACAACAACGATGTGACGTTGACATTTTTACGATCATGTCACCATGACGACAAGGACGAAGATGACAACAATAATGACGCATTCTCCATTTTTGCAGCCGTTTTCCAGGAAATCTGGATTAGCCAGTTTCCCTCCGTCTGATTCCTCTACTTGTTCTGGAACAGAGAACCTCTGGGGATAAGTGGCACAGTGTTTGACGGGCTGGATGCCCTTCTGGTCAACCAACGCTGTCAAAGCATGGAAAGAAACTCAAAGCGCTCACCCAAACCAGTGGCCGGGCCTCATGGTTTCTTCAGCTACCACTAGACTCCTCAAGATGTGGTGCTACTCCCTTTACAAAGGCTCTCTGATGCCAGCACCATGAAAGATAACAGACAGACAGACACTGCCACCCCATCATCTCTTGCTTCATTAAAATCCCGATTGTTTTAAGCTTTCTGGAGTCGGCTCACCCAGGCGGAGGCCGTTAAACGGGTGTCTTTAAACCAAAGCGTTGTGATAAGCCACAACAATATGCAAGGCAGATGAGACAGGTGCATGTGTGAAGCATACCTGTGACTGATTAAGTACAGGTGTGATAGAGTCGGACACGTAGATGACACGCCCGGTGTCACACTGGACGACAAATAGAAATCCATCAGTTGCCTACAACGTACAGACAGCTTCAATAAATACAAGGACATTTGCAGGCTAACTCAGCCTCCTATCCTCAGCGGGACAGGAAATAAGTACAAGCCAAAAGTGTGGTGACGCTCTGCGGCTGGGAGTAAAGGCAGGTACGGCTCATTCCAGTTGTGGATCCACGTGGGTGTTAACAAGTGCCATATCTGAGGACCATAATGGCGAGTTGTTCAGTATAAGGCGCTATACATATGCTCCATTTACTTACTTAGTTACATGACAGAAAGTACAGACATGTTTGTCAACATTCGATCGCACCAGTTTTACCATATTTAAACTCTCTTTATGAAGGCACTGGTGATGAAGAACTGGCATAAAAGGAGCAACACCCTTTCTCAGTGGTGGATGAAGAAATGATGAGGCCAGTGAACGATATTCATGGATTCCATTGGGTGTTAGAATTCCGTCAGTGCTCTGATTGGGCTGGATGTCTGACAGAAAGGACTTACGGCCCACAAATAACCAGGGCTACTTACCATAAAGGTTCTTTTCTGGAACAACTGGAGGCAGAAAACTGAGGAGCACTAGTCAACCTAAGCTCACCTTGAAAACGGCTGTTAAATGGAGCTGGCAATGGTAAAGTTTCTTTATTGCAACACTGCAAAATTTATCACACACAGACATCAACACAGAGCCATTTCAACGACCATTTTGTGGTCTGTCTGGGTTAGCTGGTAGTCCTCACAAGCCTCCAGGTAACTTTTTGATATTACCAAGTGGTGTTGTTTACAGGCTATACACCCTCCTGCTGCACAACCAATGGTGTCGGAGCACCGAAAGCAAATTAAAATTCAACAACTGGCCAAAGTCACTTACTTAAAGATGATATGCAATGATTTTTTGGTTGTCAAAGTAAATTGCTGGTCGTATGTCTTTAATATAATGAAATATATGTGAATATTGAGGCACGTCAAAAATAAGAATATTGTAGAAAAAAACGTATGAAAGTGTGCACCGATGATTCGCAAGTGATGACGTCATACCAGGAAAACACAACCAAACGATGAACCAAACAGCCAATTGAGTGTTGAATGTTGACAACCGATCGCGCAACAACACATAAATATGACGATAAATGTAGCAATAGATTCTTAAAACATACACTGGTAAAATAACTTCTTATCGAATCTTAATAAAACGCAAACGACACCGGCTTTCCTGATATGACGTCATGCATGACGATGGTTTCCGAAGAATAGCTATACTAAACAGACCACTAAAGTTGTTCTTTTTAGCATTTTGCGGCGTAATTTATCAAAATTTATTACACAGACCGGTTTATATTGCAGTAAGCAGCTAGAAACTACTTTTTCATCAATTTTGTGAAAAACCGTTGCATATCACCTTTAAGGCTGCATCGCCGATGCACACAGATGCTTCAATGATATTCGCCAGATGGCGCCAAAATGCACCCCATCTAGTACATCCCAACTGGCACCCACAATGTACCCATGCTGGACATGTCCTTCACATGTGGCAATCTGGACCCCCAAACCAATACATGGTTCCTTGAACCACTCTAGTCCACACCCCAACAGCATCTCGTCAGGTTCAGCCATTTTTTGCACAGCTCACAGCATAGAGTCCCTAATCCCTATACTTCACAATAGGTAGCCTCTTTTTCCCCTCTCAAAATTGCCCCTGACCCCCATCTTATACATCATTCCTTGGGTCCACCACACTCAGTTCAGCCACTTTTGCAGGGCTCACGGTCATGGAAGACTGACCAAAAAACCATGCTACTCTGTCTGTATCAACAGGCGACATCCAGCTGGTGTTGCAAGTCGCAAGTCGCGATCCGATTACCAAATTGAAGCTTATGAAAGCTTATTGCAATAGTTTCTATGGTTCTGTTCTGTGGGATCTGACTAATGCTTCCATACGTGACGTTTGCATAGCCTGGCGTAAAGGGTTGAGACGTATTTGGGACCTGCCGCATAACACACATTGTAATTTGCTTCCATTACTCTGCGGCCGCTTATGGACGAGCTCAGCTGTCGTTGTGCAACATTTATTACGAACGTTCTTGGTAGCGATAACGATGCAGTCAGCTATGCTGCACGACACGGTGTCTATTTCAGTCGGATGTCGTCGCCAACTGGTCGTAATGCTCTCTTCTGTTGCCTCAGATATGGTATTCAGTTACAAAACATTGCATTTATTAACAAATTTGTTGTTCGTGGATATGTTCGGTATTCTCAGTCTCCTGAAGTTAATCATACTGGATGCTGTTTACTAGAGCTGCTATATGTTAAGCACGGGTACTCCTCTCTGAGTCTGTTCTCACGTGATGAGCTTGTGTATGCTATTTCTTATTTGTCTACTGTATAGTTGTGTGTAGCTTTTTATGTACTTTATGTACGATCTTAATAATAAATAATAATAATAATAATAGGGCCTAAAAAGTTGTAAACATCACTAATTTTCCTCGTTGTAGCTCACAACAGTGCAGAATGTCCCGAGTGCAATGAACGTACCTCCAGTACAAGGTGCTTGAGCTCCTGGTCTGTCAGAAACGATGGCTTGTACGAACTGTCAGAGGAGCGATTTATTGTCTGGCCTGTAAACAAACACATACGTATAGGGTCGTCAGTACATAAAGAATCCTTATCCCAGATCCCGTTTTACTCGATGTTTCATAAACTTCCGTTGACAAGGAAATTGGTGCTTTGTTTTGTTTACGGGTGTAATCACAACAGTTCGCGAGAAAATTGCAAACTCTATAGGTTTCCCGCAAATAAAAGGACAAAGTGGGGTGAGTTGTCGAGGTAATATTATGCATGTTGTTTTGTAAATTAATTTTCGCGTTTCGAACAGTAGGACTGCAGTGGCCTGTGCATGTACATTGGACAGTTTTATCTTTTCGTTCACATAGTTTGCCCAGTAACATACAGATATTGCCATTTTATACAACTAACAACAATAAAAATAAAACAACAACAACAACTGAACAACCAAATCCATTATATTAATCTATTATATATTTGTAAACAACAAATCCCTCGTCACCAGAAACAGAAATAACATACAGAAATTCTTATATATCTGACTGGCCATATTGCTGCTATCAGCCATGACCAAGTTACCATCACATCATATATGATCATAAACACTAAAGTGAAGTGAGTAGGGTTTAACGTCCCACTAAACACATTATAGGTCATTTCGGTGACGGTTTTTGCGGGTCAAATGACCCAACCAACAGTGTCAAAGCACTGAAGGAAGTAGTGTTCCTAAGGATATGCTTCAATCCCACCAGGTCCACCTCACCATGTTACAAACCTAAGCATGCATACAACACACAGTAATACACAATACAAAAATGAATCTAAGCACAGTGAAATGGGCCCAGTGAGACAAAACCCAATCC
>Ga0209259_1000477_pt1 | contig 11941 bp, 4 predicted proteins | sample WorMetGr2BELIZE1_FD_187417 | JGI IMG/M metagenome (GOLD analysis project Ga0209259, IMG submission 187417) | Marine gutless worms symbiont microbial communities from Max Planck institute for Marine Microbiology, Germany - Inanidrilus... ...
GCAGGCCCGACTGCCTGGAACTCGCTGCCAGACTATCTCCGTGATCCGTCGCTTAGTGAAGACACTTTTAGGCGATTATTGAAGACATACCTGTTTGCGTTGTACTAGTGCACGAAGCGCATTAGAGGCATTTGCGTAATGCGCTCTATAAATTTTCTACTTACTTACTTACTTACTTACTTACTTAACTGGAACAGGTTTTTGCCTGTCTTGTGTCAAGTGGGACGTAAAATGTCATCTCAGTTAATCAAGTGTCAGCTGCGTGGCAGACTGCATGAATGCTTCTGCAGCAGTGAATGGGCCAATACTGTCAAGCTTTAGATTTCTGGTTTCATTGTCTTTCTGTTTTTTACAGCATGCGTCGCATTGCTCTCATCGCAACCGCTGTACTATTTATTGCAATTCCGTCTGTCTGTCTGTCCGTCTGTTCATCTGTCCGTCCGTCACATGCCGGTATTGTGTCAAAACGACGGCACGTAGCACAGTGCAGTTTGCACTGTTGGATACCAATAGCAAAATAGTTTTGTAGAAGCCAAAAAATATTCCCTGTGGGCGACCCCTTCCCCCTGAAATCTTCGCTCGAACTGACCTACCCCCTCTTGATAGCAGCAAGTCTTGACACATTTTGCCTTGTAGCGGCTCATCCGTAAGAGATAGAAAAAGAAGTCTAATTACACTTAACAAGAACTCGACATGGGCTTTTCAATGAGCCATCAACCAAGGTTCTAAGCCGCCCCTAACTTCTTGAAAATGGGGATAAAGTACTTAAATTTGTGGTCTTTTGGACAATTTCGACAATAAAGGACGAAAAGTCTGCTGAAAAGTTTCATTATATAAAAACTCTCAGCGGCATCGTTGTAGCGCAATCAATTGCCTTTCGAGTGGTATCAATATATTGTCAGGGGGTAGTTCCGTTCCCTTGATATCTGAATGCAACGGGACCGACCGGCATTGGAAGCACCTGCGTTGCACGCACTTTGCCTCATAGTGCGGCAGCCGTGACGTCATTGCGTCACTAGCCTGCGTTCGGCTCACTGGTTGGCCAGTAGCCTGAAATTGGCGGCACGCTGTCCTGTCAGTGGATGCTGGCCTTCTTGTTTAAACTGAAAATGTACGTATAAGTGACAGTTGAACGAGATGTGATGCCATGCAATGCTCTGTGCAGTGACATCAAGGCAAGTCACATCCTGGTACAGGCCGACGGTGGCGTCCGCCTCTCCGGCTTCCGTCACTGCCTCAGCATGACTCTGCATGGCCAGCGGCGCAAGTCGGTCCACGACTTTCCCGACTTCTACGTTCACTCGCTGAACTGGGCAAGTCGCGAGCTGCTCGAACAGGTCTGCTGCAGTGTTGTTTTAGTCTGAAGATTCTTGTCACTGTGTTCAACTTTTTTTCTGTTTCGTCTTTCTTGTTTACGTTGTCACTTGCGAAAGTAATGTTGTCACTGTCGTCACTCACTGTATTGTACAAGATGGCACAAAAAAATCAGTTTATTGGCCACTGTGAGCAATAAACATGTCAAATTTCACGAGGTTAGTTAGTTGGAGTTTAACGTCCCTTTTCAGCACAAATATGGCTATATCAGAGACGAATTTTCACGAGGTAGTGTGGTGACACATTTAAGGTGTGGTGAGTATCTTACAAATCTCTGCTGAGTCATGTAGTTGAAAATCGAACGACATTTGGTGAAGGCAGGGACAAGTGTATAGTGCGTCTTTTTTGACACATAGTGGCTGATGACGCTGTTGTCTGTGCACCATCCTGTAGTTGGCAGCCATTGCTGAGCATTCTCAACCACTTTGCAGTAATGAGGCTCCAGAATATCATTGCGGAGAAACAAAAAGCATGGCATGTGAAATGCTTAGAAACATGGCATTATTGCGGAAGAGGAACTTTGTTTAATCAAACTACAAAATTGATTGACTTTGTGCAAAGCAGAGGAACTGATAACCGAACTGCTGTGTGGTAAACGTGTCGGCAGTCCGTTACTTACTGATTAATTTGCATAACTGTGTGAGCCTTGTGCAGATAGTCGGGTCTAAAAGCAATGTAGAAACGTGAAATCACAGCTCTCAGCTGCGGTGAGATTTTCTATCAGTTACCTGTCAGGATCAAGAAGACAGATATGTCTGGGAGTGGAACATGAGCTTGAACTACCACTAACCACCTACATTTTTATGTCCAAAATCTCTTGGTTTGTTCGTGCATTTGTTCCAGAAGATAGCCTTTGTCGTTTTTATGAACCATGTGTCATTCCTGTTACCCATCTGCAGCATCAAAGCACAGAGGCGTCCATTCAGTCTGCCACGCAGCCGATGCTGTATTAATTGAGTTTACGTCCCATTTGACATGAAATATGTCGTTTTAGAGACGTTGTTCGCAGCCAGGCTGAAAGCACAGACTCAGCCAGGCATAATTGCTCGTGTCAGATCTCCGATGCCAGTTTGCTTAAACCGGTATGTGTGTTTGATGTAGAACTTAAGTGGCTATGACACAAAGTCGGACATCTACAGCATTGGAATAACAGCGTGCGAGTTAGCGAACGGCGTCGTACCATTTCAGGACATGCCTCTTACACAGGTCTCACCAGCGTGTGACGTTACTTCACTATGTTTGCTTTTTCAAATCATAAATAAAGAGCTACAACATTAACTGGCATAACACTAAAATGTAAAGGTAAAGGAAGCCTTATTTGTGCAGCACTTTATTATGAGCTGCTCATCTCTGAGGTTCTCAGGTATAACACATGTTAACGAGGGATGACACAGTTTTACTTGCCACCCACACGTTTATTTACAAGTGGATTGACTCATACCTACCTTTACTCCCCAGCCGCAGAGCGTCACCGTGCAGGCTCGTACTCATTTTCCATCCCACTGAGGGTAGGAGGCTGAGTTGGCCTGTGTGCCTTGGTGAAATACTGAGGTGATTTGCGCGCCGGAAGATGGTCACCCATCACGGCCATTACTAGCCGTGGCAGCCGGGACTTGAGCTCACGACCGTCGAGTCGCGAGTTCAGTGCACAAACCACTAGACTGCCAAGCTGTCATTAGCTTTGCATCAGACACAGAAAACTTACCATTCATGGCTACTGTAATGTTGACGTGTACGGCGCCAGCACTGCGACCGTCACTTGTTGGCTGCAGGCAGTACGTCACGCTGCTACCAGGCTGATTGGTGAAATCCAATGACATCATCCTAGACCAGAGTCCTTACTTGGTAGTCAGCAGCCGAGAGTTGAACACGAAACCTTGTAATTGCTGGTCTGACATGCTATCCATTAGTTCATCGCACTGCATCATACATGCTGAATGCTGGTGTAAAACATCCCTCTTAGATTGAAACAGACATGTTATGTTCACTGGGAAAGAAATATGTAAGGGATCCTGAATTGGTTGAAACTTTGGGCCCTGTCCGACATTTTCATGTCACTGAATTGCCTGTGGAATGTTGCTGTGCTATTAAGAAACTACTCACTTGCCCCTAATAGGCCCAAAAATAGGCCAGCGATGACGACGACTGATGCATAGTATTCATGTGACGTTGTGAATTGCTGCAGATGCTGGTGAGTAAGATAGAAGGGACAACACCTCGCCTGCTTGATCTCACAACTCTACCTGAGCTTAACGACACAGGTAGACCATCACGATGCAGCGTATGAACTATCCCGTAAGTCCTCTGTTGGTTGAAGAAAATCTTGAGGTCCGGCAACTGAGTTTCCTGATTGGCATCATGAAGAGCATCTGGTCACGGAAAAATTTCACACGCATCACCGCCACAGAGGGCATCGTGGAGATGATGCGGATTTTGCTGGATTTGTTCATGAGGAGAACTCTTGCGTCTTCTCACTAATCCGATGACAGGTGTATGTAGGCCGAACTCAAATCTGTTGTGTTAAAATTTGGTCGCAAGGGCACAAAATGGCGGCGAAAAAGTGGATGTTTTTTCTAATGGGTACAATGTAGTCGCATTTCTTTGTAACAGGACAGATCGGCATGAAATTCCGGCAAAAACGTCAATCACTGTGCTATATTGAACGTTAATAGTAGAATTGTGAAAATTTTCTCTTAAGGGGTGATTTTGCCCCAAAATTGCCATTTTGGGGCAGTTTTGAGGGGTCTGAGTGTGACAAGCCTACAGATCGGGGTTACGTTTTTCGACTTCGCTAAGCTTTCCATCTGTTAGAGGAACGGCCAACAGTGTGCCCTTCCCGTGTCAACTTTTTTGTGCATCTTACCATTTCGCCGCTATAAGTTAGCCAGTTTTTGATAATTGAACATTCCAATTGCGGTGGCAGTCTGTGGGACATGAGTTATAAATAGCTGCAATTTGAAAAATAAGTATAAGAGAATAGACGCGTGACGTTCGGCCAATTGATCACAACGGCATGACGTCGTACGTCTGTCCTCGCTTCATAGCATATACAGATTTTCTAGTTAAGATTGTTGTTGGTTGGTTAACTGTAGTTCAACGTCCCTTTTTAGCACAAATACATCTACACTGTGTTCAGAAAAAAACATCCCCTTTGTTTTCTTTTATAACTTCCAGTCAAATTAACCAATTTGCACAAAAATTTCAGCATTTATAGCTGAATGAATACTGATTATAAATGTTCAAAAATAGTCCATCTATTTGTTACATATTCTTTGCTATTGATGATGCAATTGTAACGTAAGTTATACCTATACGCCAATGAAGGGAATTATCACTGTTAAACTGAAGATAAGTACTTGATGAAATCTTTGTGAGAAAATAAGATATATGGAGCAAAGCGATTGCTTAAAATGTTTGCTAACAAAAACGGGAGTCTTGGTGGACTGAAAGCGCTGATAAAAAAAATGACAACTGTTGTTTGACGTATTTGGTAGTAGTTGACCTCGCATTGTCCACGCAGTACCTGCATTGTCAATTTTTTATCAGCGCTTTCAGTCCATCAAGACTCTAGTTTTTGTTAGGAATCATTTTAAGCAATCACTTTGCTCCATATTTTATGGACGCCCTGCATAGCAGGATGCGGACATATATATCTTCATCCTGTGGTTTCTTTTTCTTTCTTCTTTTTTTTATTTTGTCGCCTAATCTCAGCGGTCGAACATTGGCTGTATACCATACTTCCACACATGGTGTGGCCTTAGTGCGAATTTAGAATGCATGTCTGAAATGTGCTGCATGCGGATCGCTGAAAATACAGGACGCAAAAATGACGGAAAAACTCATCATCTGGGCACCATCGTACAACTTTGTCAGGCTATATCTTCGCAACTTAGGCATGTATCGACAATTGGAAAAAAAACTTGTTAAACAGCAATATCTCCCCCTAATGTCCTTACAATATCGTGAACTTCGGCCCACTAGCGGCTGAGATCGTTTTGTTAGTTAGGGGCACCCCAGCAAATTTCAAGGCCTTTCTCGTATTGGCAGCATTACTGCACGGTACTCCAGCAGTGGGCATCAGCCAAACTTTGCGGTGTTGAACAGAGGGCACCACCTATATTCGGAAGGGCGGCCTTCACGTCGGGCATCAGCCCACATTCTAGTTCTTATTTTCTCACAAAGATTTGACCAAGTAATTATCTTCAGTGCTAATTCCCGTCGTTGACGTATATGTATTAACTGACGTCACAGTTACGTCATCAATAGCAAAGAATACGTAACTAGAATGTGGGCCAATGCCCAACGTGATGGTCGCCCTGCCGAATGTAGGTGGCGCCCTCTGTTCAACGCCGCAAAGTTTGGCTGATGCTGACTACTTGACTGCCGTGCAGTAACGCTGCCATGACGCGAAAGCCGTTGAAATTAGATGGGGTGCCCCAAACTACCGGATCGATCTCAGCCACTAGTAGACCGAAATTCACCATATTCTGGGGACATCTGGAGGAGATATTGCTGCTTAACAAGTTTTTTTGCCAATTGTCGATATGTGGCTTAGTTGCAAAGATATATCCCGACAAAGTTGTATGATTGTTGAGCAGATGGCGACGTTTTGGTGATTTTTTGCGTCCTGCATTTCCAACGAGCCGCGTGCAGCCCGTTTCAGACCTGCATTCTAAATTCGCACTAAGGCCACACCATGTGTGGAAGTATGGCAGACATCCAATCTCCGATCGCTGAGATTAGGCGAGGAAAGAAAAAAAGAAAGAAGAACAAATGACAGGATGAAAATATATATGGTCTGCCCTATTACATAGGGCGACCATAAACAAATATATGTACTATTTTTAAACATTTATAATCAGTATTCATTCAGCTATAAATGCTGAAATTTTTGTGCAAATTGGTAAATTTGACTGGAAGTTATAAAAGAAAACAAAAGAGGATGTTTTCTTTCTGAACACAGTGTGTATCAGAGACGAGATTGTTGTTGGTGATAGTGATGTGTATGACCATCCATCATAACTTTCGATGCTGAATAAGTGTCTATTAGTATTTGCCTGATGCTGAGTATATAGTGCATGAACTGTCGAACTTTGTCAACACATACATGACACCACAGCAGCCTCGTTGTCGACTTTTGTCAACATTGGTGCCGAAAGGGTTAATTCAAAGCTGGTGACTTTAGTAGAACACATTTCTCAAGACTTGTATATTTCAGTGTGTGTGCTCATAGCAGGCACCTGCAAGAACTTTGTTGAGATGCTGTGATTGGTTGACGTGGTTGTGTCAGCATGCGTGTGCGTGTGTGTGGCAGATTCGCCTCAGAAGTCGACTGAATGTCATTCGTCGCTGCTCCTCTATCAGCGCACGTTTTCCAAACACTTTCACAACTTCGTCGACGTCTGTCTTCTCTCGGAACCGATCTCTCGGTCAGCGGCAGCAGTCTGTGTTGTCGTCTGTAGTCCACTGATCATGTTGACGATGAAGCGATGTTGTTATGATGTTATCTTGGTGCCTTAGCGAGTCTTGTCACAGCATTACAAACTGTCAACCTGGGTCTGGATGGTTAACCAGGCTCTGCCTGTCATACATAGGAGCATTTCTCATGATCATTTATCACGATGCAGTTTGCTTTTCTTATGTCACATCAGCCAGTCGTGAAACACGCGTCTTTGGACCGTGGTCAACGGTGTAAAACAGAACTAACTCTTTCCCATTCCAAGGTGATTAAATGCTGCAAAATCTGAATTTGCCAAAGGTAAAAATCATGAGATGTACTGTAAAAGATGACTTACTACAGCAGATCAAACACTGTGTGTAAGTGTGATCATTGAACACTGGGTATGTTATAGTTGACCATTCCGTGCCTGGCAGTGTTAATATGATACAAAATTAGTAATGAATGCTAAGAAGCTGATGGTTAATAGCTGAATTTAGGTAGTTCATCTGTACCACCACCTGCACCTCTGTCTCTCTGGCCCCACGGCTTATAAAAATGTTTTTATTATTATTATTATTATTATTATTATTATTATTATTACATTTTGCTTGAGTCGTAGACGACGCAAAATGTATTGTGGTCACACACGTCTGTGTGTCTGTCTGTCTGTGTGTGTGTCTGTCTGCCTGTCCACAGCCATATGCCCACACTACTGTACAGACCCGGATGTAACTTGGGGGCGTGATAGAGGCTGCCCCCTAGTTGTGCACTATTGGGCGGATTTGCAGTTGGGGGACGGATTGCGTTGCTATAGCAATATAACGCGAACCCTAGTTACAAGCTTGCATCCATCCCATGATATAACGACATAGTGCGATCGCTCGGCGGGGTCTGCGAGTGCAGCTGGCCGGTGACCGGCGGGTGACGGGGAGTATTCTCAAAATTGCGCGTCGTATATGGGAAGTGGGCGTGACTGGCTGGCCAGTGACTGGCCATCAACGGGGGGCGTTCTTAACATTACTGTTGCGGCCTGGACTGCGGGCTTCCACTGGCGGCTTTCTGGCAACATAACGCGAACGCAAAATGTTAGCGAGTTGCCTAGTTAATATTACTGTTGTTATTACCGCACACAGTAAACTGCTAAGGTTCTGTTTTAGTGCTGTCTGTGACTTTGTTTTTTTTTGTTTGTGCCTCAAATATCTCTGGAACCGCTGAACGGATTTGTGTCACATTTACAGGGAAGTTATGTTTGGTCCCTTGCTCGGACGAGTTTGAATGTCAAGGTCAAAGATCAAGGTCAACCAGGGACAAAAATGTGCTGTGCACTACCGTCACCCCTGGCAGCAATGGAATGGAACACACTCGCTGCATGCAGCAGCAGACGGGACCATTCCGTCACTGCTGGGGGTGATAATGGCGGGCTGCGTGTGGTTTATGTTTGGTAAAACATCTTTAGTTCTAGTTGTTATTTGTTTTTATGTCCTCCGGTATGAGTCTTAAGGGCTAGATCACTGACGGCAGCAGTTAAACGTCTGGTGATTTTATACATGACGTCAAACCCAGAGGAGTTTTGTGGTTTGAGGGACTCCGGTGCAGTTGGCTGAAAGATACGGTTTGGCTGAAGGAGGGTTAAACAGTTTCCCCTCTGTTTTCTTCTTTCAGTCGTTCTGAAAGAGAACATTTCGATATAATTTGCACTGATTTTTACCGGCCATATGCCTTTCCTGTCAGTCACCCAGTCAGCAGTGCCAAAATGCTGAAGAAAACAACGTGAATTGAAAACAACTGAAAATAAAAAGCACTTAGCACATATGTGGTCCAAGCAGGGTTCAGTTTGTGAAATTCTGGTGCCGGGGTTGCTTTCTGAGGTAGAAGTTAAAGGCGATTAAGAATTTAACGACCCTGGCTGCACTTTGGGAGGGAACTTATGGCCAGGGTCGCAATTTTTCCAGTAATCAAACCCTGGATGCAAGTCGTCGATGGAGGCAGATGTGTTTGAGGAGGCTGATGCTGTGATGCCTGCAGGCCGACGGCAGCGGCACTGAGTGGACACGAGATGCTGAAACAGATTCATCGCAAGCATAATCCGCCGCCGCTCACCGAGCTGCTGCGGCCGTTGAATCCCATCAGTGCCTCGGGCATCTCTCTCCCAGGTCACTCAGTCCGTCTCGTAATAGGTTCAGAATTTGCTTTCTGTTCAGCACATGTTGACGCCAAAAATGGGCCGTTGTTATCAGCTGTGAGTTGGAAAGGATGTCACTCATTATACACCTGCCAGAAACTTCACCTGATGTTGATCGATTTCTACATTCTTGCACTCTGAGTCTCCGCAATTTGTAATTACGTCATTGTTACAGATCCCACCACGTCTTGAATGTGTCCCTACACTACCTTGTGAAATACTTGGCATTTTGTGACTTTCACTGGCCATTGGTCTGGTTTTCTCACGTCACCCTGTATGTAATATTATTACAGCTGTTACTGGTTAAGGTTTTACGTCCCACTCGACACAAAATAGGTCATTTCGGAGACGTTATTACAGCTTGTGATGAATTTCAACGATTTAATTGCACATCTTTGATCGCGAAGTTAGCAGTTGAAATGAATTAAAGCCAGCGATTCACAAATTGCTGATATACAGTCTTTCTTGGGTGTATGTGTGTGTGCTGTGTGTGGTTATGTCAGTGATATCATAAAGAAAGATAGACAGTGATTACAATGATAAGTTCTGTAATCTATGTTTGCTTAGAACAAAATATGTTAAAGATGTTCTGTCATTTTTAGGGCATGACTGGAAACAGACAGTTTATCAGAATGATATAAATAAGAAACTAGAATGTGGGCCAATGCCCAACGTGATGGCCACCCTGCCAAATATAGGTGGCTCCCTCTGTTCAATGCCACAAAGTTTGGCTAATGCCCACCACTACAGTACCCCGCAGAAATGCTGCCAAGACGCGAAACCCATTGAAATTTGCAGTGATTCCCCAAACTATCGGATCGATCTCAGCCGCTAGTGGGCCAAAGTTCACCATATTGTTGGAACTTCTGGAGAGATATTGCTGCTTAACAAGTTTTTTTTGATTGTCGATATGTGCCTTTAGTTGCTAAGATATAGCCCGACAGAGTTGTACGATGGTGCGCAGATAGCAATTTTTGGCGACTTTTTGCATTCTGTATTTTCAGCGAGCCACGTTGAGCATGGTTCAGACCTGCATCCTAAATTCGCACTAAGGCCACACCATGTGTGGAAGTATGGTAGACATGCAATCTCCGACCGCTGAGATTAGGTGAGGAAAAAAAGAAACAAGAAAGAAGAAACCACAGGACAAAAATCTAATGTCCGCATCTGCTATGCAGGGCGGCCATAACAAACTACTACTACTACTATTTCCATTTAACAGCTGTTTCTTCCTGGACCAGCCAGTTCCCCTTCTGGTCATCCACCACCTTTTGTGAAATAGAACATCTGCGGATTAGTGGAATGGTGTTGTGTATGGGCTGGATGTCCTTCCTGCTACGCAAGCCATCAGTGTTAAAGCACTGAAGGAACACCAAGCACTAACGCTAACCAGTTAGTCTAGGCTCATTTGTAATTTCGTGTATATCTTCTTTGGTAAAAGCAAAAACTCACTTGATCTTGTAAGAAGATATCATAAGCTTCAAAAAATATTAGGGTGCCATTATTAAGTGGCCTGGCCTCATCTTTTCTTTACCGACCCACCACCGAACTCCTGACAGAAGGAGTATGCCAACTGTCCGTTACCGGTACCAGTAGTGAGTAGGTAGCATTAGCAGGAGCAGTGTGTGATTGTAGATGATACGGTGGTGGAGACGCTAGCAGAGAGGCTGGATGAGGTCGGAATCGAGGAAGACTGGGTGTTCTGATGACGGACCCTCGTGCATGGGCAGCATTCTGTGATGTTGACATTACCGGTGGCCACTGATGCAGACTGTTGGTTGGCCACCGGGCTCCAGCAACTGACTGAACTGAGTGATACGCCGTTATTGGCATGTTGTTCTCCACGGCCGTTTGTCCTCAACTTGCATTTCCTAGACGGTTTGATGTACAGCACCAAGCAGTAGGGCCACGATGTTAGAACACAGTGTTTTTTGACTGTTCTCATCACAGATGCTATTCCCATCTTTCCCATTTGTTCCTGATACTGCTCCTTCCCTTTGCACTATTCCAGTTCATTCCTTTGTCTCTGTCCCCCCTGTAGCAGGTCAGTTCCCCTAAAGCCATCTAGGATGAGCGATGCAACTTCTCACGGTGGGCTGATGGGGCACAGGCCCTGCCGAGTTGCTAACACTGAATTTAGTGCAGTCTGAGCAGACTAAGAAAGCATTTGGTGTATATACCGTCGCACTCGCCTAGCTACTAAACGTTAGGCAAGTTCGTTATGTATTCATCTTTAATTGCCGTATTGACAGTAGTTGCGGTACAAAGTCTGGTGGCGATTTGTCCTCCTGTTCGCGGAGGTTTTGGTTTGTTCTACTTGACTCTGTGCCGATAGATCTGTTACATTGTTGTGTTCATCTGAACCATCTGGTATTTTTGTTTGTGATGTGTTAAGTAATTCCATCGGTTGCATTGCAGGCATACCCTCTGCACGCAGAACCTACGCTCTGCTCCGGTAGACATCATCTGAGCAGTGATGACTTTATAAGCTCAGAAGAGAGATGTGTCGAGTGGGAGATTAATCCTGTCTGACCGCACGGCGCACACTGCGTCTGAAACAGCGTTCAAAAACATCACGAAATAAATTATTGTTTGTATGTGCAAAGCGGCATCAATATGAACTTTGATGACCTTAGGTAAATTGTTCAGAGAACAACAAACAGCTGTTGTTGCTGGTATTTCAGAAATGTAGGCTATCAGATGTGTAACTTTGAAGCTCAAATTTGCAAGAAAAATAATGGCATCATGGTTCAGAAAACGTTTTTGATGTGGTGCCAGTTACAGATTAAATTACGAATACTGGTGTATTACAAAGTTATCAGCAATACTAGAATGTGGGCCAATGCCCAACCTGATGGTCGCCCTGCCGAACATAGGTGGTGCCCTCTGTTCAACGCCGCAAAGTTTGGCTGACGCCCACTACTAGATGCCATGCAGTAACGCTG
>Ga0209259_1000478_pt1 | contig 11929 bp, 11 predicted proteins | sample WorMetGr2BELIZE1_FD_187417 | JGI IMG/M metagenome (GOLD analysis project Ga0209259, IMG submission 187417) | Marine gutless worms symbiont microbial communities from Max Planck institute for Marine Microbiology, Germany - Inanidrilus... ...
GGTTCATGCAGTTATGTTTTCGTCAGCTGGACATCAAAGCGCTGCCTTCACTGCTTTAACACTGTTGGTTTCGCGTCAGGAAGAGCATCCAGTTTGTAAAACGTGATGAGATGCTGTCGTGGTTATCTGCCTGGGGTAAAGTGCAAATGATTTGCGTAAATATGTTTCAGCTGTTACCACTGCCCCCCCCCATCATCTTTTGCTTCATTAAGATCTAGATTGGTTTAACCTTTATGGTGCTGGCTTACCTAGGATGGCTTGGCTCCTGTTATCGGCTGTATAGTGTAAAGATTGTAACCACTGTAACTCTTTTGTTCACTACTTTTACTTGGCTATTTCTAGTTTTATTTATTTACTTACTTGGTTTGTGTAGATATCGGCTCGTTAATAAAGTAGGTAATAGTAACAGCAATGTACAGACGGAGTGCAAATGTGTAGTATTTCAGTAGATTGGGAGTTTTGAGTGGGATCTCTGTCGCAGATGGAGCTGACAGTTACAACAGTCTCTGAGACTGTTATTGCCAGCATTTGTATGGAATTGCGTTGGGAGAACTATCATTTGATAGGTAGCACTGTAAACTGGCAGAAAAGTCATCATCATTATCGTTGCCGTTCCTCATCCTGTTTATCAAAACATCCTCGTGTTGCATAGATGGTCGATTTAAGTGAATGCGACGTTTTTACTTGCATGCTGTGCAGTGATTGTTGATTGTTATTAACTCTTACCCGCTACCTGTTACTGAATGTATCGGAGGACGGTGATCATGCAGCTTGTAAATTTCTTGAGTGTGATGACGATGGAAAGTTGGTTGGTTCGTGTCAAATGGCACATACAACAATGGTACTAGAAAGCCCACACTCAGGGTCATACTGACCACTTTAAGAACACTTTTAGCTGACTGAAAAATTGCACAGTTGCTGTTATTTACAGTTCTAAACTTGGATCTGCTTTGCTATAGTATTTGTTTTCAGCTGTCGCTCTGCTGCAGTCTGCCATCCCAACAGTTGCTGAGCTCTTGTTTACTCCTGTGATCATGAACTTTGACCTATGACCTTGACCTTCAGACTTGGCCTAGATAATGAACTAGCTTGCCAGATATCTAAGTCAGAGGTCATTTAGTTCAACAGTTATTATCCGGTGACGGCTTGGCTTATTGGTAGCGCGTTGGTCTCTATCAGCGAAGTTACTCTACGCCGGGCCCGGTTAGTATTGGGATGGGTCACCATCTGCAGGCAAGTAAACCACCTTGGTTTGTAACCAGCCACTCAGGCCAACTCAGGCTTCTACCCTCAACAGGACGGAAAATGAGTACCGGCCAAAGTGCAGTGATGCTCTGCAGCTGGGCTGTAAAGGCAGGTATGGTTCGTTCCATTTGTGGATAAACGTATGTGTGGCAGGTAAAACTGTGTGATCCCTCGTTAACATGTGTCATACCTGTGCGCTTTAGAGATGAGTTTCTCGTGATAAAGCACTATACAAATCTACGTTTACTTACTTACTTACAGACACAACAGACACTCGCTCTGCTTGGGCCACTAAAGTTGTTGGTAGTGAGGATTCGTGACTATGGCGACAACTTCTTCAGTGCGCTGACATTGTTTTCCGGCCAACAGAGAAGACCAACTCCAGCCTTTTAAAAATTTCACTCCGGTTTTCTTCTAGTGGACTTTGCAATGATTGTCTCCTGTGTCAACTTCTTAGTAATCGGCTGGGTAAAGGCAGGCTGAACGAAGGCTGAATAAAGACGACACCGAGCCACCCAGGCCAACTCAGCCTCCTACCCTCAGCGGGACAGGATATGGGTACTGGCGGTGATGCTGTGCGGGTGGGGAGTAAAGGCAGGATGGCCCATTCTACGTGTGGATAGACATGTGGGTGGCAGGCAAAACTGTGTGATCCCTCGTTAACACGTGCCAACCCGAGCACTTTAGAGATGAGTATCGCACACGTTATAAAGCGCGGTCCTGTTTACTTCACTTTACCGACAGTATAAATTGTCCGTTGCTGCAGTGCACTCAGGCGATGCAGTCAGCAGTGCGAGCAGTGCTTTCCTGTACATCTGGGTCGTGTCGGCGTTCGCGAGCACGTGCTACACGTTCATCTGGGACGTCCGCATGGACTGGGGACTGTTTGACAAGAACGCCGGCGACAACCGATATCTGCGCGAGGAAATCGTCTACTCGCGCACGGTCGATATCTGCCATTCTTGTCACATTTGCTCTTGATGCTGACATTTTTACCAGCCACTTTATTGTGTCTTCATTGTGCGTGTCTGCCTTCACGAGGTCGGACTCGGACCGGAACATCTGTGCTGATCAGTATTTGTTTTTAGTTCTTTCTTGCTATTTTCTCTGTTTATGGTTCCGTGCGGCAGATTCGGCTGGCTGTCTATTGTATTTACAGCTCACGCTAAACATTTCGAACGTTATCATATGAAGTGTATCTGCTGTATTCCTCTCCGTCATTTATTACACTTTGACATGATAAGCCATTGTACATACTACATAAGCATAATATTAGCAGATAGACACCCTGCTTAGCGGTCTTTTTTCTAGGACAACCTGGGTAAGCCGACATTGGAATGGTTAAACCAGTCTGGATTTTAGTGAAGGGTGGCAGTAGCATCAGCTGGACCATATGCAAATTACTTGTGCCTTGCTGCGGACAGATAACCATGCCAGCACCTCATCACTGAAATTTTTTACAGGCCGGATGCTCTTCCTGACTCCCAACACCAACGATGCCAAAGCACTGAAGGCAGAAGCCTAATATTAGCACTGCATTTATACTACTACTACTACTACTACTACTACTACTACTACTACTACTACTACTACTACTACTACTACTACTACTACTACTACTAAACCATTCTGGATTTTACTGGAGCAAGAGGTTTTGGGGTGGCTGTGGCATCAGCTGGGCCATATGCAAATCGTTTGGTCTGGAACAGATTACCAGATGATGTCACCTCCGCTCTGTCCCTGTCAACCTTCCGGCACCATCTGAAAACATACTTATTCCGCTGCTGTTATAGCACTGACGATTGATACTGCTCGTACTTACTCTGGCTATAGTGGTCCTCGTGGTGGCGTTGCTACTTAGGCCTCTTTAAAAATACCTGTGGTGATGATGATGATGATTTGCACCTCACTCCAGACAGATAACCACACCAGTACCTCACCGCTCAGTTTTTACAGGCCAGATGCCCTTCCTGCCACCCAACCAACGGCGTCAAAGCACTGAAGTCAAGAGCACTGCGTTCATGATGAATGTACGTCACTCGTAGCACTGTAACATTTGTGTCCGTGTAGGCGTACTACTACTTTGCCATTGCTGAAGACCTGCTGCTGAGGTTCATGTGGACGTTGACGGTGACTGTCGGCGAGGAGGAGATTATAAACTCCGAAGTTCTTAAGACGTTTGTCGCTTCGCTGGAAGTCTTCAGGTAAACTGGACGAAAACCAACCGAGCTTTATTCATTTGACTGGCGCTGATTGCTCAGTTGTGGTGGCAGTTGGAAAGGATGCTTGATGTGGGGTTACACTTGTGTATTGTAAGTGTGCTGCGACTGTACAGCTGTTAATTTGTTCCTATGTGCATACATTTACTTGTCCATTTCTCACAAATTGCAGTTTATTTCAAAAGAGCTCATCAGTTGCAGGGATCGCCAAATGTGGCTAAAAACCAGACATGAAGTAAAAGGAGGTCAGTTGTTGGACTTGGAAAATTTTCACCTGGCTTATTTTAAGGCTGCTGTTACTTATTTACAAGCAGCACTGCTGTATCTGCAGTGCTATATCCTACTACGCCTCACCTTTGGGTGAGGCCCTTTCACAGGTGGGTCTGGATCTCCATCTGATCAAAATAGCTGTCCTGAGTGGCAACCCTTATATCAGAAACCAACGTGATCTGTTTGTGTGTTTAGCCACAGTACAGCAGTGTAACAGACACATGCATAGACACACACACACACGACCCATAGTATAAGCCAAACCACTACCATGGTCAGGTGAAACCATATTTGGTGTTGGGAGCACAACGGTTGTGGACACAATGGTTTCTCTCAAGTCTGCGTTCGTAGACTGTGACTTGGACCGGTTTCCTGTACAGTTTGGTTTTACTTCTTTCTCGTTGATTGTCTGTTATTGCATCTGGATGTGCTTTACAAATCCCAAGCATTGCTGTGGAAAACTGTGGCAAGCTAAACAAAAATTGAAAGTAGCAGATGTTGATTGCTTTGACCACGTGTTGTATGTTGTCGTGTTTTTTTCTCGTTACCCACTGGCGTAGTATCGCAAAGCGAGGTGGATGTTTTCAGCGGTGTCTTTTTGTTTGTCGGTTTGTTTGTTTGTTTGCACGATAACTTCCGAACAATTAAACGTAGGATGATGAAACTTGGCGGTTAGGTGCATTGTACAAAAATCTCGCCAGATTTTGAATGTCAAGGTCAAAGGTCAAGGTCACCGGGGACAAAAAAAAATTTTTAAATGCCGAGTCATCCCCATTGACAATGCATGGTAAGGCGACACGTGCGCTGTAGGTTGTACACTGCATGCAGTAGCAGACGATGACTCCATTGTGTGGCCGCCGGGGGTGACGGGGTGACGGCAGTGCATGTTGACGGCAGCTTGGGGTGGTTTTGTCGGGAGCAGTTCTCACTGGCACAGCTATGCCAGTGGAATAATCAGCACATGCTGTCATTGTGATTATTTTAGGAAAGTTTACTTGCTTACTGTCATTTTAGACGATTCGTCTGGAACTTTTTCCGGCTGGAAAACGAGCACTTGAACAACTGCGGTCAGTTCCGCGCCGTGCGTGACATCTCCATTGCTCCGATGAACTCGAATGACCAGGCGCTGCTGGAGCAGATGATGGACGAAGAGGACGGCGTCACCAACAGACGAAGCGCCATCGACCGCAAGTATCGACACGCTGCTGCCTCGATCAGGTTACAGTCAACTGTCTGTGTATATGATGGTCCATGTAGCTGTCTCCACCGGCTGGGTAATGGCAACTGAGAACCAGGATAAAGGATGTGGCGTCTCTTCCTGAGGAATGAGTCGGTGGATGAAATGAAAGGATGTGGCGTCCCTTCCTGGGGAATGAGTTGATGGATCACGAAAGGATGTGGCCGAGAGGATGTGGTGTCCCTTCCTGAGGATTGAGTTGGTGGATCAAATGAAAGGATGTGGCGTCCCTTCCTGAGGAATGAGTTGATGGATCAAATAATAATAATAATAATACAGCATTTATATAGCGCCTTAAAGTCCTGTAAAGGATACGGAGGCGCTGAAAGGGGTGAGTGTGAGTGAGTAGGGTTTAACGTCCCACTAAACACATTATAGGGTCATTTCGGGGACGGTTTTTGCAGGTCAAATGACCCAACCAACAGTGTCAAAGCACTGGAGGAAGTAGTAGTCCTAAGGATAGGCTTCAATCCCACCAGGTCCACCTCACCATGTTACAAACCTATGCATGCATACAACACACAGTAATACACAATACAAAAATGAATCTAAGCACAGTGAAATGGGCCCAGTGAGAAAAAACCCAATCCAGAGAACTGTTAGTCTGTTCATATGTGTGTGCATCGCACTGCGCACAATTGTTGCACACAATATTGCACTGAACAGACCTGAAATTTTCCCCCCTTACCCTCCAGACAATCACCACTGCTCCGCTGAAAGGATGTGGTGTCCCTTCCTGAGGATTGAGTTGGTAGATCAAATGAAAGGATGTGGCGTCCCTTCCTGAGGAATGAGTTGATGGATCACGAAAGGATGTGGCTAAGAGGATGTAGTGTCCCTTCCTGAGGATTGAGTTGGTGGATCAAATGAAAGGATGTGGCATCCCTTTGGAAAGAACGTGGTGTCCTTTCCTGAGGAATCGGTTGGTGAATCATGAAAGGATATCATCCCGTAGATGATTTTACCTGGTCGGCGTCGTCAGCGTGTTAAGTCCTGTTCTTTGCTTTGATACTGTTGGTTTTGTTAAAAACCTCTCTGTTCTGTTCTGTTCTGTTTTGGGGGTATGCCACGGAGTCCAGAAATAAAGCGAAATAAACTGAAGTTGCCTTCAGTGCTTTGACACTGTTGGTTTGGCACCAGGAAGAGCATCCGGTGTGTAAAAATTGAGTGATGAGGTGCTGGCATGGTTATTTCCCTGGAGCAAGGTGCAAGTGATTTGCATATCGTCCAGCTGATGCTAGTGGCACGCCATCATCTCTTGCTTCATTCAAATCCAGATTGGTTTAGCTTTCCTGGTGCCGACTTACTCGGTTTGTCCTGGAAAAGAGGCCATTAAACTGGTGTCTAAATTTGAAGTTGTATTAAAATCTTGACTGATAATTTCCGTTTTTGGACTGCATAAGATGAAGAGATTTAATTGAGTGAAAACTGCACGTGGCCAGCTTCACACTTAATGATAATGACTGCCACATGTGACCCATAAAAGAAACCTGCAGTGCCACTTATGCCTAAGGCTTCTCTTGTGGAACTGGAGGATGAAAGCCAATAGGGAACCACATAACCCAGGTTGACCACCATCCCCTCCAGTTGACATCATCTGGGCAATGATGGTTGTCTAGAGGATAAGAGGGAAACTTATCAGAATTGTTCTGTGCTGTGTTGTGTATGATAGTTGTGCATAATGGCACACACACACACACACACACATATGAGCAGTTCTTAAAGATGAGTGTTGGTTTAGGTTTGGGTTTAGTTTTTGTGCATTTGTTTAAGTTTATGTGCCTTCAGTGCTTTGACGCTGTTGGTTGGGTGGCAGGAAGGGCATGTGGCCTGCAAAAAACTGAGTGATGAGGTGCTGGCATGGTTATCTGTCTGGAGTGATGTGTAAATGATTTGCAAATGGTCCAGCTGATGCCACTGCCACCCCATCATCTCTTGCTCCAGTAAAATCCAGAATGGTTTACCTTTCTGGTGCTGGCTTACCCAGGTTGTCCTGGAAAATGCCGTTAAATGGATTTAGTAGTAGTTGTTTAGCATTTTGTGTGTTTTCTGGTTTAGCTGAGACTATTTTGTTCTTGTGATGTTTGCTTTGGTTGTGTTGGGCTTAGTTTCTTCAGTACTATACCAAGAGCCTGACTGTGAAGAACGTCCCTGAAATGACCTATTTTCTGTCAAGTACTAACTCAATCAATAAATCGTCGCAGGTTGACCTATAAAACGGATGTTAATTGTAGCTAGATAGTGGCCGTTGGTATGGTTTCTTACACCGTGCGGTAAACTGGCAAGGAGATGTTGTTCATTCGATTGTCAAATGTGTGCAGGTCGGACGTGAAACTGCTGATGAAGGATGATGATGAGACGTGATTGTGATCTTCAACCTGCTGATGCTGCTATCGTTCAGCCACTGCATTGGCATACACGGATTTTATCAGTTCTTTTTTATTTGATACTGAGTCTCACAGTTTTGTTGGTATTTTGTAGTCACCCCCGTTATGCTAGATCTGTTTATTCTGTATACGTTATTTATTTCTGTTGTGTGTACATTTCAGTGTGTTGTTACATTTCTAGTTCGTTTACTAGTTTTTATATGGTGTACAGCTTAATAATGCCTCTCTTTATTCTGGATTCGATTTTGTGCACCACATTTTTGTTGAGATGTAAGACTGTAAGTGCACTTGAACTTATTTGCACAAAAGTAGTCAATTTTGTAATTTTGTGTGTGACGGGGTGGCTTAGTCTGCTGCGGTTGAGTACAGCTGTCTGAAAGCAAATTTTACGTGTTGTTTGGTTTGTTTTGATTATTGTTATGCAGTTACTTTGAATAAGATTTTGTTAGCGATTTTTTCAGTTGACTTGGCTGAAGTATCTCCAAAGCATTCCAGCTCCTCAGTTGACTGGAAAGACTCCCCCAGAAGGACTTCCTGCACATCGAGAAGCTAGTGCCTGTGAAGACCTGGCCGAGGAAGCCACGTTTTGAACTTTTTGTATTCGATTTAATTTTGTTGTTTGTTATTTGGAGCTCTTTCGTCACTTTAACTCTATACGGCGTGACATAACCAGTGTTGAAGCTGGCATTAAGTACCAATCAGCCAACCAATCTTTGGGGACCAGTTGCTGAACATGGGAAGCTGAAGCTGCAAGGTTGCCATTAAATGGCTGTGTGTATGTGGTAGTTAAAACAAACTGTTCCCTTTATTCTTGTTTTCAGCTTGCTCGTTACGTCCAGGAACATGAGAATCTGGTGTTCTCTGCATAAGCTGAATGTGCTAGTTACTGTTAGCAAGGGCATGTAAGCGTTATAACTTTGCTTCAACGAAACCTTCCAATTCTTAACTGGGGGTGCTGGCTAACACAGCTTGACCTGTGCAATGGCCATAAAACGGTGTTCTGTCTTGTGATGTATGTGGAGCAATGCGTAATAGCTAGTGTCTTGGTAAATGATAGCTGCAAGAAAGCAGTGATGTTTTAGAGTGTTTTGTTTTTGCCGTGTGTAGAAATATCATAAAAGTTTATCTCGTGTAGATGTGTTGAGATTGTTAAGTGATAGTCAATTTGTTTGTTTGGTTTGTTTGTTTTTGTTGCTAAATGATAGCTGCATGACAGCACTAATGTTTTAGAGTATTTTGTTTTGTCATATCTTTTTAGATGTTGCTAAGCACTGCATGTAGAGAGTGGCCAAAAATTTACACTAAAAGCAAATGAAAGAGCACATAATTCTGTACCAGATGATATGGTCAATGTTATAATATATTTAGCCATTTCACAGTAATTAGTTTAAAATATGACCATTTAGCTGCTTGCAAACAGTGGGAAATGCATTGCAGACTAACACACAGTAATAGATAAAACTAATAATAATAATAGTAATATCACGATAATGTTTCTGCTGTCGTCAGGGTTAGGGCTAACCCGATGAGTGATTCCTTTGGTTAACATCAGGAAGGGCGTCTGCCACATAAAAATTCTGCACCACTGTGGATCAAATGGCCAGAGACAACCCAGATTGTCATGGAATGTGGCCATTAATCAGGTGCATGGATGTACAGGTTTGTGTATGTGTGTCGTAATTCTCTTGAATAGTGTACTGTATACATTCATTTAGAATTGCTGTCGATATTCTTTGTCTAGAGACCACTTCAGCTGTTAGTTTTGTAATCTCTTCCGATTTACTTTATTGCCTTATTTTTGTTCATGTTTTTTGTGTAAACTGTGTTTACACTGTGTTACTGTTTGTGCCATTTCTGGAGCCTGATTTTACTGATAATGAAATTTGGACGGGGCACGGGGACCAGCTTACATGTATGCATAGTCATGTAGTAGTGCAACTAGTTGTGAGTCAAATTTGACCCAGCCAGCATATGAACTTCCTGTCTGACATGCTTGCTGGAAACAGTTGCAGTTATGTTTTGTTTTTATTTTTTAAAACTGAAACTTCTGAAAGTCAGTAGTATTTGACACACTGTTGCCAAAAGTCTTCAGATGTGCTTTGTGGCCAGTTTAGTATTTTATTCAAACAAAGTTGTGATATTGGCTCGGAAAACAGACTGTGTAGAATTGCTGATGGTTCATTGTGCAAGTCGTTTTTAATCTGGTCACTCCATGCAGCCCCCAGAGTTGTATGAATAAGCCTGGTGTGTTTCTAGGCAGGATTTAATACAGGGTGACCGAACCAAGATTCGTTTTTAGTGTTCATTTTGTGTTATACTATCTTTCAGTTTGTTGCTGCATGTCTGCATTTGTTGTGCTAGGTTTAGTTTCATCGTGGGCCCCGGAAGCTGTAGAATGGGGGCCTGCTCATGTACAGGCAAGAGGTCGTACGAGGCAACCAAACCTGGCTTTAGCTTATTTTGTGCTGTGGTATTTTTGTGTTCCGGATGAATATTCGTTTTCGTTGTGGTAAGTTTAGTTTCTTCAGTACTGGCCAAAAGATTGGCCAAGGCGAAGACGAAGGCCAGAATACAAGGCCAAGGCAAAAGTAGTTTTACTTCGATGCCAGGCACAGTTCAACGTAGTTTTGGTGTCGTAATAATTAGTCGCACAGTAATGGAGTCATAAAAGTTGTCCAAAAAGTTAGTCTGCTCTGTTCTATACTGTAAACTTATAAAGTATGAACTCATTACACTGAGCACACTAATTACAGGTGAGTGACTAGCTAGAGGCCAAGGCCAGTGGTCTTTATGCTCAAGGCCAAGCTCAGACCTCATCAAGGCCAGAGATACGATTTTTGTCCTCAAGCCATCGTCGAGGTCGCAGACAGTCCTTGAGGACTCCATTCCTGCGTCTTTGTAAATCTGCTTCTGATATCATATCATATGAAATATTGATCTTGTCATTTTTGTGTGCTAAGTTTTACCAGTTTTAGATGCATGTATTCATACGTTCTTTTTGTCGTATATTGCCGAGTTGGTAGCAACAGCGTTCGTTGTTTAAATGCTTTAGGTACTTGGTTTATGTTGAGTGTTGATGTTAGTTGTAATTAGTTAGTTAATTCGTTATGTAAATAGTTGGTAATTATTTTGCCGCAGTGGCACTGTGGATTGTGGACTACTGTAGAAGTTGCTTAGTTGATGTCAGACTTCAGCTGTTGATGGATCGTTTCATCATTGTCTTACTGGGTAGATCACATTTTGGCAGATAACCATAACAGACCATTCACGTTGGACTGTTTTGCAGCCAACAAGTTTACATATTGTCCAGCTGCCATGCCGGAGAATGCTGTGGAAGACGCCAAACAGTATGGATGAATTTTTGCCTCAGAAAGTCAGCATACATAATCATAGTTGCTAAGTTAATTTACGGTGTAGTGTATAGCTCTTGAAATACACGCATTCTTGTCATACAGTGATTTGTTGGTTGCCATTAGATGTGTTGCACAGTGTCGTAAGACTCACGCTCTCGTGACTATATTACAATGTCTAACAGACAGAGCTGCCCTCTAACGAACTTACTTGTTTCTGCAAACACTTATTTCCACAGTTACTCAATCTGTGGCTTGTTGGGCAAGGTCTACCAGTCCTGTTGTGGAGAAAAGTACAGATTTGTATACTGTGGGTAAATTCTGAGAATGTGCTGAGAATGTGTACCTAGCACTAAAAGAAGTTTTGCATACATCCACATGTGCACGCATATTGCTTTTCCTGATGAGACTTATCAGACTTTATAACTGGCATGCTAAAGCAGACTGGTATTCACAAAGTTGAACATATGTTTGGTTTCGTGATTTCATGCATTTTTTCTTCACGTTTATGGATGAAGTCGACTCAGTGACATTTTTCTATTAGTTGTTGAACGTGTTATTTTACTTGTACTTTTAGTGAATACATCATTACACCTGGAGAAACATACCAATCATAGTATATTAATCAGCGACGCATGTTATTTGGAAATGAATGACAACCAACCGTGCCAGACGACTGGCATCATTTTCTCATTTTCTGACGGCAGATGTGATAACGTATAGCATATTTCTTCTGTTATTAGTTTGTGGCATCAAACAGAAAATCGCACGTAACGTGAGAAGTTGATGTGAGGAATTGGTGCCGGTAATCTTTCTTTTTTCACAGTGTAGGCCTATCATGGCAGTGCTTGCACTGTTCTAACGGCGACCAGTGAAGCCGGTTGAGAATGTTGAAATTGGGGTGTCAGAACTGCAAAACCCCTAAACAGACTGAACAAATTTGACGTGGATGATTGGTTGGTGGTATCACCCAACATGCCAAAATTCAAAGCGACTCCACAGTGGGGCATCCAGGGACATACGTGAAATGTTACTCTCGGGAATGGTTAGATATTCTATGGTGTTCAGTTTGTTTATCTTTAACTTTCGTCACTTTTTTTCGTTAAAAAGTACTTTTTAGCGCATATCAACTCTAATAAAGTTTACTTTAAGTTTATTTTTGTTTCTTAGTATTGCAGCGCTGCGCGTTTGCGTCGAAGATCGGCATTCGTTTACTGAATC
>Ga0209259_1000479_pt1 | contig 11915 bp, 11 predicted proteins | sample WorMetGr2BELIZE1_FD_187417 | JGI IMG/M metagenome (GOLD analysis project Ga0209259, IMG submission 187417) | Marine gutless worms symbiont microbial communities from Max Planck institute for Marine Microbiology, Germany - Inanidrilus... ...
GATTTTAAATATGTAAAATGCGGATGTTGCTGCGGATGAAAATCCGCATTTTACCCACACACGCAAACCTAAGTTTATTTTTCCTGATAGTAACTGGTACATTGGTGTAGTGTTGCTTTATGTGATTGCTGCTTGTGTTAGGTCGAATAAACGTTATTCTAATCCTTTAGCATACTGAATTTTTGCCTATTCATGTACCTCTATTTTATACTGCAAGGTAAAGTGTGTGACTGATGTCAGTGCGGTTGACTGTTCCGTAGGCCTAGGTACGCGTTGAATCAGACAAAGCGATATTTGTGGATTTTGGTACTCAGGAAGTCATTCTAGGTGACTCGGTCGTACAGAGCCAGTGTTAAATGCAATGTAGTACATTATACCCTGTGCAAATTATTATAAATAAACGGCATACCGCGTTGTTAAGTACATTATATGTGCTGAATTCTGGGGGACGAACATCATTGACATCCCCCAGTACAAATTCTTGGGGATGTGTCCTCCCATTCACCCGTGATTTGCGCCTGACTAGTTTTGTGTCCGACATATATAGCACGTAATGTTATGCCTACTATGAAGATTTCAACGATATGAATGTGTTTTTTCAACTTATAATATTGCATCTGCATCCGCATTTTACCAGTCACGTCTGCAAAAAAATCCGCAAAACCAACCGCATTTTACACATTTGAAAATCCGCAGAGCCGCATTTTGCTGGAGGCCGTTTAGGGTATTAGGGTTAGTGCGGTAATACTAAAGACATTAGACTGTGGGCTGCCCATTGACCCCCTAACCGTATGGGGGCAATTGCAGCTGATGTTTTCTAGGTAGAGGATACCTTATACTACAAGAAAAGGCAAGAGCTCCAGGGTCATGCTAAACTATGCAGGCGAGGCGGGTGACGGTCGACGACAGAGGCGCCATTGTGGTCACGTGACCGCAGCTAATTGACACAATCGACGGTGCCAGTAATTATTTAGCAGGTGGAATTGGTATGGGACACATAGGCCCATAATTCCACATGTACATACAGGGCTGTCAAAAATATATTACGGATATCAAACAGCTAACTATTGTCAACCGTCGTCGCCCGCCTCGCCTGCATAGTGCACCACCCGCGGTCAATTACGTAATTAGCATCTCTCACGCTCGTCCTTATCGCTGCTGTCTGCAAGACAGCTAACGATCGTCAAACGTCGCCCGACTCACCTGCCTCGTCTGCATAGTTTAGCATGACCGGAGCTGCATGCAGGACAAGCAGCATTTTTACGCGGTGGCTCAGGCGACGCGGGCGACTCGTTGAATGTTTTGGAGGCGGGAGACGACATATGTCAAGCATGCTGTCTTCGATCTCTTCCATTTCTGCAACGCCGGTCATCGTTAATTGCTGACTCGTCCGCGGCGAGTTGGGAGACATGTTTGTATAATTGACTATTGCTGCATACTCAACTCAACTCAACAGAGAATTACGGATGCAGGTGTCTAACACCTCTAAGTTCCAATCGATATAATCTGACTATCGTTACCGAACATATCACTTTATGACGTCTTCTGATTGGTTTTCGGTACCCATCAGATCGGCTGTAAAATCAAATTTAACTACTTGGTTCTGCCAAAACTTATCTAAACGTGCTTTAAATACATTAACAGTGCAAGCATCAACAACTGAATTAGGCAGGCTATTCCAGGTATTAACAACATGTGCAGAGAAAAAATACTTTAGTAAATCAGGTACAGTATACCAGAGAGTTTAACAGTCGACGTAACTACGGGATTTTCAGTGTTTCCGACAAGATTGTTCTACCAGTTGATTTCACCACATGGACTACTACGAAGCAACCTTGTCCCTTATAGGCAGTATCAGGGGACAACAACAACGTAAATCATAATGAAATGACTTATTGTGCAATTTATAATTATTGCCTCTGGTGTTAGCTCTTTCATTGAAAGAAAGATCGGGTGATACTGTTGTATCATATATATATTATGAGTAATTTAAAAAACTTCAATCATTTCACCTCATAAACGTCTGTATTTTAGAGTGGGCAGATTTAAGTAAGTTAGTCTATCTATGTGCGGTTCATTTTTCAGTTTGATTAAGAGTTTAGTAGTAAACAAACAGACAAAAGAACTCAACGTTTTTGGCCGCTCCGGCGGCGGGTGAAATCCCAGCCCCACCAAACTTGGCATGGTGATAGAGGACCTCGAGGACGTTCTTGCACCTCTAAAACTTTTGGGGTGTAACACATATTTTCGCTGCTAGGGGGCGCTGAAAATTTGGGGATAACCAGACCCCGTCAAGTTAGAACCCCCATAACTCCATAATCCCTTGAGCACATCCAACAAAATTTTAACAGCTAACGCATCCTCAAATGGGGTACAAACACTGCAGATTTTGTGAAAATTGTGCAAGGGATACTCCCCTGTGGGGCGTTTATATTCCACATTTTGATCAAATCTCAGTAAAAATTTCAGTTTTGGGGGTCCTATACCCTTATCGTTGCACTGATGGGTGTGAAATTTGGCATGGAGGGCTTTTACCAGAAGTCAGCGCCCAGCCAGTCTGACAGAATATGGCAAATCAGCACTCACCGACCATGCGAATCACGCCAATCACACAATCGACTGGAAAAAGACTACGGTCATCGACAGAGAACAAGACCGTCCTACCAGGTGGATCAAGGAAGCTGTACATATCCGCAAGGAAGGTCATCGAGCTATGAATCGAGACGAAGGCAGTTACCAGTCGAGTCATGCCTACGACCACTTTCTTGATGCAACAGCAGATCGTCGCATCAAGACTCGGAAGAACTGAGTACCAGCTTGTTCTGATGAAGATCTCGTGATGAGATCGAAACGTCAAAATAATAAGCGTCGAGCGATCCAGACAAAACTAGATTGGACTGATTCAGTAAAATCGGCCGCCTCTGAATCAGTGGTTCAGTACCAATCCGATACTGACAGTGACAATCCATGGACCGTGAGAAAATATATGCCCATTAGCAAACGAAAGCGTAAAACACTGCACAAATGGTGTGGTGCACGCAACTCCGCTGTCAGCAGCTGACATTGGCTGCTTTCGGCTGTCAATCAATCATGTACGCCTGCAGCCAGCGCCATTTATTGGACACCGGGTGATAACGGGGTCAGCCAATCACTGAGCGCGTGATGCTTCTGTAGCGTCTGCACTTCTAATAGCCTAGGTGCGGTCCCCAGTACTAAACAATAGCCACCTTTCATGTCACTGCTCGGCGTACATGCTCTGCCGGTTGTAAACGCTGAGCTATTCTGCAAAAGACGGGTTTACAGTTTACCACGTGAATCGAACGGTGGAGTAGACGGACGTTGACTGCCTACTCACATTACACACAGCATCACTTCTTCCCACCTTCAGCTGGAGTCGTTGTTACGCCATGTAATGGTATAACAAAGGATGCAGTGTAATTGAGCACTGATGATGCGCAGGCTCGCATCTTAGCTGTATGTCGGCCTTGCCACCTTTGATGTTGCTACTTGGCGTACACGCTCTGCCGGTTGTAAATGCTGTAACGCACTCGTTATAGTCGACCGCACGGTCTAGGGCTATGCGGATCTGAACGATCAAGATTGGATTCGATCCGAATTCAGTACTCGAATTAAAATAAGGTATAAATGTTTGGTGGTGATTGATGAATTTTTAACTGTGTCGTTATACCAACCAAATGAATTTATTTCTTGCATTCTGTCTTGTTTCTGCCAGTCACCTCCTGCAATTATCCTTATGTTTACACAATTACACACTATTATACACAGTGTAGTTACTTACCAAAGTTTCAGTGGAGTCGTGAAATTGGATTCAAACTCAGGACCTCATGTCACAGCATTGCTGTGCGGCAACCACAGCCATAAAGCATTAGGCTACCCAGGCGCGATATGACCTAATATGTGTTTAAAGCACGATTAAACCCCAACCAGGCAACCAGTAGGCTGCGGGTGATTCTTACATGCATGGTGCAAGATGTGTTATTTATAGCTGGCCATCGTGGACAGAATTTTAGTGAGTGGTTCCACTGTTTCGCCAGCTACTTTTTTCAACATTGTTGTTATCTCATCATCTCCTGGTGTTATCCTCGAGTGGTAAACTTCTAAAGTGATGCAGTTGGCGTATGTTACGATTATGAATGACACAGTGTGTGATCCATCAGTAATATGTTTGACAACAGCAGTGTTTTTGTGACGGTACATGCCAGCATGCCATACCGGCACCTTTTCCACGCTGCTGTGAAAATCAGCTTCTGGTATTCAGCCTCAGTGCTAATATTCACATGCGTACTGGAACCTGTTTGTTTCCGAAAAAGCACTGCACAACAGAGTGGACTTCTTACTACAATCTTTTAGGTACTCATTGTGCACTCTCTGTTTCTGTGTCATGGACAAGCCTTGTAAGGTTTGCTGAGTTACTGAGTTGAGGTTCGTCTCTGATATAGCCATATTTGTGCTGAAAAGGGACGTTAAACTCCAACTAACTAACTGACTGAGTTGAGGTTTGGCATTTCAGAGACATTCAAGCCTTGTAAGGTGCAACTGTATAGGACACTTGTCTGGTAACAGACAAGTGTCCTACAGAGTCTCGCCTTACCAGACCTGTCCCTCATGGTTACCAGCAATTTATATAGGCCTAGTGAGTTCTCTGCAGAGGTGTGAGATGTGAGTCAGGTGTGAGGTGTCTACACTTTGACTACTGTACTGAGTTGCATTGGCTGCTGTAACTTAGCTGAGGACTGAGAAAAATATCATCGTAAACACATGCTATAATGCCTGTCAAAGTTGAATACAGTTTTATTATCAGCATACTTGTGTACAGTACAGTACAGTGACAAAATGCTGAAGGCAATTTAGCAGTAACTTTCGATCAAACCCTGCAACAGATGTGAGATGTGTGTTTTTTTAAGGTATATAAATCTATGCTCACGTGTCTGTAAAATATCAAATATGGCACATTAAAGACCAGAGAAACTGAAAAGAGTTTTGAGTTCATGTTTGATTAATTGATTGATTGAGTAGGGTTTAATGTCCCACTAAACACATTATAGGTCATATTGGGGATTATTTTGAGTTCATCAAGCATAATAATGAACTTTGTGAGGTGTGTTCTTTAAGTAATTTTTACGTTTTAATTTTTCGTTTCATTTAATTTTAAATTGTCACTTTATTTACTTGTAATGAAACTTTGCATTGCATAACATAATGATGTAAAATTTAAAGCATTTAAGTAAAAGGGTATATATTATTTGTTACAAGTAAAAAATAACTCCTTGGAGTTTCCTTCACGCATGAAAGTACTGCTGATTTTACTTTAGTATTGTAAATGTTGCTTTTACTTTTTACTGTACAACTCCACTGATGTTTAAAAATAATGAGCAGTTTTGCACAGTGTGTTGGCACTTGGTTGTGCATTGTTTACTGCTAATTTACTGATGTTAACTTGCTTCACAATATTTATAATTTTTTTTACAATGGTGCTAAGACTGATAAGTTTAGCCACATTCTTCATTTTGAAGTCCGTTCACACATTTTGAAAAAATGTGAGCTAAATACTCATTTTATATATCTAGAAAAAACTAATTGTGTACATATAGTTGGCTTATAAGAATGGTCGTCAGTATGTATTGGAAGTTAAATTACTAAGGTGGTTGTTTTGTTGACAGATGGTGAAACGGGTTCTTGTTGCATTTGATTTTGATCATACACTAATTGATGACAACAGTGACACGTATGTACTGCGGCTATTGCCCAATGGTGGCCAACTGCCATTGTCCATCAAGAACCTCTACTCCACTAATGGTTGGATTGACTATCAGAGGGAAGTGTTTCAATATCTTCATTCGAACCATGTTACCAAAGAGCAGCTTCTGGCATGCATAACTGAAATACCAATGGTTGAAGGAATGCACGAATTACTCGAATATCTGGCGACATCTAAGATGACAGCAGCAAAGGCAGACATGAATTCATTTGGACCCATTCCCGAGTCTTACTTACCTGAGGTTGGGAAACAAGTTAAGTCACATGCTGAGCTTGCGGACAGTACAGATTGTACCATCCAGCAGCAAAATTCTGTGACAGATGTCACTCGAACTGCACAACCTGTTGAGGTAGATGACCTCAGTAAATCAGCGGCGCACACGTTTGCAGCAGGACATCATTCAGCGACCGATGGAAATTATCCCCCAGATTCAGCAGTCCAGTTTGATGCAATCATAGTCTCAGATGCAAACTCAGTGAGTACTTGTCAGATTTTCTGTATTGTTTTAACAATAAGTGTCAATTTTCAGTGCTTTGACACTGTTGGTGTTGGTTGGACATTATAAGAAGCATCCAGCCTGTAAAAAATTGACTGATGAGGTGCTGGCATGGTAATCTGTCTGGTTTGAGGTGCAGATGATTTGCATATGCTACAGCTGAAGTCACTGCCACCTCATCATCTCTTGCTTCATTAAAATTCAGATTGGGATTGGTTAACCTTACTGGTGCCGGCTTACCCAGCTTGTCCTGGAAAAGAGGCCACAAAATAGATGTCTGTCTGTCAGTTAATTTTGTTGGTTATGCTGAGTTTGGAAGCTATTGTGTAGGTTGAAATGTTTTCAGCTGTACTGTTTAAAGATTACTGTTAACATTGCATGTCGCGTTATTATCTGTGCAGTTGGATGTTAAAGCCATGCTGTCTCTTAAGCAGTAGCCATAGATATTTCTGTTTACTATTATTAGGCCGCATTGCAGTACTATGTACATAGATGCGGCCTATTGTTACAGACCGAGTAGCATGGTCTGTTTGTCGGTCTGTCACATTTGTGAGCCCTGCAAAAACGGCTATACCAATTGAGATGCTGTTTGGGTTGAGGACTTGGGTGGACCCAGGGAACCATGTATTAGATGGGGGTACAGATCCCCCGTGGGAAGGGGCAGTTTTGAGGGGGATGGGCAGCTTATTGTAAAGTATACGGACACTCTGAGGTAAGGTGTGCAAAAACAGCTGAAGCGATCGAGATGTCGTTTGGGTTGAGGACTTGGGTGGGCCCAAGGAACCATGTATTAGATGGGGCTTCATGGAAGGGGCAATTTTAAAGGAGAAAGGGGGCGGCCCATTGTAAAGTATAGCGACTCTCTGCCGTGAGCTGTGCAATAATGGCTGAACTGATTGAGATGCATTTGGGTTGTGGAATCAGGTTGGCCCAGTGAAGCATGTATTAGGTGGGGTCCACACTGGCGCCATCTGGCGAATACCACTGAGCCGTCCATGTGCGGCGGCGATGCGGCCTTTTTCAAATTACTTTGACCACTTGTTTCTTAGTTTGTAGTTGGTTTCTAGTTTTTGCACATAAGGACTTCGAATTAAATATATATTGATTGACGGATGGATGAAGTATATATGTTATGATCAAAACTAGGTTGAAGTATAAGCAACTAGAGTATACCTAGAGAATACACATTGTATTTGGTTTCTTTCTGTTTGTATCATGTGGTTACTGTTAGCTGAATGTGTGTGAAAAAAAATTTAAGGTTAGGTCAGCATTAGGTCTGTACAAAAATTCAAAAGAAAACTATTTTGTTACAAAGTAGCATTTTTACTTGCTATAGGTATTAATCATTTCGTTGTTATTATTATTTTTTTTGGTTTCTTTCAGTTTGTATCACGTGGTTATTGTTAGCCGAATGTGTGCACCCCGCCTAATACATGCTTCGTTGGGCCAACCTGATTCCAGTAGTATGCTGCACAGAAGTGAGACCTGGCCTGTCAGGAAAGAAAATGAGGTGGCACTTCAGCGAGCGCAGATGAGAATGGTCAGATGGTTGTAAAATGTTATGGTTAAAGATAGAGTTCCAAGTAAGGAGTTGAGAGAAAGACTAGGAATAGATGATATAATATTGATACTACAGCAAAACAGGCTGCGATGGTATGGGCATGTGCTGCGAAAAGAAGACACTGATTGGGTGAAGAAGAATTGTATGGAATATGAGGTGGAGGGCTCCAGACCAAGAGGTAGACCAAAGAGGACGTGGAAAGAGGTTGTGTAAAAAGATTGCCAAGTACGTAATTTGATCAAGGAGGATGCTATTTATCGTGGTAGATGGAAGAAGCTGATAAAGATTGGATGATGATCAGGATGGTGGGTGGGTGAGTGTTTCTTCTGGTACCGGCTCACCCGGGTAGTCCCGGACAAAGGGCCATAAAACGGTTGTTGTTGTTGTTCACTGCTTCCAATCTAGTTACATCAGCGTGTTAAATTAAGGAATTCAACAGCTGCAATGCTGGCTATGCATAGGGTGACAGTGACATAATTTCTTCATACCATATCTATGCCAGCTGTGGAGCAAGCTCTGAGAAATGTTTCTTATTGTGACATCACTTTCTCGTCTTAGTAAGGTAGTGACAATATGGACATTTTCTGAAACCAACTTATTCATTTTCATTGCCTCCGCCAAGGAGGGTGTTTTCGTCATTGTTTGTTCGTCTGTTAGCAACTTTGCATAAACTATATTTACGTGCGCTCAAAAGCTGACAAGTAGCCAGCTTAATCTGCCGCACGGAACCAAACAAAAAAGAGTAATGAAGAAACTAAAAACAAATACTGAGATGCTCAGAAGAAACGGTAGTTCAGAAGAAAACGTTGTTGCTTCGTCATCTCTGAAATATATCACTAGTGATGTAAATTTATGTTTTATGTTCATATTTTGTGCTTTATATGCACTAGGTGAATTTTGTTACTTGACCTTCATTAATAGTGATGGTTTCTCCTCACTCATTTCATAACAAGAAGCCAGTGGGTTCTTGCAGTATTTTGAATTTTAAAATTTTTTTGAAAAATGTTTGTCGTAGATAATCTTGACATTAAACTTCATATTTTTTATGCTGTGTGATATTATTTGACAGGTACTTATTCATCATATACTCGAGACAGCTGGCCTGCAGTCAGTGTTCAGCAAAGTGTACACAAATCCAGCATCATTTGATAACTCTGGCTGCCTGCACCTGTCTCCGTATCACCAACAAGACTGGTGCGCCATGAGCTCAGTTAACATGTGCAAAGGTCACATTCTTGACGAGCACTGTCAAAAGTCCGATGTCAAGTATGACGTCATTGCGTATGTTGGTGATGGTGGACACGACTTCTGCCCGACACTGCGGCTTCGGTCGACTGACGTCGTGTTTCCACGGCGACGCTTCTCCCTCGAGAGTCGTATTGCTAAAGGTCGTGACAAGGTCGCAGCAAGGGTGGCATCTTGGGATACAGGCTTTGACATCATGAGTGTGCTTAAGGAAGTCGTGATGAATGCTGAAGTATAGAGGATGAGTATGTTGCATAAGTGTACTGTATATACAGCATAATGCAAAAACTAAAAGCAGACCATTATCCAGTGTCATGCTACTCTTCTCTCTCTTGTAATTTCAGCATATGCTGAGTAATTTTCAAAATTCTTTCGCCTTTGCACTTAGAAGTAAATTTGCAATAACATAATTATGAAAGGTGCCACCACACCTTAACTGTGTCACTTCATTACCTTGTTGGGCGACCGTCTGTAAAATGGTTTGCCCTTGCTATCAGGCTGTTGTCCTGTCTGTCTGTCCTGTCTGTGACATTGGTGTATTGTGGCCAAATGGTTCAATGGATCAAGATGAAACTTGGCATGCATGTGGGCTTCGGCTCTGGCCACATTGTATTAGAAGGGACCCAGCACCCCCTCCCCCAAAGGGGCACAGCCCCCAAATTTCTGCCCATATCTGTTGTGGCCAAATGGCTGGATGGATCAAGATGCAGCTTGGTAGGGAGGTAGGGCTCGCCCCAAGCAACATTGTGTTAGATTGGGACTCAGCTCCCCCGTCCCCAAAAAGGGGGCAGAGCCCCCCCCCAATTTTCAGCCCATGTCTATTGTGGCCAAATGGCTGAATGGATCAAGATGCCACTTAGTATGGAGGTAGACTTTGTCCCAGGCCGCATTGTGTTAGGTGAGGACCCAGCTCCCCCTCCCCTAAAAAGGGGCACAGCCCCCACTTTTAGGCCCATGTTTATTGTGGCCAAACAGCTGGATGGATCAAGATGCCACTTGGTACGAAGGTAGGCCTCTGCCCAGGCAACATTGTGTTTGATGCCGACCCTGCTCCACCCCCAAGGGTCAGAGCCCCCAATTTTCAGCCCATGTCTGTTGTGGCCAAATGGCTGGATACAGATACAGATATTTATTGACATTCTTGCAGCTTAAAAGTGGAATAACTTGATACCACGAGAAAGTTTAAAAACGACAAGTAAACAGCACACACAATAAACCTACGACACAAAAAATGGTTAAGCCTGCTAGTTGTTACATGTGTTAGCTGGTAATGATTTAAGGCGTAATTAATAAAGGAATAATATTTTTGGTGCGTGAGATAGAACGTGTGAACCGTGTGGCTGTTCTGAGCCAAGACAAGGCAGATGTATCACATGGAGGGGAAAGTAAATGATAGAGGCAACAGGATGGATGATCTGGATGGATCAAGATGCCACTTGGTATGAAGTAGGCCTCAGCCCAGGTCACATTGTGTTACATGGGGATCCAGCTTCCCCCTCCCCCCGCATAAGGTGCACAGTTCCCCAATTTTCGGCCCATGTCTATTGTGGCCAAACGGTCGCCTATCTCGGCTACTGCTGAGCACTTGTAAAATTTAAAATATTTAGTAATACTGTTGTGGTGTTGTGAGTTTTAAGTAAAACTTGCTGTAGAAGTTGTCTATAGTGGTTATTTGACATATGGCATATGTCTTCATGTGTTTGTATGACAGTATATGTTAGGTTGATAAGTTGTATTTTTGTTTCATGGCACAGAATTGTCTGTTTATATAATAACAGTAGTAATCACGTAAACTTTCAGAACCAAACAGTCGGATTGCAAAGCTAATCTGTCCTGTGCATACTGTTGCATCTACGATGTTGATATTTTGATGATTACTCTAATAGCAAATGTTGGCAGTTTTAACGTTAGATGAATGAAACTACTCTGATGTGTACAATGCACGTTGAAAGATGGTGTTTTGTAGAAGTTGGTATGGGTGGCTTCCTGGAGAGTTGGCTGGCAGAGAGATGATTGTGCCTGAGGTGTCACGAGTTACTCATGAGCCAGTTGACGGAGGCTTGACAAACCAGTCAGACTTTCTGCTGCAGCTGTTTAATCATCCAAGATCATTTAGCGAGTTTGTTATTTCGTACATTTGTGCTCGTATTTTGTTTATTATTTACAGGGCTCAGGCTCAGTGCTTTGACACTGTTGGTTGTGTGGCAGAAAGGGCATCCGGCCTGTAAAAAACTGAGTGGTGTGGCACTGGCATGGTTGTCTGTCTGGAGCGAGGTGCAAATGATTTGCGTATGGTCCAGCTGATGCCACTGCCACCCCATCATCTCTTGCTACAGTAAAATCCAGAATGGTTTACCTTTTTGGTGCCGGCTTACCCAGGTTGTCCTGGAAAAAAGGCGATTAAACGGATGTAATAGTAGCAGTAGTTACAGGGCTCAGGCGTTGGAAAGCTGGCATGGAGCTGAGGTGATATCCCTTCCATGAGGAAGCAAGGATCAATAAAGGATGAGGCAAGTGGGTTGAGGTCAGTGCACTATGTGAGTTCCTTTTGGTGCTTTCATGATGTCAGTTGGCTGACAGGAAGGCCATTCTGCCTGTAGAAAGTCCTGTGCCAGCTATTCCCCAAATCTTCTGTGGTGTGTGTGGCAGAGGTGTTGATAGTAATTCAATACAATGTACTAGTTGTCACAAGTGGGTACACAAGAAGTGTAGTGGTGTGAAGAGAAGCATGTACAAAGTGATAAGGTCATTTATTTGTAGAGGTTGCTTGAATCCTGTAATTAGTACAGGTCATACAAGTGTGGATATTGGTGCCAGTGCAAATCTGGAGGTAG